>Ga0172363_10001895_pt1 | contig 16839 bp, 30 predicted proteins | sample LakKivs2_kivu2a2_FD_114541 | JGI IMG/M metagenome (GOLD analysis project Ga0172363, IMG submission 114541) | Sediment microbial communities from Lake Kivu, Rwanda - Sediment s2_kivu2a2 | ecosystem: Environmental > Aquatic > Freshwater > Lake > Sediment | place: Rwanda: Western Province, Lake... | reverse complement strand
CCCTACTGTGGTAATATGAGGTGCTAGTTGTGAGTACCCGATAAATGGGAAAGCAACTGGGGACTACCCTCACTAAGGACTTGACGGCTGGCTTGGACCAGTGCGGTTGAGTCTGCTTTAGTCGGCACTTAGTAAAGTATTACCTAATAACTGGGGTACGCTTAGAACCAGTATAAAAAAAGAGCACTTGCCTTTGTCCATAGTTGGGAGCTTAGTTTTGTAAACTGAGTAACAGGGAGCGTAACCCTGCATCGGCTCTGCTTGGTATAGAAATATATATAGAAGGTAACCTAGCGGCCTAGGAAGCCGGTTTGAACCCGGTTGCGTGTAACAGCGTGGGGCTCGACACCTCTACCTTCTGCTTAAGAGAATTCTATTATGGAGGAAAAAATGAACGGTAAAGCTCTTTTTTGGGTAGCTGTGCTTTTGGCTGTAGTATTTGCCGCGTTTGGAGGAAAATCGGGTAACACTGTTTCATCTTCTTCTACAAATAGCAGAGAATATGATTATGTTAAGCAAAGAGTGAAAATGGAAGGCTATAGCGACAGAGAAGCCGGGCAAGTCGCCGATGCTATTATTAAGTTCCACAATGCACAATAATTATTCCGGGTGGTTTCATGGGAGATATTGTACTGGGATACTGGGGTGTCTGTAAAACACTCGCTACGGCTAGATAGGTTCGATTCCTATATTTCCCACTTTGTCAGATGGTCGTATTGCTAGCAACCAAAAATATACCATAGTCTGACAATGCATTACGGAGGGAGGACGCTGGTGTCCTAACGAGTCTTTGAAACTCGCACCTGTTAACCAGGCCATACGTTCGATTCGTATCTCCGTAGCTCGTGGTATACCTAGGCATTGGGAAACCCCTAATGAAGCAAGATAAACTTGCTATACCACAACCAATATGCGGCGAATCCTACATGGGGGTTGATAAGGTGTCTTATGATACCCGCCGCAGAGTATAGAGTTTGGTTCAGCAGAGCTAGACTTATACCCCGCAGGTCATAATTGGCTTGTCGGGGTTTTTTTATTGACTTGTCCCACCAAATCGCCAGACTTCGCTTGCTGTGGCCATCCTGCGACTTTGATTGATTGGCTTGTACACCAACCTTAACAGACTCCCCTATATTGCCAGACTTAGCAAAAACTCGCTTGCTGTCGCTATCGTGCTACCGGGGAAATTTGGGCGGGACAGAATGGGTAAGATAGGCACCCTAGAATAGTACGTAAGTCCTTATTCGTCGTAACTCATTATACTATAAGGATTATCGGCGTCAAGCGTTAAGTTCTTGAGGCGAAAGGGGTTAGGGTGTGGCACGCGAATTGCGGCCCGCCGCCGCCGCGTAAACCCTTACACGGCAACGGGTTAGGTTAACGATTAATAATCTGGCTAGCTATTTCTGTAATAACAGCACAACAAAACGCTAGCAGATAGAACGTACACCAAACTGCATACCATACCAGCGGAATCGCCGCAACATACAACAACCACACAGGGGCGGTTGAATAGTATAGAGCGGCAAACAAGAGAAGATAGACAAACAACATAGTTTACCTAGTTAATTGGTGTCGAATTTATCCAAGTTACCACAACAAACACAAGTATCCCAACTGCACAAACCCATCCAAGAATTGACATATGTTCTCCCTATATAGACAAGAAAAGGGGGCAGGGGTCAATTCCCCCACCCCCATTTTTCTTACCTACTAGGCGGAAGCGGTTTCGTCCTCCGTTTCCTTCGCAGCGGCCTTTGCCTCACGTTCGGCATTCTTGGCCTTCTGGCGGTCAATAGCAGCCTGAGCCTCCTCAACCGTGATACCCTTGGCCTTGGCAATCAGCTCAAGGTTAAGTTCCGGCGTTTGAGTGGTTCCGCCGTTGCGACCGAAATACTTCAGCGGCCAACCGTTCGACCGCATATTCGAGCAACGCTGCTCAAACGATGCAGGCTTCAAACCAACCGCAGCGATTGCGTCCTCGCGGGTTTCCGCAGCTTCGTGACGCTCAAAGAACACCTCGTTCGACAAATGCTTTGCACGATTTCCCATAACTCAACTCTCCAATTTCAAAATTCAAACTTTGTGGGCCGCAGGAACACCCCGCTGTCACCCGTCCTTTTGTTTCCTCATTATACTATAGTTATCGGTTTTGTCAAGTGTCTGGCTTAACTAATTTTTCGGCCAGACTGTTTTATCATTCCGAACGTCCACCAGTTCCACAAGCCGCCCAACCATCTGGCGATGATTCTTACAGGGGACATAGAACGCCTCGTATTGGCGTCCGCGAATCGTGATGATTTCAGATTTCATTGTACCATTTTCCTATCATTTGTCAAGTGACTTTCTTAATCAACCCATTTTCCATCGTGACTTCGGCATACCATTTGCGATTAGTATACGCACACGGTCCGACAACACAAAACTTGCCGTCAGACTTATACTCCTGCCCGAACATCGAAGTCTCAACATACCGTAGCGGTTTCCCGATTGCAGACTTGAGTTCCTTCTTCGTCTTGTACGATGCACCCATCATGCGTAATTACCTCAATTTCACAATTTGTTTCAAACCAGACTTTCGCACCACACGAAAGCGGCTTATCAGGCGAGTAGACAAAGCGCCCGACTTGTATGCCATTATACCATATAACGGCTTCGTGTCCATACCGATTCTCACGATAATTTTTAATCGTCAGAGCCGGATTGCGTTCGCCATTTTTAGCGTTCGCTTTAATCACATGCTGGTTAACGTGTACGATTGTTTTCACTTGTTGCTCCTTTTGCCTTACTCGCTCATTATACTGTATCGACCAACTATGTCAACAACCTTGAGAGAAAAATATAGGAATAGTCGTAAGTACCTGGTATGTAAGGGTTTACGATTTCGCGGCCCCCCGGCGTGCGCTTCCGCACATTAAAATTCAACTAGGCGCTACCCTTCAGGGATAGCGTGAACGTGTTACGGCTCAGGTGTTAATTCTCCCCTAGTTAGGTGGTTATGAGCCACCTTAATGAGCTGTTACTACTCTGTCGGTAGAGTATTCGTCTACCCCATCTTGAGGTATGATACGACCGTGTCGTTCAGAATAATCCCAACATTGCACATCAAACCAGTATCCGTTAGCAATATCTTGGGGATACTCTTGAGCCATATACTGTAAAGCTTCGACATAATCATTTGCCTTTATGTAGCGACCATTGCGATTGCAAACACGCATAGCATTGTTGCCAGCGTTACGGTACGGATATCGACGGGTACAGCGGAATTCTTTCATTCGTCATTTTCACAAAATGGGTCATATTCTTTCATGTAGTGGTCAAACCAGTTAAGCGCGGCTTCTTTCATAATCCAATAAGACGCACCCTCTTGCAACATTTCACGGTGACATTCACCATTTGTTAGGATTGTCTCATTGAATAGTTCTGGTTTATTACGAAAACCACGTTCGTCAACATAGAACAAATCCCAACTAATTAGGTGAGCCGGAATTTCGGTTTGACACTTAAATCCGCAGTATGATAAAGCTTCGGCGACTGCTTTCATAGTGCTTTCAGCCATAACTAATACTTGGATTTTATCGTTCCAAACGTAGTATTTTTTCATTTCGACCCCCTCCCGTAGGTGCCTTTACCATTCAGTTTTTTCAGTGCTTTCGCTGCTTCGCTTCCCTTCGGTTGTGTGCCATGAAGCAACAGAGCGAACGACTTACCATTAGACACAGCCAGACTATCATCGTGGTCGATAGGTAGGTCAAGCAATTTTGCTTCATCTTCCGACATTACCACTAGGGCAGACTTAAACCCCTCGCTTGCAATCATCGCATCTTTCCAACCACCATAGCTAGCGGTTAGAACCAGATTATCGGGCAGGATACCATTATCTTTTGCCCACTTCCAAAATGGTAGGGACTTTGTGTAAGCGTAGAAAATCACGTTCGGATTCTCATGGGCCACTAGAATCCAAGCTTGAAAATACGCCTTAGTAGCAAAATCCCCGCCGACATGAATACGCACAACTTTAGCCTTACGCGGCAGACTATCGGCAATAATCTTAGCGGCCAGCGGAATATCAGTCGCGGCTACCTTGACAATTTCCATATTGTGATTTCGACTATTATAGACATTTGTAAACAATGCCTCTTGACTAGCCGAAAAACATCGCCACTTAGTGTGCGGACCATCTACCACTTGACGCTTGCCATTCACAATCTCAACTTGAGACTTGCAATCTTTGGCATACGGGCAACTATGACCAGACAGCAGAGAAAATGTCCAGACTTGTCCTTTGACGTATTTCTCCAAAGCATCCAGTTTAGCATTCCCACGCGAAAATTTCAGTTTCATTCTATGCTCCGTTTAGTGGCTTGTCCCGCCATTATAGCAGACTAAAATGTAAAGTCAAGCGACAATTTGTTTATTTGACCCGCCAATGGCCGTCGCCACAATGGTCAAGGTAGCCGAACACCTAGGATTCCCGGGGTCACCGGTTGCCCGCCTGCCGCTTGGCCTTACGTGTTCATTATACTTATAATATCGTCCGTGTCAACACAATTCTTTAAATAGCTAAAGCTATACAGGATAAGGAGTTGCGTCCTGATTTTAAGTCGTTGTGGCATAAGGGTTTAGGGGTCGCGGCCCCCCGGCACTTTGTCAAGTGCCTTTGTATTCAATTTCATATTTGCCAGTGCATAAGATTAAATCACCGATAGCATCATATCGGTCATCGCCTACACCATACGGTTCTGGGTCATTAGCAAAATATGCTTTATAGCCAGTACGCGGAGCGGTTCTTTTCTCTACTACAATAGTCCTGCTAATCCGCTTCTTTTCATTAACAATGCAAATTTCTAGGTCTTGAAAGTATGAAGCATTTCCGCCGAGGTTCCAATTACAATTGCGAATGTTGACGCCTGTTTCAGTTTTCACAATCTCACAGATGGCATCCAAACATTTACCGTATACGCTATTCTGGCCGGAGTACCCGTCGCGGTCTACTCTGTTTGCCCACATCATAATATCGAGTAGTTTGATTAGTTGAATTTTGCTGTCAGTTTGCATTTAATGCTCCGATGGCAGATAAAAGACCCACATTTTCTCGCCCTTCTCATTATATGTCGGGCTCACCCAGATGTCAATAGAATCGAGAGGAAAGTCTGTCCATCCAATTCTTTTCTTGTAAGACGGGGCAAATCCATCGTCGATGCGGCAGGTAACCCTACACCCCTTACCTACCTTCTCCAGCTTCCAAAACTGCATCTCGTTTAGTCGTGGATTGGACATAGCCAACCGTTCAACATTGATGGCAATTAGGTCCATGAGCCAAAACGCCTCACCCTCATTAGCTACGTGTAGGGCACCATCGCTCAGAACGCAATTGCGAAATAGAATCGACCAGCGATGATAGGCCCGCGTGCCATAGAAGCTACGTAACGATTGTTCTGTGAGCATTAGTGCCAATCTCCATTTTTATCAGCGTAGTAAAAAGTTGTTTCAATCCCATCAATCCAAACAATAACAACATCCATATCTGGATTCGCCACACTAAAGGCTTGTAGGATGTCTGTAGTGGCACATTTTACGATACCGCCGTTTTGTACTACATATACGAAGTTCATTATCTTTGCTCCTTGTCTCACCAGTATACCATATATATCGACCATGTCAAGCCACTACATTAGATTATTTCGCTTGCTGTCGGCATGACTGGCAAGAAGGTTAATTTGGGTAATACAATCAGGGAGAGAAAATAGGTATGATAGCCAGGTTGGGATGGCGGGGGCCCGCCGTTGCTGTAAAGCCTTACATATCAACCACTTAGAGCAATACGCTTCTGGGCTGCTCTAGTGCGTTGGCGTTTGGTTCTTTTGTCCAAATGTACACCTGAACCCCCACGATGGGGGCGGTGTCCTTGCCCTACTTCCCATTGTTGTTTAGCTTTAATTTGAATTTTCATGAGAAATCAATACAAACTAGGCGACCGTCGGGCATATATCCAACATTATGCCAATGCAGGTCTGAGGTGCAATAGTTGTTGTCCATCATTCTTGACCTAAGTTCTGAAACATCTTCGTCGTTTTCGTAATTGTCAAGTGCTGCGTCATATTCAGGACAATTCCAATCCTCGCGGCCAAAAGTACAATGACGGCCAAACCATGTTTCGACCACGCATTCGGTGACATATCCCCAAATGGGACAGCCATACCATTCTACCTTAAACATACGCCCGACAGCAGGAGCAAACCCAAGTGAGTGGGCAACCCTTTGCAGCTTGCGAATGTCTTGTACAAATTTCTTATCCTCATCACCACCATCCTCATAACCGAACATCTTAAATCCGTATGTGTCATTGATACGGAAAAATGTAGCAGTGTAACCAGTTTCGACGCGTGGCCGCTTTTGAATGACAGCGTTAATCTGTGCAAGCATTCGACTAGTCCTTTATTTGAAAAGTGAGAAATGACGGAATCGAACCATCATAGTATAGCAGACATTTGTGTTTGGTCCACAACCCGTTTTTACAAATATAAGTGTGGTCTATACCAATCGTCCAGACTTTCCCATGATTGTCGGTTTATTTACCCTAGCTTATCCGACATGCTAGAACTCACCACCCTACGCAGACGCTTCGCCGGTGAGGATTGCTAGCTCCTCATCCCTATAGAAGCGGACTTGGTTTCGTTGGGCGAAATGGGCCAGAGCTAGACCTGCGGGCATATCTCGCAGGCCGTCAGTAGCCATACGGGTACGCTTGCCAGTTCGCGGGCATCGCTTCGCCAGAACCAATTCCAGCGACTTCGACTTGTTGCCCGAAAACAGCTTCGCCAGGTCAAGAGACTTCGACATGATAAAAACTCCAGTGAGAGAAGGAACAAAAACCGCAATCAACAGGCCAATTATACCCTAGTGATTAGGGTAAGTCAAGGCCCGCTCAAAAATTTTGACCTTGCGGCCAGACTTGACATCGAACACGAAAGCCGTGTTGCCATGCTTGCGAGCATGAGCGATTGCAACCTTCTTGTTGGAAAACTTTGCGGGACGAGCAAACGGACGCTTGACACCGGTGAACAGAGATACAACTTCGTAACGCATAGAGAAACTCCTGACTAAAGGGTGGTGAAAAACTATTAGACGTATTATACTAGCCCGCCTAGGGGCCATTGGCTTTCAAAGAACCGTACCAGTAACTTAGGTCTGTCGTTCCTTTTGCCGTTGTCATTGGTTATGCGTTCATTATACATATAGTATCGGAGTTCGCAAACGAATTCTTGAAAAGTTTTCGGAATAGTTCTAAGTGCTTGGTATATAAGGGTTTAGGGCGCTCGCGGCCCGCCGCCAACCCAAGTTACCTAAACCCACTTTCGTAACTTAATGTGATACTGGAGAGAATAGATAATATTCCCGTTGAACCATACAGGAATCAACCCCTGTTGTAGTTCGTTTGCTTTTTTAATCGCCATATGTTTATTATTCCCGGCATACACTATTTCTAGTGTTTCAGCATGTTGCACAACATAGGTTTTCAATGTAAATCCTCCACATTAACAATTACCCAACCTAATGCACAAGCACGCAAGCGGGCATCGTCGATATTGCGGTGGCTTTCCACAATCACAAAATTGCGGCCCAGAATTTTCGAGTAGGCCGAGAATGTAACCTTGATGTTATACATTTTCTCCCTCCAAAAACCGTTCCAAATTGGCGGAATCGTCATCGAACGGCGAAACCTCGTTTGGTTCACGTTCAGCATATAGGGCGGCAAGTTGGGCAACGCGGGCAAGCCGGGTAGGTGAGCTAGTATCCGCCATCGCCTCTTTCTTAGCCTGTTTGGTTTGCGGAACCTTTACGAATTCGATAAGACTAACCTCATTCGAGGGGTCAACCACGTCGAACATCGTAAATTCTTCAATTCCGCTAAATTCATGCAGCATGGTTTGAGTACCTTAGATAAATGGCTTCGAGTTCTTTAACTACGCCCATTCTAACAAGTCCGTCGAGCGTGTCAACCGATGATTTGTGAGATTTTCATTGTACGTCAATCGTCAACATGGCGATAGTCTCGTGTTGTTGTGTGGTATGTTTCCGTCCGGTGGGCCTAATATACCATATCGGCACTCGGCATGTCAATAGGCCATAGAAAATAATTTCGAGATTCGCTTGCTAGGCGATGCTGGCGGAGGAGGTTTGATTAGGTTGTACAGAGCACAACATATTGTGGAGAGCAGAAATAGCACACCCAGGATGTTGGGCGGGGGGCCGCCCCTATCGTAAAGTCTTACGCCGCAACAACTTACGTCCAAGCTGTCGTCTCCACGTATACCCGCAGGCTTTGCACAAATAATGAGCACTCATGCCTAGCTTGCCTAGTATACCGCAGCGGTCTGATTTACAAAATGGGCAGTTCATTTCTTTTCCTCGACGAAAATGCCGGGATGGTAGCCGTCGTGGTTGATTAGGGAATCTTGCACATATGCGGCATCTAGGTCGGCATTATAGAATACGGTATCTATGAGGTGATACGTAGTCCCGTGGTAGGGTGGTTGGTTCTGTGGAGCGTATACATTCCAAGCTTTCTGTTTCATGTCTCATTCCCTATCCTGCCAGAGTTCACTATCTAACCCATCCAACGTGTCGGCGTCATATTCGCCTAAAAGGTCATCGTCATCGAGTTCGCAGTCTGGGTCAAATGGGCAATTACCATCAGGGTCTAGTGGGCAACCACACTTGGCGCACCATTCTTCGTTATCTTCGTAGTTTCTCCAACTTGACTCTCTCATACATACCCTCTTGCTATTGCCAGATAGCCTGATTATAGCAGACTATTTGTTATTGTCAATCCCACAAGCCACAAGAAAACGCTGATGGTCAAAGTTTTTATTGTTGGTTTGACAGAACAGTACGAATTGTAGGGCGACATCTTTCCGAACGTTTGTGTCGGCAATTCTCTTGACAATTCTGGCAATGATTTCAAAATGCTTTTTGGTCATCTGACTTGTCCTGTTAAGATAGGAGACTTTCCGGTGCCCTCAATTTGCCGTTACTCTCTAGGTTCACCAGTAGACTAACCCTGACTACGCCTATACCCTACGGGCTATTAACCAGCAATTACACTAGTGGTCTATGCTAGTGCTGCTGAGGACACCGGGAAACCCCCTATTTGTTGGGTTTATCCCACCCATCGAACCATGCTTTCTCTCTGACTTTAGTATCGTGGTCCTGAATACCCATACTATAGGGGTTGTCAGCCCGAGCGATACCTGCCTTTTGTGCAGATTGCCCAGCTCTAAAGGCCGACCAAGACAGACGCATTCTATTTGAAACTTTCATCTTACCTAAAACTCCGAAACTTCTTCGGCACTAACCTTGAACCAGCTATCCGAGCTAGCCCATCGTGCCCATCTTACCCCATCGCCCACAATCGTTCCAAGGATGATAGCCTTGCCAGCGTATCGTGCCAGCGTTGCGAATTGAAAGTCTTGTCTGCTCATTTTGAACTCCTTTGCGTTATGCTTCCATTATAACTATCGGCAGTCCATTGTCAATAGCGTGAGGGAAAATTATTCGCAATTATTCCAGTCGCTCCCACGAATCATATCAAGCGTTTCCGATACGTTGCTTTCAGGCTGGCAAAGCAAATAAAATCCGTTCGGGCAATTAGCTTCGCCGTATGCCCTAGCTTGGAGCTTGCCGATAGCTGTTTCTTCAAACGATTCCGGCAGAATTTCTTTGGTTTCACGATTCTGAACAAAGTACTTCCACATGGTTCAACTATCCTTTATTGTTTGTTGCTTGTCCCCTAAGTATATCATCGGCTTTCAGTATGTCAATCTCCAATCCGATTTTATTTCAAGATTGCACATATACGCAAAATATACTTTGGCACACCATTTTAATTGGCACGGAATTATATTGCTGTAAGTCGTTGGTACATAAGGGTTTAGGGCTTCGGCGGGCGGGCCGCCTTACCTATTTTACCAAGCTCCCCCATCTTATTTAAGGGGTGTGCCGAACAACATTTGTGCACCCTTAGCCTCAATTTTCAGCAACGTGCCAATTACCACAGCACCGCCGAATGAAAACTCTTGAATTTCTGCCTTTACCCCACTAGTGGGGCAAACCGCTTTGCCGTCAACGACCTTAACTATCAAGTCGTAAGAGTCAGCAAAACCATTGAAAATCGTTACTTTGCGATTCATAGGTTCTGAACCAGTGCCTTTCCTAATGCATTAGATACTGCATTCGAGTTTGTCAAGCTCATCTTCTGAAAATTCTTGTCCATCCTCATCGGACCACCAATTCGTACCATCCTCATCTGTTTCCACGAATCCGAACCACTTACCGTTAATTACTCTTTCAATCATTTTCTTTCCTTTCCAATTGGTTTGAATTTCAATTACTCTATAGAGTATATCGGCCACCTATAGAAATTGCAATAGGCAAACCGATATATTTCCAAAATATATTTTTCATGCCAGGCATAACATTTATCGGGGGGTATGTGTAAGTTGTTGCTGTGTAAGGGTTTACGTCGTCGCGGGCGGGCCGCCTTACCTATCTTACCTATACCACCCAGGTCTCGCAAACAGCATAATCAACCCAATCGCCGTAAAGATGGCAGATACCTCACACACCACAGTCAACACAAGTTCGGTATACATCCTAGCTCTCCAAGATATCCAAGATTGGTTGCTCACTTATCATGCTATGCCTGCCTACCCTGTGGGCGTATAGGAGGTTAGGTTGGGTAAGCCATTCAGTCTAGGTTATCTAGCTAATCTCGCATGAGATGCCAGTAGGCTCACCCTATCCTATCTATTCATCCTCGCCTGCGTCGTAGTCGTAATCTTCGTCGATATCGTCACTTATCCAATCCTCGTAATCACTCAAGTCGTTACGATAATCGTCGGCTTCGTTCTGGTTGAACATCTCGAAATCATCTTCAAATTCGTTGGGGTCGCAGGCATCGAAGTCATTGAACATGGTATAGCTCCGTGTGTGTGTGTGTGTGTGTGTGTGTGTGTGTGTGTGTGTGTGTGTGTAGCGTACCCTATCGGGCTCACATTGTCAAGCCCAGTTCCATCATATCGCTAGCATGATTCGCCGCTTCAAGCTCATCATACCACGCATTTTGCTCCGCTTGCAAGTCAAGCTCAAAATTGAGCATCTCGCGTTCCATCTCGAAGTTGATTGCCATCGCATGGAAATCCGATGCGGAAACGAAGCCCGATTCGTCGGTCACGCAGAACGCCCGCGATTCGATTCCTACGATGTTCTCAAACTGAGCGGCGAAGTTGGCGAGCATGGTATTGTCTCCGTTTGTGTTGTTTGTTTGTGTCATGCCATCATTTTAACAAGTGGAGCTAGTTTGTCAATAGCTTCTGAAGAAAATTCTTGCGGGCTTTTCCAGCATAGTACCCACGCAGGTACGAGAAGATATCAACATTTGTATACCACCCCTCGAATGGCATGGCAACATTACCGTCGATGCCATCGTCAAAGCCAATCTTATATGCTAGGTTGTTCATTCTCATATCTCCTTGAGTTGTTCTATATACTATATCGTCATCTATTCACTATGTCAATAGCCTATCTGAAAAGATTATGAGAAAAGAATTATGCTGATTGGCATGGAATTTATTTTGTGTGCGTTTGGCATAGCTCTAAGTCTATATGTAGTAAGGGGTTACAGCCAGTGGTTGCGGGCGGGCCGTCGCCATAAAGTCTTACATTGTAAGGGGTTAGTTGTCGTACCCCCGGTTTATTTGTTTGTTTAGGCTTTGTGGGGAGTATGGCTCAAAAGCTGCGGTGGTTCATACGCAACCGGGGCTCTTTTGGTGTATAGTAGGGTATCGGTTTTTCACTTTCATATTAGGTACTATATCATGCACTCAAATATTAGCAAGTTTCCAGTAATATCCAAAATTTATCGCACCCCTGGAATATACTACATCAAAAATACTAAAAAACAAGCAGCATACATTGGGTGGTCCACATCTGTAGGAAGAAGGATATCACAACACATCACCTATCTAAATCTTAATAAACACAAGAACAGCGAACTACAAAAAGATTGGAATATAGACGATAAAGATTGGGAGGTTGGTGTCCTTATATATGGAGATATTGATTCTACACTATTACTAGCTAAGATAGAGGCAAGTCTAATTAGAAGTCTGAAAAACAAACTGTATAATGTAAATGTAGTTGGAACAGATATAAAACTAAATGTAAAACAAATAGCAAGATTTAGGGCTTGTCAAAAACTAGATGATTCTGGGTGTATATTGTGGACTGGCAAAAAACATCACAGAGACGGATATGGCACATTCGCTTGGGGACAAGATGGTAAAAAACTAAAGATAAACGCCCATAGAATAGCTTTTTATTTGAAATATAGGTTCTTGCCAGACGGGTTATTGGTAAGGCATATATGTCACAATAAACTCTGTGTGAATCCAGACCATTTAATTCTTGGTACAGATTTTGAAAATAGTAATGATGGGCACGATAATCACGGGCGTCCTCCTACCATCGACATTGAAGAAGTTCGGAGACTTGTAAACGATGGAGTAAAAAGCAAGGATATAGCAAAACAAATGAAAGTAAACCCGGCATCTATTTACTATGCTATTAAAAAACATAAGATGAGACCAATACGAAAGTATACACGCTAGTATGATATATTGGCTTGGACGCACCTTTCTTTCTCCCAAATTTTGCGCAGCAAAGGTGTATACTATTATAGGTTCACACAACTATTTTTCTATATGAGGAACTAACATTGCCAATTGCAAGACATGGCCTAACAGGCAGTAAAAGTGATATTGGAACATCTCCTGCTCGCTTAATAAGTGATAGGAAGGTGGTTGTAAATGCTGGTGTACAGTTGGTGGCTAGTTCCGATAATTCAGAGATTATATGGGTTGGGTATAACGACGATATTACAGCGGGCACCGCTGATGCCACCGATGGTTTTCCTCTAGCCGCTGGGGCCGGTATGTTTATGCCAGTAAGACACCCTGCCGATATATGGGTGCGTAGCACTAGTGGTGAAAGTCAAAAAGTACATTATTTAGGTCAATAAGGAGAGAAATAGATGAGTTTGTATACTCCACCACCAGGTAGCGGCGCTAGCTCAGGAGGTAGCGGCTTGTCAGAGGTAGCAATCTCTGTCTCTTCACCTATGACAGTTCAGGGTTCTCCTATCACCCTTCTTAGTGAAGACCCAACTATTATACTAGGGGTATCTGAGGCTCTATTTAGCGGAAATAATGCATCTGTTATTCAGATAAAGCCAAATGGAGATAGATATTATTATATTCCAGAATTAGACACAGACGCAGCAAGAGGAACTACTCTGCATAATGCGCAGGCAGCCCATAGTATTGGTGATACGTTTGTGCTTGGACCTGGTAATTTCTTATCACAAAATACTGGAAATTATTCTTTTACTGGTTGTACTTTAATTGGACATGGTATGTATACCACAACCCTGCAACATCAAGGAGGCGTGCAAGGGCATACACTTACTATCGTTAGTGGTAGCGTCCATAACCTAGGTATTATTACCTCAAGCCCATCTATTACTAGAAGGGGATTATATATACACGGAGGTTCTCATGCTTACAATATATATTGCTCTGGACGTGCTGACGTAGATAGTCATTCATTAATACAGGTTGGAGATGTACAAACAGTATTACAACCACAGTCTACTATACAGGGTTGCCGTCTTATAAACGGCACAATGCGTACAAGTAGATTTCAAAACCCTCTAATTAAAGATACTTATGTCCTAAGTGTTAGGTCTCCAGCTCTAGTAATGGGAAATAGCTGTGTTGTTAACTCGTATAATAATTACTATGCCACAAGTGGTATTGGTGATGGTGCTGTTGGTATAGATGTTGGAGCCACAATACGTAATGTAGACGCTATTGGTTGTACACTTAATTCTTATAACGATGTTATTATTAACACAAGTGGGCGTAGTTGTGTAAACACCAAAAATGCGTCTGAAAACTATTCATTCTATAACGCTACCATTATTAATACTGTATATACTGGAGTAGCATGTACAACTAATTCTAATATTAGACTTATTGATTGTTATGTTAGCGGTGCGATGGATGGTATAGTTAGAACAACTGGCAATATATTTAGCTATGGTACTATATCAAATACTGCTCAGGGTATAATTGATTACGGCACATTTAGCCATACATCAATGCCAGCGGCTAACGCAACAACTAATGGTTACTTGACTTCTGGTGACTGGAATACATTTAATTCCGTCAATACCGGTATATCATATGGGCACATGAATTTGCTTGATGCCCAGCACGTTGTCTTTAATACAGGCAATATTCCAAGTGGTTCATATTCAACATTGTTTACTGTTCCAGCAACGCGCAAATATATCTTCCATCAGTGCAGAGTATATGGACCAGGCTTAACAGATGGTATTGCGTTTAGAGTAAATAATTCTTATTATGGTGAGTCTACAGATGTAGGATATATTGAAGGAGACTTGTTAGAAAGTCGTTTTATCCACGTATTTAATCCTAACGACGTGGTATCTATTCGTGGCGTACAAACTGTTTCTCCGTTTTATGGTGGCGCAACAGGTGTGAATATGAGCGCACACATACTTTCTGTGCCAACTGGTATAAATATCCGCACTGTAACATTACAGTTTGGTAGTGGTACAACTCCGTTATACACATGTCCTGCCGGAAAAGTAGCGATGCTTTCTGTCCAAGAAGATAATGACGATTATTGTTTAAGGCTTGTAAACCACGCCAATATTAGTAGAACAGTAAATGTACACTATGTTCCTAGCGGCGGCGCTCCAAGCGGGGAAAACTTCTACCAGAGTATTGTTGTATTACCTTCTGGTAGCGGAATGGTTAGTACGGCTAAACTTGGAGGGGCATTGACCGCAGGTATGACTGTTACTGCCCAACTGTCAACAAGTGGACTTATTTCTTCTCACATCACGGTGTTAGAATATAACGCTTAAGATAGTAGTGGCTGAATAATATCCATATTTGCCACTGTTCCGTATAGGCCGATACGAGTGTCTGTTGGTGCTGCCGTATTGAACAGTATTTGTACCGGAATGTGTCCTTGTACAAAGATAGAAGTGTCGCCCGTAAAAACATAAGTAAAAGTATCTAGTTGTTTTACCCATCTTCCACTTCCTCCGATATCAATATATCCAATATTTGGATTTATATATTCGTCATCAGATACATTTCTCACAGTTACCGTACCGGTTACAGGTATAGATAGTGGGCGGAAAACCCCAGAGTTGTTTTGGAAATATACAGTTCTACTATCTGACAATAGAACTATTTCTGGCAAGTTGGTTACTGGTGACTTAACGGTTTCATATCCATATGAATATATGTATGAAAGACCTGTTGATAGCGTGGTTGAAATATCGGCATCCACAAAATAGTAGCCATTGTCTTTTGGATATGGCGGTCTAGATACCCATTTACCAACCACTCCACCTGAGTCTGCTGGCGGTATTACTCCAACAAGATTGACACCTGTATCGGCAGTCCCAGAGGTTGTGTGGTATAGAAACGATTTGTATGCATTCCTACTAGTTTCACCATTCAGATATGCAATCTGGATTGCGTTTAATTCCACAGGGCTACCAGTATTGTTATAGATAGCCAACTTCATGGACCTGTTGTTGATATCTGTGTTTGTGGGTACATCGTTAGCGCTGCGAGATGGGTATGCGTATGTTCTATTATACCCAGACGCAACTTGATAGCTTAATGAAAGTAGTGTTTTGCGTAGTCTTGGCCATGCTCTTTGAGAATGTATAACGGTATCGTTAGTTATGTTGCTTAATCCATAATAAGCATCGTTATTTTGATATACATTGTAATATACCTGTGATAACATACCTGTTAACGGCGCTAGGTATTTTGGGTCGCCGGTAATCTCATAAGCTTTCGCTGCTAATGAGGCATAGCTACTATACCCCTCTAATAGATTGCCTGTCAGATGAATATCTACCGTTTTTACAATCCACTGTTCTACGGTTTGGCCGTTATATGTAGTATTCGGGAATAGGTCTGCATATCGTACAAATGTATCATGCGCGCGCAACAGTGTGCCGTCTCTGCCTCCGGTTCCATATCCCCCATAATATCCAGACGGAGTTCCTGCGTTACTTCTAGTAGGGTCTGTCCAACCAGAAGGATTAACAGGAGCGCCATCTGGAAACATTGTTAGTAATCCACTGGTCCACCGATGAGCAGCCTCAATAGCCGCAGTTGAGCTATTAGGATACATTTCATAATAAGTTAACATCTCACCAACATTAACCACATTATCTCTAACATAAGCACCAGTACTATATGTTGGAACAAAATTGTTGAAAATGTTTTGCTGATTTGCTCCGTCTATCCATGCGTTATAAGCATCTCTCATCATTGGATTTGCGTCGATAAGCCAAGAATATATAAATCTACTTGGGTGTACAAAGTGATTTTGGAGAGCCCAATGTTCGGCATTGAAGTTTGTTTCCCGCACGCCATTGAAACCAAGCCCGTGTACGGTATAGGCGTGTGCTTGCGTTCCAATATATCGCCCAGATAGGCTGGTATATGATGTGTTGTCGTGCTTAATTGTTGCAACAGCTCTATTATGGTCACAGATAATACGGGCGGTGTTTAAACATCCAGTATTGGCACTACTTAAGAATTGTAGATATGCTAGTTTCGCTAGGTTATAGTGGTCATTAGAACTTAGTCTATGATATGAGCCAGGAATATTGCTATATACTACATCGTTAAGTCGACCAGACGCTACAAAACTATT
>Ga0172363_10001894_pt1 | contig 16845 bp, 14 predicted proteins | sample LakKivs2_kivu2a2_FD_114541 | JGI IMG/M metagenome (GOLD analysis project Ga0172363, IMG submission 114541) | Sediment microbial communities from Lake Kivu, Rwanda - Sediment s2_kivu2a2 | ecosystem: Environmental > Aquatic > Freshwater > Lake > Sediment | place: Rwanda: Western Province, Lake... | reverse complement strand
TAGACGGCAAGCTTTGGGTCAGCTATGCCTTGTCAATCTCTGGAGGCATCATACTTAGCCTTGTTCTAATCTTTGAGACCCTACAAGTTCTTTCCACCCTCGGCCAGTCAATTTTTCAGGAAATAGATCTCAGCAGTTCCCGGAAAATATTCATAAGTCTCTACCTCTTCTTCGGACTCTCCAGCACAGCATCAACCTTTCTTGGAGAATACCTCCTGTGGAGAAACCGAACAAAAGCAGCAATACTTACAAACATCATGGCGGTGGCTTTGGCCATAGCAACATACTTTATCCCGTCAATCTACAGGTTCAGCGTCCCAGACATACTCACCATAGCAACCACAGTAAGCATCTGTCTAATCTCGGCAGGCATCCCTCTGAAATTGATCACTCCAAAAGCCAAGAAGACTGCGGAGACAACTGCTCCCTTGTTGAGGAGCATAGAGATCACCATGGTGTCGGTCTTCTCCGCGCTATATGCAGCTTTCATCATTCTCCCATTAAGAATTCCGTCGCCGACCGGAGGCTACACCCACTTTGGAGACTTCATTGTATTCGTGGCCGCCCTTTTATTTGGGCCTAAGACCGGCGGATTGACAGGGATAATGGGAGCTGTATTGGCAGACTTGTATGCGGGTTATCCTCAATGGTATGTCTCTATCCTTGCACACGGATTAGAGGGGTTCATTCCGGGGCTGGCGAAGGATAAGTCTGTAATGTTACAGGTAATCTCGTGCGTGATTGGAGGCTTCCTGATGGCCTCAACCTACTTCATCGTCAACGTCTTCATCAAGGGACTTCCATTGGCCATCGTGTCGTACACGCGAGACCTGATTATTCAGGCCGGTGCATCCGTAGTTCTTGGAGTCTTAGTCGCGAACACCATCAAGGAGATCTTGCCTGGACTCAGGTAAGACATCTCGAACTCATTCAATATTGAGAAGGTGAAGGCCTGTCTCTTCATCTAACACCCTTCTTAGCTTTACCTCATAGATCTCATACATGAACAGTTCTCCAGTGGGCGAGACCACACATCCTTCTCCCAGATGACCTCCGAATGCTCTTCCACGCGAGTCGGAAAGAACTGCATGCGCATGGACAAAGGTCTCGCCTTCCTTCTTAGATATGTTTCCAGAACACGACGCAATTTCTAAAGGACCTTCAAACTCTAGGGACTTATACTTTCCACCGCCGACATAGGAGCGCAGAACCGCTTTTTTAAGAGCCCCTATAAGTGTAAAGAATCCAGCATCCACGTTAGCTCTGTCAGCAGAATCTTTTATCGCCTCTATGAGGTCTGAGCCAGCGGGTAGACGAGCGACGATGACTCTATTGACCCTACCTTTGCTCGAGAACATTTGGGTTCACAATCTCCTCGAAGTTTTGAAATGGATTATCCAATCTTAAATATAAAAGTGGCGAAATGAGACAAGAATTTTCGCTATCTAGCAGGAATGTACTTCATCTTTCTTGGTCTTCCAAGCAGGGTCAAAATCGCGTAGGGCATCCATTCAAATATCATCTTCTTCCAGAAGCCCTCTCTGAACCTCCTACCAGACGCCACAACCGTGCTTTTCAACAGTTTCAGTTTACCGTCATCTCTGGCTCGAAGAAGCATATCGGCATCCTCAAAAAAAACGTCCCTGAACCCCTCATTCTTCATGAAAACATCTTTTTTAAAGAACAATACTTCTCCTGTGCATAGGATGTTGAAAGGGTTGAAAATCACGTTTATGAGCTTGATGATCTCGTCGAACAGTTTACATTTATAGCCTTCTCCGACTGTTTTCACTACACATCCACCACCAATGTATCCGTCATTTGTGGCCCCAGAGATTTCTTCAAGTAAGCTTTCTCCTACGATCGTGTCAGCGTGAATAAACACCAATATCTCTCCTTCAGCAAATTTTGCTCCGAGGTTTTGTTGCGTCCCAATTCCGCGGTTGGAGGAGACGATTATTTTATCTACGTACCTTCTTGAAGCCTCAACAGTCTTGTCGTTGCTTTCGCCATCGCTTAGAATCAATTCAAAGTCAGATATTGTTTGATTTCTTACGCTACTGAGACACGTCTCGATGCTCTCTTCTTCGTTTAGTGTGGGAACGATCACAGACATGGAGGGAGGCTTCCCGTTCCCAAGATTTTCTTCACGCTTTGTCAATATGCTTCTCTATACATCTTTGACGCATGGCTTTTAAAAGGATAAGAGGAGAAAGTTGTCATGGATAAACTAATGTCCAATTTTCATTTCAAATTTATGTCTTTCTGCTTTAAATTTCGTGATTTCATCTTGCCTCGCAAGAATATCTTAAAAGAGGTGGGAATAAAACCTGGGTTTCATATACTCGACTATGGCTGTGGTCCTGGGGGTTATGTAATTCCTGCTGCAGAATTGGTTGGTAAATCAAGGAAAATTTACGCATTGGATATCCATCCACTTGCTATTCAGGCGGTTCAGAGTATTGCTTTAAAACACCAATTGACGAATGTGAAAACCATTTGTTCTGATTGCAAAACTGAACTACCAGATAATAGCGTAGATGTAGTTCTATTATACGATACCCTTCATGTCTTGAGTGACCCAGAGAGAGTCCTTGAAGAGTTACATCGAGTATTGAAACCAGATGGAATCCTATCCTTCAGTGATCATATGAAAGAAAATGAAATAGTGTCTAAATTAACAAGCAGAGGATTGTTTAAGCCATGGAGAAAAGGAAAATTCACACATAATTTCTTGAACATGAAAAAGGAATAGTATCGCACACGACGCAGATTACTCTGATTGGACTGAGGAAACTTTCAGAGTGACCATATCTTTCAATACTCTCTGCTTTTTCTTCGCAGTTGAAATGCCTCAGTGTAACTCTGCGCTGGAACAGAATTTATACCACTTTTTTTCAATTGAACTTTTTCTAAGACTTTACGTCTAGTGGAGAAGGAGGTTCTCGCAGAAGAATCAAAAAGACTTCCTAATATTCGGAAATCTGCTTTTGGCCTTCACCCATCTCTCTTCTCAACCTTTCCCATTCATCCGACCTCACGAGGCCACCGACCTGCTCCTTGATCTTCTTGGCCACCTGCGGGCCTATCATCGGTATGTCAATGAGTTGCCCTATCGAGGCGTGTTTCAGGCTTTTAATCGTCCTAAAACCAGCGTTAAAGAGCGCGCGGCCCCTGACCCTCCCGATTCCCCTAAGTCCAACAAGAGGGAGCAGCTCGGCCTTAATACCAGATTTAACCCTTCTCTCTAACGCGGAGGTCTTCGCGAGCAGGTCTTTGTGCCCAAACAGACGGCATAACTCATGCGAGGCGTAAAGGAGCCATTTTACGGTTTCGGTCAATCTAAAGAGGTCGCCTGGCTGGACCGAGAATCTCTCTATTATGTTGTCCTCTGAGACTTCGTTGATCCAAGACTCCAGAACAAAGGCGCATTTAACTTCGCCCAAAAATTCTTCATAAACAACCATGTCAGTCCACTCTTCGGGAACTTCAAACATAAATTCGCTTCTGTGTACGCCAACAAAAACGTTGAGACCATCCATTTCTCTCCTCCGGGGGTAATATTTGGGCGCGACATCCGGCGTGTGGCAGACCATGTGTAAGAAACTGAGGTCGGTCAGCAAGCCTGCACGATTGTACAGGCCGTCACGGATAATCACACCTGAAAGGGGATCGATGTACAATTCGGAAATTCGGCGACCGAAATCTGTCGCAAAGAGGCGCTTCCCATCGAGGTCGACCATTCCCTCTTTATAGAGAAATTCCAGAATCTTGGTGACGATCGGCTTGATATTCCTTGACCCATACTGATAGGCGTAGAAGGTTTTCTCAAAGAAGTCGTACAGTCCTTGCTCGGAGTGGGCAAAGCCCGAAGCTATGGAGGCCAGCACGTGTGATCGAAGCACCCTCTCCACAGCCAATTTTGACCATAATTTCTCAGGCTTAGAAAAAACGTAACTCTCCATCAAGTAGTCTTGCTCATCCGACGTGCTAGCGATCAGAAGCGCCTCACCGACCTTGTCGTATCTTGGCCTACCAGCCCTTCCACTCATTTGCTTGAAATCCAGGACTGAAATTGGGTATCGGCCGTAGCCGGGCACATATCTCTTATAGCTACTTATGATGACCATCCTAGCAGGAAGGTTTACCCCGTATGCGAGCGTGGGCGTTGCTGCAGTCACCTTGATTTTTCCGGCACGGAATGCGTCCTCGATTACATTACGATGGGATGCCGATAAACCGGCGTGATGAAAAGCGACCCCAAGTTGTACAAGATTGGCCAGCAAATCGCTGACCCTAGTCCTTTCACCAGCAGCAAGGATCCTGTCTGAGACCGTTTTCAACGATCTCTTTTCTGGTCTTGAAAGAAGTTTTTTGACCGCGTTGGCTATCTTCTTGGCGTATGAAACAGCTTTTTTGCGGGTTTCTGCGAATACTAGGGCTTGGCCGTTTTGCTTCACTGTGTACGCAACGAGGTTTATGACAGAGTCATCGTAATCTCCACCTATCTTAATTGAGCTTCCGTCGTTGAACTCGGCCGTGTTATGCAGGCAGACGCCCTCTACAAGTTTGATCGGTCTCCACTCGGTTGTTATGGACCCTGCCTTGAGCCATTCCGCGATCTCCTCGGCGTTTCTTACAGTTGCACTGAGAGCCAGAATTTGAGCCTTCGGGTTGAACTCTAGGAGCCTTGTCAGAATGACTTCGAGTGTGGGTCCTCTGTCGACGTCGTTCAGTACGTGAACCTCATCGGCGATGACTAGAGAGACGTCGCCCATCCATCGGGCCTTGTGGCGCAGTAAACTGTCTGTCTTCTCATTTGTCGTGATGATGATGTCAGCCGCCTCGAGCCATGGGTCTGAGCTGTCGTAGTCGCCCGTTGATATGGCCACTCTGACCCTAGCGCCACTTCTCTTTCTTAGTCCGCTGTACTTTTTGAACTCACGATACTTTTCGGAAGCTAGGGCTCTCAGCGGGGTCAGATATATGACCTTCCCGTCCTGTTCCGTCACATGCTTTATCGCACAGAGCTCTGCTATGAGAGTCTTTCCGCTTGCGGTTGGACTCGCCAAAACAAGGTTTTTCCCGTCTAGTGCTCCCGCCTTGATCGCTTCTTCTTGAGGAGGATAAAGTTCTGAAATATCCTGCTCTTCTATGACCTCTACAGCTTCCTTCGGAATGGGCAAGTTGCCGATTCTCAACATCACATCTCATATAATTCTATGCTTTCTTAAAGTATCCTTGCTTTGGAGAGTACATCGTCCCCTCTTTTGTCAGCTGATTGACCAGTTTGCTTGCCTCGATCTCATCTATTTTGAAGTCTTTCTGAAGCCGCTCGTAAAGGTCTTCTTCTCTAACCATACCAGTTTCCTTCTCCATCTCGACTATAGTTGACAGAACTAACTGGAGCTTGTCCCTGAGACTTTTCGGCTTGCCAGTCATAATTATGTCAATATCGTACTTGCCAGAGGAAACATCGATTCCAACTTGTTGCATGGATTTTCTCATCAACAGGATAACGGCCTCAGCATCCTCAACGGTCACCTCCTTACGCAGAGCCGATCTAGCTCTGGCCTCTGACAATCTCGTGAGGGATTCAAGTTGTCTGGCGGTGATGGCGACAGGCGAATCGCTGGATTCAGAGGTCGACCTCATACTCAGGTAGAAGTCCCTCAATCTTTCGACCGCTTCTTGGGTCAAGACGGGGTCAACCTCCCTAGCGTAGCTGATGTACTTGCGGAGCAGATCTGGAGCGATGGGAGGCTCCACGGTAGGTGTGCCCGTCCTGTGGAGACTTAATATATGATCAGCCATTCTGGAATCAATGTCTCGATCGGGCTGATCCCTTATTACGAAGATTAAGTCAAACCTTGAGAGAATCGTTATGGGTAGACTTAGATTCTCTCCGATCGTTCTGTAGGGGTCATACCTACCTAGGGCTGGGTTCGCAGCCGCGAGGATCGAAGATCTGGCGTTGAGCGTAGCGACTATGCCACCCTTAGCCACCGAAACCGTCCGCTGCTCCATCGCTTCGTGTATGGCAACCCTGTCCTCAGGCCTCATCTTGTCGATCTCGTCTATGCAGCAGATTCCTTTATCAGCTAGGACGAGGGCCCCGGCTTCAAGCACCATTCCCCCACGACTCTCTCTCAGGACAGCTGCCGTCAAACCAGCGGCTGTGGATCCACGTCCGCTAGTGTATAGTCCTCTTGGAGCTATTTTTGCAACATACAGCAAGAGTTGGCTTTTGGCTGTCCCCGGATCGCCAAGGAAGAGCACATTTGCGTCTCCTCTAATATTTATTCCGTCAGGAAGCGTTTTGGGAACGCCTCCAAACAGAAGGGACATTATGGACTCTTTGAGGTCCTCGTACCCATAGATCGATGGCGCTATCGAATGAATTATTTTCTGATGGACCATCGGGTCCTTCGCTAGTTCAAGGATCTTCCTTCTCTCCTCCGGAGAAATCTGGACTATTTCGTGTTCCTTTCCAGCGACCTCAATAAAGTTCGCATCTAGGCTGAGGTTGAATGTTCTCAGTCTTCCACGTCCTGGCAGAAACTGTTGGACAGATTCAACTATGCCTGTGATCGACACCCTGTCTCCTGGCCGCGCTGTGTCAACGATGTCCTCAACTAGTCTAACGTCGATCCATCGGGGCAGCTGTCCTGGTGGCAGGTCTTCAGGTCTTTCTTGAATGCGTATTTCTTGGGAGTTAATGAATGTTGACCCGTCTTCAACAAAATCGAACGGACCAGTTCTATTGCAGGCAGGATTTTCACATGCGACAGGCGTGTTCACAAGAAGACCCGACTGCTTGATGTAATTTATCTTCCCACATCTTCTACACTCAAACGCGGCCTTTACCAACATCGGCTGTACTGGCGTGGCCCTGACGAGTATGCCATGGACCATGATTAATCTTCCGATGTGCTCTGAGCCTACAGCCCTTAAGGAGATTGCTTCCGGCAGATTCCTAAATCTTGTCCTAACCTTCTCTATCTTTTCAGCGTATTCGGGATCTTCGATTTTCAGCTGATTCCAAGCTGCGTCGTTCGCGTGCCTCAAATACTCTTGTGGTTTTTCGATAAGGTCTCGTGCGAGTGACTCTTCAAACGTTAGAAGGTCTTCAAAATCTACTAAAAGAGACTTTGATCCACTGGTGGCCATTTGCGAGATTCTCTGACGGTATTTGGGAACGTTTTCGTCTGAGAGAAAGGACTTAAAAAAGTCTTGGAATCTGCCCATCGGATCTGAAGATTCATTACTGGTCACTTAGAAACGCCCACCTCTAAGATTCTCGACCTCCACTCAGAGATAACAGAAAGGAAGGAATCGTACAGAATTCTCTCCTCCGTACACAGGTTTTGCAGGATCGCCCCCGTCTGCCCGGCCGACGCAGCGAGACCAACGATTTTCCTCAGCCTGCAGTTAACTATGTCCTGAGCGAGCCTTAAAGCTTTATTAAAGTCATTTGTGTAAGACGCATCCTTTATCGACATCCTTTTCAATTCACTGACGTACCTTCGCATCTTGGGGTAGAATTCTTCAGGAATCGTGGAAAGTTGCCTACCGGGCTGGATGGTTTCCTTCCACTGAATCTTTTGAAGCGAAGCCAAGCCTAGCGACTCACCCTTGCGAAAGTGAGCGAGACCCGCTTTCACCAACTCGAGGGCGACCCAGTACCTGACCTCGACCTCCGTTCCCTTCTCTAACGGCCCCACGGTTTCTCCTATGATTTTCATCTCGGGAAAGTCCTTATCGATAACGATCTTTACAGGAGCGTTTTCAAATTCAAAGTCCATATTTTTAACCGAAGGCGCGAGACTGTTGCTCAAAAAGGGCATCACAAAACCTCCCAGTAAAGAATTGTGGAAACGAGAAGATAAGTATGGCGATCTTTTCTGCTAGACAATAAGGTAAAAATTAAAATCTTTATTTGACGGGGTTTTTCTGTTATTAATGAAAAGTAATCAAACATGTTTCTCGCGCCGATGCTTTTTGCGTGCGCGCTCATTGGAAGCTTACGCGATTGGAAGAGGAAGGAAGCCAAATGGCTGAGTTGATGTGGACAGAAAAGTACCGCCCAAGATCGCTCAAAGACATGGTCAACCAAGAACACGTTGTGCCGCGGTTGAAAAGTATGCTCAAAAGCAGGGATATCCCTCACTTACTCTTCGCCGGACCTCCAGGAACGGGGAAGACTGCCGCCATCTTGGCGTTTGCCCACGACCTTTACGGAGAGGAAAGATACCGGGAAAACTGCCTCGAACTAAACGCCTCCGATTCTAGGGGAATAGATGTGATCAGAACAGACGTGAAGAATTTTGCTAGGACACTTAGCCTAGGTGAGGTGCCCTTCAAGATCCTCATTCTGGACGAAGCTGACAGCATGACTAATGACGCCCAGCACGCTTTAAGAAGAACTATGGAGAGATTTGCCAGGACTTGCAGGTTCTGTCTAATATGCAATTACAGTAGTCGCATTATTCAGCCAATTCAATCTAGGTGCGCGCTCTTCAGGTTCCCCCCTTTACGCAGGAACGACATGGCCGGCAGGCTTCGATACGTTGCCAACGAGGAGGCGCTGGATGTCGAAGAGCGTGGCATAGAGGCGATCTTAGAGATCACGGGTGGGGACCTGAGGGAAGCCATAAACACTTTGCAGACTGCCGCAGCCATTGGAGAAAAGATAACTTACGATTCTGTCTACAACGTCGTAGGCAGGGTCAAGCCGACCGATGCTGTCGACATGGTAGAACTGGCGTTGGATGGGAGATTCATCCAGTCTAGGGAAAAGCTTAGTAGGTTGCTTATCGATGGCGGTTTTTCTGGAACCGACATTCTAAAGCAGATCCACAGCTTTGTTCTCGGATCTAAGCTTGAGGAGGAGTGGAAGGTGAAGCTGACAGAGAAAATTGGCGAAGCAGACTATAGAATCGTCAGCGGTGCAGATGAGGAGATCCAGCTAAGTGCTCTGCTTGCCAACTTCGCTCTAATTGGGTCTGAGGTGGGTAAGGGGCGCGATAGATGAGCGCTAGAGTTCTGTGGTCTGAAAAATACAAGCCAAAGATGCTGAAGCATATTAGGGGTAACCAAGAGGCGGTTCGAAAGATTCTGAATTGGCTAAGAGGGTTTGAGAGAGGGAGTCCGAGTAAGAGGGCGGCTATGCTTTGGGGTCCGCCCGGAACCGGGAAGACTGTCGTGGTCGAAGCGATAGCAAATGACTACGGCTACAAGCTGATCGAGACTAACGCAAGTGATTTCCGCACAAATGAGCAGATCGAGAGAGAGATCTTGAGATGCCTCGGCCATCAGACATTAGATTATGGATTATACGAATCTAAGGTTAAGGACAGGATCATCCTCTTCGATGAGGTTGATGGGATAAGCGGGATGGAAGACAAGGGTGGAATCGGTGCGATAATCAAGGTAATAGGGGAAGCTGACTGCCCTGTTTTCCTCACCGCGAACGACGCTTGGAACCCGAAACTTAAGATGTTGAGACAACATTGCATATTAGTTGATTTCCAGAGGACCGAGAGGTCAGCGATCGTTTCTTACCTGAGAGAGATATGTGGAGCGGAAGAGATCGAGGCGAGTGACGATGCGCTGGAGTCCATCGTCTTGAACGCTGATGGGGATATTAGGGTTGCTGTGAACGACCTACAAGCCTTAACTATGGGAAGAAGAAGGTTAACTGGGGACGACGTTTCCGTTTACGTCCGCGACGAGCAGGTTCAAACCTTCAGTGCGCTCTTAAGGTTTTTTACAGCAAAAACTTGGGCCGACGCTAAGAAGGCTATAGATGAATCGACAATTGGATACGAGAAAATGATGCTGTGCATTCATGAAAGCTTGCCCCATCAGTTTAAAGATCCTGAGAACTTGGCGACGGCGTATGAGTTGCTCTCGAGGGCTGATATATTCTTGAAGAGGACAAAGGGAAGTCAGGCATGGAAGTTATTAAAGTATGTGTTTGACTTGATGGCTGGGATACCGCTTTTAAGCGGGCATGGTCACTCTTCACGAGGTATTTTATTCTCTCAAAAGCTCAAACTCATGGGCAGGACTAGGGCAAGGAGGAGGCTGGAGAGGGAGATCGGGTTGCTGATCGGATCGAAGTGTCACGTCTCCTCGACGGCAGCGACAAGGATTTATCTCCCATACCTGAGGGTCATATTCTCAAGAAATGCCAAGGTCGCGGCTGGGCTGAGTGAGTGGTTTGGGATGAGAAAAAATATGATCCAACACTTAGCCGGCGAAAACGCAGGCAGTGTCCTGAGCTTAGTCAAGTGACTTTCTCCTCTTTTTCTCGTGAGCATTCTTATGTTCGATCAAATATGCCGCTGCTACACCTATAGCTGCGGCGGGCATTATGAGGAGCCATATATAGCCCTCTTCGTGTTTAAGGAAATGAAATAGAAGGAGAGGCGAGCTCCGAACTCAAGATCTAAATCACTTATTTCATTTGGGCCAGAGTCGTCATCGCTCGCCTAACAGGACAATAGGAGAAGACTCACATAAAAAGAAATCTATTTTTCGCGCGCTAAATGGTTGTTATCTGTGTGTTGTAGAGCTTTGCGTCTTTCATCCTCTATAGGGGAGGGGGTTCACGTTTCTGTTTCTCCCTCGAAAGCTTGGTCCACTTTATGAACCCCTCGTCTGGAGGGTCCTCTATGTAGAGTTCGCGTCTCCGGTACTCCAAGAAGTTGTTTGGCTCCCCTAGGAACTCGGCCGCAGTTAATGCCACATGCTTAGCCTTTTCGGCAGCGTCAAATGCACTTTTCGAAAACTCTCTCCAGCCTCGATCTCGGAGCAAATGATGTTCAATCACCGTTACGGGTATGATTCCAGCTAACCTACTGAGATTCTCTATGCCTTCTTTGAGAGACTGTTGGCTCACCCTGAAGTCAGCTAGGTATAGTGGAGGCCCTCCGACACAAACTATTTGCGGTTTCTCGGATAGTATCATCTCACGCGTTGAGTCCAACACTGGTCCCTGAACATCGGAAGCGTGAACTACCTTTTCGTCTTCACATTCAACACTCAGTATGAGAACCCAACCGAGAGGTGTGCTTTCTTCTCCGTGGAAAACAGGCTTCGAAAAACTCAGACGCGTGTCACCGAAGCTAAACGACTTTCCATCAGCGTCTCCATACCTTTTCATGAAGCTTCCAGCGGTTTTTTGTAGCATCCATCCTCGTCTACGCTGGCCAACGTTGATATCGTTTCGAATCGCCTTTGCCAATACTATCTTATCTTGATACACCTCCCTCGCCACGTCTAGGCCACTCCAGTTCCAGGTGAAGTCTGTGAACGTTGGTGTGTAATGGTCGAGGTGGTAGTGGCTTATGGTCAACACTTCAGACTTTTCAGCGAAGTCCGAGATCCTCTCTCTACACTCTTTGATCGCCTTGTATTCCCTCATGTGAGGAAGTAGTGCAAACCTCTGTCCCAAGGAAACCCCTGGGTCTATAAGTATCTTGACATCAGGGGTCTCGATGTATGTGCACATTGATCGAACGCCGAAGCTCTCGTCTGCGAGGGGGACAACCTTGATGTTTTTGAGGCGTTCAACCAACATTTAGGAACTCATCCTTGCACAGGATGCTTAAGAAGACTCAGATTTTCAAGATGATAGTTATGGTGCGACCGCCGGGATTCGGACCCGGGTTTCTCCCACCGTTGCTTGAGTGATAGGAGCTTGGGGGGTTCGGGCATCTAGGTCTCCCGTCCTAGACCAGGCTAGACCACGGTCGCACAAATAAAGAAGAGAAAGGAGGAGGTAGAAATATTTTTGCTTTCCAGTTACTCTTCCTCTCCTTCCTGTTAACTCCAAACAACAGCTAATCCGAAGTTAAACTTATAATTGAAGCAGTTCAGAAGGAGCCTATGGAGGGGCGGCTGGTGCGGGTGATCACGTCCTTTGACCCTCTCCCAACTTGGCCTCGCCTCGACCTGGTTTTCGAACGGGACCAGCGCTTACGTTCAAGTCGGTAACAGCGCAAAAAGCTTAACGATAGAAATTATCAGGGAATGCACCGGAATTCATGTCATGGCCATCTTCTCGGGGCTGGTTCTGCCGCTTAGAAAAGGAAGGGCTGAAAGAAAGCTGGTCGCGATCATGATGGCAAGCGGAATATTGTTTTTGTTGAACATAACCAGGGTGTGTCTAACAATCGCCCTCCTCTTCTTTGATGTTTTTCCCTTTTCAATCATATTCAAAAACCCTTCAGTGGAAACATACCACTACCCTCTAAGCTATCTATACGGCGTCTTCGGCGTCTTCCTTCTTGTAGTATCAGTCGATCGAATTGCGCTACCAGAATTAGGCGATACACTGATCGAGGTATTGACAGCACTAAAGAATGCGCTTTGCAGTGCAATACATCGGCACATAAGTAATCGAGCCTGAAGCGCTAATTTCGATCGATTTTACGTCCTAGACCCTTTGGGTAACATGGATGAAGGACGTGCACCTAAAAAGTGGAGTAGGATCAATCACGGAGTTGGAGCGCGGATAGCCTTGTCGCTGAGAGACGGATGAAAATTATTTAAGTTAAACGTGCTATCTTATCCTTGGTGGTGTTTTTGCCTTTCTGCATCAAGTGTGGTAGTGAAGTTCCGGCTGGGGCTGCTTTCTGTCCTATCTGCGGGGCACCTGTGACCCCTGCGGCTGCTGCTCCTGCTGTTGAGTCGGCCTTGTTCACCATAGACGGGATAAAGGGTCTGTCGAGGCATCTACTCGTCTTCACAGACCGACGGCTTATTGTTGCTCTCATAGGTGGTCAGCAACACGCCTGCTGACGGCTGGCGTACTCAGGATGGCCTATGAGGGCTCTAAGATAAAAAAGATGAAGGAGAAGGAGATCGAAGAGTTGTTGTCGGACAAGAAGACCTTCACGATCCCTTATGGCGAAGTAAGCAATATCGAGGTCGCGAAGGGCGGGATGCTCAAGGGCGGATCAATCAAGGTCAACAGGACTGCGGGTAAACCCGAGAAATTCAATGTTGACATAAAGAAGAGGATAGATGATTTTGAGAGGCTACTGAAACCGATCTTTGGAGAACGATTGACTGTAAAATGATAATGGAGTCACGTAGACTCTAACTAAATCATAATCCAAGATCCACTCTTCCTTTTTTTAAAAAAGTTGTTAGAAAGAAATCTATCTTGGATTGTTCTGATTCTTGAAACCTCTATTGAGGGATACAGAAATAGAAACAAAAAACTATTAACATTCGATTCTAATGACCTCTGGATTTTTTAGATCGATTTTGAAGACAACTTTTCTATAAGGACCCCCCTCCTTTCCTCAAGCGTTTTTAAAATAACTCTTGCACCTAAATCGTAGTCCCTGAAGTTTAGCCAACATATTTCTCCCAGCTCTCCCTTCACCTCATCCACGCCTTTGAGGTACTCCAGTACAGGCTCGTCGATCACATCAGGGTTCTTCCTGAGGAACCGATAAACATCTTCCGCGTTTACAGAGCTCAAACCCTTTTTGATGCTTTCAATCACTATTCTGTTTGGTGTCCGTTCCTTGATGTTTGAATCGAGGTCCTTTATCTCGTCCGCCCACATCCAAACGTTTGCCACGAACCACTGATACTTTATGATCGACTCTGCTACGTCAGGGCTCTCTTCAAGCAGACCTCCCTCGTACAAGGTGAGCATAACCACTTTTTCCGCTATTCCAGCGGTTTTGCCATGCCAGCACTCCTTTATTTTGCCATAGTTTTTTCTAATCTCGCTAAAGGCTCCTCTTTTAAGCGCTTCCGCGTTTTTCAAATCCGTCACTTCATAACTCCATATCCTATCCCTCGCCTCTTTGCATAGTCTGTAAAAACCTTCCCTGTGGATTTTCTTACCTCTGTCGTAAAACAACTCCTCCAGCCTGTCAGCCACATCCATCCGAAGCCTGAACTCTTCCTCACTCAGACTCTCTCTTTCGTCTAAGCCCTCATCCCTTATATCGCCTGACTTGAGTGCTAAACAAAACGTGATCCCTAAATCATACATCTTAGAGTCGAGAACTGTAGAAACTAGGCTTCTAACACCCCTTGAAACGCTCCAAGAGTTCCTGAGCCTATAGCATTTGCAGGACCTCCAGACTACAGGCACGCTCAACTCAATTGCTCTCGTAAAGTCTGTCTTGTGACTGAGAGCTTTTCTCTCCTCAGCAAGAAGTTTTTCATGCGAATCCACGCCTTCCCTGATAAGCCTATCATAATAGCTTCTTATCCCTTGGTCCACTTTCCTCCTTATGTGAAAAGTGGGAGCCGCGAGCCAAGCTAAACCGAGTTTTTCCATAGGTAATCAGAACTCCCATAAAAATTTAAGCCTTCTCAGGCAAGTGCAGAAAACTGACCCGAGATAAACGTTCCGCAGCAGATCGATCGCACGCGACAGTAAGCGGCCATACTCAATCGCGTGGCCGTTGAAAACTTGAGCTTCTCAAATATTCTATTATCTTCGAGTGTGCTTTACCGTTAGTAGCGACAAGTTGTCCCTTATATGGACTCCAAGATCTTCCATCCAAATCGGTTACTTTCCCACCGGCCTCTTCCACAATCAAGCCGCCAGCAGCGATGTCCTCGGGCTCGACTGTGAAGAGAATGCATATGTCAGCTTCACCAGAAGCTACTGAAACAAGGTCCAAAGATGGGGCACCAAAAACTCTAGTAGTGAAGACAGCGTCGACCAATTTATCCAATTTCCTTAAAGGTTCTTTGTCGTTGAAGTAAAGTTCGCTTTCATATATCATAAGGGCGTCATTCAATCCTTTTTCAGACACCCCTATTGGTTTATTATTCTTAGACGCCCCCCCATTTTTCTCCGCTACATATAATTCATTAAAAAAGGGCAGGCACACAACGCCTAAGATCAACTCGCTTTGATGTTCCAAAGCAATGGAAACACCGAAATGCGGAAATCCATAGGCAAAATTGTTCGTGCCATCCAAGGGGTCAATGATCCATCTATAATGGGAGTTTCTTTTTATCTCCCCGGCCTCTTCTGACAAAATGGAATGCTCGGGAAATTCATTGCTGATACTCTCAATTATTCTCTTTTCACTCTTAATATCTGCCTCTGTTACTAGCTGCCCACTCGACTTCCTTTTTGTTTTGAAATTTTTCCGAAAACTCATCATCAGTACATCTCCAGCTTCTCTTGCAGCTTGAATCGCTATTTCTCGCATTTGATCTAACAACTCTGATCAACCAAACAGGTAGATTGTTCAAGGAACGAATCATATTACTTTCTCAATATTTAGGGGGACAAAAAAATCAAAAGTCGTCTGTGTTTTAGGGTTTCAGGAGTTGTTGGACGGTCGGTGGACTTGGGCTTAACCCCTTCTTGCCTCTGAGTTCCTGCACTAATTGCATCTTCATACTCTGTGGAACGATCTCCCATCTGGAGAACTCCGTTCCCCAGAACGCCTTACCTCCAGTTGCGCTTCTCATCACGTCCGAGATGTCGAATGTTTCTGACGCTGGAAGCTCACCTGTGACGTATGCGAGGCGGCCACGTTGTTCGATAGAGAGTATTTTACCCCGCTTCTGCGATATTAGAGTGGTCACGGACCCCACCTCCTCCATAGGGATCTTAACGTTGATCTTCAGCAAAGGCTCTAGGAGAATTGGATCCGCCGATAACATAGCAGCAAATATTCCGTGTCTTGTTGCTGGGATAATCTGCGCCGGACCAATGTGAACAGGATCCTCGTGCACTGAAGCATCCATCAGCTTTACCTTTACTCCTCGAACAGGCTCTCCGGCCAACGGACCCTCCTCCATGGCGTCAACGAAGCCAATCACTATTGAACCCTTAACTTGATCTAGCCTCTGAACCCCCTTCGAAATGTCCGTGAATATGTTGCCATGGGGGTCCATAGCCCAAACCCCCCTTGCCTCCTTCGTATCCCAACCGTGATCCCTCAGAGTGCTCGCCATCTTTTTTCGGTCAAAGCCTTCGTATATCACACCTTTTTTGATCAGCTCCAAGACCTCGGGCTCCAGCGCATCAACTGTGATAAAAACCTTGTTATGCTTGTTCGGAGACTTGGATTCGTAGGGACCACCGCTGCCCTTGATACTCTCCCTGTATATGACTGTGGGCTCAGATGTTATGATATCGATATCGGTCTTCTTGATCCATGTCGTGGCTATTTCTAGATGTAGCTGACCCATTCCGGAGATAAGATACTCCCCCGTTTCCTCATCAATCTTTGTCACTAAGGTTGGGTCTTCTATCGAGAGTTTTCTAAGAAAGTCGACGAGTTTTGGTAGATCCTGACTGCGCTTCGGTTCCACAGCCATAGTCATGACAGGCTCTGTAATATACTGGACTGCCTCAAACGGAACGGTCTCCCTTAAGGAAGATATTGTTTCACCCGCCCTCGCCTTAGCCAGCCCCAAAAGGGCGGGAATGTTGCCTGATGGGAGAGAACCCACGATCTCACGATATGGACCCATGTAGATGCAGACCTGTTGGATCCTAGAGGGTGCTTTCGTATTGATGAGATATATAGGGTCACCTCCGTTAACGGTCCCCGAGAACAACCGTCCTGTTGCAACCAACCCAGCTTGAGGATCAACGTTAATGTTGGTGACACACATTACAGCAGGTCCTTTCTCATTACATTCAATCATAGCCTGCCCGATCTCACTTTCTAGGTCCCCGCGCCAGATTCTTGGGATCCTATACTTTTGGGCCAAGTGTGGGGGAGGCATGTTGTTAATTACCATATCTAAAACCGATTCATGTAGGGGAGCCATCTCTACAAGATCTTTGACCTGATCTTTCTCATAGGCATTTACAATGTCCTTGAATACGAT
>Ga0172363_10001893_pt1 | contig 16853 bp, 15 predicted proteins | sample LakKivs2_kivu2a2_FD_114541 | JGI IMG/M metagenome (GOLD analysis project Ga0172363, IMG submission 114541) | Sediment microbial communities from Lake Kivu, Rwanda - Sediment s2_kivu2a2 | ecosystem: Environmental > Aquatic > Freshwater > Lake > Sediment | place: Rwanda: Western Province, Lake... | reverse complement strand
GAAAAGGATCGCTCACGAACTTGAAATAATCAACAGGCTCGGTTTTTCGGCATATTTCCTGATCACATGGGATATTGTAAGGTACTCCATGGCAAGGGGTTTTTACCATGTCGGCAGAGGAAGCGGAGCAAATTCCATAGTTGCTTACTGCCTGAAAATCACCAATGTTGACCCAATTGACCTGAACCTTTACTTCGAGAGATTCATAAACCCCAAACGAAGCAGTCCTCCCGACTTCGACATTGATTATTCATGGAAAGAACGGGACGAGGTTATCGACTATATCTTTAAAAGGTACGGATACAAGCATACTGCCCTTCTGGGAACAATAAACACTTTCAGGGGCAAGTCGATAGTCAGGGAGCTGGGAAAGGTCCATGGGCTGCCAAAGGAGGAGATCGATGCCCTGATCGACAATCCTTCATCGGAAACAAACAGGAATGAAATAACCGATATCATATTTTCAACAGGTCTCAGGATAGCTGATTATCCCAATATGAGAAGCATCCATGCTGGAGGCATTCTTGTATCGGAGGAGCCCGTTGCATGCTACTGCGGCCTTGATATGCCGCCAAAGGGATTCCCTACCACCCAGTGGGATATGTACACTGCCGAGGAGATAGGATTTGAAAAACTGGATATTCTCAGTCAGCGGGGCATCGGGCATATCCGCGAGAGTGCTGAGATCATTCTCCGCAACAGGTCTGTTGATGTCGATGTGCACGCGATACAGAAATTTAAAACCGACCCCAAAGTGAAGGAGTATATGAGATCCGGCGAGACAAAAGGGTGTTTCTATGTTGAGAGCCCTTCGATGCGCGGACTTCTTCAGAAGCTGAAATGTGACGATTATACAACACTTGTGGCTGCCAGCTCAATAATAAGACCCGGAGTGGCACGATCGGGAATGATGCGCGAATATATCTTCAGATTTCATAACCCGGATAAATTCAAATACTTACACCCTGTAATGAAAGAACAGCTTGAGGAGACTTTCGGCGTTATGGTTTACCAGGAGGATGTGCTGAAGGTCTGCCATCATTTTGCAGGGCTCGACCTTGCTGATGCCGACACCCTGCGCAGGGCAATGAGCGGAAAATACCGTTCAAAACAGGAAATGAAGCGGATTGTCGACAAATTCTTTTCAAACTGCAGGGAAAAGGGATACAGCGAGGAACTGACAAAAGAGGTATGGAGGCAGATCGAATCTTTTGCAGGGTATTCATTCTCAAAGGCGCATTCTGCATCCTACGCCGTGGAAAGCTTCCAGAGCCTCTGGCTGAAAGCGCACTATCCCCTTGAATTCATGGTAGCCGTTATAAATAATTTCGGAGGGTTTTACAGAACATGGGTTTATGTCCATGAAGCTAAAAGATACGGCGCTGCCATTCAGCTTCCCTGTGTTAACAAAAGTACTTATAAGACAACTATTTACGGAACAGATATTTACCTTGGCTTCATACATATCATGAGCCTTGAGGATAAACTGGCGGCATATATTGAGGAAAATCGAAGGGCAGAAGGATCATTTGCTGACCTTAACGATTTCATAACACGTGTCAATCCGGGGCTGGAACAGGTGATACTGCTGATCAGGGCCGGGGCATTCCGTTTCACGGGGAAAAAGAAAGCCGTTCTGCTGTGGGAAGCTCACATGATGATGAACAAAAACACACCCGATCCTGTGAGGCCTCTCTTCTCCCCTCCTGTCAGGAGTTTCACACTGCCCGATCTTGTTCAGGACAGACTTGATGATACGTATGACGAAATTGAGCTTCTCGGATTTCCTGTTTCAATGACATGGTTCGATATGCTCGAGACATCATTCAGGGGAGAGATCACTGCAAGGGAAATGACCGCTAATGCCGGAAGGAGAGTCAGGATGGTCGGGCATCTTGTTACAATTAAATACATAAAGACAATAAAAAAGGAGTGGATGAACTTCGGATGCTTCATAGATCCGGAAGGAAATTACTTTGATACAACCCATTTTCCTCAGTCACTGAAAACATATTCATTCAGGGGAGCAGGTACTTACCTGATTCTCGGGAAAATAGTTGAAGAGTTCGGATATCCGTCAATAGAGGTCGAGAAACTCGCAAAACTCCCGGTAAAACCGGATAAAAGATATTAGGAAGTTGCTTGTAACCGGTCGTCGTATTAATTATTCACCCTGGTTACTTTCAGAATCCCTTTTACCGCCTGTATTTTTCTCATGATCCCGTAAAGAACATCATTATTTGGCACCAGGATACTTAACGTCCCTTCAAACATGGCTTCATCCATGTTATAATTGAATGTCCTTGTGCTAACGTTGTATCCTGCAAGAATATCTGAAATTTTATTCACTATGCCAATATCCTCCACCCCGGTAATCTTGATTGTTGTAATAAATGAGGTGATCTCTTTCGATTTTGTCCATTGGGCAGAAATAATCCTGTAAGGATACCTTGCCATCAGGTTATGTGCATTGGGACAGCTCCTTCTGTGAATTTTGATGCCTTCGGAAATTGTCACGAAACCAAAAACAGAATCTCCCAGAACAGGATTACAGCATTTTGCCCTTTTATAGTCGAGTCCCTCTATCCTGTCTTCAGTAATCAGAAAATCAGCATATTGAGTATCAGCTATCTCCTTTGTTTCCTTTCCAGGTTCAGGAGGAGCCTGGGATACCGTTTCTTCTGAAGTATCCTTCTGCAGTATTTCCTTTATTTCCAGCAATTCCAGCTTCCCTGTTGAAATGAGGAAATATAGATCCTGCGCGGTTTTGTAGTTGTAATGATTTATCAGCTTTTGAATTGCAGTATCACTGAACGGAATCTTCCAGTTCTTGAGACGCCTCATCAGTATCTCCTTGCCTTCAGCAGCGGCTTTCGTTTTTTCTTCATTCAGAACCTGCTTTATCTTGGCCTTTGCCTTGCTTGTAACCACGAATGAGAGCCAGTCCTGTTTGGGTTTCTGATTTTTCGACCGGATTATATCAACATGGTCTCCGTTGTGAAGGACATACCGGATGGTGACGTTCTTTCCGTTCACTTTGCCGCCCACACACGATGCGCCTACAGCAGTGTGGATATCGAAGGCGAAGTCGAGGACCGTGGCTCCGGCTGGCAATTGCCTGAGGTCGCCCTTTGGGGTGAAAACAAATATTTCATCAGTATAAAGCCCTGAGCGGACCTGGTCAAAGAAAGCACTGTCTTCTTTTTCAGGTGATTCGAGTATCTCCCGCATTTTTGAAAGCCAGGTATCAAGATTGCCTTCACCCTTGATTCCCTTGTATTTGAAATGTGCAGCAAGTCCTTTTTCCGCAATTTCGTCCATCCTGGTGGAACGGATCTGTACCTCAACCCATTTCCCGCGCGGCCCGACAACGGTTGTATGAAGCGATTCATAACCGTTTGATTTGGGCACTGAGATCCAGTCTCGCAGCCGGCTGGGATTCGGCTGATACAGATCTGTAACAACAGAATAAGCCCTCCAGCAGTCGGATTTTTCATTTTCGGGATTACTCTCAATAATTATCCTGACGGCAAACAGATCAAAGACTTCTTCAAATTCCACACCCTGCTTTTTCATTTTAAGCATTATGGAATGAATTGATTTTGTACGGCTTTTGATTGTGAATTTAAAGCCATGCTTCTCCAGTTTTTCCTGAAGAGGTGACGAGAATTCCCTGATAAGCCTGTTCCTGGATGCAGTTGTCTGTCTGAGACGGTTTTCGACGAAAGTGTATTGTTCCGGTTCAAGGTATTTTACGGCCAGATCTTCCATCTCTGACTTGATATTATAAAACCCGAGCCTGTGTGCCAGCGGCGCATAAAGGAAATATGTCTCCGATGCAAGGGGTAATTTCTCTTTTTCGGGAGCCCTGTCGAGATTGCGCATATATTCAAGTCGTTCAACCAGCCTGATAAGGATCACCCTGACATCATCGGCAAGGCTGAGAAGAAGTTTCCGGAAGTTTTCAGCCTGGTAAGATGACTGCATCGATTCGATGCCTGTGATCCTTGAAAAACCATTGAGTATTTCAACAACTTTCTTCCCGAATAACTTCTCCAGTTCCTCATGACTGATATCCAGCCTGTTATAGGAGTCATGAAGCAGGGCTGTTATTATGGAAGTAAGTCCGAGCCCCATCTCCCCTGCTATGATCTTTGCTACGGAAAGTGCATGAATTATCTGAAGTTCTCCCGTCAGGATAAGATTCCCTCCGCAGGCGCTGATAGCAAGGTCGAGAGCTTTTCTTATCTTCGGTAAATCCTCGGCGTCTACAGTCAGTCTTGCAGCCTTCAGGAGAGCCTTGTACTCTGATTGTATCTTCTTTGGATCTGGCACTGAGTGTATATTCATTTATCCTCGTGCAAGTAAACAATTAATATCCAATTTCGTTTATAAAATGGTCAGGATCAAAAAAAAATCCCCGGAACCTGAAGCAGTCCGGGGATCATTAATTATATGGGATTTTGCTGCTATCTGAATGAAATCCCCAGTCCTGTTGAAAACACGTTATACTGGGCTCTTGTATAATCCGCGTGGATAGTAATTACTGCAAACTTTATTCTGAATCCTATATTTGCTCTCAAGCCGGAAAAGCTGTCAATATTTATTGCAGGGAAATCAGTACCTTTTTTTACACCACTGTCGTTATATTCAGCGTAAGGTACGGCCGGAAGAGCTGGAGTTACAACTGCTGGAGTCGGGAAATTACCCTTGAGTTTTATTTCTGTACTGGTTTTACTATAGCCAAGTCCGCCATACAGAGTGATAACCGGCAGATTCAGTGAGGCAATAGCACTTACATTAAGCGCTGTCACCGTCGCATTGATGAACTGATCATTGAATGAAGTCGACACATTATAAGTTGAGTAATTCGGTGCATGACCGGAAAGAGTTTCCGGCATCAGGGTTACACCAAGATTACCGGTCAGTTTTGTATAACCTGCAAATAAAGAAGCATCGACTGGAATAAGCTCATTACCAGGGATATACTGCATAATACTGTGTATCAATCCCACTCCCCACAGGCTAACGTTGTGACCCCGGTCTCCGAAATTGATCTTAGGTATGAATCTTCCCTTGATTTCTGTTCCGAGGGGCAGACCTAAACCAATCTGTGCTGTCGGCACCGGGACAAACTTAAGGCCTACTCCGGGAGGTGCATTAAAACTTGCCAGAGTGACATCTGTTGAAGCAACCGTTTGAGAGTATGTCAGGGTTGTACCACTGGTTTTGGATCCTGCTATATTGGGTACAGTACCAGTTTTTGGATTCCAGCCTGATGATAATCCGATTTTGGAAAGATCAATGGTATTGTCTGTTGATGGTACCATACCGGCATTTACTCCGAAGGTGATGTCAAATCCGCCCAGTTTATGAGGTTTGGCGGTATTATACCAGCTTCCGTTCAATCCGGCCCCGAATCCGTTTGCCCATGGTGTCAGATAAGCTTCCAGGTACTTTACAGCATCGGCCGGTGCACTTTTAATAAAATTCAGCTTATCGAACTGTGCATATGTTGCAGCAGAAAAAATAATCAGGATAGCAATAAGCATCCTGAATCGTTTAATGGTAAGTCTGTTCATAACAGGTTTGTTTGATTCATAATGAGATATTGATACAACAAATATAAAAAATTTAAATCACAGGATATTTTACCATCCGGTTCCTTTCTCAATATCAATATAACAGGTTTTACCTTAAAATAGTTGCGTCGTATATAATAAATATTTATCAGGTCATTTTACCGGCTTCTTCTTATCAATCTGTTCTAATTCCCCGAGCTGCTCTACACCTAAGGTTTTTGAGATCTGTGAGATTTCCTTCAGGTTTATATCACCTTTTATTGAAATAAGTGCATTTCCGCCAGAGCCTCCGGAAATCATAAGCAGTTCTGAAATCCGGTTACCTTCCTGGTGTATAAGAAATTTAGTAATATCCTTTCCTTCCCTGACAACCATAAGCTCCTCGTATACAGACATATCCAGCCTTTTACTTAATTCACTATAGAAGTTTACATTGCTGTGCGAAAGAGAGTCGTTCTCGCTTAATATCCTTATTGATTTCAACCTGAGCATTAAATTGTCGCTCTCACCCGATTTAGCTTCAAGAGTACCAAGCATTCCAAGCATTTTGCCTGAGATATAAACAGATGTGAATCCTTCCCTCTGTGAGTACTTCTCAAAGATCTCATCAATGGGATTTGTCTGGCCGGAAATTGACGCGCACAAAAACAGTGCCGCTGATATGGAAAAGATCTTTTTCATTTTTATATAGTGTTTAATCTTATTACTTCTTCTGATCATTTGTTTCTATGAATCTGCCGAGATGTTCGACTATTTCAATCTGACCTGTAATTATGTTTGCAGTTTTCTCAACTGATTCAAGACCTGTCTTTGTGGTCCTGGTTACCTGCTCCAGAGCCCGCGTTCCCCGGTTAAGCCTTACCGACACATCGTATAGTATCCGCTTTGCCTCTGCATAGGCGATCTGAGGATCATCAAATGTATCTTCAGGTTCAGTTTCACGCATTAAGAAGAAATATGCCCCTATCAGAATAAGGAATGTGGCTGCAGCAGATAAAACAACAAGACTCTTCCTGTGACGAAGTGTATGCTTCTGTTTACTTTCAAGAGCATCTATCGAATCAATTATCCTCGACTCCAGGTCGTCTGACGGAGCAATATCCTGTTCATTAACTGAAAAATGCCTGAACATTTCCGTTTCAGCTTCATAGCCGGGTACTATTGTATTGCCGGCAAAATACTTCTTCAGCTCCGATTCCTCTTCACTGGAAGTAGCTCCGTTATAATACTTTTCAAGAAGTTCTTTCAGTCTTTCCTCTTTCATCTGTTTGCTTTAAATATTCATCTCTTATCATGCGTCGTGCCCTCGAAAGATTCACTCTCAGGCTGTTGATATTTATGCTGGTCATCTGAGAGATCTCTTCATATGACAGTCCGTCTATTTCCCTCAGTTTAATAATTTCCCTGTAGTGTGAGGGCAGGTCATCAATTATCCTTGTCAATGAAACCGATATTTCGTTCTTTTCCAATTGATCATGGGGAGACGGGGACAGACCGGAATCCCTAACGATATAAGCTGAAACATTACCATCGATGTATTTCATTTTCCGGAGCATATCAATGCAATTATTCCTGGTAATTGTCACTGCAAGAGCCCCGGCATCTTTATAGCCATCCAGCTTCTCTCCCATCGACCACATTTTAACGAAAACATCCTGAACCACATCTTCGGCATCCTGCCTGTTTCTGATGATCCGGAAAGCCATTAAATAGATCTTCCGGTAATTCTGATGAATTATATCATTGAAGGTTTCCCGTGTCATTCAGAAGTTATGCAGTACACAGCAAATATCCGAATTTCGGTTTAATTACGGCCCGAAATCAAGACGGAACAGCATTCTTTTTTCATTTCTTCCGAAAATTTGTCAGCCTCTTCAACGGACATATCCCCTTTTATCTGTATAATGACATTATCATCGTCACCGCCTGCAACAAGAAGTAATTCCCTGAACCTTTTACCTTCAGCTTTAACAAGCATGACCATATCCTGATGGGATTTCTTCACCCGCATGAATTCCTCATAATCGCTCTGGTTAATCTCCTTCATGACATTTTCGTAGAAATTCATAACCTCTTTGTTGTCATCTTCCCTTGCAAGGATCCTGATTTCCGTTATTTTCTGGGGCAGGGGATTATGTCCTTTATCGTCATCGTCTGAGACACAGAATTTAAGGAGATTACCACTGAAGGTGACTGATGTAAAACCGTCACTGCCTGAATATTTTTCAAACAGTTTGTCGACAGATTTCTGTGTATACCCGCATGCTGCAGATACGACCATAAACATAATTATAAAAAACGTTCTTCTCATAGCATTACTGTTTAATTAATATACCATTTACTGAGAGGACGTTTGATATGGATTTTCATTACAGAAAATCTCATGTTTTAAAATAAGGGAGGATTCAGATTAAATTATTTTATCGGGGAATCAGGTTCCCTGGACATTCCGATGTAATAAGCCCTGTCAACAATGTTCGGGATTATTCTCTGGAACAGGGCTGTAAGCTTGCCTTCCCAGGTAAGGATTATGTTCCTCCTTCTTTTCCTGATTCCTTTAAGCACGCATTTTGCAACATATTCAGGTGACATGAGGTTCTTTTCATCTTTAGGAGAGTATCCCTGTTCTGTACCATCGGCTTTCAGGGCATGAGTCCTGATCCCCGTTGATGTGAATCCGGGAGAGATAACCATTACATGGAGTTCCTTCTTCAGGTATTCAACCCTTATGGTTTCCATGAAGCCGACCATTGCAAATTTTGATGCAGAATATCCTGTTCTTCCGGGTAGTCCGTGAAAACCGGCAATTGATGAGACTCCAACTACCGAACCCTTGTTAGACAGGATATAAGGCAATGCATATTTTGTACAATAGACTGTCCCCCAGAAATTTACATCCATCAATCTATGCAGTACTTTCAGATCGGCATTAACAAATGCGGCTCGCATGGATACCCCTGCGTTGTTGATCAGAATATGGATAGTTCCATATTTTTCGACAGTTTTTTCGATAAGGTTTTTACAGTCTGCTTCAATGCTTACATCTGTTTTCACAAAGTCTGCTTCCTGATTAATTGCCCTGATCTCTTTAACAATAGCATCTAAACTCTCCTCCGACCTGGCGGCAAGCATCACTTTGCTACCGCTGGCTGCAAATTCGCGGGCAACTGCTTCACCGATACCTGAGGAAGCTCCTGTAACAACCACTACTTTATCTTTAAAAAACGGTTTCACAAGATCGGGATTTGTGATAACAGTACTAAAATAAAAAATAATCTTTCACACAGGTATTCTCATTACTTAAGTTCAGGTTCGGTTGAGTCATAAAATGAAAACAGAAAATGTTCCTGACTGATCATTTTCTGTTTTGTGATCCAGCTGGGATTCGAACCCAGGACCCCATCCTTAAAAGGGATGTGCTCTACCTGCTGAGCTACTGAATCCTCCTTTATTTTTGCGAGTGCAAATGTACTACAATTTATCTTTTATCCAAAGATTGAAATATTTTTTTGTCCTGATTATTGAGCCTTGATTTTAACCACCAGTCTCACCCCTGTCATTCGTACCGGATTTGCCCGGTACCAGGAAGTTAACAACCGGAATTAATCGGATATAAAGAGTTCTTACCTTGAAAGTACAGGTATCTGACGGTTTATTGATTCCTCAAGTGATATAAGCGTTTCCGTACGGACAATACCCGGAATATTCTGGATCTTATCAGTAAGTATATCTTTCAGATGCTCATTGTCGCGTGTATAGACTTTAATAAACAGTGAATAGTTACCTGTGGTGTAGTGACATTCAATTATTTCCGGAATATCCCTGAATTTCTTTACGACCTCCCTGAAATGCCCGGGGTGTTCCAGGAAAATTCCTATGTAAGCACATGTCTTGAAGCCAACCTGTACCGGATCAACCTTAAACTCTGATCCTTTTATTACTCCGACACGAATAAGACGCTGCACACGCTGATGAATTGCTGCACCAGAAACACCACACTCCCTTGCCACTTCAAGGTATGGGATCCTGGCATTCTTTGTTATTATGTCCAGGATTTTCCTGTCGAGATTGTCGATCTGTAAGTTTTCTGCCATATTTAAAAAAATTGATTATCAGGTCAAAACGGTTCACTGATTATGTCATAAAAATGAAGCAAAAGATAAAGATAATTATCGGCTTCGACAAATTATTAAGAAAAATACGGAATACACTTAATAAATAGCAGAAATAGTTTTCTGATCAATCCTATTTGTCGATATATCCTCTTATATCGTTAATATCGGAGAATCCTTTAGAAACCAGATAGTTTTCAATTCCTTCCACTATTTTTAAAGATACCTGAGGGTCGATGAATGATGCAGTTCCGACCTGTACTGCTGCAGCTCCGGCAAGAATGAATTCAAGGGCGTCATTTGCATTCATGATCCCTCCGATGCCTATGACAGGTATCTTAACAGATCTGGCTACCTGCCATACCATTCTGACCGCAACAGGCCTGACAGCCGGTCCGGACAGGCCGCCTGTCACTGTTGAAAGCGATGGTTTCATATTCCTGACATCGACAGCCATGCCAAGAAGTGTATTGATAAGTGAGACTGAATCAGCACCTTCCTCTTCAGCGATTCTTGCAAAATCAACAATATTGGTTACATTGGGAGAGAGTTTGACAATAAGTTTCTTCGTGTAAACAGATCGTACTTCCCTTGTAACTTCCCTGGCGGAATTGAGGTTGGTTCCAAATGCCATTCCTCCCAATTTCACGTTAGGACAGGATATGTTGAGTTCAATTGCCGGGATCTTTCCCAGTCCGTTTATTCTTTCTGCAAGCTCCACATAATCTTCAATACAGCTGCCGTTAATATTCACTATTACATTGGTGTTATATAAGGAAATCCTCGGATATATATTATTCTCGAAATAATCTATACCCTTGTTCTGAAGTCCCACAGCATTCAGCATTCCTGAAGGAGTTTCAGCCATCCGCGGATATGGGTTTCCTTCCATGGGTTCAAGGGTAGTACCTTTAACAATTATTCCCCCAAGCCTTGAGATATCAATGAAATCTTCAAATTCAGGGCCGTACCCGAATGTTCCGGAAGCGGTCAGCACCGGGTTTTTGAAGTATAAGCCGCCTATGTCGACACCGAGGTTCACCATTTCAGGTCATTTATATTGAAAACCGGTCCTTCAGTACATGAACAAAGATTACCCCTGACTGTTTCCACGACACAGCAAAGACAGGCTCCTATGCCGCATCCCATGAGGTTTTCAAGCGATACTTCACAATCAATCCTCCTGCTTCTGCACAAGCCTGCCACCGCTTTCATCATTGGTTCAGGCCCGCAGCAGTATACTTTGTCATATTCAGCTGAACGAAGAATTGAATGATCTGCTGCAAATCCCTTTTCACCTTCAGATCCGTCTTCGGTCGTAAGAAATACCTTTCCTATTTTGAGATACTCTTCATACTCAATGATCCGTCGTTTGTTCCTGAAACCAAGGATAATGTCAGGCTTGAAACCTTTTGATTTTAAATACTTCCCCAGAAACATTAATGGCGCCGTACCGCAGCCTCCTCCGACAAGAAGCGTCTTCATCCCTGCATCAGGAAGTGTGAATGAGTTTCCAAGTGGATAAATAATATTCAGCTGGTCACCTTCAGCGAGCAATGATAATTTCCCAGTTCCATTCCCGGCAACCTGAATAAGAAGTTTTATTGAGTTTGATCCGTAATCAGCATCATGGACAGAAATTGGCCTGCGAAGGAAAGTTTCCGGACTGCTTTCAACCTTTACCTGTACGAACTGACCCGGTTTCATCTCAGGCAATTCACTTTCAGATGATAATTCAAGAACAAAGATATCGGAATTAATATGTTTATTATCAATGACTTTCAGGGATTCGATGCGCTTTGCCATCAGAAGACTGTTTGCGCAAAGATACTTTATATTGGTCAATTTCCTGAAATAATTTCCGGATTCATTTTCAGGTTATAATTTTGGCATTCATTTATCATTATCCGGCAAAAATTCACGAAATTTATTATCATTATAAAACCAGACTATCTTTTCTACTCCTGATCGTTTTTTCATATCAGTACTTACTGAATTTCCCTTCTTTTCAGCCACATCATTCGTAATTTCACCTGCTTTTTCGATGGTTTTGGCCTTATCAGGCAGTAAATCAGTATCTTCAAAGAGTTCCGGCATAGAATTCTCACGATACATCTTTCCTTTTCCAAACAAAAGCCATTCTGCAGACAGAAAAGGATATTTCTCGAGCATCCTGATCACAAAATCCAGGCTTGGATTGTTTCTTCCCGATAAAATATGTGAAATACCAGACGGCTGGACGCCAATCTCTTCTGCCAGCAGGGCAGAGGTTTTATTTTCTGACTTTAGAAATTCTAAAATTCGTTCTTTCATAGCAGGAAATATCATTCACAAATGTAATCTATATTATGTTTACATATGTAACTTCATCTATGTTACATTTGTAATTATCTGCTTTGTCAAATAATGTAAGGTGTTCCGGTTAGCTGTATAACTAATTGATATAATGAAGACTACAGTTTCAATATAATTCTTGCATTACTTTCATTTAGGTCTGTAAATAGCTGGACTAATGAATATTATATGCCAAATCTAAAAACTGATGACCGAATCTCCATCTTTCCTGATAAAAAAGCCGGACTGAAATAATAAATAGCTTAAATTAATCAACTGAATAATAGAGTAATATGATTTATCTTTATGTACCCGCAGCAAAAGTTACATCTGTAAAGTCAATTACATTTCTGTTTTAATTTATATCTGTAAATCTCATTCACTTGTGTAATGTTTACATCTGTAATTCCAATGGTTTCTGCTTATATTAAGCTGATCTCCGGATATATTTCATTATTCTCTGATCAAACCCTGCAGGAATTGATTTTTCATGGTCATATCCCCTATCCTGGCTAAATATTAGATCCTGACAGAGAAATCAGTATTTGAAAAAAAATCTTAATTCCGCATGATATATCGTTCAGAATAATTTTCTTTAGAGTGTAAAATTTCTGCGATGGCAAAAAACAGGTTTTCCCTTGCTCTGCATTATCAGATAATAATAACATTGATCATCGGCGGGTTCTTTGGTTATTTCTTTCCTGCTGCCACGAAATATACTAACTGGATAGGTGAGATCTTTCTGAGAGGACTGAACATGATTATAATCCCGCTTATCCTGTGCTCAATAACCACCGGTGTTGCAAGTGTGGGAAGCGGCGGAAATCTCGGAAGGCTGGGCTTGAAGACGATGGCATACTATGTTTTATCCACTCTGGCCGCAATAATTACGGGATTCATCCTTGTAAGTACAATAAAGCCAGGCGTTGGCGCGGAACTTGGATTTACCGTACCGGTCGAAGATATTTCAGCTGCTTCTGACAGCTTCGGTCAAAACCTGATAAAGATAGTGCCTGCAAATATTTTTGAAGCTATGATGCAGGGACAGATGTTATCGATAATATTTTTTGCGATACTATTTGGATTTTTCATAACAAGAGTGAATGATAAACCCCGCCTGCTGATGATGGATTTTTTCAATGCTGCTCTTGATGTCATAATGAAAATAACCCTCTTCATTATCAGATTCACACCACTTGGCATTTTCAGTATAACTGCTAAAGTAATAGCCCAGCAGGTACAGATGGGAAATGAAATAAGCGAAGTCATAAGCAGGCTCGGATTATACTTCATTACTGTACTGGCCGGACTGGTAATTCATGGATTTATCACTCTCCCGTTATCTGTCAGGATTCTTGGCCGTGCAAATCCGGTCAGGCACTTCAGGAACATGGCAACCCCCCTGCTGACTGCATTTTCAACATCATCCTCTAACGCAACTCTCCCGCTTACCATGAAGGCAGTTGAAACCGAGGATGGAGTCTCGAACAAGATAGCAAGCTTCACCCTTCCATTAGGAGCCACTATAAACATGAATGGTACAGCTCTTTACGAATGCGTGGCAGTTATGTTTATCGCCCAGGCATACGGAATAGACCTTACCTTCAGCCAGCAGGTGGTTGTTGTATTTACTGCATTGCTTGCTGCAATAGGTTCTGCCGGTATTCCAATGGCCGGTCTCGTAATGATGGCCGTGGTTCTCAATGCTGTCGGTCTGCCGCTTGAAGGTCTTGGCCTGGTACTGGCAGTTGACCGTATTCTTGATATGTTCAGGACAACCATGAATGTTTACGGGGACACATGCGCCGCGGTTATTATTGCAAGATCAGAGGGCGAAACGCTAAAGGTCTGACATTCAGCCACGATGTAAATTTCAGAAAATAAGACTGACTCTTATCTCGGGGGTGCTGTAAACACTGTACCGTGATTCGTTCAATGGCCAGAGGACCATCAGGTTCATTGATGATCTCCTGCCCATGGGCTGGCTCATACCGACACCTGCCAGGTAAGTATTGACAAGAAATCTGGCTGATGTAACCGGAGGGTCTTTCCAGAATTCCGACTCCAGGCTCAGGAGCTCATCCTCGCCATGAAGGAAAAATCCAAGATTCAATCCAAGCGGAATTATTGAATTCAGGTCCCTGATAATGAATAATTGAGTGTACACTCTTCCCCCGAATATATCTGTACGGCCCAGGTAAGGATCCTTGTAAAAACGGTAATTCGGACCTGCTGCAACAGCAAGCGGCGGTAAAACCCATAATCCGATTACCGGAGAAATCTCTATATCAGTGACAGTTCCGAGCTGTAAACCGAAGCTTCCTCCGTAAAAAAGCCTCTCCCTTAACGGGGGAGGTTCATCCCTCCTTTTCTGTGCGAAAGCTGATGAAGACACAAGTATCAGGAGTAAAAGAATAACAGCAGATGATTTCAGGTATTTCCTTTCAGTTGCACTATGATTGTATTGAATCATACCTACAATTTTGTAACTTTGAAGAAGTCGATACAAATAAACGAAAAAAAACACTCTTTAATATATCTTAATAATGAACATAATAGTTAACGGAGGGACAAAGGGCATAGGCAGGGAAATAGTAAAAATCCTGTCAGCTGAGCACAGCAACAGGATTCTTGTAACAGGCAGAAGCAGGGAGATTCTGGAAAAGCTTTCCACCGGCGCAAAACACGGGAATGTCAAATCATGCACTATCGATCTCGAGAAATTTGAGATGCAAAAGGGAACTTTTCTGACAGGAGTTAAGAGAAACATGAAAAGCATCGATATCCTCATAAATAATGCAGGATCACTTGTGAAAAAGGATTTCTCCGCTTTTGATATAAAGGATGCGCGAAAGATGATGGAAATAAATTTCTGGGGACCTGCATCAATGATCCGCCTGTTGAGTTCCATGATGAAGAAGGGATCCCATATAGTAAATATTTCGAGCATGGGAGGTTTCCAGGGGAGCTCAAAATTCAGGGGGATGTCATACTACAGTGCATCAAAAGCTGCACTTTCCTGTTTATCAGAGTGTCTCGCTGTAGAATTCAGGGATTCTGGGATAACAGTCAACTGTCTTGCCCTGGGCTCGGTACAGACTGAAATGTTCAGGGAGGCATTCCCGGGATACAAAGCACCTGTAAATGCCTCAGAGATGGCAGGATTTATTGTTGATTTCGCAATAAACGGGAGTAAATTCTTCAACGGGAAGGTTCTTCCCGTAGCGTTGAATACACCGTAGGTTAAGTATAGGTCTTAACCTGTATTTTACCGTCGAGTGCCAGTAATCCATTGAAGACCAATGATTTTATCTCATCTTCACCCGGATATACAACAACTTCGGCAATGAATCTTACCATTTCCCTGATCTTTTCTGTGTGGGATTCCTGCCATGCCATGCCGCCTGTCAGGATTATCGCATCAACTTTGCCCTTCAGAACGGCAGCCAGGGCTCCGATTTCCTTTGCCACCTGGTACGATGCGGCATCCCTTATCAGGGCAGCTTTGGGATTTCCTTCATCGGCCATTCTGCATACATCCCTGAAACTATTGGTTCCGAGGTAGGCCACCATTCCTCCTTTACCGGTTATCATTGATTTGATATCTGCCAGGGTATACCTGCCGCTGAAGCATATCTCGGCCAGCTGACCTGAAGGAAGACCTCCGGATCGTTCAGGCGAGAAAGGTCCGTCTCCATTGAGTGCATTATTTACATCCACAACCCTCCCCTTTCTGTGAGCCCCTACACTTATCCCTCCTCCCATGTGGGCGATGATCAGATTCAGGTCGTCATATTTCTTTCCGACGGATGACGCGTAAATCCTTGCAACAGCTTTCTGGTTCAGGGCATGAAAAATAGAAATCCTTGTAATTTCCGGGTGGCCTGAAATCCTTGCCACCGGCTCCAGCTCGTCGACAACCACAGGATCCACAATATATGCTTTTGCCCCGGGCAGAGATGATGCAATATCCCTGGCTATCAGTCCCCCGAGGTTGCTGGCATGCTGCCCGAGCAATCCCGCATTCAGATCCCTGACCATATGGTCATTGACTTCATATATACCCGATTCTATGGGCTTTACCAGCCCACCTCTTCCGATAACTGCAGCAATCCCGGACAGTTCAGTTTTCCGGTCTGTCAGCTCTTTCATTATCAGGTCTTTCCTGAAATGAAACTGATCTGTTATCCTGCTGTATCCTGATATCTCATCATGTGTGTGTGAAAGTGTTTTCTCAAATATCAGATTGTCTTCTTCAAAAAGAGCAAATTTGGTTGAAGTTGAACCCGGATTTACAGCTAATATAAGACGTTTCTTCATCAGGAGCCGGAAGATTAGTTTAATTTCAATGATGAATTATCAGGCCATAAGGCAGGCCAGGGCAATACAATAGAATTTTGAATTCTCACTCTCGCTTCTCGACATCAGCACCACAGGTTTCTGCGTACCTCTGATCAGTCCTGCAAGTTCACCGCCTGCAAACAGCATAAGGCCTTTGTAAAATGGATTACATGACTCAAGGGAAGGAAATAACAGAATATCGGCATCTCCGTCAATAGGTGTTTTAACTCCCTTGATATCAATACTTTTCTTGTCAAGTGCAAGGAATATATCAAGAGGGCCATCCATAATACAATTCTTTATCTGACCACGTTCAGCCATTTTGCACATTACTGAATAATCTACCGAATTCCGGAAATGACGGCTCATTTTTTCGGATGCGCCTATCAGTGCTATTCTTGGTTTATCAATGCCGAATTTTACAGCCATTTCGATAGCATATTCAGCCATGGCTACCTTCTGGTCGAGATCCGGAAACGGAATG
>Ga0172363_10001892_pt1 | contig 16854 bp, 16 predicted proteins | sample LakKivs2_kivu2a2_FD_114541 | JGI IMG/M metagenome (GOLD analysis project Ga0172363, IMG submission 114541) | Sediment microbial communities from Lake Kivu, Rwanda - Sediment s2_kivu2a2 | ecosystem: Environmental > Aquatic > Freshwater > Lake > Sediment | place: Rwanda: Western Province, Lake... | reverse complement strand
CGGCGAGCAGCACCGTGGAGAGGAACGACTCGGGCGCCAGCACCTTGCCCATCTCCTCGAGAACGACCACCGCGTCGGCATGGCCGAGTCCCAGCCCGCCGAGATCCTCGGGCAGCAGCATCCCGGGCCAGCCGAGGTTGCCCATCTCGCGCCACACCTCGCGCGAGAAGCCGTCGGCGGTCTCGCGCAGGCTGCGCAGGCGGGAAACCGGCAGGCTCTGGCGGGCGAAATCGGCGGCGGTGCTCTGCAGGAGCTGCTGCTCCTCGGTCAGGACCAGATCGCTCACGAGGCGGCTCCCTCTCCGTTCAGTGCGTCGACGATCTCCGCACAGGTAGTCACCGTCGCGAGCATGCGAACGGTGTGCTCGAGAACCATCTTCGCGTACTCGAGCGGCGTTCCGGTCACGCCGTCGTGCGGCATGACGACCTGGTAGCCGCGGTTCACCGCCTCGATGGTCGTACCGAGGAGCGCCACGTTGAGGCTCACCCCGAGCAGCACGACGGTCCTGACGCCAAGGCTGCGCAGGAGCGAGTCGAGTTCGGTGTCGTGGAACAGCGATACCCCGTGGTGGCGCGGCACGAAGTAGTCGTTCTCGCCAGGTCCGAACTCCGGGACGATCTGCTGCGGCTCGCTGCCCGCGAGCAGCCCCGGGCCCTTCGCCTTGCGCGCCACGGCGAAGAGCCGGCAGTTCGCCGTGGTGCCGCCGCCGTCGGGACGGCGCACGACCGTGCCGTGCAGGACCGCAGCACCGGTCGCGCGAGCCGCATCGAGCACGCTCGCCGCGCGCGGCACGAGCCCGCTGTCGCGCACCGCGTCGGCGAGCGCCGACAGCGGACCACCGCTCCCGATGACGCCGCGCTGGCACTCGACCGTGATCACGGCCGTGCTCTTCGGCTGCAGGATGTCCTTCAGTTCGATCGGCATTTCGTTTCCCGTGCGCGGCGGAACGTAGCCTGCCGTCGGTCCGCGCGACAACCCGCCCCGCCGGTTCCGCCGGGCGCGGCGGGACCCGGCCGAGCGAAGCCAGAGCGCGGACCCCGGGGCGCCCCCCGCGCTCGTCTCAGTCGAGGAGGACGCCGGGGTTCAGGATCTGGTTGGGGTCGAGCTCGCGCTTGGCCGCGGCGAGCGCGCGCGCGAACGGATCGGGGCGCTGGCGGTCGTACCAGGGTCGGTGGTCACGACCGACGGCGTGGTGGTGCGTGATCGTGCCGCCGAGACGGATCAGCGCCTCCGACGCCGCCGCCTTGATCTCGGCCCACTGCTGGAGCTGCGAGCCGCGCTTGCCCGGCGCGATCACCGAGTAGTACGGCGCCGGACCGTCGGGGTACACGTGCGTGAAGCGGCAGTTCACCTGCCCTGCCCCGCACACGCGGTTCACCGCGTCCTGCGTCGCCGCCGTCACCCCGGCGTGCAGCTCGGGAAAGCGGTCCCAGGTGATGGCGGTCTCGAAGGTCTCCGACACCATGCCGATCGCGGCCAGCGTGTCGCGCAGGTACGGGCCGTCGAGGAACGCCTTGCGCCATGCGCCGACGGCCCCTTCGCGGCCGCCGGACTCGTCGTCGCGCGTGGCACCCGCGCCGTCCGCGACCGCGCCGCCGTGGTCGCGGCACAGCTCGAGCGCGCGCACCATCCAGGCATCGGGCCGGTGGTCCGCCGACTCGAAGCCGATGACCAGGATCGCGGCGTCCCCGGCGCCGGCACCGGACGTCATCGCCTCGCCCGGATCGAGCAGCCGGCAGTTGGTCGGCGCGAGACCCGACTGCGAGATCGCGCGCACCGCCTCGGCACCGGCGAGCATGTCGGCGAAGCTCACCGACGCCGACGCGCGCCAGCGCGGCCGGTCCTGCAGCCGCATCCATGCCTCGGTGACGACGCCGAGGATGCCCTCCGAGCCGATGAACATGCGGTCGGGGCTCGGTCCCGCACCGGACCCGGGCAGGCGGCGCGACGCGACCGTCCCGCGCGGCGTCACGACGCGCAGCGACTCCACGAAGTCGTCGATGTGCGTGTAGAGCGTGGCGAAGTGTCCGCCCGAGCGCGTCGCGATCCAGCCGCCCAGCGTGCTGAACTCGAACGACTGCGGGAAGTGGCGCAACGTGAGCCCGTGCGGCCGCAGCTGCTCTTCCAGTGCCGGCCCGTAGACGCCGGCCTCGATGCGCGCGGCGCGCGAGGTCCGGTCGATCTCGACCACGCGCCCCATGCGCTCGAGGTCGATGGTGACGACGGGCCGGTCGCCGGCTGGCGGCTCGGTACCTCCGACCACGCTCGATCCGCCGCCGTACGGGATGGCGATCGCACGCGCCGCGTCGCACCAATCGAGGAGCGCCGCGACGTCGTTCTCGTCGCGCGGGCGCGCGATCACGTCGGGCGGGTTCGCGAAGTCACGTGCGAGCGCGCGCACGACGTCGCGAAACGACTTGCCGTAGGTGTGCCCGGCGCGGTCCTCGGCGTCGGTCGAACACAGCGCCGCGAGGCTCGCCGGCGGGTCCAGGCGCGGCGCACGCAGCGACAGATCCTCGACCCGCGGCGCCGGAATCGCCTCGGGGACCGCCGAGAGCCCGAAACGCCCGGCGAGCAGCTCCGCGATGCGGCGCTGCTGCTCCTCGCTCGGGCCCCGGCCTTCGTAGCCCCAGCCCCAGAACTTGCGACGTGGCTTCGCGTTCGCGCTCATGCCGTCTCCTGCCACTGCCTGCGACGGGATGGCAACTCCTGACGCTTGCCCCGGTCGGACGGGCGCGGCACCGTCGTCGCACGATGAGTCTCGAGCTGCGTGACGCGCGCGCGAGCGCGCACGACCGCGCCTGGTTGTGCCAGGTCTACCCGCTGTATCTGCACGACCTGTCGGAGTTCGACGGCGGCTACTACCAGCTCGACGAGCGCGGTGTCTGGCAGCCCGACCACCTGCCCTCCTGGCTCGCCGAAGACCAGGACCTCCCGCTGCTGATCCTCGTCGACGGACGCCGTGTCGGCTTCGCGCTGGTCGCCCGCAGCCCGTCCGAGTGGATCGCGCCTGGCTGCGATCACCGCATGTCGGAGTTCTTCGTCCTCGCACGCGAGCGCCGCCGGGGCGTCGGCGCCCGCGCAGCACGGGCGGTGTTCGCCGCGCATCCGGGGCGCTGGGAGGTGAGCGAGCTGACGCGCAACGAGCGTGCGATCCGCTTCTGGCGCCGCGTCGTCGGCGAGCAGACCGGCGGCCGCTACGAGGAGACGGCTGACGGCGAGGAGGTGCGCCAGATCTTCCGCGTCCGGGGGCAGATCGGCGCCGTCCGCCGTGCGAGATGGGGCTCGCGCGACCGGTGCGCTTCGTGCAATCGTCGCTGACGCGGATGGCCGCAGCCACCCGACCGAAGGCGCCGGCCGACCAGACCCTGGATCATGCAATCGCACTGGAACGACGCACCGCATGGCGACGAGCCGCGCGATCCGGCGAGCGAAGGCGTGGCGCGCTGGAGTCGCCGTTTGGCCGGCAGCGGCCCGCTGCGCCTCGCGCGCCGCATCGGCATCGGCGTCGTGGGCTCCGCCGTGCTCGGGGTGGGGGTGGTGATGCTGGTCGCGCCCGGACCCGCGTTCGTCGTCATCCCGCTCGGGCTCGGCATCCTCGCGCTGGAGTTCGAGTGGGCGCAGCGATGGCTCGTCCGCGTGAAGCAGTACGCGCGCGACGCGCTGCGGAAGGGCGAGCGGGACGACCGCTCCGCGAGCTGAGGGTCGGCTGCCCGCAACCGGCCGCGACGCGAGGCGTAGCTTCTCGCAAAAGCCGCGACGCGAGGCGGACCTGCCGGCAAACGGCGCCCGCGCGCTGACGGCGACCCGCGCTGCGTCGCACGGCAGCGGGTGCGCTACTTTCTCGGCGTCTCCTCGTGGTGCGTCGGAATCACCGTCCTCGAACCGAGCGCGTCGTTCGCGGTGGTGTCGCTGGGCTCGACGCGGCACCGCGCGCCGCAGCGATCGCGAGGGTCGATGTTTCCGGGCGTGGCCGCCGCCGCGACGGCGGTGGCGAGCGCAAGGGTCGTCACGAGAGCCTTCATCCTTCTCACGTCCTTTCGTCCGCTGCGACGCTACGGGAGCATGGCCGCCGGACCTCGCGATGCTGACCATCGCTCGAGGTCGTGTGCAAGGCCCCGGCTTCGACCACGGATCCGCGTCGGCTGCACCCCGATCCGGCCCCGCGATCAGATCACGTCACGGTGCAGGTCGGGAAAGACCCGAGACACCTTGCGAACGACGTAGTCGCCGTACGTGCCGTCGAAGTCGTGCACGCTCGCGCCGTCCCAGCGCTGCGCGCGATCGTCGTCGACCGGCGCGCGGCTCGCGTCGACGAGCGGTCCGATGCGCGCGTTCCATCCGGGGTCGAAGAAGAACGGGAACGACAGCCGGTCGCGGCGCGACAGATTCCGCACGCGGTGCGGCGTCGAGCGGTAGAGGCCGCGCGTCGCGCGGTCGAGCATGTCGCCGATGTTGCACACGAACGCGCCGGGTAGCGGCGGCGCGGCGATCCAGCCGTGCTTCGTGCGCACCTCGAGCCCGCCGGTGTCGTCCTGCGCAAGGATCGTCAGGAAGCCGTAGTCGGTGTGCTCGCCGACGCCCCAGCCGTCGTCGTCCGGCGGCGCTGCGGGATAGTTGAAGACGCGGAACAGCGTGAGCGGCGTGTCGGTGAAGCGCTCGTTCAGCTCTTGCGCCGGCAACCCGAGCGCCAGCGCCATGCCGCGCAGCAGCGCGTGCCCGAGCGACGTCATCGCGTCCATCCAGCGCAGCACCGCGTCACGGAACGCGGGCATGTCGTCGGGAAAGAGGTTCGCTCCATGCAGGGGCGTGCCGGCGAGAACCAGCGGATGGTCGGCCGCGAGCTCGGCGCCGAAATAGACCCCCTCCTTGCGATCGGGAAGCCCCGAGGTCAGCTCGCCACCGACCGGGAACCAGCCCCGCCAGGCTCGCCCGCCGCGCGACATCGCGATGCGCGCCTTCTCCGCTTCGGGTCGTGCGAAGAAGCGCCGGCTCTCGGCGACGAGCCGCTCCTCGAGCGCGCGATCGACGCCGTGCCCCACGACGTAGAAGAAGCCCGCTTCGCGGCAGGCCGCGTCGATCCGCGCCGCGGTCGCGTGCCGTGCGTCGGTGCCGGCGACCAGCGCCGCCACGTCCACCACCGGCAGATTCCTCTCGCTCCCCGCCATCACGGGCCCGCATAGCACGAGGCGCGACGCTTCCCTCGGCCCGGCCCGGTACGGTAGTGCACGCGGGATGCGTAAGGCACGACGCGGACGAGGCGCCCGGTGAGAAGGTTCGACGGCAAGGTGGTGCTCGTGACCGGTGCTGCGTCGGGCATCGGGCGCGCCACGGCACTCCGTCTCGCCGAGGAGGGCGCCGCGATCTTCGGCTGCGACGTGCAGGAGGACGGGCTCGCGACGCTCGCCGACGAGGTGCGCGCGCTCGGCGCGGAGATCGCCACGCGGCGCTGCGACCAGAGCGAGGAGACGCAGGTCGGGGAAGCGGTGGCGGGCTGCGTCGCGCGCTTCGGGCGCGTCGACGTGCTGTGCAACGTCGCCGGCATCCTGCGCTTCGACCACACCCACGAGCTGTCGCTCGCCGACTGGAACCGCGTGCTCACAGTCAACCTCACCGGCACGTTCCTCTTCTGCCGCGCGGCGCTGCCGCATCTGATCGCGACGCGCGGCAACATCGTGAACCTGTCGTCCACCGCGGCACTCGCAGGACAGCCGTGGGGCGCTGCGTACGCGGCGTCGAAGGGCGGGATCCTGGCGCTGACGAAGAACCTCGCGATCGACTACGTCGAGCAGGGCGTGCGCGCGAACGTGGTCTGTCCCGGCGAGATCAAGACGCCGATCATGAAGTCGTTCCGCCTGCCCGAAGGGGCGAATTTCAAGCTGCTCGACCGGGTGCGCTCGCCCAGCGGAGCGGCGCGCCCGTCACGCGTCGCGAGCGTGATCGCGATGCTCGCCTCGGACGACGGCGCGCACATCACCGGCGCCGAGATCCGCGTCGACGGCGGCATGCTGTCGTAGAGAGCGACGCGTGCCAGCCGCCCCCGCCACGTTCACGCTGCCCGCGCCGGGCCTCGCGCCGGTCGAGCCGATGCCGCCGCGCACACCGGGTGCACTGCCGTGGATCGGTGCGGGGCTGCGGTTGCTGCGCGACCCGACGCGCTTCTTCGCGGACGGGCGGCGCCGGCTCGGCGACACGTACGTCGTCGACGCGTTCGGCTTCCGCCTCTTCTGCGTCTTCTCCGCGGCCGGCGTACGCGGCCTCTACGCGCTGCCGGAGAGCCGCGCGAGCTTCGGCCTCGCGACCTACAACCTGCTCAAGCTGAAGATTCCCGGCGAGCTCTTCGCGGGGCGGCGCAACGGTCCGCGCAACCTCTTCGGCGGCGAGGACGTCGAGCGCTACGTCGCGAACCTCGAGGAGGCGGTGCACCGGGAGATCGAGCAGCTCGGCGTCAGCGGGACGTTCGAGGTGTTCGCCGGCATGCGCCGCCTCGGACACCGGCTCGGACTCGCGTCGTGGATCGGCAACGAGGCCGCCGCGCCCGAGAACCTCGATCGGCTGATCCCGCTCTTCGACCGCATCGACAGCGCCGACGCGTTCGTGCGCCCCGGCAACGCCTTCGTGATCGCGGCCACCCGGTACGCGCGCGAGCGCCGCGCAATGCACGGCATCGAGGCGATCGTCGCGGAGATCCGAGCGGCGCGCGAGCGGCGCGGCGAGCGCGCGGGCGACTTCCTCGAGCAGATCGCCGCTTCGTGGGCGGACGCACCGCCGGAGGAGCGGAGTGCGGGGATCGCGCGCGACGTGATCATGCTGCACCTGGGCTCGCAGTCGAACCTGTACGCGGCGCTCGCGTGGACCTTCGCCAACGTGCTGCTGCATCCGGACGTGCTGGCGCGCGTGCGCGACGGCGACGACGTGCTGCTCGAGCAGTGCGCCAACGAGTCGATCCGCATGGCGCAGCGCTCGATCACTCTGCGCCAGGTGCTGGCACCGCTCGACTTCGACGACGGCGAGCGGACGTATCGTCTGTCGCCCGGGGTCCTGATCACGACCATGCTGTCGGTCAACAACTGCTCCGCGGCGCCCGGGCTGGAGCGCTTCGACCCGGCGCACTACGAAGGGCGGCGGCTTGCGCCCTGCGTTCCGCTCGAGACGAAGGAGCTGGTGAGCACCTTCGGTCACGGCAGCCACTCGTGCCCGGCGCAGCGCTTCGCGATCACCGCGATCCGCATCGCCGTGCGGCGCCTGGTCGAGCGCTACGATTTCGTGCCGCGCTTCACCGAGGTGCGACCGCGGCGGCAGCAGCTCGGCGCGGTCGCGCGCGCGGCGCACCCGTGCGCGGTGGACTACCGCCTCCGCCACACTGACGCCGGTCGTTCGTTGGGGGCGTGGCGATGGAATTCCTGATCGCGACCTCGGTCGTGGCTCTGGCCGAGGTCGGCGACAAGACGCAGCTGCTCTCGCTCCTGCTCGCCGCGCGCTACCGAAAGCCGTGGCCGATCGTGCTCGGCATCACGGTGGCGACCCTCGCCAACCACGCCGCGGCGGCGTGGCTCGGACAGCTGGTGCAGTCGTACCTGACGCCCGACGTCCTGCGCTGGGTGCTCGGGCTCTCGTTCCTCGCCGTGGCCGCCTGGACGCTCATCCCGGACAGGATGGAGGAGGAGGAGCACGCGGCCTACCGCTACGGGCCGTTCGTCGCGACGCTGATCCTGTTCTTCTTCGCGGAGATCGGCGACAAGACACAGGTCGCGACGATCATGCTCGCCGCGCGCTACCCGTCGCTGGTGATGGTCGTGACGGCGACCACGTTCGGCATGCTGATCGCGAACGTGCCGGTGGTGTGGCTCGGCGGCAAGGTCGCGGAGCGGCTGCCGCTGCGCGTGATCCGCACGATCGCGGCGGGGCTGTTCGCGGCGCTCGGCGTGTGGGCGCTGGTCGGCGGGTGATGCGTCGGCTCGGCGCGGGCGCGGCGTGTGCGACGCGTGTCGGCGTGTCGTCGGACGTGCGCACCGGGGTCAGCGCGTGGTCGGACGTGCGCGGATCTGCTCGCGCACCGGCTTGTACTCCGGCATCTGCAGGCCGCGGCGCAGCCAGTTCGCACCGTCGATGACGAAGGTGTGCCCGGTCACGTACGCGGCGTACGGCGAGCAGAGATACGTCGCCGCCCAGCCGAGCTCGTGCAGCCGTCCGACGCGTCCCGCGGGCACCTGCTTGCCGGCCTCCGAGTAGCCTTCGGGACGGTTCGCCTTCATGTGCGCCGCCATGTCCTCGTGCGGAAACATCCCGGGCATGAGCTCGTTCACGCGGATGCCGTGCTGCGCCCACTCGACCGCGAGCGTCATGGTCAGGTTGTGCACGCCGGCCTTCGCGGCGGCCGAGTGCACCGCACCCGGTCCGCCGTTGAAGGCGTAGGTCGCGCCGATGTTGAGGATCGCCCCGGGTCTGCCGGCCGCGATGCAGCGCTTCGCGAGCTCGTGCGAGCAGAACCACGTGCCGTCGAGGACGATCTGGGTCACCGCGCGCCAGCCGTTCGGGCTCAGATCCTCGGACACGACGGGGAAGTTGCCCGCCGCGTTGTTCACCAGCACGTCGATCGGGCCGAGCGCACGCTCGACCTCGTCGAAGGCGCGCGCGATCTGCTCGGGCTGCCGGATGTCGACCTCGGCGCCGCACGCGCGACCGCCCGCGGCTTCCACCGCCTCGATGCCGCGCTGCCGCTGCTCGGGCTTGCGCGACAGGATGGCGACGCCTGCGCCGAGACGCGCGAACTCGATCGCCATCGCCTTGCCGAGACCGGTGCCGCCGCCGGTGACGGCGACGACCTGGCCGGCGAACGTGCCGGGCGGCAGCATCGGACGTCCTGCGGCGGGCGGCTCGGGGAGCGGCATGCGCGGGTTCTCTCACCCGGTCGAGGCGGCGGTCAACGGGCGGGCGATTCGGCGGGCGGGCGAATCGGGGCTGGCACCTTCGCGCTGCCGCCGCCACCGCCCGAGACTCCCCCGCCGGCGACCGCGACGTCAGCGAAGCTGAAGATGCCGTCGCCGTCGCGGAACGGCACGATCGTCACGAGGTGCCAGCTCGCGCCACCATCGTGCGTGACGCCCCCCACGCCGCCGCTGGTCCAGAGACCGTCCTCGGGAGTCGCGAAGCGGACCACGAGCGTGCCGAATCCGTCCGGGATCGCCGCGTCCACGCCGCTCCACGTGCGGCCACCGTCGGTCGTGCGCAGCAGCTCTTCGCCGGCGCGCCAACCGCGCTCGTCGTCGAGGAAGTCGAGCCATGCAGCGCAGCAGTTCGGCGGGAGGTCGTCGCCGAGCTGTGTCCACGTCTCGCCACGATCGTCCGAGCGCAGCACTCGCGTGCTGTCGGAAAGCCGGAGCGTCCCGTCGTCGCCGCACGCCGCACCCCACGCGGGGTCCATCTCGATGCGGTCGGCGATGTTGGCCCAGCTGCGGCCGCCGTCGCGCGTGAGGAGGCTCGGCCGACCTGCGATCAGGCCGACTCCGTCTGCGGCAAAGCACGCGGTCGATGCGTAGGCCCTGCTTTCGAACGGGCCGGGCGAATCCGAGCCGGACGAGCCGCCGACGATGCTCGCCGGGGCCCATGTCTCGCCGCCGTCGTCGGTCGCGAGAACAAAGAGCTCCGGGCGGTACAGCGCCATACCGCCGAGGCCTCCGATGGCCTCGTCGGTGAAGCCCCAGCCGGCGATGATGCCCCGGGTCTCATCGAGAAAGCGCACGGTGTTGAAGGCAACCAGCCCGCGCGCGGTGGCCGCGCCCGGGACCTGGATCCCGTCGACCTTCCGTAGCCACGTCCTGCCACCGTCGGTCGTCCGCACGACGAAGCCCGACGCGCCGACCGCCCAGCCGTTCGACGGCGACGGAAAGTCCACGCTGCCGAGGCCGGTTTCGAAGATCGTCCGCGACCACGTCTCGCCGAGGTCGTCCGAGCGGGCGAGAGCCCCCGATCACAGTAGGGAAGGTCGCGCGCGCAGCCGCAGCCTGCTCCGGTCGGCGCACCACAGCCGACCACCCAGAGGACCGGCTGTGGTGACGGCGACGCCGTTGGCGCAGGCGACGGTGCGGGTGACGCTGTTGCTGCTCCGCTCGGCGTCGGGCGCGGTGGGTTCGACTCCGATCCATCCGAGCAGCGTGCTGAGGACCCCCGCGAGCGCGATCAGCCACGCAGTCGTCCGCATGACGCCATCGACGTCCGCCTTCCGGGATTCTTTCGCGCCCCTCCTGTCGGGCGCGTTGACCCCCGCGCGCGCCGCGACGTAGACCTCGCGCCGGAGGTGACGCCCATGTCCGAGGAAGCCGCCGACGCCGTCCTGCTCGAGATCGACGGGCACGTCGCGACCGTGACGTTCAACCGCCCCGACCGGCTGAACGCGTGGAGCTGGGAGATGGGCCAGCAGCTGCACCGTCACATGGAGTCGGTCGCCGCGAACCCGGACGTGCGCGCGGTGATCCTGCGCGGCGCGGGACGCGCGTTCTGCGCCGGCGTCGATCTGAAGCCCGACGTCCGCGGACGCATCGTCGGCCGCTCGCCGGCGGAGAAGGTCCTCAACTACTACCAGCGCTATCGCGGCTCGCACCGGCGCACGCGCGCGATCGAGGAGACGCCGCAGCCGATCATCGTCGCGATGCACGGCTACTGCCTGGGCGCCGGGCTCGAGGTCGCGATGCTCGGCGACGTGCGCATCGCGGCCGACGGCACGCAGCTCGGCTGCCCGGAGGCGCGCATCGGCGTACCGATCGACTGCGGCCTCGACATGCGGCTCGCGGCCGAGGTCGGACCGGCGTGGGCGAAGTGGCTGACCTTCACCGGCCGCCGCATCGACGCCGCCAAGGCAGCGCAGATCGGCCTCCTGCAGGAGGTCTTCCCGGCGGATCAGCTGTTCGTCGAGGCGCGCAAGATCGCCGACGAGATCGCCGCCAACGCGCCGATGGCGGTGCAGGCGATCAAGCGCACCATCGACATGTTCGCCGATCGCGGACTCGACGACGCGTTGCGTTTCGAGGCGATGAACGCGGCGGTCGGCTTCGTGTCGGAGGACCTGATCGAGGGCTTCGCGGCGGGGCGCGACAAGCGTGCGCCGCGCTTCGAGGGCAAGTGAGCGCAGCGCACCACGCCCACCTCCAGTCTGGCTGTTGAACGGGCCTCTCGGCTAGTAGCCGTAGTTGCCCTCGTCGACGCGGATCAAGCGGCCATCGCGGAACGTGAGGTACCGGATGAACTCGCGCGGGCCGCGGTTGAGGGTCCAGGTCTCGACCTGCACCTGACGCGTCACGAACAGGCCCGGGGACGTCTCGAGCGATACCGACTCGATCGAGAACGTCCGGAACGTCGGCTCGCCGCAGAGGCGAAACACCTCGTCGATGCGGTCACCCTCGCGGACGAGCCGGTTGCCGCAGCGGAGACCGCCCGCCGCTTCGGCCACCACGCTCGCGCCGACCAGCGCGACGGCGCAGCACACCGCACCGACGACCCAACGGGCAATGAACCGCATCGCTCGAGTGTGCCCGCGCCGGCAGGCGGATGCCAGCGCGAGCCCCCGCTCAGCCTTCGCCCGACGGCGTCGGCGCCGGGGCGTTCGGGTTGGGACGACCGCGACGGCCGCGGCGGCCGCGGCGACGGCGCCGACGCCGCTGACCGTCGTTCGGTCCGCCCGGCGCGTTCTGCTGCGCAGCGGCACCCGCCCCCGGCTGCTGCGGCTGGCCATGCGGCGGCCGGGGATGCTGGCGGTGCTGTGGCCGAGCGTGCTGGGCGTTCTGACCGCCCTGGCGCGAATCGAGCTGCTGCTGCGGGTTCTGCTGCCCGCCGCCCCGGCGTCTGCGTCCGCGACGGCGCCGGCCGCCGCCTTGCCGCTGCTGCTGCTGCTGCTGAGGCTGCTGGCCACCACGTCCGCGCCGACGCTTCTTGTTCATGCGCTTCGGCGCCGCGACCGGCGACCAGAACGTCGACGGACGATCGGGGCGCCCGCGGCAGACGTCGCACAGCCCGCACGCGCCGCCACCTTCTTCGCCGAAGTAGCTGCGCAGGTACACCGCACGGCAGCCCGCGTCCTGCGCGTAGTCCGCGACGGCATCGAGGCGACGCGCGTCCTGCGTGCGCATGTTGGCGAACTGCCCCGCCAGGCTGCGCACGCGTTCCTCGACTTCCGCGGGCGCGCAGGTCGCCTGCACCAGGAAGTCCTCGGAGATCCGGACGAGCCCGGCCTCCTCCAGCGTCGCCAGCAGCGCGTTCGTCGGGCGCTCACCGAGGTCGGCCGACAGCGCGAGCGCGTCGATCGTCGGCGTGCGGCCTTCCGCCGCCCACGCCGCGAGGGCGCTGCCGAGCTTGTAGAGCTGATCGGGGCGCAGCCGGCTGCGCGACAGGAGCGCTTCGTGCACCGTGCGATCGCTCGAATCGTGCAGCAGGATGCAGTTCGCCTTCGCGCCGTCACGTCCGGCGCGACCGGCCTCCTGCACGTACTGCTCGAGCGAGGCCGGCGACTGCTGGTGCACGACGTAGCGGATGTCGGGCTTGTCGATGCCGAGGCCGAACGCGCTCGTCGCCACCATCACGGTGCGACGCCCCGGCTTCATGTACATCGCCTGTTGCTTGACGCGATCTCCCGCCGCCATCTTGCCGTGGTAGCGATGCGACGGGATACCGAGCCGCATCAGGATCGTGTAGACCGTGTCGACGTCGCGGGTCGTCGAGCAGTAGATGATGCCCGGCCGGCGGAGACGCTGCGCGAGACGCGCCAGCGCGCGGAGCCGCGCCGCCTCTCGACAGTCGAGCACCTCGAAGGCGAGGTTCGAGCGGTGCGGTGAGCTCGCGACGATCGTCGGCGTGCGCATGCCGAGGAAGCGCACGATGTCGGTGCGGACCTTCTCGGTCGCGGTCGCAGTCAGCGCCAGCAGCGGCGGACGGCCGAGCTTGCGCAGAGTCTCGCCCAGACGCAGGTACGCGGGTCGGAAGTCGAAGCCCCACTCCGAGATGCAGTGCGCCTCGTCGATCGCGGCCAGCGAGATGCCCGACTTCGTGAGAACGTGGTGCATCTCCTCGGAGCCGAGCGACTCGGGGGTCGTCATGACGAGCAGAGATCCGCCGCGCGCGATGCGCTCCATCGCCTCGGCACGGGCCTTGCCGCGAACGGTGCCGTCGATGCGCACGCACGGCACGTTGTACTTGATGAGCTTCTCGTGCTGGTCCTTGAGCAGCGCGAGCAGTGGCGAGATCAGCACCACCGGCTTCGGCAGCAGCATCGACGGCGCCTGGTAGCAGGCGCTCTTGCCGAATCCGGTCGGCATGACGATCAGCACGTCGCGCGCGTCGAGCACCTCGCGGATGGCGCGTTCCTGCTCGGGATACAGCCGCTGGATGCCCAGACGCCGCGCCGCGGCGGCGAGCGCGGGGTCGAGCGCGCCGCCGGCCTCGGTCGTCATCGACTCGCCGAGCGTCGTGTCGGCCTCGCCGTCGTCCTCCTCGTCGGCGTCGTCGACGTCGGCGGCGTGGTCGTCGTCCTCCTCGTCGTCCCCGGCGCCGCTGCGCGACACAGCGGTGCCCCGCAGCTCCAGGCCGTCGCCCTCCTCGTCCTCGTCGTCGTCGCGCTCGTCGTCCTGGTCTTCGTCGCCGTCGTCCTCGTCGCCGGCGCCGTCGTCATCGTCATCGTCGTCGTCGTCGAGGGCAGGGTCGACGGCGGCGAGCACGTCATCGACCGAGATCTCTGCCGTCGCGCCCTCCTCCCAGTCCTGCTCGTAGAGCTCCACGCCGGTGTCGAGGTGATCGGCTGCGCCGTTCTCGTACCGCGGCGGCGCGATCTCGGCTGCGACCGGTGCAACCGCGGCGACGGCGGACTCGATGCGCGGCGGTGCGTCGCCGCGCTCCGGCGTCACCTCGGCCGGTGCCGCGACAGGCGCCGGGGACGTGTCGACCGCGGCTGCGGGCCCTTCGAACCGGAGCTCGTCCGGTGCTCCGCCGGCGGGCGGCGCGACCTCGGAGGTTGCCGCCTTGCGGCGCCGGGGCGCGGGCTTCTTCTCGACCTGGGCAGCCGTGGCGGCGTTCGCACCGGTCGTACGTGACTGCTTCGCGGCGCGCACGGCCGCCTTTGCGACCGGCGCCGGCTTCCTCGGTGCCGGCTTCGCCTCCGGTACCGCCTGCGCAGCCTGCGCGAGCTTCGCACCCGGCGCGCCCTTCGCCGGGCGCGGTGCCGCCTTGGCGGACGCCACCTTCCCGCGGCTCTTCGGCGCGGCCTTCTCGGCGGGCGCCGCCTTCACGGCCTTCACGGCTGGCGCCGCCTGCGCGGCCTTCACCGCGGGCGCCACCTTCGCGGCCTTCGTGGCGGTGCGCCGCCCTGGCGGCTTCGCCGCGGCGGTGAGCTGGGTTGCGGCGGGCTTCGCGACGCGCGTCTTTCGGGTGCTGCTCGGAGTCTTGCTGGAGGGTGTCTTCACGGGTTCTTCTGACCGGGCACGTTCGGTCTCCTGGTCCGCCTGCGGCGTCACGATCGCGACGGTCCGGGACCGGTCGGGTTTCGCTCGCGCTGGCGGACTTTGCTGCATCCTTGAGTCTACGGAATCTCGCGGAGCCTCGTGGCTCGATGGGGTCCGCGCGAGATCGATCCTCGCGCGCCGGGTCCGCCGCACAGACGCGGGCGGGATCCCCCGGGGACTGCCGATCCCGGCCTCCACCGCCCCACCGCCTGCACGGTCGCGTTCGCTGCTGGGCTCTTCTTCTGCCGAGGCGCTTTGCGCCGGCCGACGGGGCCTCGGCAAGCACCCCGATCCGGCAAACACCACGCCATGGAGCGACCCTCTCGAGGCGCCGACGAAGAGCCCGGTCGGCGACGGCTCGAGCAATGACGCTGGCCGCTCTGAACCGCCACCACACAAGCCGAAACCGGTCCGGAGTTCAAGTCGATTTCACGCCCGGCCTGCGGATTGTCAACGTACGCACTCCCGCATAGACGTGACCGGGCCACTGGAGGGGAACCATGTCCGAGCAGCTCGATCTCCTGATCCGCGGCGGGATCGTCGTGGACGGCACCGGCGCCACCGCCCGGGAAGGCGACGTGGGTATCCGCGCCGGCCGCATCGCGGCGATCGGCAAGGTGGACGGCCCGGCGACGCGGACGATCGAGGCGCGCGACCACGTCGTCGCACCCGGCTTCGTCGACATCCACACGCACTACGACGCGCAGATCCTCTGGGACCGCCTGCTGACGATCTCCCCGTGGCACGGCGTGACATCGGTCGTGATGGGCAACTGCGGCTTCGGCATCGCGCCGACGCGCGCGGCGCACCGCGAGCTGATTCTCCGCACGCTCGAGAGCGTCGAGGGCATGTCGCTCGACGCTCTGGTCGCGGGCGTCGGCGACGACTGGCCGTTCGAGACGTTCCCGCAGTACCTCGACGCGGTCGAGCGCCGCGGCAGCGCGATCAACGTCGGTGCGCTGATCGGCCACACGCCGCTGCGCCTCTTCGTGATGGGTGAGGAGTCCACCGAGCGCGAGGCGACCGACGACGAGATCGCGAAGATGCGCGCGATCGTGCGTGAGTCGCTCGACGCGGGCGCGCTCGGCTTCGCTACATCGCAGGCGCCGACGCACGTCGGCTACGCCGGGCGTCCCGTGCCGAGCAGGGCCGCCACCGTCGCCGAGATCGAGACGCTCGCGTCCTGCCTGGGCGACGCCGGCCACGGCGTCATGCAGGCGACGATCGGACGCGGGTTCTTCCTCGACGAGATGGCCGCGATCCAGAAGCGCACGTCCCGGCCCGTGACGTGGACGGCACTGCTCGCCGGCATGCTGGGTCCGGACGGGCACCGGTGGGTGCTGCAGAAGACCGCCGAGATGCAGGGCGCGGGCGTCAACGTCGTGCCCCAGGTGTCGTGCCGTCCGTTGATGGTCGAGTTCCAGTTCAAGGCGCCGTTTCCGTTCGAGAGCCTGCCGTTCTTCCAGCCGGTGTCCGCCGCCGACCACGCGGGCAAGGCGCGCATCTACGCCGACCCCGAATTCCGCGCGAAGCTCCGCGAGCACGGCCAGAGCGGCGTCCTCGCCGCTCGCTGGCAGGACACGACGATCTCCGAGTCGCCGTCCGAACCTGTCCTGAACGAGCGCAACCTCGCCGAGGTCGCCGAGCAGCGCGGCGTGCACCCGGTCGATCTCATGCTCGACCTCGCCCTGGCGTCGAACCTCGCCGCGCGGTTCCGCATGGCGGTGACCAACACCGACGAGGCCATCGTCGGCGAGCTGCTGCGCGACCCGACCGTCGCGCTCGGCCTGTCGGATGCCGGCGCGCACGCGAGCCAGCTCTGCGACGCGAGCTTCTCGACGCACCTGCTCGGCCACTGGGTGCGCGACAGGAAGGCTCTGTCGCTCGAGAGCGCCGTGCGGCTGCTGACCTCCCGTGGTGCCGACCTCTTCGGGCTCGCGGACCGCGGGCGCCTCGCCGTGGGTGCGGCGGCCGACGTCGTGGTGTTCGACCCCGATACCGTCGGCTGCTCACCGCTGCGCCGGGTGAACGACCTGCCGGCGGGCGCCGACCGGCTCGTCTGCGACGCGATCGGCGTCCAGGCCGTCGTCGTGAACGGCTCCGTGATCCGCGAGGACGGCCGCGACGCGCTCGCCACGACGGCGCCGCTGCCGGGCCTCCTGCTGCGCGGCGGACGGACCGCGTGAGCGAGCGCCGCACCGCGCGATCGCGCGGCAAGACGAAGGCAGGCACGAAGGCGGCCGGGACCGAGCGCGACGCGCGGGTGGACCCTGCGCTGGAGCCGCAGCCCGTAGCGGCAGACGGCTCGGTCGCGATCGGCATGGACACGGAGCCGGCGCCGCCGCCGCGCTCGGGACGTGCGCGCAAGGCG
>Ga0172363_10001891_pt1 | contig 16857 bp, 7 predicted proteins | sample LakKivs2_kivu2a2_FD_114541 | JGI IMG/M metagenome (GOLD analysis project Ga0172363, IMG submission 114541) | Sediment microbial communities from Lake Kivu, Rwanda - Sediment s2_kivu2a2 | ecosystem: Environmental > Aquatic > Freshwater > Lake > Sediment | place: Rwanda: Western Province, Lake... | reverse complement strand
GGTGATCGTGCTGTTCTTCCTGGCACAGAAGACGTTCATCCAGGGCATCGCCACGACTGGTGTGAAAGGCTGAAGCCGTGCGTATCGCAACATCGCTAGCCGCCGTCGTTTTGCTCGCCGCCGCCATTGCCCCCGCCGCCAGGCCGCTGTGCGTCAGCGGCGTCTACCCGCACCTTGCCCTGCTCGGCGGGCGCGGCGACGAGCGCGGCATCGGCACCGTCGTGCCCTGGGCCGGCAGGCTGTGGCTGAGCACCTACGGCTCCGGCGGGGGAGGCGGCCTGTTCAGCCTCGACGAACACCTGAACCTGCGCCAGCACGTCCGCGGCGTGGCCGGGCTGGGCGACCGCCTCATCCACCGCGAGTCGAACCAGCTCTTCATCGCCTCCTGCGTCGTGGACGCCAACGGGAACGTCGCCCGCGTGGAGGGGGCGAAGTTCCGCTGCACGGCCGCGGCGCGGCACCTGACCGACCCGGCCGGGAAAATCTACATCTACGGCATGGAGGGCCACCTGGTGGAGGTGGACGTGCGGACGCACAAGGCCGCGGCGATGTGCCGCGTCCAACAGCGCGGCGTGACGGGCGGGCACGGCAAGGGCGGCTACAGCGGGCAGGGGCGGCTGGTGGTCGCCAACAACGGCGGCACAGGCGGACTGGCCGAGTGGGACGGCGAGCCCAACCACCCCTGGACGCTCCTGGCGCGCAAGCAGTTCTGCGAGGTGACCAGCCCCGGCGGCATTCGCGGCGCCGCCCGCGACGACGAGCCGCTGTGGGCCACCGGCTGGGACGAGCGGTCGGTCATCCTGAAGGTCCGCGACGGCGGCGCCTGGCACACGTATCGCCTGCCGAAGGCCAGCTACACGCACGACTCGGCCCACGGCTGGTTCACGGAATGGCCGCGGATCCGCGAGGTGGCGCCCGGGCGGCTGATGATGAACATGCACGGGATGGTCTACGATTTTCCGGCGGGCTTTCGGCCGGGGCGGGCCGGCGGCCTGCGTCCCATCGCCACGCACTTGTACATGTCGGGCGACTGGTGCTGGTGGAACGGGCGCGTGGTGATCGCCCGCGACGACACCAGCGGCTTCGGCAACCCGCTGTGCGGGCAGGCGCAGTCGAACCTGTGGTTCGGCGGCGTCGAGGACCTGCGCTCCTTCGGCGCCCCGGCCGGGTGGGGCGGGCCGTGGATCGACGACGCCGTCAAGGCCGGGCAGGCGTCCGAACCGTTTCTGATCGACGGCTTCGCCAAGCGCGTGGTGCACGTCGCCCACGACGCCGACAGGGAGGTGAAGTTCACTCTCGAGGCCGACGCCGACGGGACGGGCAAGTGGGTCGAGTACCGCACGCTGGCCGTGCCCGCGCGCGGCTACGCCTACCACGTCTTTCCGCCGGACTGGCGGGCGAGCTGGGTCCGCGTGCGCAGCGGCGCCGACTGCCGGGCGACTGCGTACTTCCACTACTCCTCCGCCGGCGGCCCGGCCGACGGGAAGCCCCGCGAGGGCATCGCCGCCGGCCTGGCGCCCGCCGACCGGCCCGGCGCCCGCAGCGAGGGCGGCGTGGTGCCGTTCTTCTCCCCCGAAGGCCTGCTGCACTTCGGTGCGCGGACGGTGGACGGCCTCGGCATCGCGGCCGACGCGGGCCTCTACCAGGTGGACGCCGCGCTGAAGATCGCCCCGGCCGCGACGGGCGCCGCGCGAGCCGGTGCGGTTGCCGACATGCCGCCGTTCGCCCTGCCGGCCGGGTGTGTCCTGCCGCGCTGCGCCGAGCCGTCGCCGTACGACAAAGCGGCCGCGGCAGGGTGGCGCGGGCGCCAGAAGCGCGAGGTGGTCACCGAGCGCGACATGCTGAACTACCAGGGCACGATCTACGAGGTGCCGCGCCAGGGCGGCATCGTGCGTGCCCGGCCGATCGCGACGCACGGCAGGCTGATCTCCGATTTCTGCTCGTGGCGCGGACTGCTGGTGCTGGCCGGCTGCCGCGCCGACGCGAAGGCCGACGGGCACTGCTTCCGCAGCGCCGACGGCAGGGCGGGGCTGTGGTTCGGCTTCGTGGAGGACCTGTGGCACTTCGGCAAGCCGCGCGGCGTCGGCGGGCCGTGGGTCAAGGCGCCCGTGCGGACCGGCGCGGCCTGTCCGGCCTACCTGATGACCGGCTTCGACCGCAAGAGGCTGGAGCTCTCGCACGATGCGCCGGCGGACGTGACGTTCACGATCGAGGTGGATTTCCTGGCCCGCGGCAGGGCGCCCGGCGACTGGCACCGCTACGCGGCCGTCAAGGTGCCGCCCGGCCGGACCGTGCGGCACGACTTCCCCGACGGCTACAGCGTCCACTGGGTGCGTCTGACGGCCGGCGCCGACTGCACCGCGACGGCATGGTTCGTGTACGATTGACACTTCGGCGCCGCCGGGCGCGGCCTCATCGCGGCGGGACGACAACCTCGAACGCCGAGCCCTTCACCCGGCGCAGCTCCTCGTGCAGCACGCCGATCCGCTCGTCGGGGGCCACGGAGATCGCCCACTCGACGCCGTTGTCCGCCACGAACATGCCGTACTTCTTCAGCCCCTTGAGGATGGCCCGGACGGGCGGCGAGAAGCCGGAGGTGTCGTAGTCGGCGCGCAGGCGGATGCGCTCGCCCATCCGCGGCAGGTTGCGGTCGGTCAGGCGGCTGGCGAAGTGCGTCGCCGGGGACACGTACGCCCGCCGCGTCCGCCGCACCGTCACCCGCATCGCGTGGGCCACCAACCCGCGCTTCAGCTCGTCGTAGCGGACGACGGCGGGGAAGATGGGCAGCCCGGCCGCGTCGGCGCTGGTCCAGCCGTCCGGGCGGAGCCTGTTGGTCTTCAGGTCGAACACCGACGCCTGGGCCGCCTGCCAGCCGCGGTCGGTCCGAAGGAGCTGGTAGAACTCGTAGAGCGTGCGGCCGACCGGATCGACCACGATCGCGTGGCGGTCGCCGCCGAGCTTGCGCCTGTCGCGCTGCACGTCGTCCAGCGTGAGGTCCTTGTGCCGTGGGTTTCGCCTGTAGTTGGACGGCCAGCCCTCGATGGGCACGTTGTCGGGCACGGGGAACGGCCCGCGGTCCGACTCGCCCGGATAGGCTACGATCTTCACCTCCACGCGCTTCTGGTCGGGCGGCACAAGCACGAAGGACATGTCGTCGTTGTACCGCAGCGGCTTGTCGGCGCCGATCGAGGCGATGATGTTCCGCGAGTTGGGATGCACCGGCCAGGCGCTGACCGGCTGGTTCCACGGATTGTCCGGCGGGAAGACCTCCAGCGCGGCCAGGACGGCGTCGGCCTGCGGCGTGTCGAAAAGAATCGGCCTGGTGACTGGCGGCATCTTGGCCGAGCGGATGCTCGCCGGCCGGGCCGGGTCGCCGCCGTCCGCGGCGGGGCCCTTGGCGGGCGGCTTCTTCGGCGCTCCCGCGGCAGCGGCGGCGACCACTGCCCCGGCCAGCACCGACGCCAGTGCTCGTGCAAGGACCTTCACGTCAACTCCTCCTACTTGCCCAGGTGGATGATCCGCAGGTTGCGCCACTTGCAGGCCGTCAGGCAGGAGTGCAGCGACACGTGGTTGCCGGACTTGACGGGCTGCGGGTCGGTGGCCTGCCCGGCGGGTTTGCCCTGGCAGTACAGGTTGAACTTGCCCGTCGCGGGGTCGTACTCATAGCGGAGGCGGGCCCACTCGTCGGGCCTGACCGGCACGTCGAACGTCACGCGCCAGTCCTTCACGCGCCGGTTCTTCACGAACTTGCCGATCACCATCTGCCCGTGGGCGGGCTTGCCCTCCTCGGCCTTGGCGTGCCTGTACCACAGCAGGTAGCTGGTGCCGCGGTCGTTGGCCTTCTCGTCGTCGGCCATCACGTAGATGCCCGCCCCGCAGGCGCCGTTGTCGAGCAGGATGTCAAACTCCCACGCCATGCGGCCCGACTGGTCGAGTTTGCGGTTGTAGCCGTTGTTCTTCCAGGGCTTGTCGGCGTCGAGCTGGTGGATTTCGGAGCGGTTGACGACCTTCCAGACGCCCCCGCGCCCCAGCGAGTACCACGCCTTGTCGCTGAAGTCCTCGACGGGAGCGCGGTTCCCGGCGCCCCCACCATCGGATACCGCGGGCCCGCCCTCCGGGCTTGCCTTTTGGCGCGTATCCGGCGTCCCACCCTCCGCCTGCGCCAGCAGCTTCTGCGCCGTCGCCTTGACGTGGGGCGAGTCGGTGCGCTCGATGAGCGCCTTGAGCAGCGCCGCCCCGCGCGAGGCGTCCGCCGCCCGCATCACCGCCTCGGCGTGCACCAGGCGCGCCCAGTCGAACATCCACGCCTCCACCTCGCGCCGCGGCGAGGCGCCCGCGGCACCCTTCTCCTCGGCCTCCAGCACCCACCGGGCCTGCTGCTCGGCCTCGTCGTACTTCATCAGCGCCGCCGCCGCCCGCGCCAGCAGCAGGCGGTACAGCCCCTTGTTCGGCACGGCCGCGACGAGCTGGCTGCTCAGGAAGTGGCAGCGGGCGTACTCCTGTCGCTTCCAGGCGTTGCCCGCGTCGACGTAGAGCTGCTCTTCGTCGAACTTCCCCTCGTTGGGGTCGGGCGGCGAGAGATTGGGCGCCAGCCCGGCCGTCGTCATCGCGTCCGCGAGTATCCGCTGGTCTTCGGGCACGGGGCCGACCTCGAAGAAGCGGAAGTCATCGGCCCAGCAGGTCCCCGGCGGCCAGTAGGCGAAGATCTTCACCCGCACGAACTCCACGCGGTGCTGGAAGTCGCTGAAGACGCGCAGGGGGCGGACCTCGAAGTCGAGGTTGAACGGCTCCCAGTCGCGGATCGCCCGGCCGGGGCGGGGGCCGGCGATCTCCTTCTTCATCATGTAGACTTCCTCGTACACCGGCGTGCGGTCGCCCACGTTGTGCCGCACCAGACCGAAGCCCTTGACGAAGATGATGAACGTCGGTCCGGCGGACTTGGTCCAGCCGGTGCAGCGGTAGCGGGTATTGGCCTTGACGGGGATGTCGCCGGTCTGCATGCAGAACACGCCCGGCGCGCCCATGCGTCCTGCGTCGCCGTAGAGGCGGACGACCTTGCCGCGGCCGGGCGGGCCGTCGAGCACCTGCACGTTGGTCGGCGAGGGCGGGTGCCCTCGCCAGCCCAGCGGGATGCCGTTGGGGTCGGCGTGCTCGAACGAGCCGTTGTAGATGAGGTTCAGCGCCTTGTCGGGCGCGGGCGGTACGGGCGGCGAGCCGGCGTTGGCGGCCAGCAGCTCCTCCGCGGCCGCGACGCGCCCCTTGCCGAGAGGGCGCTTGGCGTCATCCGCGGCCAGGGCCGCGGCAGAGGTGAGAAAGACGAGAACGACACAGAGGCGCAGAGGGACAGAGGTAGGAAGAGAAGGAATGCTAAATGCTAAATGAAAAATGAAAAATGAAGAACGACGGCGCATCGCGCTGCGCCCATCGCCAGGCATATCCGGCATTGGGCATTGGGCATTTGGCATTTTACATTCAGCTTTCAGCTTTCAGCATTTGGCATTCAGCATTTTACATTGAGCATTTCTTCTGGTCTTACCTCTGTCCCTCTGCGCCTCTGTGTCGCATCAATCCCGGCTTGCTCGCCGCGCCCTTGCGTTCCGCGAGCTTCTTGCGGCACTGCTCGATCTTGTCGGGCACCTGCTTGAGGTGCTCGGAGCTGGCCATCTCGTCGCGCAGGCGGGCGAACTCGACGATCGCCTGCTCGTAGCGCCCGATCTCCATCAGGCAGTTGGCCTTCAGCCAGGCCGCCTCGGGCGCGTGCACGGCCCCGGGGCTGACGCGTTCGGCCAGGTCGAGGCACTTGACGGCCCCGAGGCTCGGCCGGTCCACGTACATCGCCTTGCCGCGGTAGAAGTAGGTCAATCCCTTCAGCTTGGCCAGCGGGGCGATGTCCTCCCACTGGTCGACGGTCTCCAGCGCCTGCCGCGGCAGGTCGCGCGACAGGAAGTCGTCGATGGTGTACGGGAAGCCGCCGATCTTCGCCAACTTCTCCGCCGGCGACATTCGACGCGGGTCGGACTTCTCCAGCTCGCGCAGGAGCTTTTCGGCCGCGGCGTAGTCGCCCTGGAGGCACAGCACGTCGGCCTTGCCGAACAGCGACCTGCGTGCCAGCGCCGCGTCGGCGGCGGCTGTGCCCGCGGCGTGCCTGTCGTGGAACGCCTCGTACGCCGCCAGCGCGGCCTTGTAGTCCTCCTTGCCCCACGCCAGAACATAGGCCCTGTACAGCGGCAGCTCACGGAGGAACCGCTCATCCTCGGCGATGGACTGCTGGAGGTCCAGGGCGTCCCAGCGGCTGTCGCTGAGCGACCCTTCGCCGGCGTTGAGCTTCGCCAGTCGCTCGCGCTTGGCCCTGATTCGCGCGGCCAGCGCCGTCCCGTCGCCGATCGACTCCAGCAGCTTCAGCGCCAGCTCGGCGTCCCAGCCGCCGCGGATCGTGGCCGGAAAGCACTTCAGCGCCAGCTCGCCCATGGCGGGGTGGTCGGGCTTGTCCTTGAGCAGGCGCCCGACGGCGGCGGCGGCCTTGGCGTCCTGGTCGAAGGTGTACCAGAACAGCGCGTAGCCGACGAGGTCGTCGATCAGCAGCTTGCTCACGTCGTAGGGCGGGGCGGACTTGAAGTAGTCCAGGTAGGCCTCGGCCTGCGGCGTGCCCTTGGGCAGGCGCACGCGGGCGGTGTGCCCCACGTTGATCTGCCACGTCGGCGTCCGGATCGTCAGCGTGTCGCGGTTGCCCTTCTCGTCGACCACGGTGAACGTCGCCCGCCGGAAGCCCGGCCCATTCGAGAAGAACACGTGGTACATCGGCTTGGGCTCGCCCTGGCAGACGTGCAGCGTGCCGTCGTCGGTCAGCACCTCGTACCGCACGATCCGCCCGGCCGAGCTGCGCGTCGCCACCCCCACCGTGGCCATGCTCATCTGCTGCTCGCTGTCCGGCACCCAGTAGGTGTAGGTGATGTCCAGCGACGGGGCGCAGACCAGCGGCCGGGCGCGGGCCTCGTAGTAGCCCGCCCGGGCGATCCGCCGGTTGCCCCAGTACCGCTGCGGGATCTCGCGGACGCCGTAGTACGGCTGGCCGCGAACCTGCATCACGCGCCCGCCCTCCGTCCACGGCCAGGGGGGGCTCCACGCCAGCGAGCACATCTGCAGCCCCTCGCCCTCCTCGTGCCAGATTTCCACGTGGTGCTCGCCGGCCGTCAGGTCCAGCTCCACGTCCCTGCCCGGCGGGCCGAAGATGCTGCGCCATTCGCTCTCCGCCCGCGGGCCCGGCCAGGCGAGCACTTCCCTGCCGTCCACCACCAGCCACGCCCCGTCGTCGGCGTAGAGGCGCAGCTTGTACTTGCCGGCCTTGTCCAGGTGCAGCCAGCCCTCCATGTGCGTCAGGAAATTGTCCGACTCGCCGAAGGGATTGGGGCCGAGGAACGAGTTGGTCTTCAGGTCCCAGCCCTCCGGCTCTCCGGCCGCCGCGACCATCGCCTTCAGTTCCGCCAGCGTCCCGGGGTGGCCGGGCTTTGCTTTGCGCCAGATGCGTGTGGCCACGGCGGCGCGGCCCTGCCAGGCGGGCAGCTTGGGGTTGCAGTGCTGCGTGTCGATCTTCGGCGCGTCGGGGTTGCCGTAGTAGAGCCACTGCGTCTGCGGCCCCGGGCGCGGCACGTGCACCTGGAGCGTGGTGACGTAGTCCGGGCGGTGCTGGCGGATGATGAAGTTCACCGGCTGGCCGTTGGCGTCGATGATCCGCACGTCGTGGGCGTCGGCGGCCGCACGCCCGTAGAGCCTCACGTAGCTGCAGGCGACGTCGCCCGGCCAGCCGGAGTAGCGCAGCTCGACGCGGCAGGGCCAGTCGGGCAGGTGCCAGGGCGCGGGTTTTCCGGCGGCGGCGGGCTTGGCGCCCTTGGCGGGCGCGGGCGTGGCCGCGGCGGCGGGCTCGTTGGGCTCTTCCGGCACGTCGGACGGTGCGTTGGCGTCCTGGGCGAGGGCGAACGTCCCGACGAATACGAAGATGAGAGCCGCAGCGATTGCGGATTGCGGATTGCGGATTGCGGATTTCCCCGGCGCAGACTGCGAACCGCAAGCGGCGCACAGCGGAGGCAGTCCGCAACCCGCAATCCGCAATCCGCAATCCCTACTTGCTCTCGGACAGTTTCTCAAAGTACCGCCTCACCGCCTCGTCGTACTCGTCGGGCACCGGCTCGTCGCCGGCGTCGAGCACGCGGTCGCGCTGGTCCGGCGACGCGCCCTGGGCCTGGTCGGCGCGCATCGAGGCCGGTCGGGCCTCCAGCCCCGGCTCGGCCTTCAGCGTGCCCAGCACCATCTCCTGCCGCCTGATGTCGTCGCCGTATCGCCCCTCGCCGCCCTGCTTGCCGGCCGTCAGCTTCAGCAGCCGGTCCACCTCCGGCATCACGAAGCGGGCGACCTTCAGCGCGGTGGCGACGCGGGCGGCCCTCTGGCGGAATCGCTGCTGCCAGTCCTTCATCTCGGCCAGGCCCCGGTAGACGGGCGGGGGGCTTTCGCCCTCGAGGCCCTCCTGCCCGCCGCCGCGGGCCTTGCCGCCGCCGGTGGCGCCGCCGGTGGCCAGCTTCTGCAGCTCCTTGACCACGCCCTGCTCGTAGGGGTCGTTGGTGATGCCCGTTTCGCTCTTGCGCCCGGGCAGGCCCTTGGCGGTGTTCTCGACGAACTGGCCTTGGCTCTTGCCGGCCCTGCCGTCGCCGCTGCGCCCGCCGGCCTGGTTGTTGTCCGGCAGGCGATTGCCCGTCTTGCCCTTGGCGTTGAAGGTGCTGATGGGCCCGCCGTCGACGCCCCAGGTGGGGTCCGGCGCGTTGGGCGGCGCCAAGTCCACGTTGCCGCTGGTCTCGTCCTCCGCGGCGTCGGCCATCTTGTCCTGGTCCTCCACCAGCTCGCCCACCAGGTCGAACAACTCCTTCGGCAGCGGGACGTTGGGCACCTCGATCTGCTGGGGCGGATTGGCCATCACCCACTTGGTGTTGTCGGCCCCGGCCGGCAGCCACTGCTCCATCTGCTCCCGGATCTTCTCGGCCTTGTCCTTGGCGTCCTTCATCTCCGTGACCACCGACGACTGGGCGCCCGTGCGCACCTCGTGGATGTTCTTCGGCGCCAGCGTCTGGCTGGCCTCCTCGATCTGCTCGGCCAGCTCCTTGTAGTCGCCGGAGGTGTTGGCGTCGGTGAAGTCCTGCTTGGCCAGCTCCTCGATGTCCTTGACCTTGCCCTTGAAGATCTTCGCCCACTCGTCCTCGATCCCCTTCATCTTCTCGATCTTCTGCTTGTCTTCCTCCGTCAGGTCCTTGCCCTTGCGGGCGAACTCCTCCACGCCCTCGATGAGCTTGTCCTGCTCGGCCGCGAAATCCCGCAGCCGCTTCAGCTCGTCGCGGATCTTCTTGAGCAGTTCCGCCCGCTGCTGGGGGGTCATCTTCTCCATGGCCGCGGCGGCCTTGTCCGCCAGCGCCACGCTGTCCGCCGTGCGCCGGATGATGTCCTCGAGCTGCGCGATGATGTAGTCCATCTGCTTGAGGATGTTGGCCTTCAGCGGCCCCTGCGCCGGTCCGTCGTAGCGCACCAGCCACTGGATGCACGTCAGCATCGCCCCGCTGGCAAGGGCGTTCAGGTCGCGCAGGACGCTCGCCGTCGGGCGGGCCGACTTGGTCTGGTCCGCGATCGCCTCGTACGTCACCTCCCGCACCTTGTTCTGGCGGATGCGCAGCGGCTGGAGCTTCTCGTCGCCCGCCAGCTCGCGGCGGTTGGTCTTCTGCATCTCCAGCGCCTGGTTGAGCAGGTCGAGCAGGCGCTTCTGCTGGCCGCCGAGGAGCGAGCCGTTGCGGCTGTGCTCGGCCGCGGTGATCGACCAGGTCCTCCCGACGGTCTGGTTGGGCTGGGGCGTGCGCTTGTCGCAGGCGGTGACGCGGTACAGCAGCGTCTGGTTGGCCCGCAGGCCGTACTTCGGCAGCGACAGCGCCGCGCGCAGCGTGGCCGCCCGCATATCCGGCGGGGCAAAGTCCCAGCGGTTGGCGTCCTCCCACCTGCTCCTGGGGCGGCGGACCTGGAGCACCACCGAGCCCAGGCCGATGTCGTCGCCGGCCTCGACAACCACCTCCACCTCGCTGTCGGCCGGGAGGATCAGGTCGCGCCCCGGCATCGTGACCAGCGCGGTGGGCGCCTGGTCGGGCGTCACGGAGATGGCGTAGCGCGGCGGGTTGACGTTGGCGACGCCGAACTTGTCCACCAGCCGCACCGCGTAGCTGCCGCTGGCCGTCAGGGGGAAGCTTCCCCGCGCGCGGCGGGCATCGGCGCCGTCCACCCGCATGGCCGCGGCCGTGCCGTCCGACATCTCCAGCCGCGCCTCCGCCAGCGGGTTGTTCGAGACGATCTCGACGGTGGCGACGGAGCCTTCCAGCCCGGCCAGCTCGCCGACGTTGGGTGCCAGGTGGACGGCCGCGCCGCCGGCGTAGGCGGGGCGCGTCACCGACACCTGGAGCGACTCCACGCGCGGGCGGTAGCGCACGGCGATGTCGCAGCGCGGGCTGGACGAGTGCCCCGCACGCACGCGGTAGCGAATGGGCACCGTCACGCTGGTCAGGCCGTCGTAGCGGTAGCGGCTGCGGCTGCCGCCGACGGGCGTCAGCGGCACGGTCGTCCAGCTCATCTCGCCGAGGCGGTATTCCAGCGCGACCTCGTCGGGGGCGGGCAGGTGGCGGGCCAGCTCCACGTCGATGACGACCGCGGCGCCTTCCAGCACACTGATGTCGCCGGGGCGGACCGTGATGTCCGTCGCCAGCAGGTGCGCCGGCGGCGCCAACGGGCGCGCCAGGCGCGCCAGGGCGTTGGCCGACAACTCCGGGCGAAGCGCCGCGTACCCCGCCAGTAGCGCGGCGCAGACGGCCGCGACCAGCACGCCGCGGCGAACGGGCCGGCGGTCGATGGCCAGGCCCGCCGTCGCCGCGTCGATGTGTTCGGAGTTTTCCATCACGGCCGCGGCGACCATGGCGTCCCTGGCGGCCGAGCCCGACAGGATGAACTGCAGCGCGTTGACGAGCCGGTTTCGCTGGTCTCCCGCCCGCCGCTCGTACATGAGGGCGAATCGCACCGGGCCGGGGCGGCGCACGGTCAGCGACGCCAGCGTCGCCAGCGCGGCCGCCGCGGCCGCGACCGCCAGCACGCCCCACCCGGCCAGGAACTGCCCCGGCGACAGGATCGCCAGGTTGTCGGCCAGGATCATCGCCAGCAGCCAGGCGCACGCCCCGGCCGCCCCGGCCGTCAGCACCAGCCCCAACCGCCAGGCGACCCACCGCCGCCGGATCGCGCCGATCATCCCCAGCACACGCTCGTCAGCTTGTGACTGTGTCATCGTGGCACCCTATGGGTATTCAGCATTCAGCAGTCAGCGTTCAGCATTCTGCGTTCAGCATTCTGCATTTGGCATTTAGCATTTGGCATTCTTCATTTCGCCCTCCTGTCCAGCTACGCCAACCTCCTCATCCTTCTCATGACCCACTCCGTGCACAGCAGCACGAAGAAGACCGCCACCAGCACCGGGTGGTGCCACAGCCCGAGCTGTTCGACGCGCTGGACGGTCTTCGGTTCTGCCTCCAGACGCCAGGCGCCGATCTCCTCGCCCTTCAGCACGCGCCCGCCGGTCACCTGCGCCAGCCGCGACAGCCTCTGCGGCTCGCACCGCCCGGCCATCAGCTCCAGGTCGCCCCGCTCCACCTGCACCCGCGCCGCACGGCAGCGGACGGCGTCGTCGTCGGGGTCGCGCCTCGCCACAGCCGGCAGGATCGGCTCGGCGGCGACGAGGAAGTCCATCCGCCCCTGCCTGTCGGCGGGGATGGTCCCTTCGTAGCGGCCCTCTCCCGCGGCCGTCAGCGGCACGCGCGTCCGGGCGCCCTGTTCGTCGATGCGCACGGCCGAGACGCGCCAATCGACCTTCGGCAGCAGCGACGGTCGGCTGGCGGCGCCGCGGCGCGAGGGCCCCTCGCCCGGTCGCAGCTCCACCAGCAGCCTGATCGGCTGGCCCTCGCGGTAGCGGTAGCGGTCGGTGGTCACGAACAGCCGCTCGCTGCCGGCGGCCTCGACGGCGCCGGCCAGGAACCGGACGAGCTGGCCCCAGAACTTGCGGTAGAACAGCGACTCGCCGGTGAACCCGCCGACGATGGTGCGCCACTTCCAGGTGGTCTCGACGGCCAGCACCATCGCCCGCCCGCGCCCCACCTGCTGGACGACCATGACGGGCACGCCGCCTTCCTCGTCGCCGGCCGAGACCGCCGGGTTCACCGCCAGCACCTGGGCGCCGGGCTTGATGCCCTTGACGCGGCTGCAGCCGGAAAGCTGGGGCAGCGAGTGCCACACGGCCCGGTCGCGGACGCGGTCGCCGGTGAGGTGGAAGACGGGGTGGGCGGCGCCCTCGTCGGTGAGGCGCAGGTGGAACGGCGTGTCGATCTGCGTGGGAGCGGCGTCGAGGAACTCCACCGGCAGCACGTCGCGCAGGACGGAGGCCCCGAAGCCGTCGGGAGCGAAGCTGAGGTACCCGCCGGTGAGCAGCAGCCCGCCGCCGCCGTCGATGACCCAGCTTTTCAGCGCCGTCAGCTCCGATTCGGCGAAGTAGCCCGGCTCCACGTCGCCCAGGATCACCACGTTCACGTTGGCGAGCTGCTCTTTGGTGAGGATGCCGGGGCTGCGCCCCGCGGCCGACCGCGCCGCCGTCCGCACCGACGACAGCACGTTCAGATCGGGGTCAGCCGCCAGCGCCTCGCGGGTGAACTTGCCCTCCCACCGCAGCACGCCGTCGACGTACAGCACGGTGATCGGCTGGGCGCGGACCGCCAGCGGGAACGTCGCGCGGTTGTTGGACAGGTCCCGCTCGACGGCGCCGCCGGCGGCCGGGACCGTCGCCGCCGCGCCCGCCTGCCGCACGTCCACCATGTACGTCAGCTTGCCTGCTCGCGCGGCCTGGAAGTCCAGCTCGGCAGCGCGGTCCGTCTCGCCCGCGTGCCAGCGGAGCAGCTTCCGCGCGACGACGGATTGCTCGTCGGTGATGGTGACCTCGACGTTCTGCTCGTCGATGCGCCCCTGTGCGGCCAGCAGGACCGTCGCCTTCACGGTGTTTCCGACGATGGCACGCTGGTTGGCGATGACGGCCTGGATGGACAGGTCGATCGCGCCGCCTTCGCCGCCCGACCCGCGGGCCAGCTCCACCGGGTACACCGGCACGTGAAGGTCATCCAGTGCGGTGGAGGCGTCCGCCGAACCGTCCGCCCCCTCGGCCGACTCCGCCCCGTCGCTCAGCAGTACGATCCCCGCCAGCCGCTCCGCCCGCAGGGCACGCTCCACGCGGCAGAGCGTGGCAGTGATGGGGCTTCGCTCGGCCGCGGGCCGCTCCGGCAGCCGGGCGGGGTCGAGCATCCGCCCCTGGATGTCGTAGCAGCGCAGCGAGGACTTCTCGGCCAGCTTGGGCGCCAGCGCGCCGCGGAGGACCTCGACGGCCCGCGCGTAGCGGCTCGGCCCGCCCTCGCCCTCGGCCGGCAGCGACATCGACAGGCTCGTGTCGAGCACGACGGCGACGGCGGGCTTCTCGCTGTCGGCCCGCCCCGACACCCACATCGGATGCAGCAGCGCCGCCAGCAGGCAGCCGATCGCCCCCAGCCGCAGCGCCAGCAGCAGCGAGCGGTTCCTGCCCGACCGCCCCCGCCAGCGCAGGCCCCGCGTGTACGCCGCCACCACCGCCAGCAGCGCCGCGCCCACGCCCGCCAGGACCGGCCAACTGAAGTTGGACAGGTCCAGACGCAGGGAAGCGAGTTGTAGAGCTTCAGCGTTCATTCACGCTGCTTTCGCCTTTGCGGCCTTTGCCTCGGCCGCGGGTCGACCGATGCGGTTGGCCACGATCGGCTCGACCACCAGCGCCGCCAGCACCACCCACAGCAGCATGTCCCAGATGCCGCGGCTGACCTTGCCGGCCGCCAGCACCTTGCCCAGCGCCGCCTCGCCGTCGAGGGCCTGTGTGCCGGCAGGTGCGGCCAGGCTCACCGTCGTCACCTTCCACCGCCCGCTGAACTGCCCCAGCTCGTTGGGGTCCAGAACCTCGGGGGCCGACTCGCTCCGCGGGCAGTTCACCGCACGCACGATGGGACCGCCGGCCGCGTCGGCGCAGTAGAACCCCGCAGCCGACACGTCCTCCGCCGGCAGGTACGCCTCCGGCGTGGCGCCGACGGCGCGCAGGCGGGCGGGCGCCAGGGCGCCCTTGGACCCGGCCAGTCGGACGTTCATCGCCCCGGCCGCCTTGCCGCGAGCGAACACCAGCTCCTGGGCGACCTCGTCGGGCGGCTCGGATCGCGCACAGCCGGCCAGGTAGCTCACCGTCCGGTTCATCAACGTGATGAAGTTGCGGCGCAGCGGCAGGCTGGACCAGTCCGGCTGCGGGCTGGTGGCGGCCAGGAGGACGCGCCCGCGCCCGTAGGCCCGCTCCAGCAGCAGGGGCATGCGCCCGTCGGCGCGGGCGAGCACGTTGGCCTGGCGCGGCTCGAGGAGCCACAGGCGGCGGATGTCCACGCCGGCCAGGGCGCTGCGCAGCGGGCCGGTGAACCGCTGGAGGATCGCGTGGTCCCACTGGGCCTCGACGATGTGCATCGGCTCGGCCCGGTCGCGTGACGCCACGGGGCGGACGAGGCGCGCGGGCAGCAGGCCGCCCAGCGGGCGGTCGGGCGACGCCAGCAGGACGTTGTAGAACTCCGCCTGCGCCGAGGGGCCCAGGAATATCTCCATCCCCCCGCCGTCGCGGACGAACTTCTCCAGGCGCTCCACCTGCTCAGCCGGCAGCGACGCCACGCCGGCCAGGATGATCGCCCGGTAGCCGTCGAGGCGCTCGGCGGGCAGGTCGCCGACGCCGACGGAGTTGACGAGCATCCCCTCTCCGCCGCCCGCGACGGCCTGAAGGGCGGTGCGCAGGTAGAACGCCGGCGTGCGGCGCGGGTTGTCGGATGGCGCGCCGTCGATCAGCAGCACCGGCAGGCGGGGCGTGGTCTCGATGGCGGCGTAGAGCGTGTTGTCCTCGCCCAGCGCGTCGGGCGCCAGGAACTGCACGCGGACCTGCCGTACGTGCGGCGCCTGCGCGGCGCTCTGTGCCTTCCCAACGCCCGGCACCGGCGGGTGCCGGGGTTCCGCTTCGCCTCTTGCCGAAGCCCGCGCGGCGTTGGCATCCTGCTCCAGCGCCAGCGCCACGCGCTCCACGCGCACCGACTGGCCCGGCACCTCCACCGGGCGGTGCGCCTGGGCGCGACCGTCCATCTCCACCACGAGCTGCCCGCTCACCGTCGCGGGGCGCCAGTTGTGCAGCCGCACCTCCAGCGTGTTGGGCTGGCCGACCACCGCCACGCCCTGGCTCAGCCGGGCCGAGTCCACCACCACGTTGTCGCTGGTGGGGTCGGCCACGTGCAGCATGACGGTCTGGATGGGCTGGCGCGGCTGGGGCCAGGCGCTCTGCGGCCACTGGTTGGCCTGGAGGTCGGTGGCGATCAGGAGCATGCGTGCCCGCTGCTGGGGGGTGTCGAAGATGCGTGCGGCCTGCTCGACGGCGGCGAACGGGCTGCCGGCGGCGTCGGTGGGCTTGAGGGCGTCCAGCTCGGCCAGGAGGCGTGCCGGGTCGCCCGTCAACTCCACGCCGGCCAGGCCCGCCCGTCCCAGGGCCCGGCCGCTGAAGGTGACGACGGCGGCGCGGTCGCCGCGGACCAGCCCCCGCAGCGCGCCCGCCGCGACCGCCTTGGCGCGGTCGAAGTGGCTGTAGCGGTCGGCGCCGGGCGCCACGGCCGCGTCGGCGGCCTTCATCGACAGGCTGTCGTCCAGGACGATCACCACGTCGCGCCGTCCGGCCGCACCGCCCATGCCCAGCATCTCCAGGATCGGCCGGGCGACCGCCAGCGCCAGCAGCACGCAGGCGGCCATGCGGAGCAGCATCAGCAGCAGGCGCTGGAGCTGCATGCGCCGCTGGGACTGGATGACCGAGTCGGTGAAGAAGCGATTGGTGGAGAACTCCACGACGATGCGCTTGCGCCGGTGGTAAAGATGCAGCAGGAGCGGCACCGCGGCAAACGCGGCGAACAGCAGCAGGATGGGCGAGAGGAGCGTCATTTGCGCGTCTTGCCTCTCCGGTGCAGGTAGTCCACCAGCACGCCCTCGACGGGCTGGTCGGTCCGGCAGCGGACCAGGTGCAGGCCGTAGCGCTTGGCCCCCTCGTCCAGCTCGCCGCAGAACCGCTCGACCTCGGCGCGGACGAGGTCGGCGATCAGGTGCGGTTCGGCGTCGAATTCGCCGCCCGTCTCCATGTCGCGCAGGACGGTGATGCCCCCGCTGGTCCGCCCCACGTCGAACAGCCGCTCCTGGCGGTCCATCACGTGGAACAGCACCACCTCGTGGCCGCGGTGGTGGAGCTGGCCGAGCATCCCGATCAGCCGGCGCGGGTCGTCGAACAGGTCGCTGATGAGCAGCACGAGGCTGCGGCGCTTGAGGCTGACGGCGAGCTGGCCCAGTGCGGCGGCCAGGTCGGTGCCCTCGGCGGGCTCGGCCTCCAGCAGCGTGCGGCAGACGCTGAGGATGTGGCCCATGGCCGACCGGGGCGGGAGCCGGCGGGCGATGCGGTCGGCGGCGAGGATGAGGCCGGCGCTGTCGCCCTGGGCGAGCAGCAGGTGTGCCAGCGCGGCGGCCAGCACGCGCCCGTAGGCGAACTTGCTGCCGCGTCCGGTGGGCTCGCCCAGCAGCGTGGTTGGCCCGAAGGCCATGGAGCGCGAGCAGTCCAGGACGATCAGCCCGCGCAGGTTGGTCTCCTGCTCGTACTGCTTGACGACGTAGCGCTCGGACCGCGCGATG
>Ga0172363_10001886_pt1 | contig 16872 bp, 14 predicted proteins | sample LakKivs2_kivu2a2_FD_114541 | JGI IMG/M metagenome (GOLD analysis project Ga0172363, IMG submission 114541) | Sediment microbial communities from Lake Kivu, Rwanda - Sediment s2_kivu2a2 | ecosystem: Environmental > Aquatic > Freshwater > Lake > Sediment | place: Rwanda: Western Province, Lake... | reverse complement strand
GGTCGTGGCGGCGCGAGGTGATCTCGAGCGTGCGGCGGAGCGGCGTCATGGTGCCGGGCACGGCTTCCCCGGCGCCGGCGCGCAGCGGCACCAGGAAGTCCGACAGCAGGAACACCACCGCACGGCGCTTGAGCACGTGGTTCGCGTACTCGAGCGCGCGCACGACGTCGGTGCCGCGCCGCTTCGCGTCGAAGAACAGGATCTCGCGCACGACGCGCAGCACGTGGCTGCGTCCCTTGCGCGGCGGTACGTACTGCTCGACCTCGTCGCTGAACAGGACGAGTCCCACCTTGTCGTTGTTCCGCACGGCGGCGAACGCGAGCACGCTCGCGACCTCGGCGGCGAGCTCGCGCTTGCTCAGAGCCACCGAGCCGAAGTGACCCGAAGCGCTGAGATCGACCAGCAGGACGATGGTCAGCTCGCGCTCCTCGCGGAACTTCTTGACGAACGGGCGTCCGGTGCGTGCGGTGACGTTCCAGTCGATGGCGCGCACCTCGTCGCCCGGGACGTACTCGCGGACCTCCTCGAAGTCCATGCCGCGCCCCTTGAAGACGGAGTGGTACTGGCCTGCGAAGGTCTCGCGCGCGAGGCGGGCGGTGCGGATCTCGATGTGCCGCACCCGCTCCATGATCGCGCGGGTCTGCTCGGCGCCGAGGCTCACGGAACGGGAACGGTATCGAAGATGCGCCCGACGACGTCCTCGCTGCGCAGGTTCTCGGCCTCGGCTTCGTAGCTGACCACGACTCGGTGGCGCAGCACGTCCATGCCGATGTCCTTCACGTCCTGGGGGGTGACGTAGCCGCGGCCGGCGAGAAATGCGGCCGCCTTCGCCGCGAGCGTGAGGAAGATCGTCGCGCGCGGCGACGCGCCGTAGCGGATGAACGGCCGCAGGTCGAGCTTCCAGTCCTCGGGACGGCGCGTCGCGAAGACGATGTCGACGATGTAGTCCTTCACCTTGTCGTCGACGTAGATCATGTCGGCGACGCGGCGTGCCTCGAGGATGTGCGCCGGATCGAGCACCGGCGTGATCGCCGGCAACGGCGCCGAGGTCGCCATCAGGTCGAGGATCTGGCGCTCCTCGGCCTTCGTCGGGTAGTCGACGACGACCTTCAACATGAAGCGGTCGACCTGCGCCTCGGGCAGCGGATAGGTGCCCTCCTGCTCGATCGGGTTCTGCGTGGCCATGACGAGGAACGGCTCGGGCAGCGGGAAGGTCTGATCGCCGATGGTGACCTGGCGCTCCTGCATCGCCTCGAGGAGCGCACTCTGGACCTTGGCCGGTGCGCGGTTGATCTCGTCGGCGAGGACGAGGTTGGTGAAGATCGGCCCCTGCTTGGTGACGAAGCGGCCGTCCTGCGGGTTGTAGATCAGCGTGCCGACGATGTCGGCCGGCAGCATGTCGGGGGTGAACTGGAGGCGCTGGAAGCGTGCCTGCGTCGCCGCGGCGAGCGTCTTGAGCGACAGCGTCTTCGCGAGCCCGGGAACGCCCTCGAGCAGCACGTGGCCGTTGCCGATCAGCGCGATCAGCAGACGATCGACCAGGCCGCGCTGGCCGACGATGGTGTGCGCGATCTCGCGCTGCAGGGGCTCGACCCATGTCGCGGCGCGCTGCACCGCCTCGTTGATCGCCTGGATGCTGGTCTGCATGCGATCCACACCGATGCCGTTGGCGTTTCGGGTTGTCAAACGTGGCCCCGACCTGCGGCCGACACGACCAGCGCCCGACGCGACCAGCTGCCGACGCTTGCCGAGCGCCGCCCGTCGCCGTAGGAGACGGCATGCGCACCGTCGTGGTCACGGGATCGGCATCGGGAATCGGCGCCGCGGTCGCGGCGCAGCTCCGCGCTGCGGGCGATTCCGTGATCGGCATCGACGTGCGCGACGCCGAGGTCGTGGCGGATCTCTCCGGCCCCGATGGCCGCGCACGGGCAGTGGCACTCGTTCGTGAGCAGGCGGGTGGGGCGGTCGACGGTGTCGTCGCGTGCGCGGGGCTCGGCCCGCAGGTCGCTTCGCACGACCGGATCGTGTCGGTCAACTTCTTCGGTGCGATCGCGACCCTCGCCGGACTTCGCCCGCTGCTGGCGAGCGGGCGGGCGCCGTCGGCGGTCGCGATCTCGTCCAACTCGTCGCGCATCGTCCCGGAGGGCGACTCCGGTCTCGTCGACGCCTGCCTTGCCGGCGACGAGACGGCGGCGTGTCGCATCGCCGGCCCGCTCGACGGCTCGACGGTCTACGCCAACACCAAGCTCGCTCTCGCGCGCTGGGTGCGGCGCAATGCTCCGGGAACGGAATGGGCCGGAGCCGGGATCCGGCTGAACGCGGTCGCCCCGGGCGCGGTGCAGACGCCGCTGTTGCAGGAAGGCCTCGACGATCCCAGGTTCGGGCCCGCAATCCGGGGCTTTCCCATCCCGCTCGGTGCGGGTTTCGGCCGTGCCGAGCAGATCGCGGACGCGGTCGTGTTCCTGCTGGGCGAGCGCGCCAGCTTCTGCTGCGGTACCGTGCTCTACGCCGACGGCGGCTCGGACGCGCTCGTGCGGCGCGACGATTACTGACGCCGCGATCGTGCGCGTTGATGCCGCACTCGCGCACAGCGACCGTGCGCGTTCATCTCGCACCCGTGCACGGTGACCGCGGACGTTGAATTCGCACTCGCAATGCAGTAATCGGGCGGGCGTGGAACGGAAGCCGCTCGGACGTCTCGACGGGCGAGTCGCGCGCAGTGAGCGCTCGCGCCGAGCCGTTGTGGGCGCGCTGCTCGACCTGCTCGAGGCGGGCGAGATGCGCCCGACCGCGGCGCAGATCGCGCAGCGTGCCGGGGTGTCCCTGCGCTCCGTCTTCCAGCACTTCGAGAGCCTCGAGACGCTGTTCGCCGCCGCCGCGGACCTGCAGATGGAGCGCATGGCACCGCTGCTCGAGCCGATTCCGACCGACGGCGCCTTCCCCGAGCGTCTCGCGACCTTCGTCATGCGCCGCTCGCGCGTGCTCGAGGCGATCGCGCCGGTGCGGCGCGCGTCGCTCCGCATGGAGCCGTTCTCGAGCGAGGTGCGCAGCCGGCTCGATGCCGCGCGTGCACGAGGCAGGCGGGAGGTCGAGCGGGTGTTCTCGCGCGAGATCGCGGCCCTGCCGACCGCGGAACGCCGGGACGCCGCGTCCGCGCTGGGCGCGGTCGCCAGCTGGTCGAGTTGGGAGCACCTTCGTCGCCACCAGCGCCTGGGGATCGATCGGGCACGTGGCGTGATGGCGCGCATGCTCGCGTCGACCCTCGGACGCCCGGTGGGGGGCGCCGTCGTGCGGGCGCTCGATGCGGCGGGTGGCGGCGGCGCGGACGCCGCGAGCGGCGGGTAGCGCACCAGACTCTGAAACGCGGGAGGACGTCGATGTCGCAGCAGGCGGTCTACCGGATCTTCGGGTCCGAGCTTTCGCCCTACTCGGTCAAGGTGCGGTCGTACTTCCGCTACAAGCGCATCCCGCACCAGTGGATCATTCGTAGCGCTTCGAACGAAGCGGAGTTCCGCGGGCTCGCGAAGCTGCCGCTCGTGCCGCTGGTGGTCGCTCCCGACGGGACGGCGATGCAGGACTCGACGCCGATCATCGAGCACTACGAGGCGATGTACCCCGAGCCTTCGATCCATCCGGCCGACCCGGCACTGGCGTTCCTCTCGGCGTTGCTCGAAGAGTACGGCGACGAGTGGGGCAACAAGCCGATGTTCCACTACCGCTGGTCGGACGAGCCGGATCAGCTGTCGGCGGGCGAACGTCTGGCGCGCAGCATGATGCCCGGCATCGACGAGGCGAGCCTGCCGTCCGCGATCGAGATGGTGCGCTCGCGGATGGTGCCGCGCCTGAACCTGGTCGGGTCGTCGCCGGCCACGCGGGCGACGATCGAGGGCTCCTTCCTGCGCCAGCTCGCGATCCTCGAACGCCACCTGGCGACCCGGCCCTACCTGTTCGGCGGCCGTCCCGCGTTCGGCGACCTCGGCATGGCAGCCCAGCTGCACCAGTGCTCCACCGATCCGACGGCCGGTGCGCTGCTGCGGGAGCGCGCGCCGCAGGTCCTCGCATGGATCGGCCGCATGCTCGATCCCGGGGACGAGGGCCCGTTCGAGACCTGGCCCGCCCTGGCGCCGACCCTCACCCCGCTGCTGCGCGACGAGGTCGCTGCGGTGTTCTTGCCATGGACCGTGGCCAACGCGGCGGCGCTCGCCGAGGGCAGGGGAGAGGTGTCGCTCGCGATCGGGGGCGTCCCCTTCACGCAGGAGCCGCAGAAGTACCACGCCAAGTCGCTCGCCGCGCTGCGCGCGCGCTACCGGGCGGTCGCGGATCGCGCTGCGCTGGACCCGATCCTGGCCGCGACCGGCTGTCTGGGCCACCTGGCGGCGGGCTGAAATCGAAAATCGATTTCAGCTAACTTCGCGATTGACGTACGCGGGGTTCCTCCCGTGCGTTCGCTGTGGTAGCTTCCGGCGCTGTGGAGGACGCTCCCGGCGACGGGGGTCGGAAGGAGGCTCGCCTTGAAGGGCAACAAGAAGATCATCGACGCGCTGAACGAGCTGCTCACCGGCGAGCTCACCGGCATCAACCAGTACTTCATCCACGCCAAGATGTGCGCCAACTGGGGGTACCAGCGGCTCGCAACGAAGAATCGTGAGGAGTCGATCGGCGAGATGAAGCACGCCGACGACCTCATCGAGCGGATTCTCTTCCTGGACGGGGTGCCGAACCTGCAGCGTCTGAACAAGGTCGCCGTCGGCGAGACGCCGATCGAGCAGCTGCGACTCGACCTCGCGCTGGAATACGACGCGCAGAAGAAGTTCAACCAGGCGATCGCGCTCGTGGTCGAGCTCGGCGACAACGGTACCCGCGAGATGCTCGACGCCATGCTCGAGTCGGAAGAGGAGCACATCGACTGGCTCGAGGCCCAGCTCACCCTGGTCGAGCAGGTCGGCGAGAAGATGTATCTCGCGCAGCAGATCCGCGAGGGGTAGCGGGGCGCGCCACGTCCCCCGTGGCCTGGGGCCCGCCAGTCGGGGCCCTTGAGCGGGGCTCGACTCAAATGAAACTGACTTTCACTTTCATTTGAGTCACCTTCGGAGGCGTCGAGCGGCAGCAGTCCGTTGCCGCGGAAAGGACGCTGCGATGGAAGAGGCGGTCGCGTTCACGGAGGATCTGCTGCAGGCGTGCCGGGCTCTGGGGCCCGCCCGGGTGGTCATGCGCAACCCGGTCGGCGTCGTCGAGGTCTTCGCCGATCTCGCGCGACTGGAGCTGCGCGACGGTTGGGCGCACCTCTGCACGGAGCCGTTCCACGTGCACCTGCACTGCCACGCGATCGCGCAGGTCTCGTTCCGCGAGCCCACCGACGCCGTATGCGGCCAGCACCGCGCGCTCTGGTTCGGCGACCGCCGCGGAGTGCCGCTGCTGCTCCTGATCCTCGACCGCGCGCGCGGCGAGGCCGCGACCGAGCAGGCGCGCATCTTCGACGACCTGCGCGCACGGCACGGCGCGACGCGCGCGCTGATCTCGGTCGACGAGCTGCCGCCCCGTCCCGCATTGAACTGATCCGGCGGCGCTGCTCGCCTGCGAGCCTGCGTCTCGTTATGAGCGTGGGCGATGGGGATCCTGGGCAGCCGCGTCGACCGCAGCTCCGATGCGTTCCGTCGCAACCGCGAGGGGATGCTCGCGAAGCTGGCCGAGCTCGACGCGCAGGTCGCGCTCGCCTGTGCCGGCGGCGGTCCGAAGTACCTGAAGCGCCACCACGAGCGCGGCAAGCTCCTGCCGCGCGAGCGCGTCGAGCTGCTGCTCGATCGCGACGCGCCCTTCCTCGAGCTGTCGCCGCTCGCGGCGGCCGGGACGGATTACGTCGTCGGGGCGAGCGTGGTGACCGGCATCGGCGTCGTCTCGGACGTCGAGTGCGTGCTGATCGCGCACGACCCGACGGTGCGCGGCGGCGCCACCAATCCGTTCGGGCTCAAGAAGGCGCTGCGCGCGATGGACGTCGCGCGCGAGAACCGCCTGCCACTGGTCAACCTGGTGGAGTCGGGCGGAGCGGACCTGCCGCGGCAGTCGGAGATCTTCGTCCCCGGCGGTGCGACCTTCCGCAACCTCACGCAGCTGTCGGCGCTCGGCGTGCCGACGATCGCCCTGGTGTTCGGCAACGCGACCGCGGGTGGCGCATACCTGCCAGGCCTCTGTGACTACACGGTGCTGGTGCAGGGCCAGGCCAAGGTCTTCCTGGGTGGCCCGCCGCTGGTGAAGATGGCGACCGGCGAGATCGCCGACGACGAGGAGCTCGGTGGCGCGGAGATGCACGCGCGCGTGTCGGGCGTCGCGGACCACCTCGCGCTCGACGAGCGCGACTGCTTGCGGATCGGCCGTGAGATCGTCGCGCGGCTCAACTGGCGCAAGCACGGCCCCGGACCGACCGAGCGCGCCGACGAGCCGATCCACGACGCGGAGGACCTGCTCGGGCTCGCGTCCCTCGACCTCCGGCTGCCGATCGACGCGCGCGAGGTGGTCGCGCGGCTGGTCGACGGTAGCCGGTTCGACGAGTTCAAGCCGCTCTACGGGGCCAACCTGGTCACGGGTTGGGCGTCGATCCACGGTTTTCCGATCGGCCTGCTCGCGAACAACGTCGGTATCCTGTTCTCGGAGGAGGCCGAGAAAGCCGCACAGTTCATCCAGCTCGCGAACCGGAGCGACGTACCGCTGATCTTTCTGCAGAACACCACCGGCTACATGGTGGGTAAGGCCTACGAGCAGCGCGGCATCATCAAGGACGGCTCGAAGATGATCAACGCCGTGTCGAACAGCCGCGTGCCGCACGTGACGCTGGTCATCGGCTCGAGCTACGGCGCGGGCAACTACGGCATGTGCGGCCGTGCCTACGACCCGCGATTCCTGTTCAGCTGGCCGAACAGCAAGACCGCGGTCATGGGCCCGCAGCAGCTGGCGGGCGTGCTGTCGATCGTGGCGCGGCAGGCGGCCGTGGCGGCCGGGCAGGCGGTGGACGACGAGAAGGACGCGTTTCTGCGCAAGGCGGTCGAGGAGCAGATCGAGCGCGAGTCGCTGGCCGCGTTCAACTCGGCACGTCTCTACGACGACGGCATCATCGATCCGCGGGACAGCCGCACGGTTCTCGGCATCGCGCTGTCGGCGTGCCACTCCGCCGAGGTGCGCGGTGCGCGCGCCTTCGGCGTGTTCCGGATGTGAGCGTACGCGCATGAGCACGGACGCCCCCATCAAGCCGATTCGCAAGCTGCTGGTCGCCAACCGAGGCGAGATCGCTCGCCGTGTGATGCGGACCTGCCGGGAGATGGGCATCGCGACCGTCGCGGTGTTCTCCGATCCCGACCGCGGCGAGCCGTTCGTTGCCGAAGCCGATGAGGCCGTCGCGCTCGGCGGAGCGACGCCGGCGGAGTCGTATCTGCGCGGCGCTGCGATCGTCGCGGCGGCACGGCTGACCGGGGCCGACGCGGTTCATCCGGGCTACGGATTCCTCTCGGAGGACGCGCGCTTCGCCCGCCTCTGCGAGGATGCGGGAATCACGTTCGTCGGGCCACCGGCCGATGCGATCGCGGCGATGGGCTCGAAGCTCGAGGCGAAGCGCGTCGCGCTCCGCTGCGAGGTGCCGCAGCTCGCGTCCCGCGAGGTCCGTGAGGCGAGCGCCGCCGCGCTCGACGCCACGGTGCGTGAGCTCGGGCTGCCGCTCCTGGTGAAGGCGTCGGCCGGCGGCGGCGGCCGCGGGATGCGGATCGTGCGCGGGCGTGCCGATCTCGACGACGCGCTCGCGAGCGCGCGGCGCGAGGCGTCGAGCGCCTTCGGCGACGACACGGTCTTTCTCGAGCCCTACGTCGACTCGCCACGCCACGTCGAGGTGCAGATCTTCGCCGACGCGCACGGCAACGTGGTGCACCTCTTCGAGCGCGAGTGCTCGATCCAGCGGCGGTATCAGAAGATCGTCGAGGAGGCGCCGTCGACGGCGCTCGACGAGGAGCTGCGCGCGCGCATGGGCGAAGCGGCGGTGCGCCTCGCGCGCGAGATCGGCTACCGCGGCGCCGGAACCGTGGAGTTCCTCCTCGCGCCGGACGGCCGCTTCTACTTCCTCGAGGTGAACACCCGGCTGCAGGTCGAGCACCCCGTCACCGAGTGCATCACGGGGCTCGATCTGGTGCGGCTGCAGATCGAGGTCGCCGAGGGACGCGCACTTTCGGCGCGGGCGCTCGCACCCAGCCGCGCCGGGCACGCGATCGAGGCCCGGCTCTACGCCGAGGTCGCCAGCGAGGAGGGTCTTCGACCGGCGACCGGTACCGTGCACCGCTTCCGCGTCGCCGAGCAGCCCGGGCTCCGCGTCGATGCGGGAGTCGCCGACGGGTCGGTCGTCGGTGTGCACTACGATCCGATGCTCGCGAAGGTGATCGCGCACGCGCCGACGCGGACGGAGGCTGCGCGCGTGCTGGCCCGCGCGCTGCGCCGCATGCAGCTGCACGGTGTCGGCAACAACCGCGACCTGCTGGTCGGCATCCTCGAGCACCACGAGTTCCTGGCCGGTGCGACCGACACGCATTTCCTCGAGCGCCATTCGCCGGCCACGCTGGCGGCGCGGGCGCGCGACGCTTCGGCGGAGAGGGTTCTCGCGGTCGTCGCGGCGGTCGCGGGGCAGGCGGAGCGGCGGCACGCGGCGCGCGTGCTGCGCACCGTGCCGTCGGGCTGGCGCAACGTGGGCGCCGTGCCGATGCGTGTCGAGCTCGCGACCGACGAGCGTGCGTATGCGATCGCCTACCGGCTCGCGCGGAGCGGGATCGAGGTCGAGGTCGGCGGTGAGGCGCTCGAGGGTCTGGTGTTGCACCAGGCGACGCCGTCGTGCGTCGTGCTCGAGATCGCGGGGGTCGTGCACCGCTTCGCGGTCGAGCGGTTCGGTGAGCAGGTGTTCGTCGCCGGCGCGCTCGGCAGCGTCGGATTCCGTGAGCTGCCCCGTCACCCGAGCGGCGACGTCGAGCTGGCGCCGGGCTCGCTCGTGGCGCCGATGCCGGGCATCGTGCTGCGTGTGCACGTGGCAGTCGGTGACTCGGTCGCCCTGAACGACGAGCTGCTCGTGCTCGAGGCGATGAAGATGGAGCATCGCATCAGCGCGCCGGTTGCGGGAACCGTCGCGTCGATCCACGTCGCTGCCGGTGACAGCGTCGCCGCCGGCACGCCGCTGATCGTGCTCGTGGCGGAAGAAGAAGGCCCGGGGGACAACGATGGCTGAGGCGGTGCTGTACGAGAACGACGGTCCGGTGGCGTGGATCACGATCAACCGGCCCGAGGCGCGCAACGCGCTGAACCAGGCCGTGCGCTCCGGGCTGTGGGACGGCCTGCGCCGGTTCGTCGCCGACGAGGCCAGCTCCGTGCTGGTGCTCACCGGTGCCGGCGAGGACGTGTTCTGTGCGGGTGCCGACCTCAAGGAGATGGCGGAGCTGAAGCTGGAGGTACCGCCCCCCGATTACGCTCCCTATCTCGGCCGGAACATCACCGTGCCGAAGCCGGTGATCGCGGCGGTGAACGGAGCGGCGCTGGCGGGCGGCTTCCTGCTCGCGCAGATGTGCGACCTCTGCGTCGCGGCCGATCACGCGCGCTTCGGGATCACCGAGGCTCGCTGGGGGCGCGGTGCGCCCTGGGCGGCACCGCTGCCGTGGCTCATCCCGCCGCGGGTCGCGCTCGAGCTGCTCATGACCGCCGAGCCGATCGAGGCGCGGCGCGCCCTGGAGATCGGGCTCGTGAACCGTGTCGTGCCGGCGGCGCAGCTGCGCGAGGCGACGCAGTCGATGGCGCTGCGCATCGCGGCGAACGCGCCGCTGTCGGTGCGCGCGTCGAAGGCGCTGGTGTACGCGTCGGCGTCGCTCGGCTGGGCTGCCGGGCTCGAGGAGGGGGACCGGCTCTTCGAGCCGGTCTACCGGAGCGCGGACGCGCAGGAGGGACCGCGGGCGTTCCGCGAGAAGCGCGCGCCGCGCTGGACCGGACGCTGAGGGCGAGCGCATGAGCCGGCCGAGGACAGAGGCGCCCGTCCGGATCGCCAACTGCAGCGGCTTCTTCGGCGATCGCCTCGCGGCGGCACGCGAGATGCTCGAGGGCGGTCCGATCGACTACCTGACGGGCGACTACCTCGCCGAGCTGACCATGCTGATCCTGTGGAAGGCGCGCGCCAAGGACCCGATGCTCGGCTTCGCCGCCACGTTTCTCCGGCAGATGGAGGACGTGCTCGGGCTCGCGGTCGAGCGCGGCGTGCGGATCGTCGTCAACGCGGGCGGGCTCAATCCGGCGAGCCTCGCCGACCGCGTGCGGGCACTCGCCGGCAAGCTCGGCATCGCGGCGCAGGTGGCGCACGTCGAGGGCGACGATCTGCTGCCGCGGCTCGGCGAGCTGCAGAAGCAGGGCGTCACGCTGGCTCACCTCGAGACCGGGCGCGCGCTCGCCGAGGCGGGCGTCACGCCCGTCACGGCGAACGCGTATCTGGGCGCGTGGGGCATCGTCGCGGCGCTCGAGACCGGTGCCGACGTCGTGATCTGCCCGCGGGTGACCGACGCCTCGCTGGTGGTGGGTCCGGCGGCGTTCCACTTCGGCTGGCAGCAAGACGATCGGGACCGTCTCGCGGGCGCGGTCGTCGCCGGTCACGTCATCGAGTGCGGTCCGCAGGCGACCGGCGGCAACTACAGCTTCTTCCGCGAGATCCCCGGCCTCGAGCACCCGGGCTTCCCGATCGCCGAGATCGCCGCCGACGGCAGCTCGGTGATCACCAAGCACCCCGGCACCGGTGGTGCGGTGACCGTCGGCACGGTGACTGCCCAGCTGCTCTACGAGATCGAGGGGCCGCGTTACGCGAACCCGGACGTCGTCGCAAGATTCGACAGCGTCACGCTCTCGCAGGAGGGTCCGGACCGGGTTCGTGTGTCCGGGGCGTGCGGCGAGCCGGCGCCGCGCGACGCGAAGGTCTGCATCAACTACCTCGGCGGCTTCCGCAACGGCATGACGTTCGTACTGACCGGGCTCGACCTCGAGGAGAAGGCGGCACTGGTGCGGCGCTCCCTGTTCGCCGCGCTCGGCGGCGAGGAGCGCTTCGCGAGCGTGGACGTACGGCTGGTCCGCAACGACAAGGCCGACGCGCCGAGCAACGAGGAGGCGACCGCGCACCTGCGCGTCACCGTCAAGGATCCCGACGCCGCGAAGGTCGGGCGCGCGTTCGCCAACGCCGCGGTCGAGATGGCGCTGGGTAACTACCCCGGCTTCTTCGCGACCACGCCGCCGTCGTCCGAGAGCCCGTTCGGTGTCTACTGGCCCGCACTCGTGCCGCGGACGTGGATCGACGAGGTGGTCGTCACGCACGATGGCCGGCGCATCGCGATCGCTGCTCCGACGGGCGCCGGGACCAGCGCCGACGTCTCGGTTGCCCCGCCGCCGTTGCCGGCGACGCCGCGCGGGGCGACGGAGCGGCGACCGCTGGGGACGCTCTTCGGTGCCCGGTCGGGCGACAAGGGCGGTAACGCGAACGTCGGGGTCTGGGCACGGACCCCGGAGGCCTACGCGTGGCTGCGCACGTTTCTCGTCGAGGAGCGCTTCCGCGAGCTCGTCGCAGACGCGGCGAACCTCGAGGTGCGACGCTACGAGCTGCCGAACATCCTGTCGCTCAACTTCGTCGTGGTGGGACTGCTCGGGGACGGGGTCGCGGCCTCGACGCGCGCGGATCCGCAGGCGAAGGGTCTCGGTGAGTATCTGCGCTCGCGACTCGTCGACCTGCCGGTGGAGTTGCTGGCCGGCTGACCAGGATCGCGCCCGGGCAGGTCACGAGGCGGCCCGTGCGGGTGACGCCGGATCTCCGCGGCGACGCAGCCCGGCGCGCTCGTAGACCGCGTCGATGACGCGCATGTTGGCGATCGAGTCCTCGGGAGCGGTCGGGATCGTCGCGCCGCTTCGGACCCGCGCCACGAAGGCGCGCAGCTGGTACGTGTACGTCGCGTCGCCACTCACGCGCTCCTGGCGCGTGCCGTCGACGGTGTGCACCGTGAGACGATGGTAGACGTGCGGCAGGATCGGGTTGAACACGCGCATCTCGCCGCGGTCGCCGCGCACGTGGACGCGGACGCGGAAGAGCGTACCCGACAGCAGCGAGCAGCTCATCCGACCGATGGTCCCGTCGGGGAAGCGCATCTCTGCCTCCATGTAGCGATCGACGTCGGGGCCCATGAGCAGCGCGCGCGCGCGGAGCACCTCGGGCTCGGCGGCGCCGAGGTGGCGCAGCATGTGGATCGCGTAGCAGCCGGTGTCCATCGTGGCACCGCCGCCCAGCGCGTAGTCGAATCGGATGTTGCCTGGTGACGGAAGCGGGATGCAGAAGGACGTCTCGATGTCGCGCAGGCGCCCGAGCTCGCCGCTCTCGATCACCTGCCTCATGCGCGCGGCGAGCGGGTGGTATCGCCAGTGGAACGCCTCCATCAGGACTCGCCCGGTGCGTGACGCGGCCTCGGCCATCCGCTCGGCCTCGGCCGCGTTCGAGGCGAGCGGCTTCTCGCAGAGGACGTGCTTGCCTGCCTCGAGCGCGCGGATCGTCCACTCCGCGTGCAGCGCGTTCGGCAGCGGGTTGTAGATCGCCTCGATGTCCTTCGCCCGCAGCATGGCGTCGTACGAAGGGTAGGCGCGCTCTACGCGGTACTTGATGGCGAAGTCGCCGCCGCGCTGCGGCTCGCGCGCGGCGACGCCGGCCAGCACGACCTCCGGCACGGCTCGCGCCGGGCGCACCAGCGCCATCGGGGTGATCTTCGCAGCACCGAGGATGCCGATGCGGAGCGGGGCGTCCGTGTCCTGGGGGGGCTCGTGGGTGTCGTTGGGGATCGAATCCATGCTCCGCTGGATATCAGAGACCGAGGATCTTCGTGTAGCGGTCGAGTCGCGTCACGTCGCCGGCCTGGATGCGCTTCGCGTGCATCCCGACCATCGCCATCCGGCTCCGGATGAAGGAGGTCGCGGCGAGGAGCTTCGACGGGTCGACCTCCGCTTGCAGGAGCAGCTCTGCCGCGACCACGACGTCGATGATCATGTCGCAGACGTGCTTCGCGTTGAGGATGGCGTAGCTCGGGTCGGTCATCAGGCCCGGCAGCGAATCGTTGATCGCCTTGATGCCCTCGTGGACGTGGCGCGTCTCCTCGGGGAAGCGGTCGTCGAGGTGCGCGAGCTCCGCGTTGGTGGCGTCGAGTGCGGTGAACAGCGCGCCCTTGCTCATCTCGCGCAGCGCGAAGCTCGCCTGGATCTCCGAGGTACCCTCGTAGATCGTCGTGATGATCGCGTCGGAGTGGTAGTGGCCCGCGACCGACTCGGCCATGTAGCCGATACCGCCGTGGATCTGGATTCCGTTGCGCGTGACATGCGTCGCGACCTCGGTGCCGAGGTACTTGCAGAGCGGGGTGAAGAAGCGGATGAGCGCCATGTTGCGCTCGTACTCCTCCTGCAGCTTGGTCCGGTCCCCCGCGTCGTCGCGGCCGCTGGCGAGGTACGCCGCGAGCGCATCGGTGAGGTCGATCATCGCGCAGGTGCGGTAGAGGAGGGCGCGCGCTGCCTTGATGTCGAGCGCCATCGTCGTGAGCATCGACTTCACCAGCGGCTGCTGGACGATCGGCTGTCCGAACTGCACGCGCTCGAGCGCGTAGGACCGTGCCTTGCGGAACGCCGCCTCCGCGATGCCGATGCCCTGAGCGGCCACGCCGATGCGCGCCTGGTTCATCAGGTCGAGCATGGCGCGGAATCCGTTGCCGCGCTCGCCGAGCAGGAAAGCCTCTGCATGGTCGAACTCGATCGCGCAGGTCGGCGAGCCGTGAATGCCCATCTTGTTCTCGACGCGCGTCACGGCGACCTTGTTGCGCGTGCCGTCCGGCAGCTCGACCGGGCACAGCATCAGCGAAAGCCCGTTCGTCGTGCCCTTCGACTGGTCGTAGGTCGCGGCGTCGCGCGCGAGCACCAGATGCACGCCGGAGCCGCCGTTGGTGATGAAGATCTTGCTGCCGTCGACGAAGTAGCGGCCGTTCTCCTCGGTGACGCGGGTCGCGATCGCGCCGAGGTCCGAGCCCGCCTGCGGCTCGGTGAGGTCCATGCAGCCCTGCAGCTCGCCCGACGCGAAGCGCGGCAGGTAGCGCCGCTTCAGCTCGTCGCTGCCGTACTTCTGGATGTCTCCGGCGACGCCTGCCTGCAGCCCGAGGATCGTCATCAGGCTGGTGTCGGCGCGCAAGACCATCTCCAGGTAGTTCGAGTTCAGGAGGATCGGAAGCCCGAACCCGCCGTAGTCCGGATTGAGGGTCAGGCACACGAGTCCTGCACCGCGCAGCTTGTCGTACCCGGCGGCGATGTGCGGCGGGACGACCACCTTGCCGTCGTCCAGGCGGACTTCCTCGTGCCAGTGACCGAGCGCGCCGGCCTCGATGTCCTCGCAGATGTCGCCGCACGTGCCGAGGATCGAGCGGTACGTGTCGATCTCGGCGTCGAGCTCGACGTCGGCGCCGCGCAGCAGGTGGAAGTACCGGGTCCAGTCGACGCGGTGGTCGATGAACAGCTTCATGTCCGGATGGAAGAATTCGTGCGCCATTTGTCGGCACCCTATCATGCGGTGCGTCATAGCCAAGGAGCGAATGTCGAGGCGCATCGCTCGGGCCCGGGGAGGGTGGCCGTACCCGCCAGCGGGTCCTCTCCCACCGCACGCCCGGCGCGCTCGACCGCGTGGCCGGCGGGGACGGGCAGCGATGCCGCCGCCACGGTGCGGATCGGGCTGGCGCGCCTGCGTGGCCGAGGTCGCGCGCGCTGGCTCCGCTTGACCAGCTTCCCGGGAGCGGGCACCGTTATCGGCTGTTGCCCGGTGGTGCGCCCCTGCGCGGTCGCCGGACAGAGATTGCTTGCGCTACGAGGCTCGAACCCGAGGAGGTCGATTGATGTCATTCCGACGCGTAACCGCGATGCTCGTTCTGCTGGTCATCCCCGGCCTTCTGGTGGTCTCGGGGGCCGGCGCGTCCGATCAGGACACGCTGGTCAAGTACTACCGCAAGAAGAACAACGTCCCGCCGACCGAGACCGTCGCGGTGAAGGACGTCAAGGATTCCCCGATCAAGGGCGCCAAGCAGGGCGTGCTCGAGGTCGGTACCGCCCCTCGGGTACGCCAGGTGGCGTTCACGAGCTCGGCCGACTTCCGCTACGTGGTGTTCGCCGAGGTCGACGACGTGACCATCGACCCGTCGAAGGCCGTGATGGCCAAGGTCGACCTCAAGAACGAGATCTGTCGCGGGCCGAAGGACGCCAAGGTCACCATCATCGAGTACTCGGACTTCCAGTGCCCGTTCTGCACCAAGGGCTACACGACGCTCGAGACCGAGGTGCTGCCGGCGTACAAGGACAAGGTCCGCTTCTGCTACAAGCACCTGCCGCTGCCGTTCCACCCGTGGGCCGAGCCAGCCGCGATCGCCATGGAGTGCATGGAGGCGCAGAGCCCCGATGCCGCCTGGAACGTCTACAAGGGCTACTTCGAGAAGCAGAAGGAAGTCACGCCCGCGAACGTGAAGGACAAGGCGCTCGAGTTCACCGCCGCCGACAAGATCGACAAGGCCAAGTTCGACAAGTGCTACGACGGCAAGGAGACCGCCGCCAAGGTCAAGGCCGACAAGGACGAGGCCGCCGCGCTGGGTCTGTCGGGCACGCCGTCGTTCGTCATCAACGGCCGCTTCGTGAAGGGCGCCCAGCCGGCTGCGAACTTCAAGGCCGTGATCGACGACGAGCTGGCCGCGAAGTGATCTGATTCACCGCGCGGGCGTGCCCGGATCCGGCACGCCCGCGCGAGCTTCCGACGTCGGCACGGTGGGCTTCGGGCCGGCGTGGCCGAAGCCGCTCCGGGTGCTAAACACGCCCGGTCCGAGCGGCTTGCCATGCCTCACGAAGATCTCGACGTCCTCGCGGCGAATGCCGCGTTCTATCGCGCGTTCGCCGATCGTGACCTGCGCGCCATGGAGGCGCTGTGGGCGCGCAACGCCCGTGTGGCCTGCATGCATCCCGGCTGGCGCGCCCTGCACGGACGCGACGCCGTGATGGCGAGCTGGCGCTCCATCCTCGGCAGTCCCGACGCGCCGGAGGTCACCTGCTCGTGCGAGTCGGTGATCCCGGGCGAAGGCATGGCGGTGGTCCTCTGCGTGGAGTCGCTGCGCGGTGGATCGCTCGCCGCGACCAACGTCTTCGTGCGTGAAGGCGGTGACTGGCGGATCGTCCACCACCACGCCGGTCCGATCGCGCCGGGACAGGACACCGACGGCGACGACGAGCCGCCCCGGCTGCTCAACTGACCTCACCATGACGAGCGGGATCGACAGAACGCCGAGCCGGCGGCGGGCAGCGAACGGAGCAGCGATGGCGATGAGATGGTGTTCCACCGTGTCGGAGAGGCGCGCGCTCGACGAGGCCGCTCGCGAGGCCTGCGCGACGCTGCGGCGCGATCTCGGCGGCGATCGCGCGCACCTGGTGATCGCCTTCGTGTCGGACCATCACCGGACGGCGTATCGGGAGCTGGCGCCCCTGCTGGCCGCCGAGCTTGGCGGTGCGCTGCTGATCGGCTGCACGGCGCGCAGCGTGATCGGGGGCGGCCGCGAGATCGAGGAGAGTCCGGCGCTGTCGCTCACCGCGGCCACGCTCCCCGGGGTGGAGCTGACGCCGTTCCACCTCCAGGTCGAGCAGATTCCGGAGCCCGACGCGCCGGCCGCCGACTGGGCACGAGCGTGCGGACTTCGGCCGGACGCGGACGCGCACTTCCTGCTGCTCGCCGACCCGTTCTCGTTCGACGTGGAGCGCCTGATCCGCGGGCTCGACGTTGCGTTCCCGGCAAGC
>Ga0172363_10001878_pt1 | contig 16904 bp, 19 predicted proteins | sample LakKivs2_kivu2a2_FD_114541 | JGI IMG/M metagenome (GOLD analysis project Ga0172363, IMG submission 114541) | Sediment microbial communities from Lake Kivu, Rwanda - Sediment s2_kivu2a2 | ecosystem: Environmental > Aquatic > Freshwater > Lake > Sediment | place: Rwanda: Western Province, Lake... | reverse complement strand
TCGAAAAGGGCTTGAAGCATGCCTTGCGAAATGTCAGGTTGATAAGGCGTGTAAGAAGTGAGAAGCTCACTACGCTGGACGATTTCTTTTACAACGGCTGGCACATCATGTGGCCAGCATCCAGCGCCTAAGAAAATTGGCAGGTCGTTGCTTGTTTTGTTTTTTGAAAGTAAGGCTTCCACATGTTTCTTCACTTCAAACTCTGATAAAGCCTCTGGAAGATTCAACGTCTTTTTCAAAAGATATTTTTTAGGGATATCCGCATAGAGTTCATCTATGTTTTTTATGCCTATTTCCCGCATCATTTCTTGTTTGGTTTCTGTCTGGGAATTCGGAATGTAGGGATGGTTATGCTTGCCCAAAGGTTTCACCGCTTAGAATTAAACACTAATTTGCTGTAGCTTCTTTAAACCTTTTCAAATAATAATGTAGTTTCAGCTTTCAGAAGAACCTATGAAACCTTAATCCTAAGAGTTGTTTAGATCAATTTCCGTACTTATTCCAAGATGATTCTTGCGTCTACTGTTTTTGCTCCCTTTTCATAAACCATTATAGGGTTTAGATCAAGCTCCTTAATCTCCTGATGTTCCATAACAAGTCTTGAAGTGCTCAACAAAATTTTTGTTATAGCGTCTATATCTACTGGCGGCGTATTCCTATACCCTTTCAGCAACGGATAAGCCTTAACTTCACTGATCATTTCCTGGGCTTCATCTTCGGCTATTGGCGCAACTCTGAAGGTTACGTCCTTTAAAACCTCTACAAAAATTCCGCCGAGCCCAAACATTATTGCTGGACCAAACTGCGGGTCTTTAATTGCGCCCACTATAACTTCTGTCGAGGATGGCGCCATTTCTTGAATCAATACGCCGACTATTCTCGCCTTTGCTTTGTGCTTTCTAACGTTTTTTGATATTTGTTTGTAGGCGTTCCGAACATCCTTCGCATCTTTTAGGTTAACTATGACCCCACCAACATCTGATTTATGAATGATATCCGGCGAGATAATTTTTAGAACCACAGGATATCCGATTTCATCTGCAAACCTAACGGCTTCCGCTTCATTTCTTGCAAGCTTAAACTTTGTGACTGGAATTCCATATTCTGTGCAGATAGTCTTGGCTTCGGTTTCAAGCAGATGCTTTCTTCCTTCTTTGTATGCCTTTTTAAATAGTTTTAACGTATCAGTCAAGGTTTGCAGCCTCGGTAATGTATTTAGGTTTTGAGGTTAACTTCTGTTATTTTCCAACTAAAATAAATCATATTGGTTTGTTTGATCAGTTTCTATGGCTCCCAGGCCTTGTAGATCCACTTGTATGTTCCGTTGTTCTTCAGAATCCATGCATCGCACCCAACTTGTCCGCGGATCCATTCATTTTTCGCTTCATCCCAATAGTACCAGAACCAGTATTTTCCTCCAGATGGAGCAACATTGTTAATTGAATTTATAAGTATGTGACCCGGCTCCATCCATGAGTAATAGTCGTATTCAACTTTTGCAATGTTTTTTGTTAAGTCAAACAATGTCATACCGGGTGATGTGGAAATGTTATACCAATTTTTAGTTTCGTTACCATAGTCAATGCATAAGTTTACTTCTACCATGCTTATTTCAGCTAGGAAACCCTCTAATTCTGTTGCTGCTAGAGCCGTGCATAACTTGTAGAAGTCGTTGAGAAGCGAATTGAACTCTTCTGTTGTCACTAGGTTTTGCTCGCTGATGGTTTGAGATTTGTTTGACAGATTATTGTATGTTTCATTCAATTTTGGAAATTGGTTCAGTGTTGACGTGTAGTTACCGCTCAAACTCGAAAGCAATTTCTGGTATTTGCCCATGAATATGGAACAATCTTCACCAAAGAACTGGTAATATTCTCCGAGCAAAGTGTTATAGTCTCTTGATAGCAAATCATGTTTAACAATTGATGCATTATAGTTTTCTGCCAGTTCCATCAACAATTGTTGCTTCTCATCAAACTGTTCTTGATATCTCATTTGTTCCAGGTAATAATAGCTCATAAACCCTGTTGTTATCGATGCCCATACAAGGGTTGCTAACGCTACAAACACTATCGTTCTTTTTTCAACCAATTTTTTTCACCATTGAAATGTGATTTAAAGCCTTAACCAGCGGGAAGAAGGCTATTCCGAAAACTGCAATGTTTGAGTATACATGTATTAACGAAAAAGGCGCACCATAGGCAATAGCCGTTACCACTGCCAAACTCGGTTGCACTCCACTAATCATGAATGACAAAGCCACTCCAAAATTAGTTACAAGGTCGTAAAACACAGTAAGAAAGGCTCCAAGAACTGAAGCTTCAACGCAAAAATTAGCGGCATTGTAGCTTCGTGTATGCCTTTTATATAAGCCTCCAGCCAAGCCTATTACAGCCATTCCTACCATTTGAAAAGGCATATTTAAACCTGCAAAACCCCACGGTGAAAAGAAACCATTAAAAAACATTATGAAACTGCCAAAGCAAATTCCCATAAAGGAACCAAAAAAGAAACCAACAGCGAACGTTAAGACAGAAGTAAACTCCACATTTGGCGGTCTCGGAGTTAATTGAATTACTAAGCACAAAGTCGCTAGAATAGTTATCAGCGCAATGGTGGCGGGGTTTTTGGTGTTGCGCAACATACTGTTGGATGGATTATCCATCCATATAAATTTTTCGAACATAAAAAATGAAATACCTAGGAAAATGCTAGGGACGCAAAAACTTTTGCGTCGTTAACGAGGTTTTCTATTTTTGCGTACTCGTTTGGTTGATGTGCCGTTTCGTCCACTGTACTCCAAACAACTGCAGGAACATCTATTTCTCTGAAGAAAGCAGCGCATGTTCCTCCACCTATTCCTCCAACCTTAGGTTCTACTCCTCTAACCTTTCTAATCGCTTCTTTCAGCATAGCAACTACTTTGGCGTTGGCGTCTGTCGGTTTTGGAGCGACACTTTTATGGAGGGATTCAAATTTTATTTTGGCTCCTGTTTTGTTTTCAAATTCTTCTGCAAGCCTGCTGATATCATTAACCATTTCGTCTAAGTTGTAGTTTGGCAGAATTCTGCAGTCGAAGTAGGTCACGTCTTCTCCTGGAATTATGTTTACGGCGTCGACGTTTTTGTCCTTCTTAGTCGGTTCGATGGTGCTTTCAGGCGGGTCAAAATAAGCGTCTCTAAGCGAATATTTCTCATGTAACATTTTGTCCAAAGCTAAGGCGTATTGCATTCCTATGCGATGGGCATTTAAGCTTTTATCTGGTCTGCTTGCGTGACCTTGTTTTCCAATTGTGCGTATCCTAAACCATAGGGCGCTTTTTTCAGCTATTTCTATAAAGCTTCCATCCTCGTTTCCGCCGTCCGGCACAATTATCAAATCGTCTTTTTTGAAAAGCCCCTGCTTTATGAGGTGTTGGATTCCATACGTGCTTCCTTGTTCTTCATCGGCGACAAAGGCTAAGGCTATTGTTCGCTTTGGTTTTATGCCTAACCCTTTTAGAGCTTTAACAGCCAAAATTGATGCAATCATAGATTGCGCGTTGTCTTCGCTTCCGCGTCCATAAATTCGCTCTTCCTTAATCATTGGCTCGAAAGGTTGTGTGACTGTCCAAAGAGACTCTTCTCCAGGTGGAACTATGTCCATATGGGTTATTATCCAAAGTTTTTCAGTGTCGCTTTCTCCTAGATAGTAAGCTATTATGTTTGGTCTCTTTTTAGATTGGACTCTGCTATCTTCTGCGTCGTATCGTTCTATTTTGTCGAAGCCTATACGCTCTAATATGTGAATTAGTTTTTCAGCCTTCGTTGATTCGCCTTCTCCACCGTTTTCTGGTGCTATCGCTGGAATGCGTATAAGATCCATTAATATCTGCACAATTTCAGTTTTCTGTCTTTCAATTTCTGAGAAAATATTTTCAGTTTGCATGACTATCACCTTTAACAGTGATTGATTAACGACTCCTCGTTTTAACATTTTCTAAAAATGGAAAAGGAAAAAAGGCTAGAAGATATGACGCTTCTAACTTGCTTCTTGAAGAGCCTTCAGCCGCTTAATTATGTTAGGATGCGTAGAGAAAGCTTCAGCTATTCTGTCCGCCGTTGTCAATTCTTGTGACAGAATATCTTGAACTAGTTTTTGGTCGCTTGAAGTTGCAAATCTTGATATTTCCATTGAATCGATGCTTGCGCGGTCTGGATCAGCGATGAACAGGGCTTTGAAAGCGTTTAAATGCTGCGTTTCTTTCTTAGTTTTCCTCATGTTCTTGGTTGTGTTGACTATTTTTGCCAGGCCCTCTGAAAGCTTCCGCGGTCCTTCGTCGACTATCAATGCGCTGTGCCTATCCGCATAGTATTCGCGCAGTCGGCTTAGGTAGAGTATGAACATGTTTAGAATCCATGAAAACGCTATAAGACCGATACCTAGCAGTGCTGCACTGCCGCCTCCTTCTCTTTGTCTTCCATACCAAGATGAAATTATAAGCGAATAGGCTATGTAATATAGCAAGGCAGGCAAAAGCGAAACAAACATCATTATCTGCACATCTCTATGTTTCAGATGCCCAAGTTCATGTCCAATGACAGCCTCAACTTCTTCAGAATCCAACGTTTTCAATAGTCCACTGGTTATGGCTACACGGGTTCCAGCAATCGGTGAGCCATATGCGAAAGCGTTTGGAATCGGAATTTGTGCAACCATCAATCTTGGCTTATTTATTCCGCTTTTTTGGCTGAGGTGTTCAACGATCTGATGAAGTTTCGGATTCTCGCTTTCTGGTAACTCGCGGGTATGGTAAAGAGCGTCGATTATGTATGGTGATATCAGCCATTGGAAGATATTGAAGGCAACCACCAAAACGCCTAGAGTCAGAAAATCTAAAGTGCTAAATAAGAATAGGATTGCTGCAAACACTAACGTAGATAAGCCAATTATTACGGCTAAAGTTCCAGCCATCGAAACACGAAGTTTCCAGATACTAACCATTATGCCACCAATCAATTTTCATGGAACAGAGGTCGCTTATATCTCTTACTCTGCGAAAAGTTCTATGTCAAACTCTAGAACTTCTACAAGATTTTTTTAGCGAAGTTAGGTTTATAACAGCTTGTTAAGTAACTTTTGTACATGAATATCCTTGTCGACGACATAGGGAGTTTTCCTTTACCATCCTCAATCGAAAGAAAATCGTTTGACAAAGCGTATGTCCTTGCCAGAGAAGCAATCATCAACGGAAAAGATATCCGAAAAGACGAATTCCTACTGAACAATTTTCACCGAGTTATAATTGACTCGTTTATAAAAAAGTGTAGTGCCGGCTTGGATGTTGTTAATTATCCGCAACATTACGATATGCATAAGCAGTTTGCAGATGTCATTCATAAAGCCATGGATAAAGGCACATACCTTGTTCATGAAAAAGAGGCAATTATATCTGAAGTGCACGTGATTAATGAGGAAGCCAAACGGCTTTATGAAGAAACTGAAAAGAAAGTGCCGCTTCGAGTGAGCATCACAGGACCCCTAGAATTGTATCTAAAAGAGATTGGAACTACACCCTACAGAGACATTCTTCTAATGTTTGCAGAAACAGCAAAACGCTTTGCGAAAAATTCGATTCTAAATTCTAAATATGTCAAAACTGAAGTTGTGTCGCTGGATGAGCCAAGTTTCGGATTTCAAGAAATAACTGCTGACAGAGACACGATTTTAGCTGTTCTGGAAAAAACCTTCGATTTTAACGGCGTTGCAAAGCAGATTCACCTCCATTCTCCTTCAAAGGTTGCAGATTTATTGGAAGTTAAAAACCTTGATGTTTTATCATTTGAGTATGGTGCGTCTCCCAAAAATATAGAAGGTGTATCAAAAAACATGCTGGAAAAGGCAGATAAACAGATAAGAGTCGGCATATCACGAACAGATATAGACTCAATCACAGCGGAACTTTACGATAAAGGCATAACGAGACCACAGGTGGAGCAATTAGTCGAAAGTGAAGAAACTATACGGAAAAGATTCATGACTGCCAAGGAAAAATATGGAAACAGAATGACTTTTACAGGGCCTGACTGCGGTTTAGGTGGTTGGCCATCACAAGAGGCAGCGCATCTAGTTTTGAAGAGAACGGTTGATGCTGTGAAGTCTGTCAGCAAATAATCACTTTTTTAATCTTGACAAAAAATGGAAAATTTCATAAATGGTTACAGCATAAATATCGCTTTATGAAACAGGAAAGACTCGTCAAGCTACTTTTTGAATTGATTAAAAATTCAAAGCGAAGCGATAGAGATCTAGCAAAAATTTTGCATATGTCGCAGCCTACGGTGACCCGGTTAAGGAAATCTTTAGAGAGGGAAGCGATAGAACAGTACACTATAATTCCGAATCTTTCCTACTTAGGCTTTGACATAGTAGCCTTCACCTTCACCCGTACAAAGGAGCTTGTACACCCGCTATGGGAAGAAGGAAGGAATTGGGCAAAGCAGCAGCCAAATGTAGTGTTTGCAAGCACAGGTCAGGGAATCGAAGCTGATGTGGTTGTGGTTTCAGTGCATAAGGATTACGCCGACTTCGTCAAATTCTACCAAGTCTTTAGACGAGATTGGGGCAAACACCTTCAAGATTTTAAAGTTTTTCTGATAAGCATAAGAGGAAGTGCCACATTGAAGCATTTTTCATTCAATTACTTAGTCGATCATACCCGAAAAAGACCTAGCAAATAACAATTTACTTTTTATTGTGTTCTTTATCTTTCTCTTTTAAAGCCTCAAATAAGGCGTGGAAAATCGTGTAATTCTCCGAATTCAAAGAAGACCCATTTCCATCGTTACCTTTTTTATGTTTATCTTTGTTTGTCAAAGCCATCTCCGAAAAAAAATACAATCTTACAGGTTATATCCGATATTTCAGTTGGTGACATATGTTTGAGAAGTAAACATTACCTTAATCAGACGATTTTACATCTGCTAAAGATAAACGCTTTAACGCTCTTAGAGCAATGAGAGTGATCCATTTGCTAGGTTTTCCCTTCGCCTCTATATTAGTCTGCATCCTTTGAGAAGAAGGCGTCCACAGCTTCATCATATGATTTCAAGGCGTCAATGCCTGCATTGTACAATGGTTCTGTCAAGATTTCTGTAATCTTGTGTTTTCTTCCATTCAGCATTATGAGATGCTTTGCTATGTTTGTCGCGTGGTCTGCGACATGTTCAATCTTATGTACGAGGGTTTGATAGTCTAGGCAATCAATGGGCTCAAGTTCGAGTTGGTTTGCCAAAGCTGTGTCGACTGTGGCGCTTCGAAGCAGGCGAAGAAGAAAGAATGAAAAGTGGTCAACATCATCGTCCATGGAGTAAACAACTTTGGCTCGGATTACGTCTTGGCTTTGTAAAGCGTCAAAGATGTCATGGCACATTGAACTGGAAAGTAAGTACATTCTGTGGATTCCAGTCACGACTGAAGCTTTTGACTCATCTATAAGAGTTTCAATGAGCATTTCTTTAGTGTTTGCTTCCATAATTCTCATGTAAAGCACGCGGACAATGTTGTGGATTGCTTTTTGCTGAGCGACTGAGAATATGTTATTGGAGACAAGTTTGATCTTTGAATATCCGTTTAAGTAACAGGCAATTATGCTTCGAACAATTAATACCTCTTTCTCAGACGGATCAACGTGGAGAGTTATGGTTTTTGCTTCTCTTTTTTTCTCCACACCTGGGAATACGGCTAGCGAACGGTCTCGATTGACTGCTATGGAAACCACATCTCCCTTTTTCAATTCGTTCAGCTTTAGCCAGTGTTTAGGCAGAGATACTACTAAAGAAGACCTTCCCAGAGACATTATTCTTCGCTGTTCCATGACGCTACACCAAACCTCTTTTACTAATACGCATTTTATTGAACTTATACCAGTCCACAGAAGTATATATTATATTCTTAAAAACAGCTTCACAGGTGAGGTATCGCTTCAGAACTTCTCTTCTTAGCGAAAAAATTCATGAGCGAAACGCGAGGGACAGGCCCGCCGGGACTAATACCCAAATGGGGCGGAACTAAATTCAACAATTTATGTAATTGCCTCTGCCAGATTATTTCCGTTTTGAATCCTTCTTTCCTGCTGATTCTTAAACATGAAGAGAGATCTAAGCACCGGCTGCCGATGCTTTTTTAAAGATCGCTTTGGCGACTTCTTGCGCCCAATTCTTCGTTTTCTCCAACTCGCCATCTTTCAGCCGCATTTGATTTATCTTGCCCTCCACGTAGGCAATAAGCGGAGGGGCGACTATCTCGAAACCCAGTTTCTTAAGCTTGTTTTCTATGCCCTTAGCCGCATTTCCACTGAACCACGCTTGCAGTTGTGTGTCAAAAGTAGCAGCTAGCTGATCAGAAAAATCTTTGCCGCGTAGACTGTTGAGAAATCGCATTATTCCGCTTGATGCTCTAAAATACATGGTGGGCGCACCAACTATCAGACAATCATAATTCTTGATGGTCGCTTGACCAACATCTTTAACAAAGAAGGAGTCAACCTCTATTTTTTTGTCTTTAAGGGCTTCGCCAATGGTTTCAGCGACCTTCGCCGTTATCTTCATAGGCGAGACGGTGTCATACACAACCAAAACTTTCATTCAACCAACCCTCCCTATAATCTACATGACTTATGCAATATCGCACGCTATTAAGGGTTGCCACATTCACCCGCCAATGGTTCCGAACCAGAAAAGAGGCAGAACTTATGGCGGGCCCGCCGGGAATTGAACCCGGGACCTACGGGTTAAGAGCCTCAACCTAACCCCGCGCAGCGGTTAGTCCGCCGCTCTGGCCTTACTGAGCTACGGGCCCCTTTTCGTGATTATGCATTTCATCCCACTTTAATAAATTTAGCTTTGTAAGCATATAACCAGTTTCTAAAATGTTTTTCTGCCGACCTTGTGGATGAAAGATAGTGGATTGTAAAGAATTGTGACAAAGAAGAAGCTTGAGAAATCTGACATTACAAAGGCACTAACGGCAAAAGAGTTAAAGTTAACAGTTTTAAGTTTTAATTCTAATTTTGGTTGTGAGGTTGAGTCCGTTGGGTGAAATTGTCTTCGTTGGGCTTGGCTTACACGATGAGATGGGAATAAGCCTGCGCGGCTTAGAGGAGGTTAAAACTGCAGATAGTGTTTTCATAGAGCTTTACACGAGTTTAATGCCCAATTTTTCAGTAGAAAACTTCGAAAAGATTTCCTGCAAAAAGCTTCAGGCTGTTTCTAGGAAGAAGCTTGAAGAAGAGAATGGAGAAGCCATTTTAAAAGCGGCTAAAAGCGGTAAGGTTGTTTTGCTTGTTCCAGGCGACCCGCTTGTAGCGACGACTCACGTTGCGTTGAGGTTAGAGGCTGAGAAACTTGGAATACAAACTCGCATAGTTCATGGAGCGTCCATACTTTCTGCTGTAATGGACTTATCTGGCTTGCACAACTACAAATTTGGAAAAAGCGTGACGATACCCTTCCCAGACGAAACCCTTTCTGAAACTCCATATGAGGTTATTACGCAGAACAAAAAACTTGGGCTTCACACTCTTTGTTTGCTAGATATAAAGGCGGAGGAGGGACGTTACTTAAGCATTCATGAAGCCTTAGACTTGCTCTTGAAAATTGAGGAGAAAAGGAAAAAGAAAACAGTTACTATGAACACGCTTGCGGTTGGCATAGCGAGGGCTGGAAGCAACAACCCAGCAGTAAAGGCTGGTTTCCTAAAAGACTTTGTAAGCTACGATTTTGGAGAACCACCATACAGCATCGTTTTTCCAGGAGAACTTCATTTCATGGAGGCAGAAGCCCTCATAGTTTTAGCTGGTGCTCCTAGAAGACTTAGGGAGATGGTTAAATGAATTTAGAAGAGCTTGTTTCGAAGTATATAGTCTCTGCGGAACACGTTCTAGGTGAACTGGAGATTGCTGAAAATTGCGTAAATGTTGATGCTGACGGAGTTAAGAAGGTTCTGGAGTTTGCCAAAACCTATTTAGACGATGCGAAATATTATAAGGAAAGAAACAGATTTGAGGTAAGTTTGACTTCTGTAGCGTATTGTGAAGGCTTGTTAGATGCATTAAAACTGTTAGGAGTCGTGAAATTTGAATGGCCAGTAAAGGAGAAAAAGCGCGGAAAATAGTTTTGGCTTCAGGCGTATTTGACCTGCTGCATCTAGGGCATGTGAAGTATTTAGAGGAAGCAAAAAAAGCAGGCGGACGAAACGCTGAACTCATAGTTATTGTAGCCAGAGACAGCACTGTTGAAAAAAGGAAAGGTAAGAAACCAATAATGTCTGAAAATCAGCGACGTGCTCTTGTTGAATCTTTAAAAGTTGTTGACGAAGCGATCCTAGGCTATGAAAAATTTGACATTGGAAGAGTTATCGAAAAGATAAAGCCAGACATTATTGTTGTCGGATACGATCAAGACGGCATGGCGCAAACTGTTAATAATTACATAGAAAAGCAGGGATTAAAGATAAAAATTGTTAGGATTAGCAAGTTTGGTGAGGATGAGCTCGACAGTTCTTTGAAGATCAAGCAGAAAATCATTGAACATTTCGAAAGATGAAAGTCATGTTTAAGAGTTCTAAAAGGTTTATGCCAACCTACATAATTATCGCGCTAAACATGATTGTTTATGCGTACACTTCAGTCGTCGGTGGAAATTTCATAGAAACAAATGATGAACTCATTTTGCAGTATGGACAAGTAAATTTATTTGTCATGCACGGGTGGTACTGGCAACTTTTCACAGCCATGTTTATCCATGTGAACATCATACACCTGTTGGGCAACATGTTCTTTTTACTCATTTTTGGGCTTAGAGCTGAAGACATGTTTAACATCCAAGAATACCTAGCCATCTACTTCTTAAGCGGTTTAGCTGGAAACTTGCTGTCATTAGCGTTTGGACCTTACAGTGCTCCTGGGGTTCTCTTTGTTTCCGCTGGGGCTTCCGGAGCCATTTTCGGAGTGTTCGGAGCATGCATCATTTACATTAGACGCGCAGTCGGCCAGTCAATAATGACTGCGTTGATGTATGCGTTCTTTTTGTTTATGATTAACATGGGTCCAGGCGTGAACTTTTTAGCTCATTTAGGCGGTTTAGCTGTTGGATTATTGATTGGTTATATTTTAGCGACGAAACGCAAAGTAAGAAAACCGTACGAATTTAGCTATAGTTATTCAACTAAAACTTGAAAAGACGATTTTAGGAATGCTCCCAGTGCGACAGTGTGTAGCTGCATTTTGAAACTTATGGAAGCGTTAGAACTTCTACCTTCACCTTGTGCCCATCTTTCAATTTAAGTTGTTTTCGAAGAAAAACAGGTGCAATAACCTCCACCACCGAAACGTCGTAGTGGCTTCTTAAAGCCAAGATTAAGGCGCCCTTAACCTTGTTCTCTATTATTACTGGATAGCATTTCACATGCCCGAAAGTTCGATCCTCGTTTCTAAATCCTTCTACTTCGATAGCTGGGTAGGCTTCAAGTTCCGAACGAGCCTTAACGTCATAATCGGTTGTAAGCTTCAGATTAAGCGTGCCCGGGTAAGGGTCAAAACCCAATTTCTCCAAAAACTGTTTTCTGTACTGCTCTTTCGATATGTAGTACGCTCCTTCACCTAGACCAGTGAAGACCGTGCCTTCTAAGGTTATTGAGGGGGGATAAGCTGCTTCCATCAAAAAGCGTAGATTTGAATAGAGTTTTTGAAGCTCTTTGACGCCCCCATCTGTAATTTTTATGAGGCAGCCTTCAGGCGTTATAGTCCGCTTAATCCATCCTTTATTATCCAATTCGATCAAGTAGCGTGAGGCTGTCTGCTGAGATATACCTAGTTTTCCAGCCAGATATTCGGTGGAAATTTTAGCTGTTCTTCGATGTGCGCCCATTTCAGCTAATTTTAGAAGCGTAAAAAGATGACGACACACGTATTTTTCACTCATTTCAAAGCCCCAATTCTCCAGTTAACTTGGAAAGAAGTAATCTATATTTAAGCGGTTCTAAAATTTATTCAAAAGCCTACGTTGCATAGCATGTTGTATTTGCTTTAACGAGTATGTCTCGCAAGTCATAGGCATGTGTTAAAACTTGAACAGGATCCGAAGAAGTTGTAACGGTGAAAGAGATTAGGTAGGTGCCGTTACCGTAATCTAGAATAGTGAGATTGTTTGAAGCGTCTACTTGTGTCCAGTTTCCAAGGTTTTCATAAAACAATGTTATGTTTTTAGCCAGTGCGGGTTCATCTTCGTTGTAAATTTTGCAGGTTAGACTGACAAGTTTTGTTTCGCCCCCAAGTGAGACGTAGGAGCCGTTTACAGCAAGAGTCGTAGTTATGTTAATAGCATAATCCATTGTTATTGTTGAGGTCATGCCATAAACGTTTAACGTGAAATTTGCATAGGCGCTTGAAACTCCCAAGTCGCCTGTGTTCCACGAAAGCCATGTGCCCGAATCATACGTTGAATCGTTGAAGACAGCAGAATCTAATTGGCAGATTCCAAAATGGTTTAGGCTCCTAAAAACTTGAGAAAGCGCATCTAAATTTGTTGTTAACACAGTTTTTTCTCCTCCGTTTGAGACGTTTGCAAGCGAACTTTCCATGGCGTTCATTGTGCTCTGCTTCAGGGCAAGGATAAAATTGTTAATTGAACGAGTATCTGTGATATTTGTTTCTTTGCTGAGTTCGTAGACATATATTGTTGTTGAAGAGATTAGTATGGCTATGGCTAGAGCAGCTACTATGAGAAGTTGTCCTGAACTGTTTGTTCCGAACCTTTTTTTGTACGTTTTCATTTAGCCACCGCCAGATACAAATGGATTTTGTAACAGTGGAAAATTGGGCTTCGACTTGCGCAAACGTATTCTATAAAGGCTATTTCTTGGCTGCTGAAGGCGCCGTTTGAGATAATGGCATTGTTGACTTGTAGCATTTGCTCATCGTAAACTGTTAGATTGAAGGATATACCCGCTGGCAGAATAAGGTTAAGGGCGTCCCGCAGAGCAGACCAATTCGCATCATCTATGTATTTTCCGAGGCTTCCATCAGAGTCCAATTTTAAAAGAGACTGCAACCCAACAGAGGTTAAGTCATCATTTTTAGTTATGTTTCGGGTTACTGTGAGATTTGCAGAAATGGCAAAGGATGAAAAAATGATTAGTACAGCAAGGAACGCTTCAACTATTCTAATTTGCCCCTTGTTTTGGCGCTTCATTCTTTTGGACCCCCTAGCCATATGGTGCACTTGTAAAGAGCAGAATTTATCGTGGCAACGTATGTAAAGGCGAAAACGTTTGAGAGAGTTACTGAACTTGCAAAGTCTGCGCCTGTTTGCAGAGGTAACTGTGGATAGGCAGTCCATTCGGTAAAGAAGTTGGTTGAATTCCAACCTGTTACAATAATTAATGTTGGACTTGAGTCTAGGAAAAGCGGAATGCTATATGTTGCAGATTCATTATCGCTTGCAGTTTGCATTAGAGTTGAATTGTAATTGAAGGTTAAAGCATAAGCATCTGACAAAACTATTTCTGGAGAAATGAAGGATGCGGTTAAAGTATAGTTTAGGGGGCTAAGCCTAAGAAAAGTGCCTTTAGGTTCTGGTTCTGCCGACTTATGCGCAAAGGTGCAAGCGTTAAAAGAGGTTATTTTGGTGTTAGAGACAGCCCGTGCAAAAACAGTTAATATGGCTGGTCCAGTCACATCATTTGGAATAGTCACGTTCAGGTAGGTTCTGCCATCAGAAGCATAAGCGTTTTTAGCTTCAAAATGGTTTTCTGCACTAATGTAACATTTTAGCTCTGCTTGAACCAGAGCCCCGTTTTTTTCGGTTAATATTTCGAATTGATAAATCGTTTCATTTGCTCCTTCAAAAGTTGCCGTTAGGTTTATAGCAACTTCGAAAATCGGCTTTATCTCTATTCTAAAGGATACGTCAGAAATTTTAAGGGCTGTAAATATTTGGGCATAACTTAACGCATAGATGTTTTCGCTGTTCAGCCTTGAAACCTTGTCCACGTCCAACTCGTATGGATTGTCTGAGCCAGCCTTAGCTAAGCCAAACGTTCCTGGAATTGTTTGACCATTTTGACCCCAATTTGATGGTTTTCCACCATTTAGAAGCATATATTTTGAGATTTCTCTGTATCTTTCAGCGACGTTTTCATCAACTGCACTGTTTATGTGTGGATACAGAAGCTTTGAGGCACCAGCCATGGCTGAAAGCACTAGCAGAACCATTAACGAACATGCGAAGAATGTGTCAACAGATATTGCGGGCATTTTGGCGTAACCATCCTCTCATCTGCATTTTAGTTAAGAAACAATTCCGTACATGCCACCTAGGAAGTTTTGTGAAAGCAAAAGCGAAATATACGCTGTGAGCACTAGCATTGCTGAGTATTTGAAGCCAGCAGCAAATGTGCCCTCGTTAACTTTGCCTACGAAAAAGCCTGAGAGCCAACACTGCAAAATTATTCCTATGGAGAAGAGGTTTATTTGAACTTGCATTACTGTAAGTGGCATTGCTGTTGCTCCTGGAAGCGATATTTGTGTTAATGCGTAAACTGTCATGGCAACCATCGTTGTTGTTAAGGCTATGAGAATACTCCATATGAAAGCCAAAATCACGTAGGGTCTCAAAAGCGACTTCTTGTTTACATCAACATCTTTCTGCTTTTCGCTGTAATCCGTCAAAGTTTCTAAGGCGGCGGCTGAACCTCCACCAATTTTGATTGTCTCAACAAGTATCAGAAAGTTAACGAGCACAGGCCATGTTTGAGTTTTCTGTTTGATGTACACGAATATTTTTCTAAGGGAGACCCCCCATTCCATTTGGCTTCTAATGAGATTTAATGTCTCGGAAAATCTTCCATAGCCTGTGCGTTTTGTGGCGTGGATTATGCTTTTTTCTGGTGAAAGTCCAATTTTTCTGGCTTCTGTCACGTCTCTCAGAAAGTTTGGCATGGAGTTTTCAGCGTCGCAGTTGCTTTTGGCTATTTTCATGTAAACTATCGCCGGAGGAACTGAAACAATTAGGAGGCAAATAGTAGTAACAAGCGGAAATATTTCAGGACTTGTCAAGTACTCAAGCTGTGGCAAGAAATATAGTGCTGTTATGAAGCCTGAAACGGCTGTTAATGGTAATATGGCAGCATAGTAGGGCTGCTTAACCCCTATTAGGTTGCTCTTTCTCTCTGTATGCGCAATAGTCATGAAAATTATCGAAATCAAAGGAGTTACAAAGAATATGAGAATGCAAATAACCGTGGGAGACATGCCTGGAGTTCCGCTTGCCTTCATTGGTTCAAAAACGGATGTAGTCGCAAATATGATGAAGAGTATGTATGAGCAGAGAGTCACGATCAACATTACTGCGTAAGCTTCTACTAATGTGCCGAGTCGCTCAATCGAACGGACTGCAGAAGCACTTTGAACCTCAAATATTGAACGTAGCTTACTTTTAAGATAGTTTACGACATTTCCGCCACTTCTAACAGAGGAAATGTAACCCAAAAGAAACTCGCGATAAGTCTTCGATCTTGTTTTTTCAGCCCGCTTATACATAACAGTGAGGGGATCATAACTCAAAACCTCCACTTGCCTAACAACTTCTCGCGCCTCTTTTTGGAATGTTGGCAGCAGGTCTATGTTGCACAGTTTTTTCCAGCTTTCGTAAATTGTTACACCGCTGGCGGCTAGCAACGTGAAAAGTAATGCAGCGAACGGCAATTCACGGTTAATTTCGCTTGAAGCTTCTGTGCTGAGAAGGCTAAGTATCCAACCAAATATTTTCGGTTTTTTAAACTGTACCTGCATGATTTTCACTCCTTAGATTTTTCCAAAAATTCTTTCTGGAAAAGCTGAGGATTATTGTAGTATTTGCTTAGAACTTTGTTCACGTTTCTATAATCACGGATGTTATGCTCAACCATGTGTACGAGCACTTGTTTACGATATTCAAGCTCGTCCAGAAGTTTTTCAATTGGAAGGTCGAGGCTTATCGCCATCTTCTTTAGAAGATAGCTTTCGGAGAGATTTTCTCGAAAAGTGTCTGAAGACGCGTTCCAACTAAAAACTTCTTGGAAGGTGTTTACATCCTTTATCTCTGAAATACTTATGAATTTTCTGCTCGAAAGTCGCTTTCCAGATTCCAGAAAAACAGGTGTTCTTACATGTTTTACGCTTATTACGCAGTTCATTAACGGAATTATTGATGGTGGAATATTCATAGGTGGTTGTGTAAGCCTCTTAGTGGATGTGTCAACGTCTTCAGCGTGTAACGTACATAAGCCACCGTGACCTGTTGCAAGCGCCTGGAACAGCACATAGGCTTCTTCACCGCGGACTTCGCCTACAATTATGAGGTCTGGACGATGCCTAACAGAAGATTTAATTAGGTCGTAAAGGGTGATTTCGCCTTCACTTTCAACTCCAAAGCCTGAACGGGCAATAGTAGATGTCCAGTTTTCATGTGGCAAGTTTATTTCAGCAACTTCTTCGACAGAGATTATCTTGTGGTTTGGCCGTATGAGACATGCAATTGCATTCAAGGCTGTTGTTTTTCCGGCGCCCGTGGCTCCAATGATCATCACAGACATTTTGTTTTCCATCAGAAGCCATAGATACGCGGCTATGCTCTCGTTTATGGTTTCGTTTTCAATTAAGTCGATTATTGTGAATGGGTCCTTGCGGAATTTTCTTACCGTAAAAGACGTCCCAGATGGTGTTGTTTCCTTTCCAAAGGAGACGGCTAAACGGTGCTTTTCGGGTAAGGTAACGTCAACTATTGGGAAGGCTATGCTCACATGTGTTCCAGCCTTGTGGACAACGCGCATTATGAAGTCGTCCTGTTCCTGTTCGTCTCGGAAAAGCATGTTAGTTTTTATGTTCT
>Ga0172363_10001874_pt1 | contig 16913 bp, 19 predicted proteins | sample LakKivs2_kivu2a2_FD_114541 | JGI IMG/M metagenome (GOLD analysis project Ga0172363, IMG submission 114541) | Sediment microbial communities from Lake Kivu, Rwanda - Sediment s2_kivu2a2 | ecosystem: Environmental > Aquatic > Freshwater > Lake > Sediment | place: Rwanda: Western Province, Lake... | reverse complement strand
TCAGTTACTGTCAATTTCAGTCTACTCGTACTTGCCCCCAGGTCCAGTGGTGAAATGGAATATAGGTTTATCTACTCTCCGGATAATCAATGGGCAGTGCTTCATGCCTTTGGGGACAAAGACTAGACAGCTTTTGGTGAGTATATGCTTTTCATCCTCCAACCATAATTCAACTTCTCCACACAAGTCCTGAGGGTCTTCCCGATTAGTTCCCAAAAAGGTTATAACTTCGTCAAAAGGGTGTGTATGAGCTCCCACTATTGGCTGTTCGGACCCTTTCCAGTACCAGACACATTCTACATAGAAGGCCTCTTTTATTACCTCATCATCCAAATATAGCAAGCGAGTATGATTACCAGCGGCTATCTCGGCAGCGTCGCGCCGGTACGAAGGTGCCTTCAAGTCAGATTTTGCCCCGGTGATGATATATTTTCCATATTTTGTTTCCGCCATTTTCGGCAAATTCCCCTTTCTAGCTTTTGATATGAATCGAATATGCTACGATCCCGATTCTTGACTCCGGCATTTACCCCTGAATCCATGACCACCGGCACCAATTTCCCCAAAATGAGAAGCCACTTGGTGGTTGTTTTATTTCCCTTTGTATCCTCCCGGTGCCGACTCTGCCAGGGTACCTGCGCCTACTATTATTGCCATCTGGATATGTGGTCGGTCAACCTTCTTCCAAGTTACCGGACCATGTCTTACTCCCTTTTGTATAAAGAGTGCTGAGGTTTTATCAATTATGAGTGGTTCCCCTCCCACCACAAACTCTATTTCAGCACCTAGTTTTTCGGGATTCTTGAAGTCAGAGCCAATATGCAAGACAATCTCGTCGTGGTCATGTGAATGCTCAAAAATGTGGGGGTTGGGGTCGGGCATGTCCCATATCCAGCCAAGTTCGAGATACATGTTGCATCCTGGCACAAGGTCATTACTCATATAGGTCATCGTCGGATACTCCCGACCTTTGATGCCGCCCGGCACCGGAGCATGCACCTCTCGAGCAGGCTTCTTGACTAAACCATATTTTTTTCTAGCCATTCTCACTTCTCCTTTCTGATCTTTATGATAACTCAGCGTATGTTTAGCCAATGATTATATCATCCAAGGGGCGCTTTGGGACATGGTGCACGCCCTCGTTATCACGCCAGTATCTGGTATCTCCGTTAGGGCCCACCGTTTCTATCACTACCTTTTCTTTGGGCTTGCCGAGAGCCAGGACAAGAAGTATCTCGTATCGTGGCGGTATCTCTAAAACTTTACGAAGTTCCTTCCTATCTATTGAAGCAATAATACAGCCCCCCAGACCTTTCTCAGCCGCCCCCAGCATGATACTTTGGGCAGCTATTCCATGGTCACAGCCAAAAGATTGGCTTATCTCTGTGTCCCCAAGAATAATAATGTATGCTGATGGTCTGTCCCCTTCACAGGGACCGGACCAGCCCCTGAGATATCTAGCCCAGGCCAGATGTGGGAATATCAGCGAATTTCTTTGAGGCTCGGAGGAAAGGATATATTTAAGCGGTTGCGTATTTGCTGCCGATGCTGAGAGCCGGGCAAGATCAACGATTTCTCTCAGGGTTTCAAACTTTATGTCAACTTCTTCATAAAACCGCCGATAGCTTCTGTTCTTTAATATTAAGTCTCGTATCATCTTGAGCCCTCCTTCCTGTCATTGCGAGCCCCGACTTGTCGGGGCGTAGCAATCCCACTGCAATTTCAGAGATTGCTTCGGCACTACCGTGCCTCGCAATGATTTCCGTGTCACAATTTCTGCAAATCACAAACATTCAAGTTAGCTTCTTTTTATTCGGTTATTTTTAAGACTCCCGCCCCGCGGATTTTGCCTTCCTTGAGCAGAATTAAGGCTTCATTGGCCTCTGCCAATTTAAATTCTCGGGTTTCCGGGACAATGGGAATTTCGGCAGCCAAGGGCAAGAATTCCTGAGCATCCCTTCTGGTTACATTAGCCACACTTTTCACTTCCTTTTCATACCACAGATGCTCGGTGTAGTCTAATTGCGGAATAGGCGTCGTCTTGCGAATGGCGTTTACCACCACCCTGCCCCCTTTTTGTAAATTCCTTAACGCTTCACGTACTGGCTCTCCTACCGGAGTAAAGTCAATGGCACAGTTGAGCTTTTCCGGTGGAGTATCGCCGGTGGCACCGATCCAGTCGGCTCCCAATTTCCTAGCTAAATCCTGGTGCTCCTTCTGGTTAGGTCGGGTAAAAACGAAAACTTTGCCATTAGGATATTTATATTTAGCCACTTGAATGACTATATGGGCGGAGGCTCCAAAGCCATAAAGTCCCAGCACCTCGCCATCTTCCATCCCCGAAAGTCTTAAGGCGCGGTAGCCAATCACCCCGGCGCATAAAAGGGGAGCGGCTTTCACGTTGGTAAACCTTTCGGGAATGGGATAGGCAAAGCTCTCTGATACTACAGTATATTGGGCATAGCCGCCAGGGGCATCCTTCCCAGTCCATTTCGCGGCATCACAGAGATTTTCCTCGCCTTTGAGACAAAAGGAGCACTTACCACAAGCCCAGTTAATCCAGGCAATCCCCAGTCTATCGCCTTTTTTAAATTTGGTTGTCCTTGGCCCTAAGCCTTCCACCCTACCGACAATTTCATGCCCCAAAATTATGGGAAATCGAAAAGGAGCAACACGGCCCTCAATTTCGTCGAGCTCGGTGTGGCAGACTCCGCAGGCAGAGACCTTGACCAAAATTTGACCTCGCCCGGGAACAGGTTCGGGCAAATCCACCAGCTTCAGGGGTTTTTCTTCGACTGAGGAGGTTTTCTCAAGCACCATCGCTTTCATTGGTCCACCCTCATTCCCTTCAGGCAGCAAAACATCAAGCTGCCTTTGTGTCATGCTCGCAGTGCGCGCTAAGTAGTCTCGGTACTACCTCATACCACAAAGATACTTTCATAAAGATTTTCGGAAATTTCAGCAAAGTTATCTCTATAAAACTTCATCGTTTCGGGAAGATAGTCCAGTATGTCCTGCGCCGTTATCCCATCCTCACCTTTGTCTACAGCAGCCACATCGCCGGAAAATCCGTGGATGAACACGCCCATCCTCACGGCGTTCTCAAGAGCTAATCCCAGGCCGTACATGGCGGCGATGGTTCCCGTCAAGACGTCGCCGCTCCCAGCGGTAGCCATGCCAGAGTTGCCGCTTACGTTGATGAACACAGTTCCATCGGGGTAGCCTATAAGGGAATGAGCTCCCTTTAAGATAATGATGGCGTTGAGCTCCCTTGCCGTGCGTTGCAAAACATCTATCTTGTTTTTATTTATCTCGCTTATCTCCATTTTGGTAATTCGGGACATCTCGCCTAAATGAGGCGTAAGTATCGTCGGTGCTTCCCTCTTCTTTATTCTTCCTAGGTCTTCAGCAACGGCAGTAATTCCATCGCCATCTATAAGTAGAGGCTTGTCGATTTTTGGGGTTAGCTCTCGCACCAGTTCCTGTGTCTCTTTGGCCAAAGAAAGACCGGGACCTAAGACGACCATGTCCACTCTTTGGGAGAATTCTAAAAGCTCATCCTTATTTTCCAAGGCTATGCTTCCTGAAGGCGTCTCTTTTTGAGGGACAAAGACGATCTCGCTGCCCTTGCTGGCCAGGAATGGTGAAATAGATTTGGGTGTTGCCAGGTAAGAAAGCCCGCCTCCGGCTTTGAGGAAAGATAAAGCGGAGAAGTATGGCGCACCAAAATAGCTTGAAGAGCCAGCAATGAAGAGAGCCTTTCCATAGTTGCCTTTATGGGTATCTCGGGCTCTTTCGGGAAGCTCTACAGGATCATTTATTGCCACCTTTATGAACTCAGAATTGTAGAGGGCGAGTGGGAAGGATATGTGAGAAACATACAACTTTCCGCAGTGCTCATACCCAGGGAAAAGAATATTTCCTAGCTTGGGAAGTCCGAATGTCACGGTATAATCGGCTTCTACTGCTACACCCATCACCTGCCCAGTATCGCCGTTTATGCCTGAAGGAATGTCCACGCTAAATACTGTCCTTTGGCTCTCGTTTATCAGTTGAATGGCATCTTTGTGTATCCCACTGACCTCTCGGACAAGACCTGTGCCAAATATGGCATCCACGATGGCATCAGAATCAAGAAGCTCAGGTATTACGGAGTCAATTGAGCTGACCTTGGACATCTCTATAGGCATTTTGGATACTATTTCAAAGTTCTTTTTCGCTGCCCCTTTAAATTTGGCTTCATCATCTAAAAGAAAGACTTTTACCTCTCCGCCATTGGAGTGAATTTTTCTGGCGACAACCAACCCATCTCCGCCATTGTTACCACCACCACAAAGGACAACAAACTTGTTGTTTCTTATTCCGAATTCCTGCAACATGACAAAATACACTGCCTGGCCGGCGTTCTCCATCAAAAGGTCTTCGAAGATGCCAAATTCTTCCGTAGCACGTCTGTCCAGGTCTTTCATTTCGTCCACTCTGGCTACTTTCATTTTCACCCCCTTGTCAGAGATTGACTCCAAGTTCATATTTAATTATGGTCATAGAATGTTTAAGTAGAATGGTACCTCACTCTGGAGAGAAAGCACAAGGGCGACGCACAATCCAGCGGATATACCATTACCTCAAATGAGTAACCTTATTAGCTTTAGCTACGCCGGCTGGAAACTGGTTCGCTGGCACTGACCGATAGTATAATACATTTATTCATAGGATTGGCAAGCATGGGAAAGAAAATCCGGATAACAGCCGGAGCAATTGAAGCAACGGCTGAGCTAAATCATACTAGGACAGCTCAGGTAATCTGGGAAGCGTTGCCTATTACAGGACGCGTCAATCTCTGGGGAGACGAAATATATTTCTCAATTCCCCCTAGCCTTGAGTTGGAAGCTGGGCAAGAAGTGGTAAACATAGGGGATTTAGGCTACTGGCCTGATGGCAATGCGCTTTGTATCTTCTTCGGTTCTACTCCTGTAAGCCAGGGAGATGAAATTCGCCCGGCTAGTCCGGTTACTGTGTTTGGTAAGGTCATCGGCGACCCTACAGTATTTAAAAAAGTCGCCGCAAAAACGAAGATCGCTGTCAGGAGGGAGAACAATGGGCAAGATGATTAAAAGACAAGTCTATTACTTTGATGAACCAGGAGAGGAAAACACACAGTGGGTAATCGAAGCCGTTTCTCAGCGACTAGAAGCTGGTGGAATCAAGAAGGTTATTATCGCTAGCACCTCAGGCAAGACTGCTGTGGAATTTGCCCGCAGTCTTAAAGGCAAGGCTGAGTTAGTTTGCGTCTCGGAAGCACCATACCGACGAGAATGGGGTGAGGAATGGCCATGCCTGAAGCAGTCATTCAGGCGAAAGATGGAGAAGCTTGGAGTTGCTATCGTTGATAAAGCGCCTTACGTTTTCCATAGCTCAGTATTGGATACTGCCAGATGGTCCGACGTTTTTCCTGAGCGATTGGTGAAGGAAACACTTTACACCTTTGGCCAGGGAATGAAGGTGGCGGTAGAGGTCGCGTTGACTGCAGTTTCTTGTGGCTTTGTAACCCCTTATGAAGATGTCATAGGTGTTGGAGGGTCGAGCAAAGGGGCAGATACAGCTATTGTGCTTCGAGCTACCTATCCTGCTTCTCTGTTTGACAAAGAGCCGGCGAAAAGACTGGAGATAAGGGAAATAATCGCCATGCCCCTCACCAAAAAGTGGTGGGAATAGTCTTCAGTTTGTGGTTGTGAATCGGCAGACAAGAGGTAATGAGGCTGTTAGCAGATTTATAGAATCTTCGACCTCAACCAGAACCGGGGCTATCCTCTATTTTTCAGGCTTCTGGCGAAATCTTCTGCCTGTTGCAAATCTTTGGCATTGGGTCGGCCCTTGTTTATTCCGCCAACGAGCTTAGTTGCCCTATATGTATCAAGTCCCCGGCAGGAGAATTCGCCGATAATATCGAAACCTTTCTGTTGCAGTCTCTCCTCTAGTGGTTTATCGAAATTATGGATAAACCGTATTTTCCTTAGTCCGCTTGTGGAAAAAATGAACGCCTTTTTGTTTCTGAGCATGGGCAGCCTATCGACAAAATCCAATAGACTCTCATGATGCCTGCCAACATAAATCCCTGAGCCAAAACCAATCAAGTCATACTGCCCAAGCATACTGGCATCCGCTTGCTCCACCTCTAACAAGGCAGCATCAAGAATATTTGCCATTACCTTAGCAACCCTTTCAGTATTGCCATGGTGTACAGAGATATAGATTATTAAAGTTTTCATTATTTATTGTCTTCCGTGTCTCAAGTTTAGGTTTGGCGGCAAAAGTTCTCTCGAACTGGAAGCAACTAACTATTGCAGACAACCAACAATGGCATATTTCCAGGTTTCCAACAGGTGCGTAACTTGGCAGTTTTGTCACGTATATGGGTATTGCAGCCTACAGTTCGGTTAACGGCTTAAACGGCTTGAAAGGGCGAGTGCAGATGTAATATCCAGCTTTAGTCCCGGACCCATGCTGGTGGACAGGTAGGCGCTTCTGATATATTGACCTTTAGCCCCACTGGGCTTTGCTTTAGCAATAGCTTCAATGGCCACTGCCAAGTTCTCCAAGAGCTTATCTTTATCAAAACTGATTTTGCCAATAGGCATATGGATAATAGCTGTTTTATCGAGACGGAATTCTGCTCGGCCCTTGCGAGCTTCAGATATAACTCGGGCTAAATCCTGGGGCGGTACTACCGTGCCAGACTTAGGATTGGGCATCAAGCCTCGCCGCCCTAAGATACGGCCGAGCTTGGCTACTTTGGGCATCATATCGGGGGTGGCAATAGACACATCAAATTCAAGCCACCCATCTTCAATTTGCTTAATAAGCTCGTCTGCTCCAGCATAGTCAGCACCTGCCTCCTCCGCCAACTTTATCCCTTCACCTTGAGTGAAGATGAGCACCCTTGTTTTCTTTCCCAGCCCGTTAGGCAACAAGACTACGCCACGCACTTGTTGGTCAGCACTGTGAGGGTCAACTCCCATCTTCAAATGGAGCTCAACAGTCTCATCAAATTTGGTGTAAGAAGCTTTCTTAGCTAACTCGATGGCTTCTTCAGGAGAATAAGCTTTGGACTTATCTACAAACTTACTAGCTTCTTGGTATTTCTTACCATGTTTTGCCACTTATATACCCTCAAAATTCTACGAGCTTTTAAGAACCTAAATCTATTCTACATCAATTCCCATGCTCCGAGCCGTGCCGGCAACAATTTTTGCTGCCTTATCAATGTCAGCCGTATTAAGATCCTTCATCTTGTTTCGCGCGATCTCGTAAAGTTTATCTCTGCTTATCTTGCCTATTTTCTCTCTTCCCGGATTACCGCCACCCTTTTCCACTCCTAAAGCGCGCCGTAACAGGTCAGAAACAGGTGGCATCTTGGTCACAAAGCTAAAGGAACGATCCTCATATACCGTTATCTCAGCAGGAATGATGAAGCCTTCGTAAGAAGCAGTTCGCTCATTATATTCCTTACAAAAAGCCATGATATTAATACCATGCTGTCCTACAGCAGGTCCCACGGGTGGTGCTGGCGTAGCTTTACCTGCCGGTATTTGCAACTTAATGACCGCTTTAACCTTCTTTGCCATTACTGATTCTCTCTTTCATTGTGTTCGGCTCTTACTCAGGACACGCTATATCTTTTCTACGCCTAAGAGGTCTATTTCCACAGGCGTTTCCCTGCCGAAGAGCGATAGTAAAACCGTTACCTTACCTTTGCTCAAGTTAACTTGCTCCAGTTTGCCGATGAAATCAATAAAAGGCCCACTCGTTACACGTACACTATCTCCTTCCTTAAAAGTCATTTTAACCTCGGTAGGAGCTTCTTCCATGCGTTGTAGGATGACTTCCGCCTCTTGTTTGGGTAAAGGAACAGGTTTGGTACCGGCGCTCACAAAGCCAGCGACACCGGGGGTATTGCGTACTATATCCCAGCTATGCTCGTCTAATTTCATATTTACCATAATATATCCCGGGAAAGCCTTTTTACTTATTGTGCGACGCTTTCCAGCTTTGATTTCAATCTCTTTAGCTGTGGGTATCACCACGTCAAATATCTTGTCACCCACATTCATATATTTGATACGCTGCTTTAAATTCCTCGTAGCCTGCTCCTCGTGACCCGAAGAAACGTATAATAAGTACCATTCTCCGTTATTCATTGACTACTAAATTAACCCCATAAATTTGCTCTACATATTAACTGGGTTCCCAAGAAAATCGCAAGATTTTCCTTGGGCTGCTTTAACCACCTAGAAGCAAAAACAGTTTTGTAAAGACCAAATCTAAGGCACCTAAAATGGCTCCCACAACAGCACACACAATGAGGACTAAAATACTCAACCTTAAAGCTTCCTGTCTTGTTGGCCAGTGTGCTTTTCGCAGTTCGGCTACTACTTCGGTGAAGAAACTGAACCTCGATTTTTTGGCCGGAGCGGACTTAGCAACCGCTTTCTTAGCGTGAATTGTCATAAGTTACTTTGCTTCTCGATGAACAGTGTGGCTACGACATTGAGGACAATACTTACTCAACTCCAGCCGTTGCGGGTCATTCTTGGTGTTCTTCGCTGTAGTATATGTTCTCCGCTGACATTGACTGCAAGCCAGGTGGATAATTATGCGTAAATCACCTTTTTTCTTGGCCACGTCTATCTAAAGTCTACCGAACTTTTAGTGAGCCACGGTTATGCGACAATCTTGCTAATCACGCCAGCACCGACTGTGTTGCCACCCTCCCTGATAGCAAAGCGTAGTCCCTCCTCGATAGCTACAGGGTAAATGGTCTTAATCCTCATGTGAGTCAGGCTGTCACCGGGCATAGCCATCTCTACACCCTCAGGAAGGATTATCTCCCCTGTAACATCCAAGGTTCTAATAAAGAACTGAGGCTTATAGCCGGTAAAGAAAGGAGTGTGCCTGCCGCCTTCCTCCTTGGTCAAAATATATACTTCAGCCTCAGCTTCGGTATGAGGTTTGATGCTGCCTGGCGCTGCTAGAACCTGCCCCCGTTCTATTTCATCTCGCTCTACACCTCGCAACAGCACTCCAACAGCATCTCCAGGTTCGGCCTCCTTCAAGGTCTTGTGGAACATTTCCAAGCTAACCGCTACTGTTCTCTTCGTCTCTCCTATTCCTACTATCTCCACTTCGTCGCCAGGTCTGATTACCCCGCGTTCTACTCGGCCTGTAGGCACAGTCCCTCGTCCTTTAATACTAAACACGTCTTCTATTGGCATCAGGAAGGGTTTTTCCCTCTCCCTCTTAGGCAGGGGAATATACGTATCTATAGCATCCAACAACTTCCATATTGCTCCACACCATTGGCACTCTCTTTTCCCACAGCCACACTCCAGAGACTTGAGAGCACTTACTCTCACAACGGGGACTTCATCACCAGGAAAGTTATACTTCTTAAGTAAGTCTCTAACCTCCATTTCTACCAAATCTAACAGCTCTGGGTCATCTACCAGATCTACCTTATTGAGAGCCACCATTATACGAGGGACTTCTACCTGCCGGGCTAGAAGGATGTGTTCTCTAGTTTGTGGCATAGGACCGTCATCGGCAGCGACCACCAGAATAGCTCCATCCATCTGAGCAGCTCCAGTTATCATGTTCTTGATATAGTCAGCGTGTCCGGGACAGTCAACATGGCAATAATGGCGCTTATCAGTCTCATACTCGATATGGGAAATGGCAATCGTTAGTCCACGAGCTTTCTCTTCAGGAGCATTATCTATGGAATCAAAGGGGCGAAATTGTGTAGAGCCTGCCTTAGATAATACCTGGGTCATGGCTGAAGTCAATGTGGTTTTCCCATGGTCAACATGTCCTATAGTGCCCACATTAATGTGTTGCTTAACACGCTCATAAACTTGCTTAGCCATTTTAACCTCCTTCTAACTCAAAGCCCACAACCAGATTCGAACTGGTGACCCCGTTCTTACCAAGAACGTGCTCTACCTGCTGAGCTATGTGGGCCTACTGCACTTTATAATGGAGGGGGTAGGATTCGAACCCACGTAGCCCTAACGGGCGGCAGATTTACAGTCTGCTCCGATTAACCACTCCGGCACCCCTCCTTAATATAAGCTTATCACATAACGTCTGAAAAACCTAGCCCGAGAGGGGATTCGAACCCGCTAACCTACCGATTACAGGTCGGTTGCTCTACCATTGCGCTACTCGGGCAGCTTTCAGTTCAACTTTGACTCAATAGTATAGAGAAACGCGAATTCCCTGTCAACTAAGAGGCAACTAGAGGCAATCCCTTCTTGCATTATTCAAATCAATCATGTTACATTATACTGGTTTTATTAATTAACATCATCTGAAATTGTAAGCATGATAAATAATGCTTTATTAAAACAATTGCTGGAAGCAGGCGCTCACTTCGGTCACCATACTAGTTACTGGCATCCCAAGGCGAAAAAATATATTTTTACGCAGCGCAATAATATCCATATCATCGATTTGGAGCAGACAGTTACCATGCTAGAAAAAGCCTGTGCCTTTGTTCAAGATTTAGCAGCTCGAGGGCAAAGCATTCTTTTTGTTGGCACTAAAAAGCAGGCTCAGCAGATTATAGAGGAAGAGGCTGTGAGGTGTGGTATGAACTATGTTAATCAAAGATGGCTAGGTGGTATGTTAACTAACTTCGCTGTCATACAAGCTCGGATTGATCACTTGGTTCGTCTAGAGAATAAAAAAGAGAAAGGTGAGCTTGACCTCTTGCCTAAGAAAGAACGAGCGAAGATAGAAAAAGAAATTTCCCGCTTGAATACTCAAATGAGAGGTTTTAAGGAAATGACTACTCTTCCGGGAGCCCTCTTCATTGTTGACCCTATTAAAGACAAGATTGCCTTTACTGAAGCTAAGAATTTAGGCGTACCCGTGGTTGCTATCTCGGATACGAATTGTAATCCCGACAGCATCGATTATCCTATTCCCGCCAATGATGATGCTGTTAAGGCGATTAAATTAGTTTGTAGCAAAATAGCTGATGCTATAGTTAAAGGCAAAGCTGAAGCGTTTTCTGGGGAAGCAGGAGTTGCTGAACTCGCTGCCAAAGGAGAGCGCGAAGAAGCCGTTGAGATTCTAGGTTCCTATACCTTTGAGCCAGAGAAGCCAGAGGAGCCAGAGGAGCCAGAGGAGCCAGAGGAGCCGGAAGGAGAGAGTGCACCTGCATGAGACTCTCAATTGAAGCAATAAAGGCGTTAAGAAATAAAACTAATGCGGGCATAGCTGATTGTAATAAGGCTCTGTTGGAAGCAGGCGGTGACATAGAAAAGGCAGTCGAATTCTTGAAGCAGCGTGGGGCAGCCATTGCTGAAAAGAAGAAAGATACAATTGCAACCGAAGGCGTAATCGAAGCTTATATTCATCATACCAAGCGCGTGGGAGCACTAGTGGAGTTAAATTGCGAAACCGATTTTGTAGCTCGTACTGATGAATTTAAAAAACTTGCTCGCGACTTAGCTATGCAGATAGCTGCGATATCCCCGCAATTTATCAGTAGTGAAGAAATGCCACCAGAAGCAAGAGCAGACCCACAAATGGTTTGCCTTCTTAGTCAGCCCTCTATTAAAGAGCCTAACAAGACTGTGCAAGAAATTATTACTGAGACAATTGCTAAAGTAGGTGAGAACATAAAAGTGCGCAGATTTGCTAGGTTCGAGCTTGGTGTCGATCACTAGGCCATGGTGGGTGAATTACTCGCTGAACTGCAATCCAAAATGCAGAAGGCCATAGACAGATTGGCCAAGGAATTAGCTACCATTCGTGCCGGGCGTGCCACTCCAGCTTTGCTTGATAACGTCATGGTTGACTATCATGACGTCTCTACCCCGCTTCGTCAGCTTGCCAGCATGTCTATACCTGAGGCTAATTTAATCATTATTCAACCTTGGGATCGTACATCGTTACGCGACATTGAAAGAGCCATTGTCACAGCCAACCTCGGCCTTAACCCCGCCAATGATGGTAATGTAATTCGGGTAGTCATCCCGCCTCTGAGTGAGGAGAGGCGCAGGGAATTAGTCAAGTTCGTATCCAAGATGGTGGAGGAGCGGCGGATTGCCATACGCAATATAAGGAGAGATGGCATTGAGAAACTAAGAGAGATGACAAAAAACAAAGGAATATCGGAAGACGAACTTAAAATTAATACTAAGAAAATAGACCAGCTTACAGAGGTTTATGTGGATAAGGCAAGTGAATTGGGAGAGAGCAAGGAAAGGGAAATACAGGAAATATAATTTAACCCCCCAAAGTCTTACGACTTTTTTGAGACTCCGCTAAATTTACTCTAAATATATTAACTGGGTTCCCGAGAAAATCACAAGACTTACTTTGGGGGTTTAATTTGCCGCATCAGTATCTGGCAAAAAAGTCTGCACTAACTGTTAGGGATATTTGATAGTATTCAGTTGTCACCTCTCAGTCTTTCGCTGTTTGTTATTTTCTCTTTGAACCCTTCGCTACCGCTCAGGGTGACATATCAGACATGACATCGGTCTGCTGGAACCCATTTATGAGACCTAGACACCAGCCAGCCTATATTCTCTTAAAAGCTGCTAAAATAGACCTGTGCTCAAGCATAGAGTTATTACCGCCGCTGTGGGCATACCCCTCGTTATTCTTGCCATCTGGTTTGGTGACCCTTGGTTTAGTCTCCTTATAGCCGCAGCGGCATTAGCCGGCACCTACGAGTTCTACCGCATGGCTAATCTTGACAGGAAGGAGCCCCTGCTTTATTTGGGTTTGCTATGGTCGATGGCGCTTGTCTTTAGACCTCATTATCAGAACCCCGATGTTTTACTTACAGTTATTACTGCCACTATGTTGATTTCCTTGATTTGCCTATTATTCCGCCCATCGAGAGAAAAGGCATTCCATGATTGGGCATGGATGATAGTCGGTGCTCTCTATGTAGGTTGGATGCTCAGCTACTGGCTGAGTTTGAGCAGTTTAGCGAACGGCCACTACTGGGTTTACGTAGCTATGCTGACTACATTTGCCAACGATACCGGCGCCTATTTCATTGGCAGGGCAAGGGGTAAACATAAGCTGGCACCCACTGTAAGCCCGTCTAAGACTTGGGAGGGGTCTATAGGGGGGTTACTATGTAGCATTGCGGCTGCTGTGGTTATAGCAGCGATTCTTAACCGACTTAGCCAACAATTTGAACAAATTCCCCCCTTTACTTTTCGGTACTGGCAAATTATCCTCCTGGGCTTTCTCATCAGCCTCTTTGCTCAGCTTGGCGACTTGGTTGAATCCTTGCTCAAGCGTAATATGGGGGTGAAAGAATCAGGTGTTTTGCTACCGGGACATGGTGGTATCCTTGACCGCTTCGATAGCCTCATATTTGTCGGGGCAGTGGTATACTATTACGTGATATGGGTGGTGTAAAAAAAATAGCTATTCTAGGTTCAACAGGCTCCATAGGGCAGCAGGCGTTAGATGTAATCCGTGCCCTGCCTGACGAATTAAAAGTAGTAGCTCTAACAGGCAACAAAAATCTTAAGCTCTTGGAAAGACAAATCCAGGAATTTCAGCCCAAAATGTTTTGTTCCTCAGTTAGGCCTAGCATTAGTTACGGGGGGGGATTTTTGTCCGTAGAAGAAATAGCCAGTCATCCCGAGGTCGACTTCGTTATCGTGGCCACTGTAGGTAAGGCCGGATTGAGCCCTACCCTGGCAGCTTTACAGGCCGGTAAGACGGTTGCCTTGGCTAGCAAAGAGGTATTGGTGATGGCTGGTGAGATTATTGTTCGCAAAGCCCGCCTCCATCACGCTAAAATTCTGCCTATTGATAGTGAGCATAGTGCCATCTGGCAATGTCTGCAGGGGGAAAAAAACAAACCGAGGAGGCTTTTTCTCACTGCCTCTGGGGGGCCCTTTTATCACTATTCACAGTCACAATTGGCTAAAGTAACTCCAAAACAAGCCCTTCAACACCCCGTATGGAAAATGGGCAGGAAAGTAACCGTGGACTCCGCAACGCTAATGAATAAAGGATTAGAGGTCATCGAGGCTCATTGGCTTTTCTCTTTTCCCTTTGATAGTATTGAAATACTAATTCATCCTCAGTCTATCGTTCATTCCATGGTGGAGTTTATGGATGGTTCCCTGAAAGCTCAGCTCAGCTGGCCTGATATGCGGTTGCCCATTCAATATGCTCTTTCCTATCCCTGGAGGTGGTCTAATTCAGAACTACCCCGCCTTGATTGGAATAAAATCCGGTCCCTGAACTTTGAGCCCATAGACTATGATAGATTTCCCTGTCTTAAATTGGCCGTGGCTGCTGGCAAATTAGGAGGAACTTACCCGGCGGTGCTTTGTGCCGCCGATGAGCTGGCTGTCGACCTTTTTCTCAGCCACAGAATAAGTTTTACTGATATAGCCAAAATTGTGCAAAAAACGCTGGAGCAGCATCGGAATATTGGTCAGCCATCCCTAGAGGAAATACTGGCTGCTGACAACTGGGCCAGAGAATGCGCTACGCGCCTTTCCCTTGGTCACTGCCAAGAGCCTAGTCAACGAAGCTATCCTAGGGTAGAGAGATAAAAGATGAGCACGGCTATAATCATTATCCTTTTCCTGGTAACTCTCTTCGTGGCAATTTGCCTTCACGAATTGGGGCACTTCGTTACTGCTAAGCGTACTGGTGTGAAGGTGGAAGAGTTCGGCATAGGCTTCCCTCCACGACTTTTTGGTATTAAACGAGGCGAGACAATATACTCACTTAACGCCATACCCATAGGAGCCTTTGTTAGGGTTGCTGGAGAAAATGACCCTACAATACCTCGAAGCCTGGCTGGCAAAGGACCGTGGACCAGATTAGGAATCTATGCTGCCGGTCCGCTAGTCAACATCTTTCTGGCTTTTGTTCTCCTCAGTGCTTTTTTTGCGCTACCCTATTCTGTCATTGCCGGCGATGGACTCATGGTGCATGATGTAGTAGGGAATTCCTCTGCGGAACAAGCCGGCATTATCGAGCGTGGGGATATAATTCTGGAGGCAGGAGGGCAACCTGTTCATAAATGGGAAGACTTGTCGAATATAGTGAATTCAGTCGAAGAAGGGACAGAAATAACTTTGCTCCTGTCGAGAAACGGGCAAGAGATACAAACCACGGTGAAGCCGAAATTCGACCTCGAGTCGCAACAGCTAAAAATCGGCGTTGTGCTTTGCTGGAATATGGTAAGTCAGGTAGAGGAAGGCTCGCCAGCCTATGAAGCTGGCTTCAGACCTGGCGATACTATCTTGGGTATCAATGGTCAGGCTGTATATAGTGAGGAGAGTATGTCTAATGCCTTGCGTTCCGTTGAGGAAGGTGAAGAAATGAAGGTGGTTTTGCTTCCGAATGGCGAGACAGAGGAAACAGACGAAATCTCTCTTATTTATGACGGATCCCAAACCCTGTCCGGCGTGGAGATGCGATGGGTGGAAGGGGCGCATATCGAACAAGAGCGACTTCCTGTGTGGAAGGCAGCCTATTCGGGGGCTAGCTATATTATTTATATGCCTGTGCTCATAATAAAGGCCATCCCCCAAATCATAAAATCTCCAGATACGGCACTGGTGGGGCCAATAGGTGCTGGTCAGTTAACGGTGGAGGTAGTGCGCTCCTCTGGCTTCAGCAGCATGCTATTTATGGCTAGTATGATCAGCCTAGGTCTCGGCATATTTAATTTCTTCCCCATCCCTCCTCTCGACGGAGGTGGAATGCTGGTGGCATTCATTGAAGGGTGTCGGCGTGGGAAGCGTCTTTCCCCTCGAACAGTGCGTTTAGCCTACACTATTGGCACCACTTTTTTAATTGCGCTTGTAATTCTAATAACCTTTGTAGATATCTGGCGTCTACCAAGGGGCTTTGGATTATGACACGTCGAACCTCCAAACCATTAAGAATTGGCAAGGTGATTGTTGGCGGCGACGCCCCCATCGTGGTGCAGTCTATGACCAAGACCGATACCCGCGACATTAAAGCCACTATAAACCAGATTAAGGAGTTGGAGGATTGCAGTTGTGAGATTGTGCGGGTGGCAGTCCCCGACAAGGAAGCGGCTGAAAGCCTGGCAGCGATAAAAAGGAGCGTTTCACTACCTATTATTGCTGATATACACTTTGACTACCGCTTAGCTTTGGTTGCGCTACAAGCGGATGTTGACGGGCTCCGCCTCAATCCCGGCAACATAGGAGACAAAGAGCAGGTTGCCAGAGTAGTAGCTGCTGCTAAAGAAAGAGAGGTGCCTATCCGTATTGGGGTAAATGCTGGCAGCTTGCCGGCCAATTTTCAGCCCAGGGCTCCACTGGCTAAGCGCATGGTTAATATGGCATTAGAGCAAATAAAGCTTATGGAAAGCCTGGATTTCGATTTAATCAAGGTCTCCCTTAAAGCCTTTGATGTTCCCACTACCATTCAGGCTTATCAAATGATTGCCGATAAAATACCCTACCCACTACATCTAGGCGTCACTGAGGCTGGGCTTCCCCGGACGGGAGCCATACGCAGCGCTATAGGCATTGGCATACTTCTCTATCAGGGGATTGGTGACACCATACGCGTTTCTCTCACCGCCCATCCTTGTGAGGAAGTATTGGTGGCTTACGAAATTCTAAAAAGCTTGGGACTTCGCCAGCGAGGTCCGACTCTGGTGAGCTGCCCTTCCTGCGGCCGAGCCGAAGTTGATATCATTGCTCTGGCCGAGGCTGTGAGCAAACGTCTAGAAAAGATAAGCAAACCTATTAAAGTGGCAGTCATGGGCTGCATAGTCAACGGCCCTGGCGAGGCCAAAGATGCTGATGTCGGCATTGCCTGCGGCAAGGGCAAAGGTGCTATATTTAGAAAGGGGGAGGTGGTGTGCACAG
>Ga0172363_10001872_pt1 | contig 16918 bp, 14 predicted proteins | sample LakKivs2_kivu2a2_FD_114541 | JGI IMG/M metagenome (GOLD analysis project Ga0172363, IMG submission 114541) | Sediment microbial communities from Lake Kivu, Rwanda - Sediment s2_kivu2a2 | ecosystem: Environmental > Aquatic > Freshwater > Lake > Sediment | place: Rwanda: Western Province, Lake... | reverse complement strand
CCTCCTTCTGCCGCAGCCGCTCCATGATCGACGTTGCCATGAACGCCGCGATGAACAGCGTCGTGCCGATCGCCACTATGGCAGTGAGCATATACCCGGTGTATGGCACATCGGGGGGCGGCGCGATCGGATGGAAGTCGACGACTTCGTAGTGTTCCAGCAGCACCATTCCGGCATAGAGCACCAGTGCAACGGCGGCGATTTCGCAGGCATCGCGGCGGGTGAGCAGGATCGACGCGAGGATCACGTGGAAGATGTAGTAGAAGCCGAACGGGTTCGTCAAGCCCCCGGCGAAGTGGAGCATCCCGGTGAGGATGACGAGGTCAAGCACAACCTGCACCTTGACGAAAAGCTCGATGGTGCGGACGTTGGGGATGGCGCCTTTGCGTCGCCGATCCAGCACGTGCAGGATGAGCATGTAGGCGACGTTGAGCGCGAAGAGGCAGCCTGACAGCAGCAGGATCTTGCGGGCTTCCGACAAGCCGTAGGGCATGAACCCGTTGCCGGCCGGGACCGCCAGCAGCGTCCCAACCACCGCCATCCAGCGCAGCCTGACAAACCACTTCGCCCGGTCGGCAAGCTCGGCCTGTCGCGGCACCAGCAGATTCTCAATCCCAAGGGGGAGGTCCGGCACGCCGATGTCTCCTGGGGCAGGGGGGACGCGACTTCGTGTCGCACAGCGCAACGACGAGGGCCAGCTCCGGCCGGCCCCCGCATCCCGATACTGCCGCGTGCTTCGTCCTGGCCAGGTTCGGCCGCAAATCAGGGTTCAACCGCGAACCGTGACATCATTCGCGACCGAAGACAGGACGCACGCCTTCACTGCACCCCGCACTTCTACGCATTCCGCGGAAGCCCGATGTCGTTCGTTCCGGCCAGGGCGATGATCGCCTGCCGGCAACCGCACGAGGCAGCCTCCCCCTACACGCTCAGCAGCTTCTCGACGGTGGAGATCAGCTCCGCCGGCTTCACCGGCTTTTCAATGAACGCTTCGACCGGAAGGAAATCGGCATCTTTCTTGGGGTCGAACTTGAATTTCGTGACCTGCCCGACCGAGGTGGCCATCAGCACTGGGATCTTCTTCAGATCCGGCGATGCCTTCAGTTTGTATGCCACCTGGAAGCCCTGATCGACCGTCGACATCATGACGTCGAGGATGATCAGATCAGGCTTGTCCTGCTCGGCCTTGGCCAAGCCGCTGTCACCATCCGGGGCGGAATCGACGGCATAGCCATGGCTTTCCAGGATCATCCGTTCGGCTTCAACGATGTCGGGATCATCGTCAATGATCAGCACTTTCTTGGCCATTCGGTTCTCCTTCATGCGGGTGCGGAGGCAGCGGGGGGAATTGGAAGTTATGAGTTATGAGTCATGAGTTACGAGTTATGAGTTGTGGGTTGGCGATCCGCAGCCATCAATTCATGGCTCTCAGCCCTTGACTCACAACCTTCAACTTCTAACTCACAACTTCAACTCCGTCTGCCCGGCGTTTCGAGTTCAGAATTCTGATTATGGCGTCAACTGCCGCGGGAACCGCCGCGGCGACGGCGGCCGTCATCTCGTGCCCCGGCTCGATGCTCTCGGGCTCGATTCCGGCGATCGTCACGCGCGAGAGCAGGCCCAGCCGGTCGGCGAGGCTCAATGCGTACGACAGGCCAATCCCGTGCAACGAGAACGCATCGGACACGATAGTGATTTTCGCGCGAGACGCGGGAAAGATCAATAGTGTACCGGAAGTCTGCCCCATGCGCGCGGCGTCGATGATGATCGCGTCGCAGTCGTCCTGCAGGTATTCGATCACTCCGAGTGCATCGGCGCCAACGGAAATCAGCTCGACGTCGTCGGGAAGATCGCGTTGCCGCAACGCCGCGATGACGGCCGGGCCGACGGCGTCGTCGCCCGCGATCTCGTTTCCCACGCCGATGATGCGCATTCTCTTCATACGCGTACGTGCCCTGGTGCGTTTGTGCGTTCGTGCGCATGACTTCAGGCTCGCGCACTGGCGCACCCGCGCACCCGCGCACCCTCACACGAACTGCACGTCCAGCAGGTGCACCGAGCAACTGATGCACGGGTCGTACGCCCGCACCAGCATCTCGAGGGCGAAGGTGATCTCGTCCTTGCTCTTGCCCGCGCCCAGCATCTCCGGCACGAACTTCTTCATGTCGTCGTCGATGTTCGCGCAGTTCTGCCCGGTGGGGATGACGCAGTTGGCATCGACCACGGTACCGTTTTCGTCATAGGTGTACTCGTGGTAGAGGATGCCGCGCGGCACTTCGCAGGCGCCAACGCCCGTGCCGGCCCTCGGCTTGATCTGCGGCACCGGCTCGTCCTTCAGGCCATTGGCCAGCAGCTTGTCGATCAACTCGATCATGTCCTGCACCACGTGCCCCACTTCGATCACCTGGCAGACGTTGTTGAAGTAGGGATTGCAGTTCTTGGGCTTGTAGCCGAGAGCCTTGGCTGCACCCTTGCCGGTGGCGTTCAACTTGTCGAAGTTGTTGTTGCACCGGGCGAGCGCACCCACCGCGAACGACGACCGGCTCACCGCCGTATGCTTGGCGGTCGAATGGGGTACCACGCGCTCGTTGGTCATCTTGCGGTAGTTCTTGTCGGAGGTCAGGCCGCAGTCCGACGAGCAGATCTTGCCGTCGTACAGAGGGAATTCGCCATCCACCCCGCCCAACGAGATGTATTCGGTGTCGCGAGTGAAGGCCGGGAGTTTGCCGGCGAGAGACGCCACAAGGTCCACGGTGGCAAGGACGTCGGACACGGCATCCGCCAGCCTCTTGCGGAGGGCCTTCAGGTCCTCGGCCGACGGAATTTTCGTGAAGCCGCCCGGTACCATCGAGATCGGGTGGACTGCCCGCCCGCCCACGACGTCGCAGATGTCGTTTGACAGCTTCTTCAGCCGCAATGCTCGTTTGACCACGTCGGGGTGGCTGGAGATCAGCGGGATCACCGACGGCGCGCCAATGAGGTCGGGCGATACCAGGAAGTACACGTGGAGGATATGGCTTTGGAGGAACGAGCCGCCCACCATCACCTTGCGGAGCAGCACGGTTTGCTCCGACACCTTGATGTTCATTGCATCTTCGGTGGCCTTCAGGCTGGCGAGCTGGTGGCCGGGCGAGCAGATGCCGCAGATGCGGCTGGTGATCAGGTGCGATTCCTTCCAATTGCGGCCGCGAAGGAACGCCTCGAAGAATCGTGGAGCCTCCACGATGTTCAGCTCGCATTTCTCCAGCTTGCCGTTTTTCACGTTGACCACGATGTTGCCGTGGCCTTCGACGCGCGTCACATGATGAACGTTTATGTCAAGGTTCTTCGCAGTGGTCATTGCGACACCTCCGAATACCCGTAGAACAGACGATATTTCCTGAGAACGTCCTGGGCGGTCAGGCCGTGCGCCGCGAGCACGTCGTTGGCGGCGTCCATCTTGGGATCGTCGAGGAGACCGCGGCACCCGAAGCAGATGTGGTTGACCGACGGGCAGCGGGCCCCGCAGCCGGCCCTGGTGATCGGCCCCAGGCAGATCTCGCCGAAGTCGTAGCGGCAAGCATTTTCCTTCATCTTGCACTCGACGCATACCGGGTACTTCAGCAGCCTCGGCTCCTGACCCGTGAGCAGTGCCTTGAGCACGTTCATGTAGTCCTGCTTGTCCATCGGGCAGCCGTGGACCTTGTAGTCCACCTTGACGACCTGATCGACCGGCCGCACGGGCAACGTATCGAAATAGCCGGCCTTGTCGCCGTAAACGTACTCGCGAACCTTGTCCAGCGGCTGGAAGTTCTTGAGCATGTTGAGGCCGCCGGTGGTGGCGCAGGCGCCCAGCGCCACGAGCACCTTGGCGTTCTCGCGGATTTTTTTGATCCGCTCCACGCACGACGGCGTTGAGATTGAGCCCTCGACGAACGCGATGTCGTAATCGTCGCGCCGGACGCTCGTCGCCTCGCGGAAATTCACAACTTCCACCGCACTCAGGATGTCTACAAGCTCATCTTCGCAGTTCAGCTTCTGGAGCTGGCATCCTTCGCAACTGGTGAAATCGAAAAATGCGACCTTGGGTTTCATCTTAGAAAGCCTCCGGGAAATCCTTGATCTGGGCATAGTTGAACACCGGACCATCCTGGCAGACGTAGAGAGAGTTGATCTGGCAGTGGCCGCACTTGCCGACGCCGCACTTCATACGCCGTTCCAGCGACACTATCACGTGGTCGTCGCGGAAGTGCTTGGAGCGCAGGCTCAGCAGCACGAACTTGAACATGATGGGCGGCCCGACGGCAACTGCCCAGGTGGTGTCGGGGTTGGGGTTCAGCTCGGAAATCAGCGTGGTGATCACGCCCGTGTGGCCCTTCCAGTCGGCATCGCCGCGGTCGACCGTCACACGGAAGTCGACGCTTGAGTTGGCGGTCCACGCCTTGGTTTCGTCGGCAAACAGCAGCTCGGCGGGCGACTTCGCTCCGTAGAGGATGGTCACCTTGCCGAAGTCCTCGCGAGTGTCGAGCACGTAGTTGATCAGCGAGCGCAACGGCACGATCCCGATGCCGCCGCCGATGAACAGGACGTCTTTGCCTTTCAGCTCGTTGACGTTGAATCCTTTGCCGAAGGGCCCGCGGATGCCGACCATCGATCCGACGGGCAGCATGTGCATCGCGTTGGTGAGGCTGCCGGTGGCTCGCACGCAGAGGTCGAAGCTGCTCTTCTTCGTGGGAGACGACGAGATCGAGATCGGCGCTTCGCCGTAGCCGAACATCGAGACTTCAACGAATTGCCCCGGCTGATGGCCGAGGTCCGAGCCGTCCACGAACTGCAGCTCGAAGAACTTCTCCTTGGCCGTCATCTGCTCCGCGCGGCTGATGCGTGCGGGCCGAGGGACGTAGAGCTTTTTCTCAGCGCAACGGCACGTTTCTGCAGGGCTCATTTCTATGGTTCTCCTGAACAATCAGTTGATTGGTATCCGATGTCACAGTTTGGCGACGGCCTTCTCGAGGTCATTGGCAATCTCAGCGATGTCGATCTTGGCCACGCACTGGCGGCTGCAACGGCCGCAACCCACGCAGAAGGGGGCGCCGTACTCGGCCGCAAAGTAGCGGAACTTGCGGTTGAAACGGTGCCTCTGGCGATTCCCGCGCGGCTTGCGGAACGATTCGCCCCCCGCCACCTGGGCAAACTCGTCGAGCTGGCAACTGTCCCAGAAGCGCTCGCGCTTGCCGTGAACGAGATCAAGCTCCAAGTCGTCGCGGACGTCGAAGCAGTAGCAGGTGGGGCATACGAGGTTGCAGGTGCCGCAGGCGAGGCACTTCTTGCCGATCTCCTCCCACAACTCGAGGTCCTGGCCGTCCTTTGCGAGAAGCGGGAGGGCCGAAGCCTCGGGCTTCATCTTGCGGCCGGGATGGGTGTGGCAGCGATCCTGCGTCTTCTTCGCTTCAGCCCGATCGATGTCGGTGACGGGCTGTGTCTTGATCCCCGCCATCACCTGCTTGCCGCGGTCGGTCAAGACGTCCACCAGGTAGCTCTGCCCGATGTCGGTTAGGAAGACGTCGAATCCCTGATCGAAATTGTTGGATCGAACGGCGTCGCAGAAGCAGTATTCGTCGGGGTTGCAACTGACGCCGACGAACAGTATCTTGTTGCGGCGATTGAAGTAGTTGGCTTCGTATTCCCCGCGGCGGAAGGCGAAGTCCAGCCGCAGGATACCCTGCATGTCGCACGGGTGAATTCCCAGCACTGCGACGGGCCGGGGATCAGGCTCGGGCTCCTTCACCGAGAAATCGGCCGTCGAAAACTCAAGCAGCTTCTCGCGGGGAGGCAGCACGAATTTCTTCGGCGGAAGAATCGTGGTCACGTAATCGAGCTCCACGGTCATCCCATCCCGCACTTCCTCGAAGGCGCTGAACTTGCCTCGAGGCACGGGCGCGTAGACCGTGTGGCTCTTCTTGAGCTTTTCCACAAGCTCGGGGATAGCGGCTTTCGCCAGGACAACCTGATCCATTTCGATTTTCTCCTCATCGCAATGCTGTGACACGTCTTGAGGATCGATATTCCATTCCTCAGGGACGGGCATGCCGTATTCTCTCAGGAATTGCGCGCAGACTCGCTTGGAAACACGATATCGGCCGCCGGGAGTGCTGCAGGCCTCCAACTTGCCGGATTTTATCCAACTGACAACGGTCTCGGTGGTGACTCTGCAATGGCTGGCGATCTCGCCTGTAGTGAGAAGTTGGTCGGGGGACTGTTTGTTGGGCATCGTGATGCGGCCTCACGCTTGGATAGACGACCAGTTCCACAGCAAAAACACAGAAGACACGCTCGACTTCTCCGGCATCCTGGATTCCAGCGTAATCAGATAAATCGGAACATTCCGGCAACTTGGAATCCTGCGCACTACCCATTATACCACGATTCGCGAGAATAGCAAATGGAAAAATCGTCTGAATCCCAACTTTTCCGGTTTAGCCGTATGAGTCCGCCGTGGAGTATGGAATTAGTTCCATTGTTTATGGAACCGATTCCATAAAACAGCAATTTTCACGTCGAGCGGGAAATGCCGTAAGTCGTTGTTTCCTAATGTACTTCAACTCATTTGCCGATGAAAATGGGGATTCTTCCGCAAGCAGTGGCACGAATTTTGCATATGGACAACCCGATCTGACTCAGGAAGCCGAAAAACCGAAAGACCGATCCAAGCCAGCAGTGTAGTTCCACCAAGGGCGATCTGACCGGCACGAAACAGGGTTCCCTTGTGACTGTCGAGAACCGATTGCTCAGCGGCATCGCGCCGCATCAGCAGGATTACGCACGGCACCAGCCGACTCACGCCGTGAGTATTGCGCACCTTCCATGCTCGCTTCCCTCTGAACGTCCCACGCAATCCCCCTCTAATGCTCTCCCTAACAGCCCGGGCGCCGGCTGGGGTCTCCCGGGCCAGTTCTCAATTTCCGCCCCCATCGGGGCGTCTAAACAGTTCAGAACTATGAATCCGGAATTCAGAATGCCCAGGCCGCGCGATTTCATTATGGATTCTGAATTCTGGCTGCTGTTTGCTGGCCTCCGTATTCTGACGTGCAAATGCCGCAACTAGTCGCCGGACAACGGGCTGCCGCACAGGCTTTCGGTGATGGCGTGTTGGTGCGAATCCGACGCCTGATCGAAGGCGCTCCGATACGCGTCTGCGGATGGGCCGCAGGCGCCGCCGGCCGCGTCCGGCGCTTCGGCTCAACCGTCAGACCGTGGCATCCCATTCAGTACTACGGCCGCATACGCTCGATCGCCAAGAACCGTGCACGCAGGGCGTTCCCGTGGCCGGCCCGCAGGTTGCTGGCTCACCGGTACCCCCGCCACCTTGTCCCGGCCGAGCTGCGAGCCAAGCCCGCGTGGTTGGACAAGCTGGACCGCCCCGCCGAGTATGCCGCCGCCGAAAACGTCATCAAGGGAATCTTCAGGTTCCACGGCATCGACCAAGACTACGGCAACAACATCCGATGGCGAAGCCTCGTTGGCAACTACATGTGGGACATGGAACTCCACTCGTTCCGCTTCCTCGATTCGTTGAGTTGCCTGGCACAGGACGGCGATCATCCGGATCGAGCCATTCACTGCGGCAAGGACATCATGCGGGACTGGATCGAGCGATGCGCCTATCCGCACCGTCCGGCCTGGCACCCCGACGTAATCTCCATGCGTATCCCCAACTGGATCAAGTTCCTCATCAGCTTTCCCGAGGAGCACGATGCCGGCCTCCGGGACAGCCTCTCGCAGCAGGCCGCGTGCCTGGAGAGGAACCTCGAGATTTTTCTGCCGGGCACCGAGCTGATCGAGAACGGGATCGCGCTCGCAATGGCAGGGCTTTACTTCCTCGGCGGCGACGCCCCGCGCCGCTGGCTCGATCACGGCATGCGGATCATCAACCGTCAGCTTCGGGAGCAGGTACTCCCCGGAGGCGGGCACTTCGAACGCTCGCCCATGTACCACAGCATCCTGCTCGAGAGCCTCATCAACTGCCATAACCTCCTCAAGGCTCGCCAGATGGAACCCGTGTGGCTTGACGACCGGCTGACGCCGATGACGCAACGGCTCGCCGATCTCATCCATCCGGATCACGATATCCCGCTTCTGAACGATTCGTCCCTCGCGTACGCGTCGGATCCGTTGGACATCATCCACTATGCCAAGTGCTCGCTGAACTTCAAGCTGCAGCCATTCTCCCGCGAACACGAGGACGACGGCTATCACGTGTTCAAGGATGGCGCATGCTTCATCGTGATCGACGGCGGGCCGCTGGGCCCCGACTTCATGCCAAGCCACGGCCACGCCGACACCTTGTCGTACGAGATGTCGATCAACCGGACGCGCGTGATCGTGGATTCGGGTGTCTTCAGCTACGCGGCCGACGACCTCCGGGCCTATTGCCGCGGAACGCCCGCACATAACACGGTGGTGGTCGATTCATCCGATCAGTCGGAGATGTGGCGGTCGTTCCGGGTGGGCCATCGGGCACGGCCGGTCGAGCCGACTGTCTTCGACCACGGGCAACTCGCCGGCTTCACCGGCGCCCACGACGGCTATCGCTTCATCCCCGGAAACGTGGTGCATTACCGGGCGTTGCTGCACGTGCTCGACAGATTTTTCGTGGTCAGCGATCTCGTTACGGGAGAAGGCAAACATCGGTTGGAGAGCTGCGTCCACTTCCATCCGCGCCTGTCGGTCGACTGGCGCGATGACCGCTGCATCGTGAGCGACGAGGGGCGCACGATTCTCCAGGTGATCCCGTTTGGATGCCAGACCTCGCAAGGCGGCTACTCATGGTATTGCCCCGAGTTCGGGTGCAAGTACGAGAATATCATGTGGGTCTTTGCCGTCACCATCCAATTGCCGCACCGGTTCGGGTATTTCCTGATACCCGGCGACGCCGCCGTGACCGCAGCGTGCGGATTCGAGGGCGACGACAGTTGCTACCGTGTTGATTTTGAAGGGCGAAAGACGTTTGTGATCCGCGGAGCAGGCAATCACTATACGTTGGAGTGATTGCCTGTGCAAGCCTGGCCGGAGCGCTGGGCGAGATTCAAGCGGCTACGGAGACGTATCTGCCGTATAGGGCCGGACCGCTCGAACTGTCGCCCGGCGCACGGCCATTTTTGGTGGTGGGGTGATGGGGTGATGGGGTGATGGGTGACGGGGCGATGGGGTGATGGGGTGCGGAGAGAAGGCAAAAAGGCAGGAAAAAAGAGAAGAGGCCGGTTGTCTTCCTTTTGCCTTTTGCCTTTCTTCCTTCCATCGCCCCATCGCCCCACCACCCCACCACCCCACCACGTACGGTTCACGGTAGCGGGCCTGGCTCGGACGAGCATAGCAGGTGTCTCGGTCGCCGCGGGCAAAAATGCCCCCGGCACCACACCAGGCCCGCTACTCTGCACCGTACGCAGGCAGGTACATGACACAGGCTACAGGTTTGAATGCGTTGTTCCTGTAGCCTGTGTGGCCTGCTTGGGGATGAAGGCTACCGACGCTTACGAGGCACTCGGGTCGAAATCGCACAGCCGCCGCGTGTAGTCGATGCAGTGGTCCAGCATCGCGATCTTCTCCTCCATGCCGCTGCCTTGGGCCGACAGCTCCATATCGGCGATGATCGATTCCGCTTGATCCATAAGGCTTTTCACAACGGCCTTGAAGTGCCTCAGTTGCTCGGTGTTTGAGACCGCCTGGGCCAGCCCCGGTTGTTCGAAAAGCTCTTGCATGGTTGCCTCCGGTTAACAGGGAAAAACGGAATTGAGGGAAAAGCGAAAAAGAAAAAGGAGAAGAACACTTCAAACTCCAGGCAACGGGGCGGACGGCAGGACGGGGCGACCAATTCCGTAGCTGCAGTTCTTTTGCCTTTTCCTTTTTCCTCTTGCCTATTCTATCGTTACACCCAGCCCCTGAGTTTCATCGCTTCTGCCACGCGAGCAACTGCCACGCAATATGCTGCCACTCGCATATTGGTGTTGTTCTTCTTGGCCATGGCCAGCACGTCGCGGAATGCAGACGTCATCTTCTTGTCCAGCCGCTCGTACACCGTCTCCAAATCCCACGTATAGTTCTGCGCGTTCTGCACCTGCTCGAAGTACGACACGGTGACGCCGCCGGCGTTCGCGAGGAAGTCGGGAATGAAGAACACGCCCTTCTTGAACAGGATGTCGTCGGCTTCCGGCGTGCACGGCCCATTGGCAAGTTCCAGCGAGATCTTGGCCTTCACCTTGCCGGCGTTCTCCTTGGTGATCACGCTCTCGACGGCGGCGGGAATCAACACGTCCACGTTGAGCTCGAGCAGTGCTTCGTTTGAGACCGGCTTGGTGCCGGGGAAGCCCGCCACGGATCCGGTCGCCGCCTTGTGAGCCTTCACGGCGTCTGCGTCCAGCCCGGCTTCGCAGTAGATGCCCGCCGTGGAGTCCGACACGGCAACGACCTTGGAGCCAAACATCTCCTTCACCAGCTTGTTGGCGTAATAGCCGGCATTGCCGAAGCCTTGAATGGCCACGGTGCACTGGCTGAGGTTAATGCCCTTTTCCTTGGCGGCTTCACGGAGGATGTACATGCCGCCGCGGGCCGTGGCGTCGTTGCGGCCCGGCGACCCGCCAAGAGCCAGCGGCTTGCCGGTGATCATGCCCGGCTCGTGCGTGCTGCGGATCGCTTCGTACTCGTCCATCATCCACGCCATGATCTGGGGATCGGTGTAGACGTCGGGCGCGGGGACGTCGCTGGTAGCCCCAACGATTCGGCAGACTTGGCGGATATATGCCCGGGAGAGGCGTTCGAGCTCGCTCTTGCTCATCTCCTTCGGATTGCAGATCACGCCGCCCTTTCCGCCGCCCAGCGGAATGTCCACCACCGCCGTCTTCCACGTCATCCAGGCCGCCAAGGCGCGAACAACGTCAATTGTCTCTTGCGGATGGAATCGGATGCCGCCCTTGCACGGACCGCGAGCGTCGTTGTACTGCACCCGGAACGCCTTGAAGACCTTCACGGTGCCGTTATCCATTCGGACGGGCAACGACATGTGCAGTTCGCGCATCGGCTCGCGCAGAGCTTCGCGCAGCCCGCCATTCAGATTCAACTGATTCATGGCCGTGTCGAGCTGCCTTTGCGATATCTCAAATGGGTTGTTCTCGTTCACGCTTGGATGCTCCTGAGGCCCCGAGGAAATCAGATCGACCATTGTAGGTATTGATTATAATAAGGGACGCTGATGATGTCAAGAGGAAGTAAGCGTCTCAAATCACGGCAATCAGCCATTCTTATACGCAACCGGCTTCTTGTGCAAAGCACGATGCGAAGAGCGATCAGGCAAAGGGCGATCATCCGTTGATTCCTGCCCGCTTTAGATGTATAATGAAAAAGAGCAAACTGGCCATTCAGTTCAGCTTCAGGAAGCTCATATCAGATGAACACGATACTGCAGAAACAAACGGTCGCGGATTCGACTTCGCTATTTGTGGTGCAAGCCCCGGAGATCGCCCGCAAGGCCCGCCCGGGCCAGTTCGTCATCCTGAGAGTGGTGGAGGAGGGCGAGCGATTTCCGCTCACCATTGCCGATTACGATCGCACGGCCGGCACGATCACGCTTGTGTCGCTCTCGATCGGGGCGTCCACCATGCTGCTTGAATCGCTGAAGGAGGGCGACAGCATTCTAGATCTCGCAGGGCCGCTAGGCAACCCGACGCACATCGAGAAGGTCGGCACGGTGGTCTGCGTGGGCGGGGGCGTTGGCATCGCCGCGATTCATCCCGTTGCACGCGGCTTCAAGGAGGCCGGCAACCACGTCATCTCCATCATCGGCGCCAAGAGCCGCTCCAAACTGCTCTGGGAAGACAAGATGGCCGCCGCCAGCGATGAGCTGATCGTTACAACCGACGACGGCACTGCCGGCCGGCAGGGATTCGTCACCCAGCGGCTGCAGGAGTTGATCGATGCCGGCCGGGCCATCGGCCTCGTCTTTGCCGCCGGCCCCGCCATCATGATGAAGATGGTGGCCAAGGTCACCCTTCCCTACCGCATCAAGACGATCGTCAGCCTCAACCCGGTGATGATCGACGGCACGGGCATGTGCGGCGGATGCAGGGTGGAAGTGGGCGGGCAACAGAAATTCACCTGCGTCGACGGCCCCGACTTCGATGCCCACCAGGTCGATTTCGACCTCCTCCTGGCGCGGCTCTCCGCCTATCGCGACCTGGAGCAGGTGACGAAATGCAAATGCCAGAAGAACAAGGGATGATGGGATGATGGGATGAAGGGGATGAAGAGATGGCGGCGGCCATCTTTCCCTTCATCGCTCCATCGTTTGGTCTCTTCATCTCTTCATCTTTCCGGTCTGTGATCCGCATTCACTGAGGAAACACGACAGATGGCGAGAGAAGTAGTTCCGCGTCACGAGATGCCCCGGCAGCAGCCGGATGTTCGGCGCCACAACTTTCAAGAAGTCGCTCTCGGCTATGATGCCGACACGGCGGTGATAGAGGCGAAGCGCTGCCTCGAATGCAAGAACGCTCCGTGCGTGAAGGGATGCCCCGTTGGGATCGACATTCCCGGGTTCATCAAGCAGATCAAGCAGGGCAACTTCGCGCAGTCGATCGAGATCATCCGCCGCACCAACAGCCTCCCGGCCGTGTGCGGGCGGGTCTGCCCGCAAGAGGACCAGTGCGAGAAGCTGTGCACGCTGGGCCGCAAGCACGAGCCGGTAGCGATCGGGCGGCTGGAGCGATTCGCGGCGGACTACGAGCGTGCGAACCGGCCGGTTGCCGCCATGCCGAGCCGCAAGCCGTCGGGGTCCAAGGTCGCGGTGGTCGGCTCCGGCCCCGCGGGCCTCACCGTGGCCGGCGACCTTGCCAAGCTCGGCTACCGCGTCAGCATCTTTGAGGCCCTCCACAAGCCCGGGGGAGTGCTCGTCTACGGCATCCCCGAGTTCCGACTCCCGAAGGCTATCGTGCAGGAGGAGGTGGATTACATCCAGCGCCTGGGGGTGGAAATCCGGACCAGCATGATAATCGGCCGCACCGTCACCATCGACGAATTGCTGTCCGACAGCTACCAGGCGATTTTCATCGCCAGCGGCGCCGGGCTGCCGAAATTCAAGAATATCCCCGGCGAGCAGCTCAACGGCGTGCTCTCGGCCAACGAGTTCCTCACCCGCTCGAACCTGATGAAGGCCTACGACTTCCCGAACTACCACACGCCGATCAAGGTGGGCAAGCGTGTGGCGGTGGTGGGCGCCGGCAACGTGGCAATGGATTCCGCCCGCACCGCTCTCAGGCTGGGCGCCGAGGAAGTGGCCATCGTCTACCGTCGCTCCCGCACCGAGATGCCCGCACGGGCGGAGGAGATCGAGAACGCCGAGGAAGAGGACGTGCGGCTGGACCTCCTCACCGACCCCGTCCGCATCGTAGGCGAGAACGGCTGGGTGACCGGGATGGAGTGCCTGCGGATGGAGTTGGGCGAAGCGGACGCATCCGGCCGCCGGCAGCCCCTGCCGATTGCCGGCTCCGAATTCATCATGCCGGTTGATACCGTGGTAATGGCGATCGCGACCAGCGCGAACCCGCTGATCCGCCAGACCACGCCCGACCTGCATTGCGACAAGCGCGGCTACATCGTCGTCGATCAACAGACCGGCCGCACCAGCAAGCCGCGGGTCTGGGCTGGAGGCGATATCGTCACCGGCTCCGCAACCGTCATCCTCGCCATGGGCGCCGGCAGAGCCGCCGCGCAGGATATCGACAATCTCCTGCGCAGCAATGGCGATTGGGCACCGATAACAGAGGAGACGGAAAGGAAAAACTAAAAAGAAAAAGGGGAAAAAGCGACCTGCAGATTTCCCTTTTTCTCCTGTCTTTTTCCTCGTTTCCGTTTTCGTCTGGGCGTGGTTTTCGTTTTTTCCTTTTTCCTTTTTCCTTTTTCCTTTTGCCTTGATCAGATTGCTCGTCATCGATCTCGACGGCACGCTGCTGCACAGCTCGGGCGCGCTCAGCCCGGAAAGCATCGGCACGATCGAGCGCTGCAAGGAGGCGGGAATCGCGGTGGTGATCGCAACGGCTCGCCCGCCCCGCAGCAGCCGGATGTTCCATGAACAGCTCCGGCTGAACACGCCGTCCATCCACTACAACGGCGCCCTGATCTGCAACTTCACGGCCGGCACGGGCAGGTCGAACAAGTCTTATGCGACCGCTGCGGTCGCCGTGAGTCTGCCTGCCCCCTCGATCGCCAGACATAGCAGCAGGGGCAGGCAACTCGAAGACTCGACCTGCCCCTACGGCGAGATGCTGCTGCACCGGCCGATCCCGGGCGAGCTTGCCGCCGAGCTGCACGATGCCGCCCTCGCACTCGATCCCGCCGCCATCGTCTCGCTGGAGGTGTGCGACAAATGGTATCTGAACCGCAAGATGACCGCGTTCAAGACGGAGACCGAACGCGTCGGCTTCAAGCCCGATTACCTCGGCGACCTGCGACAGTTCTTCCGGGAGCCGGTGACCAAGGTGCTCATCTCGTTTCCAACGATAGGCGTGCACGTGGCGTGGCCGAAGCTCAGCGAGATGTTCGACGGCCGCCTCTCGCTGACCAAGGCGGAGGAAGGGATCATCCAGATAATGAACGGCGGAGTGACCAAAGGCTCAGCCGTGCAGTTTCTGATGGAACGGCTGGCGGTGTCGCCTGCTGAGACGGCCGCCATCGGCGATGCGCCGAACGACATTTCGATGTTCCATGTCGCCGGTCTTTCCATCGCGATGGGAAATGCCTATCCCGAAACCAAGGCTGCCGCCATGCACGTCACCCTGACAAACGACGAGAATGGCGCGGCAGTCGCGATTCAGAAACTCATACTGAATCCCGAGCCCGTGGAACACTGAATGACACGACCCCCGATCGCTGGCTTCTTTGCCTCTCATCTTCTTGGACTCCTGGTACTGCGAGAAAACCGCAGCTGCGCCCCTACGGGCTAGCCAGAGTTCTTGTCGGAAAATGCGTTATAGTGATAGATTCTTGGCTTCTTGACTTCTTGGCTTCTTGGCTTCTTGGCTTCTTGGCTTCTTGACTTCTTGGCTTCTTGACTTCTTGGCTTCTTGGCTTCTTGACTTCTTGGCTTCTTCCCATGGCAGAACTCGCTACCGTCATCGAAGTGAAAGGCAACACGGCAACCGTCGAGCTGCAACCGAATTCCGGCTGCAAGAGCTGCGGACTGTGTGCGCGCCATGGCGACCGAATGCTGCTGGATGTGGACGCCGTCCCGGGGCTTGAGCCGGGGCAGCGCGTCTACGTCGACGGCGGCCAGAAGGCTTGGGCCGCGAGCCTGCTGCTTTTCATCGTGCCCATCATCGACCTCATCGCGGGCATCATCATCGGACAGGCTGTGGACATCGGCCTGCCGCGCGATCTTGCATCCGCCATCTTCGGAGCCGGCCTCTTCGGCCTTTCCCTCGGCGCTGCGTTTCTGTGGGACCGCCGCTATCGCAAGACCGCCAAGCCAGACCGGCCGCGGATCGTCATGACGAACGTTGAATAATCATGAATGACAAACGTGGGATGGAGCGGTGACGCGTCTTGGGGTGATCGGGTGATGGGTGGCAGGGTGACAGGATCATCATATGATGAGATGACAGGATGATGGGATGATGAGAGAGTCATCTCAGTTCAATCTGTCTCCTCATCCCATCATCCCATTATCCCATCAACTCGTCATTGCATGACTGGCGGCTACGTCTTGATCTCGTTGAGGACGGCTTGGATCTTCTCGGCGGTGATGGTCGTATAGTCGAGTTGTTTGGCCTTCTCAGGCGCCACTCGCTTCAGTTCCTGCCATAGCCTCGCGCGGGCGGTCAGCGGGCGTTTTCCCTTGGCCTTGGCTTTCCGTTTCGGCCTTGCTGCCTTGGCGGGAGCGGGCCTCTTGGGTGCCGCGGCCGGCGCCGGCGCCCCTTCCTTCAGCAGCATCTTGAGATACTCGATCTTTTTCTCGGCCGAGATCGGCCAGTTCAGCACGTCTGCGATCATCTGCATCTGACTACTCACCATGCAACTCCTTTCTTTGCCTCACGGGGGACATCATGTCACTGATAGACTGCATGCAGTAGGGGCGAGCGCTGTGTTCCCCCTTGCTGAAATGCGGCAGCCTACCTTGTGTATTGTAGTCACAATCGGCTCGAATATCAATGATTTTGCGCAAAATCATTGACTATGGAGGCTCACTATCTCGCCAGCTTGTGCCCGTAGCCGATACTGTCGATCAGCCCCATGAAGCGCCGGCCGTATTCGACGTAGTTGGCAAACTTGATCTCTTCGGGCTTGGTCAGGCTCTTGTCGTGTGCGACGGCCGCCATGTGCGGCTCCATCGAGAATCCGCCGTCGTAGCCGCTATCGAGCAGATCCTTCACTATCGCCTGCACGCATCCCTGCCCTTCGCCCGCCCACGTGAACGCGCCCAGCTTGTTCTGCTTGTAGTCCCAGAAGCCGTCCTTTATGTGCACGTAGGCGATGTGATCCTTGACGTGCTGATAGAACTCCCACGCCGACTGCATCGGGCGAGGCCGAGGCCGGGTGTAGTCTTCAGTGAATACCGGATTCCCGGTATCGAACACGAGCTTCAGCCCGGGGACGTTCTCGAGCATCCTGAGCGTATAGGGCCATCCCATGCCGCCGTAGTTCATGCAGTTCTCGTGGACGGCCGTGATGCCGGCGTCGGAAAGCATCTTCACCAGCTCGCGGAGGCGGCGGAAGCGCTCCTGCTCCATCTGGTCTTCCGGCTCGCGGTCCTTCAGCACGGCGAAGCTCATGATGCGGATGAGCTTGGTGCCCAGGCGCTGCATGCGGGGGATGGCCCGCTGCGCCTCGGCGTATGACGAGTCGGGCGGTTGGTCGATCGGCTTGCCCCAGTTCGCGATTGCCGAGCCGAAGCAGT
>Ga0172363_10001870_pt1 | contig 16930 bp, 16 predicted proteins | sample LakKivs2_kivu2a2_FD_114541 | JGI IMG/M metagenome (GOLD analysis project Ga0172363, IMG submission 114541) | Sediment microbial communities from Lake Kivu, Rwanda - Sediment s2_kivu2a2 | ecosystem: Environmental > Aquatic > Freshwater > Lake > Sediment | place: Rwanda: Western Province, Lake... | reverse complement strand
GCTGCAGCCGAGCAGCACCGGGATCTACACCGCGCGCGAGTTCATCACCATGGACCCGAGCAAGCCCGCGCTGAAGCCATCGCGGTGAAGGACGGCAAGTTCCTTGCCGTCGGCACGCGCGCCGAGGTCGGCGCCGCCGCCGGCAAGGACGCGCGTCTCGACAAGACCTTCAACGACAAGGTGGTGATCGCCGGCTTCGTCGAGCAGCACGTGCACCCGGCGCTCGCCGCGCTGACGATGAACACCAAGGTCATCTCGATCGAGGACTGGGACGCGATCGACGGCTTCTCGCCCGCGGTGCGCGACGAGAAGGGCTACGAGGAGCGCCTGAACAAGGCACTCGCGGCGCACACGGACAGGAGCAAGCCCTTCGTGACCTGGGGCTACCACCACTACTTCCACGGCGAGATGTCGCGCGACAAGCTCAACAAGCTGGCGCCAGACTTCCCGGTGATCGTCTGGCACCGCTCCGCGCACGAAGTGTTCCTCAACGACGCGGCGCTGAAGCTCACCGGCATCGCTTCGGCAGAACCGCGAATAGTCCGGTCTCGAAGAAGTGGCCCTTGGGCAGGCTCATCTGGGCCTGCTGAACACACCGCGCAGGTGCGGCACATGAAGGGCATCGACGATCTGGCAACTCTCGTCACGCGCGCCAACGAGGAGGTGCATTGCCTCGAGCTGGTCGGGGGCACCACGACCTCCGGTGGAGCGCTCCCCGATATCGACACGCGCGCCCGCGACGAGTAGCGGCGTCGGATCCGCGAGCTGCAGGCGGAGATCGACGACGCCCGCGCCCGCAACGATCCGCTGCCGACCGAGCGTGCCGAGGCCGAGCTCGACGCGCTGGTGAGCCAGCTGTCGGCGTCGTTCGGCCTCGGGGGCCGTGCCCGCGCGCAGGGATCCGCCGCCGAGCGCGCCCGCTCGACCGTCGCGTGGCGCCTGAAGGCCGCGATCAAGCGCATCTCGGCGCAACACCCGGCCCTCGGTCGCCACCTCGAGAACGCGGTCCGCACCGGCACGTGGTGCATCTATCGTCCCGAGACGCCGGTGCGCTGGACCGTCGCGCGCTGAGCGTCGACGATCGCCACGACGTCGCGAACCACGTCGCGTACCACGTCGGCCGGACGCTCCCGGTGCGGCGAACGGCCGGTCGCACGGTAGACGATACGCTCGGCGTGCGGGCGGTGTTCCGACGCACGAGGACGTCCTGCACGTTGGGCGCCACGCGTAGCCCGTCTGCGCGGTTGCCGCCGACGGTGTTGCGCCGATGCTCGCCGTCACTGACGCCGCCGATCGTCACGCCGTGACCGCGCCCACCGCGTCCTACCGGATGCACACAGCGGGGTCGCTGGTCACGAAGACGTTGCGAACCCAGCGGTTGGTACCACACTCGGGTTGGCTATCGACGAGGTCGGCGCGCGGGCCCGCGTTGTCGCCGCGGTCGTTGTTCAACGCGGTATTGCGCGTGATCACGTTGTCCTGGCCCGAAGCGACGACGATGCCGTGCCTCTGGTTGTCCTCGGCGAAGTTGCCCACCACGCGGGTCCGGATGCTGGAGAAGATCTCCATGCCGTTCGCTCGGTTCGAGCTTGCGACGTTCCCGGTAACCTTGGCGCTCGTCTCGTCGGTCACGTCGATGCCGACAGAGTTGTCGGTCGCCGTGTTGTCGACGACCGTGTTGCGCGTGCCGCGGTCGAGGAGAAAGCCGCGGTTCGTGTTTCGCGAGGCGACGTTGTCACGCAAGGTGGTGCGCTCGGTAGAAGCGAGCTGGAAGCCGAACGCATTGAAGAACGACAGATTCCCGATCAGGCGGTTTCCGGACGCGCCCAGAACGAGGAAGCCGCTGTCGCCGCTCTGCAGCGACGCGTTGTCGATCAGCCGGTTGCCGCTGCTCTCGACGCGGAACCCCTCACCCAGACGGCCGCTTCCCGCATCCGCGACCGCGACCGTCACGCCCTCGATCCGGTGTGATCCTTCCCCGAGCACGTGCACGCCTCTCTGGCAGATCTGGACGGTCCCGTTGCGGAGAGTCGCGCGCTTTCCGACGACCACGATGCCAACGGCCGTGTCGACCCCGGCCGACTGGCAGACCACCGAGAAGCCGTTCAGATCCAGGGTCGCCGGCCCGACGACCGTGAGCGCCGCCGGCCCCGGGCCGCATCTCTCGAGGTTGCCCTGCAGCACGACCGTCTCGTTGGGTCCGATGACGTCCCCGCAGGCGACCTGAGCTTCCGCCGTGCCGGCTCGAATGAGCGCCACGAGCAGCGCGGCGCCAACCGCCAGGCGGCGGGTACCAGTGAGCGTTTCCATGGTCGGGTCCCTTTCTCTCGTCCTCTGCCCGATCGGCGAACGCTCGACGGGCTGCGGTGGCCCCATTGCCCGCCGCAACCGCATCTGCGTGAGGACGGCCCTTCCATCGTGAGGTTCGACCGGTCAGCCGGCAGCAGATTCAGCAGGTAGCGCAGGCTCCTCCGCCGACCGTGAGAGATGGAGGAAGCACGCAGCCCGCCTGCGTGCCCGGGGAAGCGAAGGAGCGGTTAGCGTACGGGAGCCGACCACTCGGAAAGAAGAGGTTCGCTCGGACGCGCATGTCGATGTAGCTGTGGCGCATCGCTCACTTCGGATCTCGCCTGGTCACCGCCGTAGCCTTGCTGTCTGCAGCTGCATCGACGACGGGGGCGACGCTGCCACCGGAGCGCCTCTCGTTCGACCCGTGGATGGCGGCGGTACGCGTGCGCACGTACCCCAACGTCCGCGTCGAGCGCCCCGACTTCGACTCGCGGGGCACGCGGCTGATCGGCGACCTGCGCGTCGCCGATCTCTCCGGCGGCGGCGTCGACACGGAGACCGGAACCGACCAGATCTACGTGCTGCGCTTCAACCCGCACACCGGGAAGCCGTCGCCGCCGCGCTGTCTCACCTGCGACCAGCCCGGACCCAACGGCCTCGCGAAGTGGTCTCCGGACGACAGCCGCATCCTGTTCCACTCGCAGCGTACCCGCAACCTCGGCGGCCCCAATGCCGGCAGCGGATTCCCGTTCGACGACGTCTGGGTGATGAACGCCGACGGCAGCGAGCCGACCCAGCTCACCTTCGGTGCGGGGGACGCGGCGGACTTCCACGCCGTGTGGTCGCCCGACGGGCGCCAGATTGCGTGGATCCACCACGGCTGTGCCCTCGACTGCTTCTGGGAGCTGATGATCGCGGACTTCGTCGAGGGCCCGATCCCGCACCTCGCCAACCAGCGGCGACTTTCCCCGGAGGCAGACCCCAGCTTCTGGGAGACGCAGGACTTCACGCCCGACGGCCTCCTCATGGTGACCATCACCGCCGAGGGGCTGCTCAACGGCGAGTCGTTCCTCGTCGACCCTGCGACGGGCGAACGGGTGCGCCGCCTCACGCGCAATCCGTACTGGGACGAGCAGTTCCACCCGTCGCCGGACGGTCGCACGATCATCCAGATGTCGGCCCGCGACAACCCGGGCGCGACCGCGTCGGCGCAGCTCGCCGCGTTCGATGCGGGGACGCCGCCGTCGAGCGACTACCGGCTGGTGCCGATCGTCGCCTCGACCTTCGGGTCCGACGACGGCCCGCGGACCGACCTCTATCTCGTGGACGCCACGGTCGGCGACGCGCGCATCCGGCGGCTCACCTTTCTCGGTGATCAGGGGCAGGTGATTCCCGAGTTCGGCTGGAGCCCCGACGGGAGGTTCGTCGCCTGGGGCGGGCGACGGCCGATCGGCAACCGCCGTGCCGAGTTCCTCGGGCTGCAGGTCCTGAGCTTCGAGGACCCCTGCAGTCGGCGCGAGCTCGGGCGGGACCCCTTGCTGCCGCGCCGGGGGGGCGCGCCGATCCTCTGTGCGGACCGGATCCCGGTACGCTGACGGAGGCGACACAGGGCCGCATCCTCCGGATCGACCTCGGGAGCGGCGTCCGGGGCACGATCGCACCGCGAGGAGAGCCGCACTGTGCGGGCGCACCCGCGGAGCGGAGCCAGGCTCGATGTCCGCCAGGGCCGCTGATATGGCAGATCGCGCTTCGTGCAGCCCGACCGTGGTCGGAGGAACGAGAGGAAGCGAATGAACCGCTACCGAGTCGTCGCGTGGGCTACCGGCGTCGTAGGCACCGCGGCGTTGCGGCGCATCATCGACCATCCGCAGCTCGACCTCGCAGGCGTACGCGTCTACAGCGACGACAAGGTCGGGCGCGACGCCGGCGACCTCGTCGGGCGCGCCGCCACCGGGATCGTCGCGACCAGCGACAGCGACGCGATTCTCGCGCTCGCCCCGGACTGCATCGTCTACTGCCCGATGCCGTGGGACGTCGAGGAGATGTGCCGGATCCTTCGCGCCGGAATCCACCTCGTGACCCCATGCCCGTACTGGTTCCCGTTCATCCAGGACCCGAAGGCGGCGGCCGCGCTCACCGACGCGTGCCGCGCCGGCGGGGTCAACCTGTTCGCGTCGGGCACCAATCCGGGCGGGATCGCGGAGCGCTTCCCACTCGTGTTCAGCGGCTGGTGCAACCGGATCGATCGCATCACGATGACCGAGTACGGCGACTGTCGCGACTACGAATCGGTCGGCGTCGTGCGCGAGCTGATGAACCTGGGCAAGCGCCCCGAAGAAGCGATCCACAACCCGATCAAGGAGATGTTGACCAGCTTCTGGTACGAGCCGATCGAGATGATCGCCGAAGGCCTCGGCAGCGAGGTCGTGGAGTACGCACAGCACCACGACTTCATCCTCGCCCGGGAGCCGATCGACACCGCGGTCGGCGTGATCGAGGCGGGAACGATCGCGCTCAACCACTACGTGCACACCGGCCGCACGCGTGAAGGGACGACGATCGTCCAGGAGCAGATCTGGTTCATGGACGACATCACGCAGTCGCGGCTGGAATCGAAGATGGACGTGCCGCGCGCATCGGGATGGCGGATCCGGATCGAGGGCGACGTCGAGCTGGTCGTCGACGTCTCGCTCGCGCCGGATGCGTCGCAACCGGAGAAGACCGCGCAGGGTCTCCGAACGACCGGCTACCACTGCGTCAACGCGGTGCCGGACGTCTGCGCGGCACCCGGCCCCGGCATCAAGACGTTCCTCGATCTGCCCATGACCACGGGCCGCATGGGGACGCACCGTACACCGCGCTGAGCGTCAGGCGTCGTCGAGCTCTGCGAGGACGAAGTCGGCGAGCTCTTCGGGCATGCGTGCTCGCCCCGAGCTTCGGCTCGGTCACGGCGCGCCCGGCCTGCGACAACCCCTTGACGGAGGCCGCCTGACCGCGCTTGCCGACGTTGAAGACGCTCAGACGACCGCTGTAGAACGCGACCGGGCTGCCGTGCGGCACGAGGTAGCTGCGCGCCGCGAGCCTCGAGTCCCCATCAGGGCAGCGTTCGTAGCCGGGCGACAGCCGCCATGTCGCCGACGTTGGGACCTCCGAAGTCCTTGTCCAGGAAGAACAGCGGCGCCTGGAAGGTCTTGTTGGTCTGCGTCGTCCAGGTCGCGCAGCTCAGGCTGGCCGTGTTCGCCACGGTCTTCGTGTAGCTGCTGCCTTCCGGGCAGTTGAAGAAGCCCGCGGCGTTCGGACAGCGCAGCGGATTGGTGATCTGCGACTGCGCCTGACCCGTCGTGAAGATGGTGTTGATCGGATCGATCGGCGACCAGCTCGCGTCCGCCGGACCCGGGCAGGTCGTCGTGAGCTGCTGCAGCTTGACGCTGACCGGGAGCTGCGCCTGGCCGGCCGTGGTGTCACCAGGCACGGTCGAGAGCCACAGCGGATCCCACTGCGGGGGCGAGGGCGCCGCCGCGAGGTTGCTGTTCACCTGCGCGACGACCCTGGTGTTTGTGCCGCCATCGCAGTCGACGAAGCCTGGGCCGTTCGACTCGATGCGCAGGCAGATCCAGTCGTTGCTGGACGCGGTGGGTTGCTGGACGCGGACGACGCGGGCGCCGACGAGCTCGATCGGCGCCTTGCCGTCGGCCGGATTGATCGAGCCGCCCTGCAGCTGGAAGTTCGCGCTGGCGGAGAAGTTGCCACGGGTCAGGCTGCAGACCGAGCCGCCGCCCGTCGTGTTGCTGCCCGGCACGCCGGACGCGTGGATCAGCGAGCTGTCGGACAGGGTGCTGCCCGAGCAGGGGCCGCTGTTGCCGGTCGCGACGCCGAACGACCACACCCCGAGGGTCGGCCCCGGCGAGGGTCCGGGCGTGGGGGAAGCGGTCGGCTCCGGCGTCGGGGTCGGGATCGGGGTTGGCGTCGGGACCGGTGTCGGCGTCGGTGTCGGCGTCGGGTCCGGGGTTGGCGTCGGGACCGGTGTCGGCGTCGGTGTCGGCGTCGGGTCCGGCGTTGGCGTCGGCGTCGGTACCGGGGTCGGTGTCGGGGTCGGGACCGGGGTTGGCGTCGGCGTCGGGGACGGGGTCGGTGTCGGGGTCGGGACCGGGGTTGGCGTCGGGACCGGACTCGGGGTCGGTGTCGGGCTCGGGGTCGGGGTCGGCTCGATGTAGCAGCCCTGATCGCAGCCGTCGCCGTTGATCCGGTTGCCGTCGTCGCACTGCTCGTCGTTCTGGAGGCGTTCGTCTCCGCAACGGCTGGGCAGACAGTAGTAGGTGAAGCTGTCGGCGTCGACGCGGCCGTCTTCGGTAGCGGCGCGCACGCGGAAGCGGCGCCGCGCCTTCTGGTAGGTGCCGTCGGGCCCCAACGGCATCAGCACGAACAGCTGGATCGTGCCGCTGCAGGGGTTGGGCGTGTCATTGACGCCGTCGGCGAACACCAGTTGCTGGTCCTGCACGATGTACGAGCCGAGGCCGCCGAAGCGAACCTCCCACTCGAGGTTGGCCTTGTTCGCCTGATCGACCGGGTCGTCGCTGTTCGGGCGCCCTACGTTGAACTCGAAGCTCGACACGTCGGCCGGGACGCAGTTCGGGAGGCGCGGATCCTCGTTGTTGATGCAGATCCTCGTCGTGAACGTGCACAGCCCGTTGTCGGGGTCGGGATCCTCGTCGCAGTGCGGGTCGCCCTCGTAGCACTTGATGACCGGCTTCGGGACGCGCTTGTAGTTCAGCGCGGTCTCGGGGAGCGTGAGCCACTCCGCCATGCAGTCGAGACGCGAGTTCGCACCGCCCGGGATGCACTCATTGAGGGGCGCCGGATCGGTACAATCGAGGGCAGCCGCTGACGGTGGTGGGCCCACCAGCGTCGCCATGGCGGCGACGATCAGTCCGGCGAAGACCGCGCCCAGCGCGCGAGGCCGACGACCGAGGCGTGTCGGTGCGGGAGTCGTCAAGGGGTTCACGGGTTTCGCTCCCATCGGAGTGAGGGTAGGGGCAGGGACGGCAGCTACCCTCCCCCGTAGTCGGCTGACGGGCGATCTTCTGACGATACGTCATCGTGCGCAAGCCCCAAGTTTTTGCCGAAAAATCGCCCACCTCGATCGACTCCTGGTTCGCGCACGGCGCCGCCGACGTGTCGACCGCCGCGGGCGAATCCTCTAGCGTCTGCGTGTGCGCTTGCGCTCGATCCTGTCGTGGCTGTCGAAGCGTCGCGATGGCGCTCTGCCGCTGAGGAACGTCTCGCTGTGCGTCAACCTCGACCAGTGCAACCTGCGCTGCGTCATGTGCTGGACCACGTACAGCCGCGGGCGACACCGGCGCGACGAACGGGAGATGAACCTGCCACGGGAGCGCCTGCTGGAGCTGCTGCGCGATCCGTCGCTGGTCGAGCTCGACTCGATCTGCGTGGTCGGTGGCGGGGAGCCCTTCCTCTACCCGTGGATCGACGATCTCCTGCGCGACGGCCCCACCGGGACGCGTCGGCTGATGATCATGACGCACGGCGGGCTGCTGGACCGGAACCGGGCGGTCTGGGAGGTGGCGCGCGAGCGGCCGCTCACGGTCATGGTGTCGATCGACGGCGCGACCGCCGCGACGTACGAGCGCATCCGCCTCGGCGGCCGCTGGAGTCGCGTCGTCGCGAACGTCGAGCGCCTCGCGGGGCTGCCGGCGGTGAATCCGCGCTTCGAGCTCGCCGCGTCCTACGTCGTCCTCGAGCAGAACCTGGACGAGGTGCTGGACTTCGTCCGGCTGTGCATCGCGTGGAACGTACGGTACGTGCACTTCCACCCCGCGATCGCCGGCGAATACCCGGATACGTGGCGCGTCGATCGGGGCTCGCAGCGGTACCGGGACGTGATGGGGCGGCGATCGCGATGTGCGGCCAGGCCGGAATCACGCTCGACGCGCCAGAAGAGCTGCTCGCTGTCCCGCCCGGGAGCGCGACAGCGGCAGGGGGCGGGCCCGACCCGCGGCGGGGATGCCGCCTGCCGTTCGATTCGGTGACCGTCGCGGTCGACGGCGAGACCTACGTCTGCGACACGGCGTTCCGCCTGCCGTACTCGTGCGGCAACGTCTTCCGCGACGGTCTGCACGGCGTGTGGAGCTCGCCCGCGTGGTCGTCGCTGCGCGCGGCGCACGAGAACGACCAGGCCGCATCGCATCCTCTGTGCGGCCGCTGTCTCCTCCTCGCCTGACCACTGCTCGAGCTCTCGCCGCGCCGGTGCGGATTGCGCGGGGTCGGACGGGCATGGCATCCCGGTCGGGACCGGATGCTCTTCCACAGCCTCGACTTCCTCGCGTTCCTGCTCGTCGTCCTCGTTCTCTACCACGTGCTGATTCGCGACTGGTCGCGCCGCAAGCTCATGCTGCTCGGCGCGAGCTGGCTGTTCTACGCGACCTGGAGCCCGGGCTTCCTGCTGCTGCTGATCGCGTCCACCGCCGCGGATTTCCAGCTCGCGCGCTGGATCTACGCGCGGCGCTGGGAGGCGCCCGGGATCGAGCGACCGGACGGACGCGTCCGCGCGCGCGCGCTGCTGGTCGCGAGCCTCGTCCTGAATCTCGGCGTCCTCGCCTGGTTCAAGTACGGGCTCTTCCTCTACGGCAGCGTCGGCGAGATCCTCGCGCTGCCGCCGGCGCCGCGGATCCTCGCTGTCGAGGTGCCGCTCGGCGTGTCCTTCTACACGTTCCACGCGATCAGCTACATCGTCGACACCTATCGCGGCATCCGCCCGCCGACGTCGTCGTTCACCGACTACGCGCTCTACGTCGCGTTCTTCCCGCAGCTGGTGGCGGGCCCGATCACGCGCTGGGGCTTCTTCGGACCGCAGCTCGTCGAACGGCTCCACGTCGGCTGGCAGCGCATCGACGGCTCGCTCTTCCTGCTCGCGGTGGGCTTCGTGAAGAAGGTCGCGTGCGCGGACTCGCTCGGCGTGTTCGTCGACAAGGTGTACGCGCAGCCCGACGCGTTCTCGCAGCTCGAGCACTGGATCGCGCTGTACGCCTACGCGTTCCAGATCTACTTCGAATTCTCGGGCTACACCGACATCGCGATGGGCGTCGCCGGGCTGCTCGGCTTCCGCCTGCCGGAGAACTTCCGCCACCCGTACCTCGCCGAGAACCCGAGCGAGTTCTGGCGTCGCTGGCACGTGTCGCTGTCGACGTGGCTGCGCGACTACCTCTACGTCGGCCTCGGCGGCAACCGGCAGGGCCGCATCCGGACGTACGTCAACCTCTTCCTGACGATGCTGCTCGGCGGGCTGTGGCACGGCGCCGCGTGGACCTTCGTCGCGTGGGGCGCGTTCCACGGACTGTGGCTCGCCCTGCACCGCGCGATCGTGCGCGACGCCGTGCTCGGCCGCGCCGTCGCCGAGCTGCCGGTCCCGCGCTGGCTGCGCCGGGTCGCGACGTTCCACCTCGTGGCGCTCGCGTGGGTGCCTTTCCGCGCGACGTCGTTCTCCGACGCGGGCGTCGTGCTGCATGGGCTCGTCGCGGGTCCCGACCGCCTCAACGCGCCGCTGCCGCTCGGCGTGATCGCGATCGTGCTGCTCGGTCTCGCGACGCACGGGCTCGCCCTGCAGTCGAATCTGGAACACGTCTTCGGACGGCTGCCGCGCCCCGCGCAGGGGATCGCCTACGGCGCCGTCATCGTCCTGATCGCGCTCACCATCGGGCAGTCCGAGCGCTTCATCTACTTCCAGTTCTGATGCGCGCCGTGACGTCCGCTTTCGCCACCAACCTGCGCCGCACGGCCGAGATCGCGCTGCCGTGCCTGGCGACGGTACTCGTCGCGCTCGGCGTGGCGTGGTGGTTCCGCGCGCCGCTGGTCGACAAGGCGACGATGGCGAACAAGGTGGACCGGGTGGTCCTGCCGGCGCTCGAGAAGTGGGCTACGGACCCGACCCCGGCGGCGGTGCGCGGCGTCTTCTTCGGCGACTCGCTCACCATGTCGCTGACGTCGATCGGACAGGGAGGGTCGAAGCACGGCGTGCCGGTGATCGTCGAGAAGGCGTTGCGCGACGCGGGCACGGAGATCGACCTGCTGGCGCTGACGCACGCGGCGTTCCGCCCGCTGCACCTCGCCTACCTGCTCGACGACGTGCTCGCGGGGCGTCCGCGCTTCGTGGTCGTCGAGCTCAACCTGCGCCTCATCAGGCCGACCAGGGAGGCGCTGTCCGGGGCGCTGCGCTTCCTGCCGCTGTCACGCCGCCTGCCACTCCGCCGGCAGCTCGAGATGGCGCCGTTCCTGCGCGAGGAGGGGATCGGCACGCTGCACCCCGGCGTCTACCGTGTGCAGGAGGCGCTGTCGCTCCTGTACGTGATGGACGGCATCCGCATCGCCGGCAACGACTGGATGAGTGCGCAGTCGTCGCGCGTCGAGCGCGCGTTCGGCCTCGCGCGCAGGGACAATTGGCTACCGTCGCTCGAGGGCAACGACGATCGCGGGGCGTCCGCGTCGCGGCTCGCCGACGGTCCGCCCGCCTTGATCCTGCAGCTGCTCGACCGCGAGCTCGCCGCGGCCGGGGTCTGGACGCTCTACTACGTCTCGCCGGTCAACCCCGACGCGCTCGCCGCAGCCGGCGTCACCGACACGGCGGCTTTCGCCGCCCGCGTGGAGGAGCTGCGCACCGCTGCCGGCGTACCGCCCGAGCGCTGGCTCGACCTGCACGCGATGCGTCGGCGAGCGCGTTCCTCGACCGGATGAACCACCTGCACCCGAGCGCGCTGCGGACCGTCGCGACGAAGGTCCTGCATCGGCTGCGGCCGGTGGTGTCCGGTCGCGGCGTGGCGCCGACGCGCTAGAAGGAAACCGCTGTCGCCGGTAGCGGAGGTTCGATCTCGACACGGATGCCGAGATCGCTCATCGGCACCGCTCTCGTCCGCCAGCAACGAGGAACAAGTCGTGTCGCGTCAAGTCGTCTCCGCGCCCTACTTCGCGGGCGCGTTGGCGGAGCGAGCCGGGCTCGCGACGTCCGGTGACGCTGCCCTCGAGACGAAGGCCCCCTTCGTACTGCCTGCCAGCCCGTACGCCAGGAGTGAGCAGATGTTTCCGAGGCGGCCGGGGCGCGTCCCGGCAGCAGAACCAGAACCGGTCGCAGCACCCTGGACTCAGGTCGCCGTGTCGTCGCGCTTGCCGGAGGGGGAGGGCGGAACCTTGCCGTCGGGCGGCCAGCCCACGACCCCGTCCTCCAGGGGAACGCGCAGGCCGCGGGCGACCTTCGAGATCAGCAACCAGGTCCCGATCGCCGCGACCATGTCGATCGCGGCGTCGCGACCGAGCCCTGCCAGGCAGGCACGCCAGGTCTCGTCGGAGAGATCGCCGGTGTCGAGCAGCTCGTCGGTCGCCGTCAGCACTGCGCGATCGACGGCGTCGAAACACTCCGCCGGACGCCACTCGCGGACCGCCAGCACCTCATCGGCGGTGCACCCGAACATCTGGTGCGCGAGCGGCCAGTGTTGCGTCCACTCGTACTCCGAGCCGGTCGTCCAGCCGATCCGCATGATGATGAGCTCGCGGCGGCGATGGTCGAGCGCCGAGTCGAACAGGAGCGAGAGCAGGAGGTCGGAGATCGCCTTGGCGGTCTTCGGCCGGTGGAACAGCGTGCGGAAGATGTTCAGGCGTGCGATCGGCTCGTGCAGGCCGAGCTCCGTCGCCACCCGGAGAGATTCTTCGGGCGACAGCATCGTGATGCGGTGCGGCGTCATGCGGTCGCATTCTCCGTTCCGGCGACTACGGGAAGCGGCACTCTGCCGAGGACCAGTGCCTCGGCCTCGCTCACTTTCACCTCGCCGTGGAAGCAGCTCCCCCGTACGGAGAACTGCTCGCCGTCGACCGCGTCGACCCATGCCTCGAAGCGCAGCGGCTGGTCGATGGGGGTGCGCTTCACGAAGCGGACCGTCAGCGCGGTCGTCGGCCCGGTCTTGCCGTGAATCATGACGGCGAACGCCAGCATTTGATCGAAGCAGGCGGCGACCATGCCACCCTGTACGGTGTCCGGCGCGCTCTCGTAGTTGCCGCGAAAGACGACGTCTGCGACCAGCTTCTCGTCCGCCACGCGCATCGCGAGAGTCGGCGCCAGCGGATTGAACGCACCGGTCGCGGGATTGAAGGGCATCACGGCGTTCGGATCGTCGGGGTCGAACCGATAGCGGAAGGTCTCGATCGCGCGGCGCTGCGTGACGGTGTCGAGCGCGGACGAGAGTGCCTCGACGGCGTCGGCAGCCGCCGCGAGCTCGGCTACCGAGCCGCTCAATCTGACGACCTTCGTGTTGAGGGCGCGCATGCCGTCGACGATGCGCGCGCATTCGGCCATCTGCTCGGCGGAGAAGTCTGGATCGTGGGACCCGAAGTCACTGAGGGGCATCGTTGGCTCCTTCTCGAGGTTGTGGCATCCCTATCCGGATTGCTGCGCTCTGAGCTACCCCATCGAGCGGGCACCCAGGTGCCGCGAGACTTCGACGCCGTCGTCGTGGGGGCCGGGTTCGCCGGCCTCTACCTGCTGTACAGGCTGCGCGCGCTCGGGCTCCGCGTGCGCGTCTACGAGGCGGGCGGCGGCGTCGGCGGTACCTGGTACTGGAATCGCTACCCGGGGGCGCGCTGCGACGTCGAGAGCCTCGACTACTCCTACGCCTTCTCCGAGGAGCTCCAGCAAGAATGGGAGTGGACCGAGCGGTACGCTTCGCAGCCCGAGATCCTGCGGTACCTCGAGCATGTCGCGGAGCGCTTCGACCTGCTGCGCGACGTGCAGCTCGAGACGCGCGTGCTCGCGGCGCACTTCGACGACGCCCGGAACGCGTGGCAGATCGAGACCGACCGCGGATCCGTCGCCGCTACCTACTGCATCATGGCGACGGGCCCGCTCTCGTGCGCCCTCACGCCCGCCATCCCGGGTCACGACGAGTTTCGCGGCGCGACCTATCACACCGGTCGGTGGCCGCACGCGGGCGTGGACTTTCGCGGCCTCCGGGTCGGTGTCGTCGGAACGGGTTCGTCGGGGGTACAGGCGATCCCGCTGATCGCGCGCGAAGCCGCGGATCTCATGGTGTTCCAGCGGACGGCCACCTATGCCGTGCCCGGGCACAACGGGCCGCTCTCGCCCGAGTACCAGCACGACGTCAAGCAGCGCTACCGCGCCTTTCGCACGATCGGCCGTCAGAAGCACCTCGGGTTCGGCGCAGACTATCCGACCGCGGACGACCTTGGCTCCGCCACTGGGTCCGCGGAGCGCGCGGCGCGCTACGAGGAGTACTGGGAGCGCGGCGGCCTCCATTTCATGGGCGCCTTCGTCGACCTCATGCTCGATGCGCAGGTCAACGAGACCGCTGCCGAGTTCGTCCGCGGAAAGATCCGCGGCGTGGTCGCCGACGCGGCCGTCGCCGAGCGGTTGTCGCCGCGCCAGGTGATCGGCTGCAAGCGTCTCTGCGTCGACACCGGGTACTACGAGACCTTCAATCGCGAGAACGTCCACCTGGTCGACGTCGGTCGGAACCCGATCACGTCCTTCACCGAGCGGGGACTTCGGGTTGGCCACACCGAGTACGTCTTCGACGCCGTCGTCTTCGCCACCGGGTTCGACGCCATGACCGGAGCGCTCGACCGGATCGACATCCGCGGCCGCGCCGGGGAGCTCCTGAAGGAGAAATGGTCGGCCGGCCCGCGCACCTACCTGGGCCTCGGGATCGCGGGTTTTCCGAACTTCTTCGTCGTCGTCGGCCCCGGCAGCCCGTCCGTCATCAGCAACATGGTTCCTGCCATCGAGCAGCACGTCGACTGGATCGCGGACTGCATCGCGCACCTGCGGAGCCGCGGGCTCCGCCGCATCGAAGCGACGCCCGAGGCCGAGGACGCGTGGGTCGCGCACGTGAACGAGATGGCGAGCTTCACGCTCTTCCCGACCTGCAATTCCTGGTACCTGGGCGCCAACGTGCCCGGGAAGCCCCGGGTCTTCATGCCGTATCTGAGCTTTCCGCTCTACGCCGCGAAGTGCGCCGAGGTCGTGGCCAACGGCTACGAAGGCTTCGCGCTCGGTTGACGCCCACCAAGGTCGGGGCGCTCGACTCAGCGACAGCGCAGGTCGGGAGCAGTGCCGTGTTCGCACTGAGCCGCAGTGACGTCTGCGGCGGCGTAGGAGTCGAGGCGGCGGCCGACACCGCGGGCGACGTCCTGGCGAGATGTCCTTTGACCCCGGCCATGCAAGTTGCGTACGTTCAGGGCCGTAGGCGGAGAGGAGCCAGGCTCGCGACGTCGGATGACGCTGACGGTATGACGAATCCCCGCTTTGTACTGCGGCTGGCGTACGAGCTGCCGCGGCGCGACGCGCGGCGGGCGCTGGCCGGCGCGACGGGGGGACGATGACGTCGCCGTCGGCCTGGTGGGGGCGCCTCCGACGGCGCTGGGCGCGGCTCGTGCCGCGGGACTGCGCGGCGTACACGGCGCTCTCGACCCGCCCGGTGGTGCTCTTCGTGCAGGACTTCGGCGTGGGCCGGCGGCTGTTCGCGTTGCTCGGGTCGCTGCGGGCGTGGCCGGTGCACGTGGTCTACAACACGTCGTGGCACGTGGACGAGGCCATCGTCCTGCCGGAACATCTCGCGCGGATCGAGGCGCTCGTGCTCGCCCATCCGTCGTTGCGGGTGACGGCGCTGGCCCAGACCGAGGCCGAGCGCACCCGCTTCGCCGCGCGCGGCGTGGACACGGTGCACTGCAACCAGGGCGCGTTCGTGGACGAGCGCGTCTTCCGCCCGCTCGACGACGTCGAGCGCGTGCACGACGCGATCTACGACGCGCGGCTCGACCCGTTCAAGCGGCACCGGCTCGCGTCGGCGGTCGAGCGACTCGCGCTCGTGACGTACCGGAACGACGACACCGACCGTCTGTACGAGGCGCGGATCGCGCGCGAGTTCGCGCACGCGAGCTGGTGCAATGGCCCGCCGGCGGCGCGTCGGCTGCTCGGCGCCGAGGAGGTGAACCGCGCGTACGCCGCATGCCGCGTCGGGTTGTGCCTCTCGGCGCGCGAGGGCTCGATGTGGGCGAGCGCGCAGTACCTGCTGGCGGGCCTGCCGATCGTCAGCACGCCGAGCGAGGGGGGCCGGGACGAGCTGTTCGACCCGGCCCACGTCGAGATCGTGGCGCCGGAGCCGGCCGCGGTCGTTCGCGGAGGCGTGGCCGGCCGTTCTCCAGCACCGCATGATCGACCCGACTTTGGCGGGACGCGCGCAACGGGCGGCGATGGACCGGCACGACGCGTCGATCCTCGCGGCCGTGGCGACCGGGGCCCCGTGGCCCGGGCGCTGACGACCGGCCCGCCCGCCGCCGTCCGCCCATCCAAGCGGGTAGGGCGCCGCGACGTGAGGATGTTCGGCGCGGTCCGCGTGGGAGGAGGGGGCGAGCTGATCGAGACGGGCTACACATGGGGCTTCGCGCGAAAGCGGAGATGACGAAGGACGCTCGGTGCTCGTCGCCGTGCGCTACTTTCCTCCATCGCACGATCGCGCCTGCGGACCCGCCGCGGAGCGGACGCCCATCGGCGCGCGCCGACGCATCCGCACCGGCGCACGCCCAAGGCTGCGAGGATACTACTTGCCCACGAACACGGTGACGAAGGTGTCGCCGGAGACCCCGGAAGAGCTGATGATGTCGCTCCTCCAGCTGTACACCCTGACCCGAATCTCAGTTGGGCTCGCAGAAACGACGTCCGCGTTGGAGACGCCGTAGTAGGAGCTCTGGACAGTCGACTGCAGGATCACCTTGCTCGGCGTGATGTCTTGCGGGTACCTTCCTGTGAAGACAACGTCTTTCTGAAAAGCGTTGCCGGACGATGTAGCCGCCGAGGTACCCTTTCCGCCGAACGCCTGAAGGACCCCGCCCGTCGTCATTCGAGCGTAGGCAACCGGGAGGCCTTGCCTCGCCGCGCTTGCCAGTGTGCCCGCTTGGGTCGCGGTGGCGAGGCTCAGGGCCATCGCCACGCTGGTGATTCCGATGAACGCGCGCGTCATCCCATTCTCCTTCTGCCAACGTCGTTGGCGCTCGGACCCCGGGTAGGGGCGCTGTTGTGTTTGCCTCTAGGGTCTCCATCGTGCTCCGGGTTTCAGCCTTCGCTCCTTCGACGTCGCCTGTCCGGAGCAGCACCTGTCGGCAGTGAGCAGTCGGCGTGCCACCGAAAACGAGCCGATGCTCCGAGAGAATGTCGACGAATCTGCAGCCTGACGCGCTTCGGCTGGCATCAGATCGATACGGGCGCATATCACGCCGTTCCCGCACGCGAGCCGTTCGACGTCGTCGTGACGCGTCGGTGTGTGTGGACTGCCTGGTCAGCTTCGAAGGCCGATCGGCACGATCAACCGGCGAAAGGCGGGTCGTCACTCGGAGACACGGACGGAAGCGATCCGCGGTTGCACCGCAGTCGCAGCGGTGACGGAGCGCGCCCACAGTCAGGACGCAGGCTCCAGAAGTAAGGTCTCGGGACGGCCTGGCAGAGATCAGGGGTGGTGTCTGTCAAGCGGTGTAAAAGTATCTTGACGTCAGCTCCGGCGCGCTCTCATGCCCTTACGCGGCCTCCTCACCCTTCGTTGGCCGCTTCGGCAGGTCTTCCCACCCGTCGATCTTC
>Ga0172363_10001868_pt1 | contig 16931 bp, 15 predicted proteins | sample LakKivs2_kivu2a2_FD_114541 | JGI IMG/M metagenome (GOLD analysis project Ga0172363, IMG submission 114541) | Sediment microbial communities from Lake Kivu, Rwanda - Sediment s2_kivu2a2 | ecosystem: Environmental > Aquatic > Freshwater > Lake > Sediment | place: Rwanda: Western Province, Lake... | reverse complement strand
TTTATGAACGGCCAGACCAAGTAAGGGAAATCCCATATGTAGTACAGCATCACTATTATCTTCGCATTGGCTTTGGCGATCTCCTCTCCGACCTGCTTCGAGGTCGCTATGGACGTTATCACCTTGGAAGCTGTCACGACATTGGGAGCCGAACCATCCGCATATCTAACGTTCTTCCTTATGATTTCTGCCGCCCGCTTGATCACTTCCATGCACTTCGGCGTGACCTCGGCCATCACTGGATCCCTCTCATCGCCAAGCATTGCTATTCCCACGGTGGATGACTTCAACCGACCATCACGGTTGGAACAATCCATCGAACGGAATATATCTCTTAGCGAGAACGTGACGGTGGGCGTGGCGTGTAGGGCAAGTCACGGGAAGAAACTGCGGAGGAAGTCCATCAGGCCTCCATCATAGATCGCTTCAGCCAAGAACTCAATCCCCTTCTGATTGCCCCAGCTGTAGAAGATGATGGTCTTGCCGTCGAACTCACACAAATCCACATCGGAGTTGTTGATGTTTACTGCTTTGGTGATGCGGTCTCTCTGCGCTTTGGTGAGATCGGGGTTGGCGATCTTCTTGTCCTCCTCCGAGAAGTGCATCACGGGATTGAACGGACTGCTCTCCCAGTGGACCAGATCCTCCGAACGAACGACGTGGGGTTCATATGTCGGGCCAGGCCTAGCCTCGAGGTAGATCATGTAGTAGTACCCGTCCAAGAAGCGCAAAGCAGGACAGGCGGTGTAACGGTCCTTCGAGAAGACGCAGTCGGCAGGCGTCAGTCTCCATTTGAGCAGGTCTTCTGACTGGAGGAACCGGATCGTGAAAGGCACTCCCACTTCCTCCGGCGGCTTGTCCAGCTCGACGGCCATGACGTAGTTCTCGCTGCCTCTGCAGACGGAATTGTTGAAGATGCCCCAACTTGATGAGTGAAATGCAACCTGCGAGCACCAGTTCCTGAGATCCTCCGACCGGAATACCCTCACGGTGGGACCTCCTTGTACATCCACGCCGTACACGAGGACCGCTCCGTCACTTACGAATGCGCTGCCGAAGTGATGGCCCGTCGCAAATGCTGTAGTGAGCCTCTCTGACTCTATGTCCACAAAGCGGAAATATGAGGCCCCTGTCTTGTTCGCGTAGTAGTTCTGGCGCACGTATTCGAATCTGTAGAGCCGCCGTTCGAACACCACGGGAGTTGTCTCGACCATATCGCAGTCGATCGTTCCAAGCTTCTTGATCACAGGTCTGTCCCGCAAGCTATCTTGAAGGCAATATGACCCCAACTGTTTAAGACTTTCACGGTTGGGCCATCCACATACCGCAGCGATGTCTGGAGCTATCCCTCCTTAGTCGATATCTATTCTATACTCATAGGCGGGGGACGTGAGCTCCTCTCCCTTCTCTTGGTATCTTGTCATCTCCAACACGAACTCCTCCGTCTCTCTGTCCTGATAGACTTTGAAGTTCGAGAACTGTACGAGAGGAGAGTCAGTCATCCTTCTATCGTCTATCACGGCGACAGAATCCTCCTTTAGTCCTACCTCGTCCTCGTTGACTTCGGCTACCTGAAGGGGATATCTTGGTCTGTTGCCGTCCGGATTCTTTGGGACTATGTTGCCGAACCAATACAATCTGCCGCTTCTAGTACTGCGAATGAGAATCGACCCAGTGGCAGGCGAGAAGAAGTTTCTACCATCATCGTAGCAGAAGGGAGACACATTTGTCCAGTGATAGCCGCTATCCTTGGAGATCGCGAACCACTTGTAGCCAGGGACCTTCGGCATCGTGTGGTTGCTACCGCGGCAGACCATCAGCAACGAGCCGTTCCTGAGCTCGGCGATTGCCGGCTCGCATAGTCCGCGGGACGACAATTGAGGGTCTATCCTGACCATCTCACTGAGGACCCACTTCAATTCTCCTCCATTCCACTCTCCAAGGAAGCAGCCGGCCTGCCATCTGATCAGCCAAGGGTTGGCATAGTCTGAGTCGATCGGACACTTCTGAATGGGGAGTATGATCTTCCCTTTCTTCGTCTTCAGGGGCGTGCAGAAGGAAATGGCTGCGTTGTTCTTTCCGAACGCGATTCCCCTCGCCCAACTGTTCGGGCCATAGCCGTCCTGGACGAGTTGTCTGAAGTCCGTCAGATCCCTGCAGCCCCTCAGTGAGACGCTATAGAAGATCTTGGTGAATCGTTCAACGTCCCCGGTGAAATTCGTCTCAGGATAGATATGCTGGTTGTGGAACAACACCAGTGCATCCTCCTCAGCATCCAACAGAAACGCGGTCTCCCCCCATCTGATGACACCCTCTCTTGTTCGCTGTGGCTCAAAGAACGAGGTGGGACTTGACCAAGACCTACCGTTGTCGCTGCTCGTCCGTTTGAACACTCTCCCTGCAGTGTCCGATGCGACGGATTGCCCGAACACCTGTATCAGCTCCACGCTGGACCTCCTGCAGTAGCTGGTCGTAGTCCACATGCCTACGCCGGGCTCCGTCTCTATCAGAACTCTCTTGCTGACCCGCATCACTCGTGACACCTCTCTAGTCTCTCTCAAGCAGATGTGAGAAACGTGTAGCAAGTCAGTTGCTCTGTCACGAGCGGGTCTATGATCCAGACCATCGCCACGTTCCTCGTGCGTTTCCGTCGACGAGTATTAATGCTTGATGATTGCGGTCGGATCGCAACTCGCGCTCCGGTCTGACTTCAGAACACGTAGAGGCTTTAGCCTGCAGCGCGCCGCATTCATCCTTTTATTCGCTCGGAGTCCCCTCCCGAGTGTTCAGTTGAGGAACAAGAGGTCAAGCTCTGAGGCTCCCCTGAAACTCAAATGGAAGGAGCTCTCACCTTCTACATGGAATGATTTCGTGAAGCTCTTCGAGAAACATGGTGGGGTCTGGGGCGGATGCTGGTGCACCTTCTTTCACTTCACGGGACCATGGAAGGAGTCAAAGCGTAACAAGAATGTAAAGAAGCGACTCGTATTGAACCATTGCGCTCACGGAGTTCTGGTGTACAACGAGAAGGTGCCCGTAGGGTGGGTCCAGTTCGGTCCGAGGGGCGAGCTGCCACGCATAGACGCTATGAAGGACTACAAGCCGAGTAGTCGAGGCAGATTCTGGAGGATAACGTGTTTCTTCGTCGACAAGGATCACAGGGGAAGAGGTGTCGCGAAAGAAGGACTCAGAGCGGCCTTGATTGCAATGAGGAGGCACGGCGCGAGGTTGGTGGAAGCCTACCCGATAGACACGCGAAAACAGAAGTGTTCACCATCTACTCTGTATAAAGGGCCACTCGAGCTTTTCGAGAGATTCGGTTTCAAGAAGGTGGGTGACCTGGGCCGTGGGAGGGTCGTCGTGCAGAAAAGACTATAGACAGAGATCATCCCATCATAGTACCCATCTCGTGCGGGCCACCGGATCAGCGGGGCAACAGCGGCCGGGTACTTGGTAGAAGAGTTATCAAGCCCGTCGCGGTTTTGTCGTCAAGGATGCGGCTGTCAGGGCAGACTGCTCTCCTTGTTCTAAGCATTTTGATTCTTCTTGCTTCGTGTCTTCTCATAGGATGTTACAATCGTATTGTTCCTCATAATGCGAAATACAGTGACAGATTGTTCATGGTTGACGTTTCGTATTCCGGTTCTATCGGCTCGCTGCCCGCAAGCGCCCTCTATTCTCCACGCATGCGCGCAGTTCACTACCTTGCTTGTCAAGTAGCCCCGAGCGCGTACGGCGGATAAAGGGCGCGTTCCGCCGGGGAACGTCTCGGGATCCAATGACATTGTTCCTTTGGTCGACTTGGAAGGCAACCCGTGACGCAATCTGTATTAGGGACGATTTCTCGAGTTGCGTCTGAGAGCAGAAAAGGCGACTGTCATGGGGTATGCCATAGAGACCATCGACCTAGTCAAGAGATACTCCACGAGTGCTAGGAGCGGGAGGGGGCGTCACGGTGGTCCCGGTCCTTGGGGCGTCACTTCTCTCAGCAGCTTGTTCAGTATCATCAAGAGGCCCAGCGGTCCTTTTGTCGAGGCACTGAGAGGGATCAACCTCAAGGTCGATGAGGGACAAACCTTTGGCATATTGGGACCCAACGGCGCCGGCAAGACGACGTTGATCAAGATTCTCTGCACTCTGATCATTCAAGATGGAGGTGAAGCTTACGTCCACGGGATTGACGTCAAGAAAGAGCCTCTGGAGGTGCTCAAGAACCTTCAGGCAGTTCTGCCTGAGAGCAGAGGGTTCACTTGGAGGCTGACTGGGCGACAGAACTTGGAGTTCTACGCAATACTCTACGGGCTGAGCGAGGCTGAGGCGCAAGAAAGGATCGATTATCTTCTGGATCTCACGGGCTTGGCTGACCGGGCAAACGACGGCTATCAGCAGTACTCCACCGGAATGCAACGCAAACTGCTGCTGTGCAGGGCTCTACTTCGAAGCACGCCAATACTGCTATTCGATGAACCGACGGTGGGTTTGGATCCGGCCTCTGCAGCAGAATTCCGCAACCTGTTGCATGACAAACTGGCCGGTGAGGAGAAAAAGACGATTCTGCTCAGCACGCACAATCTCTACGAGGCCCAAAGCATGTGTGACCGCATAGCGATACTCGACCGAGGAAGGATCACTGCGAACGATACTCCTGACAACATCAGGTACATGATGTTCGACGAGAAGGTCTTCGAAGTCACGTTTGTTGATGCGACCTTCACCGACGAACACGAGAAGATGATCAACGAGCTAGAGGAGATACCGGGCGTGCATGGCGCCACGCCGGAAGTGGACGAGGAGGCGAACCTCAAGGGTATATCAATACGAGTCAACAAGAACATGGACATCTCTGACGTTCTGAGCGTCATCATGAAAAGAAAACTGAAGATAAGGTCAGTGAACACGCAGGAACCGAGTCTAGAGGACGCCTTCATGGCCATCACATCCCGACATGAGGAGCAGAGGGCTTGGGGATCATAGGAGGAGGTCACAGATGACGGACTTCTCAATAGAGCTGAGGCAGATAATCGCCTTCACAAAGCGGGACTTCTACAGCTGGACGACGTACAAGACTGTCATGATCACTCAGATCATCAACATCTTCATAGGAGTTCTATCGTGGGGAGTCGGTGCGGCCTATGTGCAGAAACCAGTCACCGAGATGTACGGCAGCGACTACATCTCCTTTCTTCTCGTGGGAATAGCCGTCGGCAATCTCATAATGCCATTGGTGCAGGGGTTCCAGACGCTCAACCCTTGGACGCTTGAGACCATCATGATGACGGGCGTGAGCACGACTGTCTTCGTCATAGGAAACGTTGCTTGGATGTACATCTTTTCCATACTCACGTTCATTCCGTACCTAGTAATCGGCATCTACTTCTTCAAGGTGAAGCTGAATCCGAACATACCGTCTGTCATTGCAGCTTTTGCGATCTCCGCTGCCATATTGATGGGTTTGGCCATGGTCTCCACTGGTCTGAGGATAGTGACCAAGTCCACTGACCCTATCACTTGGGCAATCAACGTTCTCCAAAGCCTCTTCTCAGGGGTAGCGTTTCCTGTGATCTACCTGGATACAATATTCTTCCCCGGCGCTTCGACAATCTCTTGGTTCCTTCCTCAGACATGGGTCTATCACCTTTGTCGTCTGTCGATGCTGACCAATCCTTCTCTGCTGGACCCGAGCATCCTGATTCAATTCGCGGAGGGTGCCATATTCGCCATCATACTCTTCCCTCTGGGCTACAAGGTGTTCCAGTGGGGAGTGACCAGGTCCAAGCGAGAGGGAACGCTAGGCTGGTACTGACCCATCCGCCATCTCCAAAGCGAGCGCGCCTTTGGCGTGGGGCGTGGGTCTCGCACCTCCGAGTTGACTCGCTGAGAACGCTCATGCCGAAATCTCTATAACTTCACGACCCTTGATGGCGAGTGAATCCATGAAGAAAGGCCTAAACTTGTGGTCGATATCATGGCCAAACTCTGAGGGAGCCCCTAGTTGGGAGGAACTCGTCAGGACCGTCAAGGGTATCGGGTATGACGGTATCGAGTTTACCTATGACGAAGAAAGGATTCGGCCCCAGGATCTCGACAGAAATCAGAGGATGAGGTACCTTGAGGCAGTGAAGTCCCAAGGAATGGAGATTCCATCTGTAGCGACTGGAGTGTTCTGGCAGCGCAACCCAGCCAGTCAGGATGTGAAGGAAAGGAATCGCGCGGTTGAACTCGGGAAACTGGGATTGGATCTTGCCAGCGACTTGGGCGCACAAGTTCTTTTGGTTGTGCCCGCGGTGAACGTCCCGGAGCTCCCCTATCAGACGGTCTGGGATCGCTCAATCGATTTCATACGCGCACTCGCGAAGCACGCCGAGCAGACAGGGATGACAGTCGGAGTTGAGAACGTCTGGAACAAATTCCTCTATTCGCCGATAGAGTTCAGGAGGTTCATCGAATCTGCCGAAAGCGACCACGTGAAGGCCTACCTGGACATCGGCAACATCCTTCAGCTAGGTCACCCTACCCAATGGATCAGAGAACTGAAAGGCATCATAGCCTGCGTTCACGTGAAGGACTTTGACTTGTCTGTGGGGGGTCTCTCGGGGTTCAGACATCTGAAGAAGGGCAATGTGGACTGGCCCGATGCAATGAAAGAACTCAGACGCGCGGGCTACGACGGCTACCTCAACGTCGAATGCTTTCCATCTTTCGATCCCGCTGTGACTTTGCCAACATTCCAAGATGCCCTGAATGCTTCAGAGGAAAACTCCAAAGCATTGGACGGAATAATCTCAGGCAGGTAGCGACTCACGCTTTTAAGTGGCCTACGGATTTGGGCGCCGACAAGTACAACATGGGCGGACACGCGGACCGATTTCGATCTCGTCTCACTCGGACCCATGAGGTGAAGAGGATGTGAAGGTTCGAAAAGTCATCATCATGGGGGCGGCGGGACGCGACTGAGTTCCGGCCTTGCCGGGCTCCGCGTATTCCACAACTTCAACGTCGTCTTCAGAGGGAATCCAGAGTACAAGGTTGTTGCTTTCACGGCGACTCAGATACCGAACATAGAGGGGAGGACCTATCCAAAAGAGATAGCCGGAGAATTGTATCCGAAGGGCATACCGATCTATTCCGAGAAGGACTTGACGAAACTGATAGAGGAGAACGGCGTTGACACAGTTGTGTTCGCCTACTCGGATGTCTCGCATCTTCACGTCATGCACAAAGCGTCCGAAGTGCTCGCCGCAGGAGCATCATTCATGATGCTGGGACCGACAGACACGATGCTGAAGTCATCGAAACCCGTGATAGCCGTGTGTGCAGCTCGCACCGGAAGCGGGAAGAGTCAGACATCAAGGAGAGTGCTCGACGCACTGAAGAAGATGGGAGAGAAGTCCGTCGTCATCAGGCATCCGATGCCTTATGGCGACCTCCTAGCGCAAAGGGCGCAGCGTTTTTCAAGACTCGAGGACCTGGACAGAGCCAAGTGCACGGTCGAGGAGAGAGAAGAGTATGAGCCGCTCATCGCGCGTGGCGCCGTCGTCTACGCGGGTGTGGACTACGGAGAGATACTGAGGCAAGCCGAAAAGGAGGGGGATGTCATAATCTGGGATGGTGGCAACAACGACTTCCCCTTCTACAAGCCTGATCTCCTCATCGTAGTTGTCGATCCGCATAGGGCCGGACATGAAACCCTGTACTATCCGGGAGAGACGAACGTCAGGATGGCCGATGTGGTTGTTGTGAACAAGGTCGACACGGCCAAGGCGGAGGATGTCAGGACTGTGAAAGAAAACGTCAAATCCCTTAATCCCGACGCCACCGTGATTGAATGCAGATCGAAGATCATCGTCGATGACCCGAGCGCGATCCGTGGGAAGTCGGTGATTGTGGTTGAGGACGGTCCATCCATAACGCACGGTGAGCTGGCATACGGAGCCGCCTACTATGCTGCTAAGATGAACGGTGCTCGCGAGATCGTTGATCCCAAGGAATTCGCGGTGGGTGCAATCAAGGACGCGTTCCATCGGTACCCGCAGTTGTCCGTCGCGATCCCTGCGGTTGGCTACAGTGAGCAGCAGACCAAAGATCTACAGGAAACCATCAATCGAGCTGCCGCCGAACTAGTGGTGAGCGCGACTCCAGTCAGGCTGACCGAGGTCGCCAAGCTGAACAAGCCGCTTGTCCAAGTGCGATATGAACTGGAGGAGATAGGGAAACCAACGATAGAAGATGTGGTCAGAGCTGCACTGAAACCCGTGAAGTAGTCTAGGCTCCTGGCAGATCTTTCTCTCTAGTCCTCAAGATCCCATCCCACATGTATTCGAATCTGGTGTTGAGTCCCTTAACCAGCATCACTGCGTTTTTGATGTCGTTAGCATAGGCGGGGCAGAAGTCTACGAAGGTTCCTTGATCAGAGAGATCTCTGAGACAACGGCCAGCTATCACGTTGACCTTGCCTTCGACTGGTTTGGCATCTGGCCCGATGAGGATGGCAACTTCGGGTTCCTTGGGAATCTTCTCCTGCTTCAGGGCCACCAAGGCAGTAGTGAGTGTGCGTGCGCAGGTGCCGCAGGCATCCCCGACGACGATCTCTAGTCCCGGTATCTCCTTGACCAACTCTGCTGGGTCGGGCCAGTCCACGACCTTCGGACCGTTCTCCTTCTTGAACTTCTGGATGTCTTCCTTGGTGATCCCGACCAGCTCGATTCTGTCCAAATTCATCTCCCCCAGCCCAGCCTCCTTCGCGTACCTGATGTGCTCTATCTTCTCTGGATCAAAGCCCATGCAGGTCGCTGCGACCGAATCTATTGCGACCGGGTCGGTGCTCGCAAACACATAGCCGAACGGGATCATCGAACCGTTCGTCACGATGTTTGTGCCGTCCATGACTATGAGCTTCTGACCGACTACTTTGTTGATCTCAACCAGCCCCCAACTCAGGTTGCTCCTGTGCACCCTCAATCTGGAACTCGGAGCGATCGTGCCGTACATGTTCTTGATGGCGAGCGTCACGCCAGTCATAGCGTGCCTTCTCATGGCAGGAACGCCAACGACCACGTCAGCGTCAAGCACTCTCTTTGAAAAGGAAATCGTGCCGCATGACCTGGAATTCGGTATGTCGACGCTTACCATTTCCTCAGCTCTCAGGTTCGCGACCTCTATCCCAGTCTTCTTCCGAAGTTCTACGATGGAGGGAGATGAGAAGAGTTCTCTGGACGAGACATCCACAACTGGGTTCTCGCCTATTGCGACCTTGCATCCAATCTCTCTGAACAGCGTGGCCACAGCCCAAGGGAATCTCCTGTCGACTGCTGCTGCAATAGAGGTGGAGCAGAAGTTCGGTTTGACAAGCACAGAATCACCCGGTTGCGCGATCTCATCCGGACCACCGAGGGGTTCAACTGCAGACCTGATGCTCGCAAGTATCTCATCGTCGAAAGCTTTCGGAGGGACCTTGACCGCTATGACCTTCGACATTGTCGCCGTCTTTCAATTGGATGCTAATATCCTTGAGGGACCGTGACCGCTCAAACGGAGGCCCTGCGTGATTTCGTGCGTACGATTCTTCCGCTACGCTTAAGTATAACCGCGTGATATTCCTCGATCGAGGTGAAGAAAATGAGCAGTAGGGACTGGGTCGTTGTTCTGACAGTCGGTTTGTTGTTGCTGCTTTTAGGGTTCGTGCTGTATAGGCCGCGGTTTGCGATGGTTAGTTACTTCAGGATGCCAATGATGGGGTATGGCATGGTGTTCGTCATGTTCTTGGTGCCGGTAGCGGTTCTGGCCATTCTTGTGGCAGTGGCTTTCGGTCGGAGAGAGGAGCATGGGATGCGCTTGCCAGACAGGTCAAATGCCCTTGAGATAATCAGAGAACGATACGCCAAAGGGGAGATCACGAAGGAACAGTACGAGCAGCTCAAGAAGGACTTGGAGTATTCAAGTTCCGCATAGGCGGCCCTTTGTCGTCAGACTAAAGGATAAAGGCACATCGTCGCGCCGTGTGGCATGGCTGATCTCCACGGGAGGGATTTCCTCTCGATATCTGATCTCAGTTCTGATGAGCTGACGCACATCCTTGAGCTGACGAAGACGCTGAAAGCGGAGCGAGGTCAGATGCGGTGGAGGACAGCTCTCTCAGGAAAGACTCTTGCAATGCTGTTCATGAAGCCATCAACGAGGACAAGGGTCTCGTTCGATGTTGCGATGTATGAGCTCGGAGGGCATTCGATTACGCTTTCGCCGTCGGAGACCCAACTGAGCAGAGGGGAAACTGTATCTGATACGGGTCAAGTTCTCTCGAGATTCGTCTCGTGCATAATGGCCCGCGTGACATCACATGACATCTTGGTGGACTTGGCGCAGCACTCGAGCGTGCCTGTGATAAACGGGCTTTCGGATCTGGAGCATCCATGTCAGGCGGTCACTGACATGTTCACGATATGGGAGAGAAAAGGAACCTTGAAAGGGCTGAGGATAGCTTTCGTCGGTGATGCCAACAATGTGGCGGATTCACTCATGCTCGCTTCACTAGCCCTCGGAGCGGATTTCTCAATCGCAACTCCGAAAGGATACGAACCAAGGCCTGAAATCCTTCGTGAGGGAACTGGGATGGCTGAGAAGACGGGGTCGTCATTGATCACCACGGATGACCCCATCGAAGCCGTCAAGGACGCAGATGCGATCTATACAGACGTCTGGGTGAGCATGGGCCATGAAGATGAGGCGAAGGAAAGAGCAAGGGTGTTCTATCCCAAGTACCAAGTCAACATAGATCTCCTGAGAACCGCCTCTGCTGAAGCAATCGTGCTTCACTGTCAGCCTTGGCATATCGGCCTTGAGATCACCGAGGATGTCGCTTATGGTCCGCGATGCGTCGCCTTCGATCAAGCTGAGAACAGAATGCACGCACAGAAGGCCATTCTGCTGTCTCTGATAGGTTGAGCTGCGTACAGAACCGGTCTCAGTGGAAGTGATCACTGATAGTACTGAGGACTGAGTGAGGAGTAGAATCATAGATAAACAGGACGAATCCGTCTGAGCCGGCGTCGACACACGACTTGGCTACCGACAGTACATATTCAGGCGTGCGCTCTTTGCTCCATCTCTCTCCTCCGTCCAATGACCTCCGCACCTCGTCAGATGACATGATAGCTGGGGTCAGACGGCAGGAAGGGGAGATCACAGACCTCGCCCTCTTTGTCAACGTCTTCACATATTCAGGGGCGACCTCATAGACGGTTGGACACAACACATCGAGGAACTGGGAGAAATATGGCCAGTCCTGGTAACAAGTCTCGATGGCGGTGACATAGTCCGTGAAGACGTACGCGGATATTTCTCTCCCGGCTGATCTTGCCACCTCGGAGAAACATTTCACAGAGTCCGAAACGTTCTCACACATGATCGAGACGTAGTACCTGTTCTTGATGACGTCGTTTGCTGGCAGCTCATAGCCGTACTCCCGTTTCAGCCTCGCCTTGCATCTCTCGCAGTAGCAGTACATTCTGCCTTCCACCTCCTCAGGGTATCTAACGTAGTCCAGATGGACGCCGTCAATATCGTACCCGTCGATGGCATCCTTCATTAGCGACGCAAGGTATTCTCGGTACCCTTCATGAGACGCACAAACCCAGTACACGCTGTACTGTGGGCCGATTGTGCTCCAAGCTGGCTGCTCGATGTTGCTCTTTCCATGTCTATTGACGAGAAGAGCCTCAGGGTGAGCGCGTAGGTAGTCGCTCGGGTCAGACAGGCTTTCCACATAGAGACAGAACCATGCATGAACCTGTATCCCAGCATCTTTGCAGCTGTTGACCACTTCTCTGAAGGGATCGAAGTCGGAAGTGACTTTGGACTTGCATGTCTCGGTCCTGAATTCCATCCTGCTGCCGGCCTCCTTGGCCAGCAGGTATATCCTATCTATCCCGTGTTCAGAGCATTCGGAAGCGATTCTACGTGCCTCGTTGGAGTTGGAGATCCCTCTAGTCGTCAGATACGCGCCAATCGTAGGCCTCATGATCTGTTCCGCTCGCTATGAGATTATATGACTTGACGACATGTTCACAGATTCGTGGGATCATAGGGACCGGTTCTAAGCAGATCTGGGTTCAGGCTCAAGCTGCAGCTAGCGTTTTCGGGATGACGTTGACAGCTCGTTTCGCGATTTCCTCAGCTAGTAGGCGTATGCCCCGACTCTCCTTCACTGACGTCAGCACGATTGGGCAACCGCCTGCCTTCTCCTTGAGCATAGCGACCCTCTCTTCGACGTGCGCTGGACTTATCCTATCTGTCTTGTTTGCAGCAATCAGAAGCTGCTGCTCGGTGACCCCGAGAGACTTGAGTTCTTTGAGACATGTGTCGATGCGGAGTTGCATGAGAACAGGCTCGTCACTGATGTCGATGACCAAGAGCACAATATCCGCGAACCTGATGTCGTCTAGGGTCAGCGAGAAGGAGGCGATGAGCCTCGGGTCGAGGTCCATAGCGAACCCTATCGTGTCGACCAGAAGCACGGGGGCCGAGGGGTCGCCAGTCCTGTAGTACTTGCTGGCTAGCGTGGTGAATGGTGTCGACCTCACCTCTCTTTTGAGCCCAGTGAGGGCATTGAACAATGACGTCTTCCCTGCATTGTAGTAGCCAGCGAGGCAGACCGTCGGCAGGTTCAACCTCTTCCTCTTCCTGAGCTGGGCTAGCTTCTCTGACCTCCTGATCTCTATCTCAGCCTTCACTGATGATCTCATCTTGTACAGATTGGCCACGGTGTTGTGGTACGCGTATTCGCCCATGCTCTTGGGCCCAGGGTGCTCCCTTCCGCGTCTGAAGATCAGAGAAGCCTTGAGCTTCTCGTACGGTATTGCCTTCTCCAGGCTGGCCAGCCTTATCTGCAGCTTCGAGAGCCTGTCCGAAGAAGCCATCTCGAAGATCCTGAGCGTCAGGTCATATCTGTCGAGAATCTCTTTGGCCAGAGTAGTGATGATGTTGTGTTTCTGTATGCTGGTCAACACCTCATAGAAGACAGCGACGTCTGCACCTGATTTCTCCATCTGATCGCGCAGTTCGGTTATCTTACCTCTGCCTAGGAGATAGCGTGAGTCGGGCCTGAACCGCAGCTGAATCGTCTGCCCCACTACGGTGTAGCCCGCTGCCCGAGTGAGTTCCTTCAGCTCCTTGACCTTCGCTTCGAATATGGAGTGATCATGTGGATCCGTCTTGAGGTAGCAGACCCAGGCTTTCAATTGGCTTCACGTCATCGTCCATCTAATAAGGTTGTGGAGCTATGCACGGATCAGATGCCTCCTCTTGGCTGATATTTCACAGCGAGTCAACCTGCTCCCCATCTTAGAGATGGAATCCGCTAGAGCATCGTGATCTTGGTCCCAATGTGCTTCTTGATGGCGTTTCTGTACACGGCCAATGCAACGCTGACGTCCTGAATGGCAAGTCCCGTCGAATCGAAGACCGTTATCTCGTCACTAGATTCTCTTCCCTTCTTCTTGCCAGCCACTATGTCTCCGAGTTCGGCGTATATGTCTCCGCGTGTGAGCAATCCCTCCCTCAGACAAGTCTGAATCTCACCGCTGTGGCTTGCCTGCTCCATGTCGTCGACGACAACTTTTGCTCTTCTCATTATCTCGGTATCCAACTCTTGCTTTCCTGGGGCATCGGCTCCGATTGCGTTGATGTGGACTCCAGGTCTGACATGCCTTGAGAAAAGGACGGGTTCCTTGGCAGGGGTAGCGGTCACAATCACGTCCACTCCGCTTGTTGCCTCGTCTACTGATCTCACGCTCGTCAGCTTGGCACCAACGAGCTTGCTCATGTCCTTCGCGAAGCGGTCGGAGGATTCAGGCAGGATGTCGTAGACCTTCACCGAAGTCACGGGCCTTATCTCTACGAGTGCCATGAGCTGCGTTCTTGCTTGGACTCCTGCGCCGATGATGCCCACTGAGACTTGCCCTTGTTTGGCCAAGTGTTCTGCTGCTACTCCAGCACCTGCACCTGTCCGAATCGCAGTGAGCCAGGTTCCGTCCATCACACAGATCGGGTATCCTGTCTCCGGCTCGAGTAGGACTATAGTTGCCATGACCGTGGGGAGACCATGCCTCTTGGGGTTGTTCGGATGAACGTTCACGATTTTGACACCAGCTGCATGGCTGGACAGCAAGTAGGTCGGCATAACCCTGAAGTCACCTCCGAATTCATCAAGCGTGATGTACACCTTTGGAGGCATCTGAACCTTGCCCTCGCCTTTTTCTCTGAATGCTCCAGCGACCACACGTATCGCTTCTTTCATTGTGATCAAACGTTGGACTTGCTTACCCGTTAGAATCAACGTTGACCGAACCGGTCCCTTATGAGACATGCAATGGGCAGAAGCGAGGAGCGAACTTTATACGTCTTGTCAAGCAATCAACGAGCTGTTCAGTATGTCTTCGAATCAAGTGAGCTGATACGTCCGCCATCACATGCAAAGGCAGGCCATATCGCCCTTGTGTAACCTGAGAGTGCTCCTGTATGTGCGATCAACGAGGATCACCAAGGACTCGGTCACCTCTTTCGCGATCTTGGGTTCTCTGCCTCTGAAGGAAGCTAGTTGAGGATCGTCAATCGAAAGCAGGGACACTCTGGCACGCTCGTTGCTATCTGGGTTGAGTAGGAAGCAGATCCTGCTTCTTTCGAATCGATCACACAGTTCCTGCGAAGCTACGGTCACGTGTCTCGTGTTCAGCTCTTTGGTCCAGGTTGGCTTGCCCGCAGGGAGATCCCTAGGAAAGGACTGAATGGAGACCTTGGTCTCCTGCAGATCGAATGCCTTCTCAAGCTTTCCGTCAACATCAACGAGAAGTTCACCTTCGGTGGTCCTGGTGCATTTCTCAAGGAGAGAGATGAACGAATCCCCCCCCAGCGCGATCGCCGATACTACGACTCCTCTGCCTGACATTTCACTTGAAGTCTCGATGATCTCCCGTTCGACTGTTGGATCTCCTTCAGAACCACCGCCGTTTGTAGCCGTGTTCGCCCTTCCGTCAGTGAGAATCAGCACCTGACCGCCCTCTCCTTTGAACAAGTCAGCTGCCGTTCTCAGGGCAAGGCTGATGTTCGTGTTGCCCCTGTCGCCAATCTTTCCGAGAGCGCTCCCTAGGTTACTGAGTCCCTTTTTCAGGGACAGAGGAATCAGAATCTCCGCGAGATGGTCAAATACTACTACTGAGAATTCTTCCTCATCCTCCAACTTCGCCAGCCGCTCGCTCGCAAGTTGTTTTGCTCTGTCTAGCTTGCCATCATACGACATGCTTGCGCTTCTATCCAGCGCTATGACAAGCCTGTCGCCTTCGGCGCGTGGATGCTGCGAGCTTGCACGGTACGCTTCAACCATCTCTGACGCTCTCCATGCCCTCCGCGTACTTGATGCGCGGTCGTCCTCACTCGAAGTAGTCCATCCTAGACAGCTGCAGCAAGTGGATATACTCCACGTCGGTGATCTTGTGGATGGCCTCCCTGTCGGATCCTGAGAAGTAAAGAAGCAGACTCTGATATAGAAGGAGGGTATTCAGTTCGAGCTTCTGTGCCAACTCCACCGCAGATCTGAGGTCGTCGATCTTGGATGCGCCTCCGGCGGTCTTCAGAAACTCGATTGCACCCATGCTTTCCATTGCTCGTATGTGTGACAATGCGATCTCCCTGTCGCTCTCGGTTGAGAGTGTAGCCTTGCCTCCTAGTAGCCCCGAGTAGGTCTCGGCGTGAGCTCTCTCGTCATCACCTAGCCTAGAGAAGGTCTTCTCATAGGCCTTGAACCTTTTGGCGAGAGTCCTGTAGAAAGTTTCTGCTCCCTTTTCTACCGTGACTGCCATTTGCAGGAGTTCTCCCCTGGACAAGCTCTCACTCATTCTCGAACGAGCACTAGTAGCAGTCAGACCGTTAATAAGCTATCATTCCGCGCTCCGATAAAGAGCAGCGCATCTGTCGTGGAGGTCCATTGAATTCCTGCACTTCGATTAGGATATTCAGATATCCCAACTCAGAGAACTCTGACGAGCTCATACTTTGTCTCTCCGAGGCCGAATTCTTCGCAAGCCAAGAGCGGAACCCTCCAGTCTATGCTGGGGAAGATAGCTCCGAATTTGTCTGCTCCTGCCTTCATGGCACCGACATCCTCAGCCTTTGAACCAGGAATCCCTGGAGCCTTGTTCACCAAGTCCACAGAGGCCTTGTCGAGCGAAACCGGATCTCTTGATGCCACTATCCCTATGTCTGGGACTATCGGAACATCCGACCATCCCTCTTGGTAGTGCTCACAGTCGCACAGCCAATCCACCTCGAGCAGGAAGTTCACAAACAACATCTTGTCCTTGCCGATCCTGTTCACTGCAGCCGTGGCTATGTTCGCCATCTTGAGCTGCAGATCCCGTGACTCGCTTCTCTTTGCTACTATGGCCTTGGGCCGGCACTTCGCGATGCAGGCGATGCATCCGACGCAGAGATCGGGCGCGATCTCCGCTTTGTCGTCAGTCATTCTGATAGCTCCCTTCACAGGACAGACGGCCAAGCATTCGCGGCAAGAATTGCACAGCTCCTTGTTCACTCTTGGTTTGCCCTCATAGTGGAAGTTGAACTTGCCTTCCTTTGACGACAAACCAACTGCTATGTTCTTGAGTGCGCCGCCGAAGGCGACCCCTATGTGGCCCTTGAAGTGAGCTAGGCTGATCAGTGCACCGGCTTCCCTTAGTCCGCCGGCAAGGAGGACATCTCCCTTCGGGCCCTTGACTTTCATCGCATCCAATCCGGTCTCTCCATCCACTATCTGGATTGGCGCACCGATCACTTCTTCAGTGTAGCCATGTGAGACTGCGATGTCTAGGTGCTTCTTCGCGGTTCCGCGGGGGTCAAACAAACCCAGGCCGGTTGTTTCGACGACAACAGGGACGCCCCCGATC
>Ga0172363_10001866_pt1 | contig 16938 bp, 11 predicted proteins | sample LakKivs2_kivu2a2_FD_114541 | JGI IMG/M metagenome (GOLD analysis project Ga0172363, IMG submission 114541) | Sediment microbial communities from Lake Kivu, Rwanda - Sediment s2_kivu2a2 | ecosystem: Environmental > Aquatic > Freshwater > Lake > Sediment | place: Rwanda: Western Province, Lake... | reverse complement strand
TGCCGGTGTTCCGCGGCGCACCGGTGATCGGCGGCGACACGCGGAACTGGCTCGACGTGGTGGTCTACGGTGCGAACCAGCTCTTCCTGCTGCGCGCCCTGATCGCGCCCGAGATCGGTCCGTGGCTGCTCGCGCCGGTGATGCTGACCATCCCGGTGATGGGCGTCCTCGACAAGACGCTCTACCTCGCGTGCCGCGCGGAGCACTACTTCGTCGTCCTGTTCTGCATCGTCTTCGCGTACGCGAACGACCTGTGGATCTCGGGCGCGAAGCTCGTGTGGTGCTTCATCTGGTTCTGGGCGGCGACGTCGAAGCTCAACCGCCACTTCCCGTCGGTCATCATGTTCATGATGAACAACGGGCCGTTCTTCCCCAAGGCTCTGAAGAAGGGCCTGTTCATGAACTTCCCCACCGACCTGCGCCCGTCGCGCTTCGCGGCGTGGATGGCGCACTTCGGGACGGTGGCCGAGTACTCGATCCCGGTGATCCTCGTGCTGGGCTCCGACAGCACCGTCCTCACGGTGCTCGGCCTGATCCTCATGACCGGCTTCCACGGCTTCATCGGCATGAACAACCCCAACGGCATGCCGGTCGAGTGGAACATCCTGATGATCTACGGCGGGATCTTCCTATTCGGGTGCAACCCCGATGCGCACCTGTCGGCGCTGGCAGGCGACCCGCTGCTGCTCACGGTGCAGCTGCTGTCGCTGGCCGTCGTGCCGACCTTCGGCAACTTCTTCCCGTCGAAGGCGTCGTTCCTGCTGTCGATGCGCTACTACGCCGGCAACTGGGCCTACAACATCTGGCTCGTCCGCAAGGGCGACGCGGCGCAGAAGTTCGACAAGCTCAAGAAGTCGGCGCCCCTGGTCTACGACCAGCTCGCGAAGTTCGTCCCCGATCCGGTGCAGCTCGGCGTCGCGAAGTGCATGATGACCGTGAGCCGCTTCATGCACTTCGAGGGGCGCCCGCTGCTCGAGGCGCTTCCCGCCGCCGTCGACGACATCGAGAGCTACGAGTGGCACGAGGGTGAGCTGATGGGCGGCATGATCCTCGGCTGGAACTTCGGCGACGGACACCTCAACGGCGAGCAGCTGTTGCGCGCGATCCAGCCGATCTGCGGCTTCGAGGCCGGCGAGGTGCGCCTAGTCTCGGTCGAGTCGCAGCCCTTGTTCGGGCCGACCATGCACTGGCGCGTGATCGACGCGGCGGACGGCGTCGTCGCGGCTGGACGCACGCGGCTCGCCGACTACGTCGACGTGCAGCCGTACCCCACCGGCCGCTTCGCCGAGGCATTGACGCGCGGCCACGGCACGGGCGCCTGACGACATGCAGGTCGAGGGGCCGACGCCGCCGCGCCGACCCGGCGGGGGCAGCCGCGTCGAGCAGACGCTCACCGGAGCATCGATCCTCGCGGCAATCGGCTGGTGGCCCTACATGCTCACCTGGTGGATGCGCAACGGCTGGCCGCCGTACCCCGAGACGTACTTCGTCGGCCTGGTCGTCATCCCGGCGGCGATCCTCGCCGCCGGGCGACTCCTCGTCACGGGGCTGCGCGCACGAGCCGCCTCGCGGCGTGGCGACCCGGGTCTCTAGCCGGTCCGGTGCACTAGCTAGCTTGCCGGCGGCTCGTCGGCCGGCCCGTCCGCGGCATCGCTCGGCCGCCGCTGCAGCGAGCGGCGGATCAGCACCAGCTCGCGCTTCAGGCTGGCCAGGTCCTCGGGCGACGCCTCCTCGTATCCCCACTTGAGGATCTTCGTCGCTAGCCCGTGCAGCTGGTCGAGCGCGAAGATCGGCGCCGCCTCGACCAGTGCGCGTAGATCACCCACCGCGAGTGCTTCGCCCGCCCGCATCCGCGTCACCAGCTCGCCGACGATCTCGGCGAAGGCGTCGACGATCGAGCAGTAGCCCGGTCCGTCGAGACCGAGACGCGCCATCACGTTGTCGTGCATGATCTGTACGGCCTTGCGGTCCGCCATGGCGAGCGCGAGGACCTTCTCCAGCTGCGGAAGCTGGATCGGCTTCACGAGGTACTGGCTGACGCCGAGCGCCGTGGCCTTCCTCACGGTGGCGACGTCGACGGAGCCGCTGGCGATGATCAGTGGCAAGTCGCGCCACTCGTCGTGAGCCTGCATGACGTCGATCAGCTCGAAGCCGTTCATGTCGGGCATGTCGATGTCGGTCAGGACCAGCTCGATGTCCTGGTCCTGCCCCAGAACGGCGATCGCTTCCCTTCCCGTGCGCGCGAGAACGGCCTCGTGCCCGAGGGCGCGGAGATGCCGCTCGAGCAGCATCGCTCCCATGTTGGTGTCCTCGACCCCGAGGATTTTCATGCCATGCGCCTCCGGCGCGCCGGTCCAATACGAGCGCCGTCCCGAGTTTCTTCGGCCTCTTTGGCCAGGGGCTATAGCTCGTTCCGACGACGACCCACCGACCGGCCGCGGCCTGCGGGGTCAGAACTCCGTGCCGCCGTCCGGCGCGACCTCGATGCGCCCCGCGCGAACCAGCACCGGCACGATGCGCCGTCCCCCGCTGACCTTCAGGAACTCGGTCATCGCCTGCGGCTCGTGCGACAGGTTCACCTCGACGAGGCGGTCGCCGGCGGCGATGATGGCCGCGCGCTGGCGCGCGCAGTGCGTACAGCCCTCGCGGGTATAGAGCGTCACCCGGGCCATCACACGGCCTCGCCATGCCGCCCGTGCCCGGGCAGCGGCTCGGCGCGGAAGGCCAGGCCGAGCACGACGCTCGCGAGCAACAGCGCCGCGGCCGCGGTCAGGAACGCGACCGACCACTCGCCGGTGCGGTCGCGCAGCAATCCTGCGACGTACGGGCTCACCACGCCACCGAGCGCCATGCAGAAGTTCGCCGCCGCTGCGATGGTGGCCGCGGCGCGCGGTGCCAGCACCGCCGGCAGGCTGAACAGCGGCGCCACCGCGATCCCCTGCACGAAGCCGTTGAGCGTGAAGAACGCGACCGCCGCGACGCCGTTCGGCGCGAGCGCGGCCGCGACCATGCACAGCGACGAGCCGCCGAGACCCGCGACCGCGAGCAGCTTGCGCGCGCGCCCCTCGGCGACGCCGCGCTGCACGAGCCGGTCCGAGATCCAGCCGCCGCCGATCAGCGCGGCGATGCCGCCGAGCGTCGGGATCGCATTCACCCAGCCCATCGACTGCATCGACAGCCCCCAGGCGTCGGACAGGTAGGTCGGGAACCACGCGACGAAGAGCCACATCGCGTAGCCCCAAAGCAGACCGGCGAGCGCCAGCGCGAGCACCGGCGGTGCGGCGAGGATCGCGAGCGGCACCGGCGGCGGCGTCGCACGCGACGCGCTCGCGCGCCCGCTCGCCAGCCCGCCCGGCGACGCGCCGTCCCCGGGCGCCGGCAGTCGCGGCACCAGCGCGAGCCACGCGACCACCCACACCAGCCCGAGCGCCGCGCAGCCGTAGAAGACGTACGACCACGGGTAGAGCGTCACCAGCCAGGCGATCAGCGGCGAGGCGATCAGCGGTCCGACCTGCGTGCCGGCGAAGCAGAGGCCCTGCGCGCGCGCCAGCTCGGACGGCGGGAACGCGCGCGTGTTGAGCGAGGTCTGCCCCGGGTTGTTCACCGACTCGAAGAAGCCGAGCAGGAAGCGCACCGCGAGCAGCGCCGCCATCCAGCCGAAGAGCGGCGGCGTCAGCGCGGTGGCGATCGACCACGCGGCGCACATCGCGGCGAGGATCACGACGCCGCCGAAGTGGTCGATGAGCAGCCCCGCCGGAATCTGCCCCGCCGCGTAGCCGAGCAGCGTCACCGACATCACGCTGCCGAGCTTCGCCTTGTCCCAGCCCAGGTCGGCAAGAATCACCGGCGCCACGATCGTCACGTTCACCCGATCGACGTAGTTGATCAGGTTCATCCCGAAGAGCAGCGACAGGAGCCGCCGCCGCGACCCCGGGTCGAGGCGCTGTGCGAACGGCGCCGCAGCACCGCCGACGTGCGCCGCGCGGCGTTCGCTCTCAGGAGGCGCGTGCACCGGCGACACCCGCACGTGACGCGCGCTGCCGCCGGCGCCACCAGCTGCGCAGCTCGAGCCGGCCGACCGACGCGAGCAGCACCACGACGCTCGCCGCGGTCGACGCCGCCGCCACGGCCACGCCGCGCAGCAGCGACAGCGTCGCGCGCAGCGGTCCCCCCTCGCCCTGCACCAGCGCGAAGTGGTGCGCGATGGTCGTCAGGCGGAAGACGTTCAGCGGGAAGTAGTCGAGGCTCGCGTTGAACGCGACCAGGCTCTTCGTCCGCATCAGGAAAGGCAGCAGGCGCAGCTCGCTCGGCCCGCCGGTACCGAGCTGCAGCACGGTCACGTCGTAGCGGCGGCGGCGCAGCCGCGACAGCAGATCGAAGCGCTCCTCCCAGCGCGCGACGTCGAACTGCTCGACGTCGATCGTGCCGGCGAGCCCGCCGTCGGCCTCACGCACCAGCAGGTGGATCCGGCAGCCCGGGAAGATGCCGCGCACGCGCTCGACGATGCCACCGAGCTGCGCGCCGGTCTCGGTCTGGATGACCAGCACCTCGCGCACGCGGTCGTAGCGCAGTGGACGCAGCAGCGTGAGCGGACCGCTCACTGCACGCTCCCGGCGTCCCACGGCGACGCGGCGCCATTCACCAGTGGCAAGGTCGCCGCGCTCGCGCTGCCGCCTTCGGTTGCCTCACCGGCGACGCTCGCGCCGTCGCCCCCGGTGCGCGCGGCCTCGGCGGCGCCGGTCGGGATGCCGTACGCGCGCAGCATGGTGCGCGCGATCGCCGGCCAGTCGTAGGTGCGCTCGACGAAGCGCCGCGCGCTCGACGACAGCGCGCGCCGCCGCGACGGATCGCCGAGCAGCGCGCACACCGCCGATGCGAGCTCCTCGGCGCGGTCCGCGATGACGATCTCGGCACCAGCGCCGAGCCCTTCCGCCCCGATGGTCGTGGAGACCACCGGGCAGCCGCTCGCCATCGCCTCGAGGATCTTGAGCCGCGTGCCCGAGCCGCGCAGGATCGGCGCCACGAACACGGTCGCGCGGCGGTAGTGCGACGCGGTCTCGGGCACCATGCCCGTGACCTCGATGCGCGGGTCTGTTGCCGCGAGCGCGGCGAGCGCCTGCGGCGGGTACGCGCCGACGACGCGGAACAACGCTTCGGGGCGCTGCGCGTGGATCTTCGGGAGTACCTCACGCGCGAACCACAGCACGGCCTCGACGTTCGGCTCGTGGCGGAAGAAGCCGACGAAGAGCACCGTCGCGGGCTCCTCCTCGGCGGCGTCGCGCAGCGGGAAATCGCGGCACGAGACGCCGTTGGGCACGGTGACCAGCGGCGCCGGATCGACGTAGCGCGCGAGGCTCGCCGCGTCGTCGTCGCTCATGGTGAGCACGAGGTCGGCGTCCTCGACGGCCGCCACCTCGTGACGCAGCGTCTTGAGCCCGTCGTACCAGAGGTTCAGGCGGCGCGGCGCGGAGGTCGCGATCGCGCGCGCGCGGCGCTGGGCGACGAACGTCACATCGTGCTCGACCAGCACGCGCAGCAGCCCCGGGCTCGGGCGCGGCAGGAAGTGCGCCATGTGCGTGTACTCGACCTGCACGACGTCGAAGCGCCGCCGGTCGAGCCAGTACTCGACCTGCTCGTCCATCACCCGCGAGTGGAAGCCGCGCGTCTTGCCCGGCTCGAGCCAGCCGCCGCTGCCGTGGCCGTCGCGCGGGATCAGCACCACGTCGCGGCACAGGTCGCGCAGCACCGTCAGGTTCTCGGTGCGGCGCTCGGCCTCGGTGTCGGTGAACGCGATCAGCGTCACGTCGCACGCGGCGTGCATCTCGCGGATCAGGTTCAGCATCCGGACGGCACCGCCGTGCACCGGCGGTGCGGGGCTGTACGGCGCGATCACCAGCACCTGCGAGCGCCCGCCGGCTGCGCGATCCTGGGGATGGAACCGCGCGCGGTACGCGTGCCGGTAGCGCGACAGGTGCAGGATCTCCTCGTCGCTCAGCGCACGCGGGATCCGCGCCTCGCGCAGCCGCCCCTGCAGCGTGACCGGGATCTGCTTCGCGAGCCCCTTGACCGTGGCGATCGCGCAGCGGCCGCCCTCCTCGCGGTAGGCCTTCAGCGGCAGCAGCACGAGCCCCACCAGGTGGCGCGACAGCAGCGACCACGAGCCGACGTTCTTCCACAGCAGCGCCGCCAGGTTCTTCAGGAAGAAGCTGTGGATGACGCCCTCGCTCCACAGGCGCCGCGTGGTGCCGCGGTGCTTGTGGTGGACCTTGCTGCGCGGCGCCAGCACCGACGCCCAGCCGCGCTTCCACGCGCGATACCCCAGATCCACGTCCTCGATGTAGACCGGCGAGAAGACGTGGTCGTCGAAGCCGCCGAGCTCGAGAAAGCGCTCGCGGTCGTAGGCCGACGCGCCGCCGCCCGCGAAGAAGATCGGATAGATCAGATCCTCGTCGAAGCGGTCGAGGTGGAACAGGCGGACGAGCCCGCGCACCAGCTCGCCGTGGACCTTGCCGGTCTCCCAGCGCGGCTTCGACGGGTCGATGAAGTCGATCTGGCACGACACGCCGAAGACGTCGGGCTCCGCCGCGAACGCGTCGAGCAGCGGCTGCACGAAGTCCGGCTCCACCACCATGTCGTTGTTGAGCATGATGACGACCGGGTTCTTCGCGTCGCGCGCGCCGCGGTTCGTCGCACCGGCGAAGCCCTCGTTGGTCGGCAGCGAGATCCAGCGCAGCAGCGGCCCCGGCCCGGCGCTCGCAGCCGCCGTCACCATCCCGGCGAGCGCCGCGAGCGTGTCGTCGTCGCTGCCGTTGTCCACGACGATGATCTCGTCGTCCGGGTGGCCGTGCCGGCGCAGCGCCTCGAGCAGCGGCGGGATGCTCATGTCGAGCAGCGAGCGCCCGTTCCACGTCGGGATCACCACCGACACCGCATCCGACGGCCCTGGCCGGTGCGCGCGCGGCGTCGTGGCCCGTCGCTCGGGACGGCGCAGGCGCGCGAGCAGGTCGCAGCAAGCGAGCCCGAGCGCGAGCACGACGGCCAGCGGCACCGTGGTGGCCATCAACGCCAGGACGAGCAGCTTGACGCCCAGCCGCTTCAGCGCGCGGACGCCGGCCAGCGCCGCCCCAAACAGGTCCTCGAGCGCGCGCATCGCGAGCGCGCCGACGCCCGTCCGCGCGTGGATCTCCTCGCGCGCGGCGGCGTGCGCCTGCGCCGCGACGCGCGCCTCGAGCGCCGCCTCGAGCGCCGCCTCGAGCGCGTCGGCGCGGTGCTCCGCCGCCGCGGCCTGTGCCGACACACGCGCCAGCTCGGCACGCAGCTGGTCGAGGTCGACGGCGCCCTCCTCGGTCGCCAGCGAGACGCCGTCGTCGATCGCCGGTGCGCGGGATCCACCCGGGTGCAGCGGAACCGTCGTGTTGTGCATGAAGAGGAAGTCCTCCGGCGGGGTCGGCACCTCGTCGAGCACGCCGCCGACGAGGTAGCGCGCGAGGAACGCGACACCGTCGCCGTGCAGGACCTCGCCCGCAGGCGGCGCGCACTGCCACACGCAGACCCGACCCTCCGGACGCCCCGGCGTCGGCGGCGGCACCAGGCTCAGGCGGAATTCCATCAGGTGGCCGCGCGACGCGACGAGCGGCTGAAACTCGAAGCGCTGCCAGTCGGAGCGCGGCAGGTGCGACGCCGGAACGAGCACACGCGCGGCGAGCGAGGGCTCGTCGGCCACGTAGTACAGCTCGAAGAGCAGGTTCGTTCCCGCGACCGGCGGCTCGACCCAGAACAGCACCTCCACCTGACAGAGGCCGTCGTAGGTCGCCCGGAACCGCTGCGCCGGCGCGAAGCCAGCGCCCAGCGCCGGCGAGATGCTGCGCGCGTCGCTCACCATCTCCTCGGCGATCAGGGCCTGGTCTTTATGCGGCAGCTCGGTGCGCGTGCTGCCGGCGGCGAACCAGGCGTCGCCGGCGCGGTCCGGCGCGTGGCGCGGTGCCACGCAGAATTCGCGCAGCGGAGCGACCAGGCGCGACCAGCGCAGCGTGTCGCGCGCCGCGGCGATCCGCGCCTGGCGCGCGGCGGCGTCGGGTGCGTCGAGCAGCGCCTCGATCGCGCCGGCCACCGCCGCCGGGTCGTCGGGCGGCACGACGCGCCCCAGGTCCTCGCGCTCGACCCGCGCCGCCAGCTCGTCGCCGGCCGTCAGCACCATCGGCACGCCGCACCAGAGGTAGTCGAGAACGCGCGTGCGGAATGCGAACTCCGACTCCACACCGGAGCGGTGCAGGCTCACGCCGACGTCGCTTTCCAGCAGGTAGCGGTGACGCTCGGCGTACGGCACCCAGTCGAGGAACGACACGCCGCGGTCGAGGATTCCGAGCTGGCGCGCGAGCTCGCGCGCCTCCCGGGCGATCGCCATCTCGCCGATCTCGGGGTTCGGGTGGCGTGTACCGAGAATCAGCGTCTTCACGTCGGGGCGACGCGCGCGCAGCAGCGCGGTCGCGCGGACCAGCGTCAGCGGATCGACCCAGTTCCACATGCCGCCGGCCCAGGTCACCACGCGGTCACCCGCGTCGATGTCCGGCAGGACGCCCTTCACCGCCGGGGCGCCCGCCTGCGGATCGACGTCCGGCACGCCGAAGGGCACGATCGCGAGGAGACGGCGCAGCTCGGAATCTTCCGCGTAGTTCGCGTGGTTGATGCGGCCCGCGGCGGCGAGCATGCCGAGCCAGAAGCTCCGCTGACGTTCGCTGGCGCACAGGAAGAAGTCGCCGTTCGCCAGGTGGTGCTCGAGCCAGCGCAGCGACAGCAGCGAGCGCCCACCGGAGCGGTTGAAGCGATCGCCGTAGAGGTCGAGGTTCGACAGTACGAACGGGTCGTAGAGATCCACGACGAGCGGCTTCTTGATCGCGGTCATGAGCTCGACCCGTCCCGAGACCACCACGACGTCGGCGCCCGTGACGAGCGGCGCCAGCGACCCTTCCGGCGCGAACGTCCGCAGGCGCAGCGCACGGCGGCCCGCCTCCGGCAGCGTGCTGCCCTCGGGGGCGCCGAGCACGACGTCGAGGTCGCTCGCGGCGAGCGCGCGTGCGAGCTCGACCGTGCGGATCGCCGAGCCCGCCATGCGCTCCCCGACGCGATCCCAGGAGAGGACGAGAACGCTCATCCGAGGTCCCGCGCGAACGTGCGGAACGTCAGCGCGCGCCCGGGCACGGGCGTTCCGCCGATGGCGAGGCCCTCCATCGCGCTGGGCGCGGTCCAGAGCAGGATCTCGTTGCCCTCGCGCGCTTCCGGGGCGCTGGCGCGCACGGTGAACGTGCGCCCTGCGGAGTCGCCGGCGGGGGCATCGAGATCCACCGACACGAACGTCTGGTTGACGAGCTTCGCGGCCGGCAGCTCGCGGGAGCCGCGTACGTCGCCGCTCTCGTCGACGATCTCGAGCAGCACGCGGTGCGCGTTGCGACGTGCGTACGTGCCGACCATCACGTCGACACGACGCAAGCCGTCCGTGCAGCACGTGAAGGCTTGCTCGACCTCTGCACCCGGACGGAGCGGGCCGCCCGACTCGGCCAGCAGCTGGTGGACGTCGTACGCCGCGGCCGCGGGCTCGAGCGCCACGAGCGAGCCGCCGCCCGCCTCCATCGGGATCGGCGACGGCGCCGGACCGGCCGCGCTCGGGCCGCGCTCGGCGACCTCGTCGAGGATCGCGAGCAGGCTCGCGTCCTGCACGCGCGGGCCGTAGCGGAAGAAGACGTCGCGGCGCGCGCGGCGCGCGAGCGTCGCGCGCGCGTGGCCGTCGGCGAGGAGCCCGGTGAGCGCGCGCTCCCACGCGTCCTGGTCCGGCGCGAGCAGCCCGGTCGCGCCCTCGCGCGTCGCCGCGCGAAACGCGTGGCTGGGACTCGCCACGGTCGGCACCTCGACGAGGCCCGCCTCGAGATACTTGACCTCGCTCTTCGCCTCGTTGAACGTGTTCGGCAGCTCGAGCGGGGCAAGGTTGATGTCGAGGCTCGCCAGGCGCGCCGGAAGCTCGCTCCACGGCACGAACGGCCAGCGCTCGAGGCGCTCGCCGAGGCCGTCGAGCTCGGTCGGAATCGCGACCGGTCCGCCGACGACGAGCCGCACGTCGGGAAAGCGCTCGAGCGTCCGGCGCAGCGGCGCCGCGATCGCGGCGAGGTCGCGATCGTGGGTGTCGGTGCCGGAGAGAAACCCGACGCGCAGCGGACGAGCCGATCCGTTGCCGTTCGCGGCAGCGTGCCCCGCGAGCAGAGCCGACCGCGCGCGCGCCGCGCACACGAGCTGCTCGCTGCCCACGCCGTTGCGGTGCAGGAACGCCGTGCGGCCGGCGTCCTCCGCCGCCGCGACCAGCGCCTCGGTGCTGCCGAGGAAGTAGTCCGACGCGCTGAAGCTGCGCGCGTAGCTCTCGACGCTCTGCCGGAAGCCCGCGACGATCTCCGCGCGCGCGTGCTCCAGGGCCGGCGCGTCGCCGAGCAGCTCGGGGCGAAAGATCAGGTCGTCGACGGAGAAGATCACCGGAACCCTGCGGCGTCGCGCCTCGGCGATCACCGCCGCGACGCTCACGCTGTACGGTGCGCGAAACAGGACGATCAGATCGGCGCCGCGCGCCGCGACCAGGGCGCGCTCGTCGGAGTGGTAGAAGGTGCGGCTGTCGATTCCGGCTTCGGCGAGCTGCTCGGCGAGGTGGCGCACACGATAGCGCAGCGGTGCCCCGTCGATCCCCGTGAGGAACAGGACGCGCCGGCCCTCGCCGAAGCGGCGCGGGCGTGCTGCGTGGCGCGGGACCGCGCGCGACGCCGCCCCGGCGGCAGGAGCCGCGGCGGAGTCGGCCGCGGGTGCGTCCCCGGTGCCGATGCCGAACAGCGCGCGCAGGTCGAACACGCGCCGCCACAGGCTCTTCTGCGGGACGACGGCCCCCGACGTCTCGCGGCGCGCATGCGCCTCCTGCACCACCTCCTCGTAGAGTGCTTCCGCCGCAGCCGCCTGCTCGTCGGGCGTCGCGAGGCGCGGCCTGGGCGCAGCCGCGAGGCGCGCGAGCAGTGCGCGGTCGTGCGCCAGGCGGGTGAGCGCGGCGGCGAGCGCCGACGCGACTCCGGTCGGCACGACCAGGCCGTTGTCGCCGTCGCGCACGACCTCCTCGGGCCCGCCGCAGTCGCTGGTGACCACCGGCACGCCGCGCACCAGCGCTTCGCGGGCGACCAGCGAGAAGGACTCGCGCATCAGCGACGGGATCACGACCACGTCTGCGTCCTCGAGGACGTCGTCGAGCCGCTCGGCCGGAAACGGCGCGTGGTGGACCAGGCGTCCGGCGAGGCGGTCGCGGTACGGCGCCACGTCGTCGCCCGACACCGCGTGCGCGTGCACGACGACTCCCGGCGGCAGGAGACACGCGGCCTCGAGCAGCACGCCGAGTCCCTTCTCGCGGTTGCCCGCCCCGCCGAGGAACACCGCGCGCAGCGGGCGCGACGGGTCGTACGCGTCGCGCGACCGGTCACGGACGCGCCCCGGGGGCGGGGTGCCGTTCTCCTGCACCGAGACGTGGCTGGCATCGAAGCCGTTCGCGATCAGGTTGTCGCGCAGGTACGCCGACGGCACGAGGATGCGGTCGGCGCAGGCGATCGCCGCGTCGAGGGCGGCGCGGCGGTCGAGGAAGTCGGTGCCCTGGCCCGAGCAGCGCTCCGGGCGCACGATCGGCGAGCAGACCGTTCCCGCCGGCGAGAGGCGGAAGAGGCACGGGCAGAGCCACCACCAGTCGTGCATCGTCAGCACCACGGGCACGCCTGCGTCGCGCGCCGCGTGCAGGATCCCGCCGCCGAGCGCCTGGATGCTGTGCGCGTGGACGACGTCCGGCCGCGTCGCCGCGAGAAACTCCGCGAACGACTCCGCCGCGACGGGGTTCGCATAGTTCTCGCGGGACCACGGATGGAAGGCGTGGCCCAGGTTGACGCGCCAGGTGAGGAACGGACCCACCATGTCGCGCTTGAGGGTGCCGAGCGGCTCGGCGGCGGTGGTGCGGCCGCTGAAGATCTCCACCTGGTGGCCGCGGGCCTGCAGCGCGCGGGCGAGGCGATCGCAGACGAGCGTGGCGCCGCCCTGGAACTCCGGCAGGTAGAGCGCGATGGCTTGCGCGATCCTCACGACGGTCCCTCGCTTTCTGCCCAGCCGGCGGCCGCCCCGGTCGCACCGCAGCCCGCGACCGGGACACCATCCGCGCGGTCGCGCGCGCTCTCCGTCGCGTCGTCCGCGCCGAGCGCGAACCGCCAGTCGGCGAACGCGCGCACGGCGAGCACACCTTCGAGGGCGGTGCCGTCGAGCCGCGCCATGCCGAGCGGCCCGGTCGCGGTCGTGTCGTCGGCAGCGGCGATGGCCCGCGTCATCAGGCCGAATGTCGGCGCCCCGCCGCCGCGGGGACCGTCGACCGTGATCTCGAGCTGGTACGTCCGGCCCGCCGAGAGCATCTCGGGGGCGTCGAGGTCGAGCGCGAGCCAGGCGCGGTCGGGCAGCTCCGCTGCCGGCACGGTGCACGACCCCACGACCGGACCATCATCGCGCCGCAGCACCAGCGAGACGCGCCGCGTGATCGCCTGTCCGAACGTGATCGCGTGCACGTCGACGCGGACGAGCCCGTGCCGCGCGATGCGCAGGCGCTGCAGCAGCGTGCCGCCACCGCCGAGGGGCGGCGTGACCGCATCGGCCTCGGCGGGCACGAACGCCGGCTGCGCATCCGGCTCGAGGGCAGCGCGGACCGGCCGCTCCGCGGCTGCCCCGTCGTCGGCTGCCCGGTCGTCGCCCGGGGCGGGCAGCACGATCCTGCAGCCGCGCCGCCGCAGGCCGCCGCGCACGTCGTCGACGATCGTCAGGAGCTCTCTCGCGCGCCCCGCCTCGCCGTACCGGCGGGCGACGTCGGTCGCCGCCGCGGCGCCGAGGCGGTGGCGCAGACCGGGGTCGCCGAGCAGCGCGCCGAGCGCGCGGCGCCACTCACCCAGCGTGGTCGCGAGCAGGCCGTTCTCGCCGTCGTGGATCGCGTGTCGGTACGCGGCGGTCGCGGCCGCCACCGTCGGCACCCCGACGGCCGCGGCTTCGAGATACTTGATCTCGCCCTTCGCGACCGCGAACGGACGCTCCGCGAGCAGCGGCGCCAGGCAGACGTCGGCCGATGCGACGAGCGCGGGCAGCTCGTCCCACGGCACGAGACCGCGGCGATCGATGCGATCCGCGAGCCCTTCGAGCGCGCGCGGCAGCGCCAGCGGGCCGACGAGCAGCAGGCGCGCCGACGGCTCGGCGGCCAGCACGTCGCACAGCGCAGGCGCGATCCACGCGAAGTCCGCGTCGTGGCTCGGTGTGCCGCTGAAGTAGCCGAGCACCGGCCCGGGCCGCGCGGCGCGGGCCGCGGCCGCCGCGACGCGCGCACGGCGGCCGAGCTCGAGCTCCGCCGGTGACAACGCGTTACGGTGCAGGTGCGCGTGCCAGCCGAGGCCGTCCGCGATGCGCACCAGCGGCTCGGTCGGCGCCACGAACGCGTCGCAGCGCGCGATCGTCGCCCGATACCGGCGCACGCCGGCACGCCACTCGTCGCGCTCGACCTCCGGCAGGTGCTCCAGATCCGGGAGGCAGCGCGGGTCGTCGACGAAGATCAGGTCGTCGATCGACGCGATGCGTGGCAGGCCGAGATCGCCCGCGGCCACCAGCAGGGCGCGGACCGCCGCCGTCTCTGGCACGCGATAGAGGAACAGCAGGTCGTGCGTGCCGAGGTCCGCGCGCAGCCGCGGATCGGCGAAGTGCCGCACGGTTGCCGTGGCGCCGAGCGCCACGAGCTGCGCCGCGCGGTGCAGCACCTGGTAGCGATGGCAGAAGCCGTCGATTCCGCTGACGAAGAGTACGCGCATGTCGGAGACAGGGGGCTCGGTCGCTGATAGCAGAGCGTGCGCGGGTCGCTCCACGCAAGGCACCGACGACCGTTCGGCCCGCGTGGCGGTCCGACGGCCGGGCGCCGCTTCAGTTCGTCGCGCGCCCCCGTGGCCCGCCGTCCTCGGCCTGCGCGAGCCCGCTCCCGGTCTCGCCCGGACGCGGCCGCCGGCTGAACGACGCCATCGCACGGCGGAGCGGGCTGTCCGACTCGTTCGCACAGTCGGGCTGGAGCTCCGCCGCGTCGGTGTACATGTCGTAGGTGCACTCGACGGCGATGCCGTTCTCGGCCACACCGATGATCTTCTCGCGCAGACCGTCGTAGCCGGCGCGGACGCGGCGGCCGCGCCGGTCGACGTCCTCGGCCCAGACCGGGTGGTGGTCGTCGAGCGGCTTCGCCTGGACGTCGTCCGGGATCGGAGCGCCGACCTCCTCGAGTGCCGTGGCGAACACGCCCGCGCTGGACACGCGGCGCTCCTCGCGCCGCCCGGCGTCGCGTCCGCCCGGATACTTGACGATCAGCGGGACGTTGATGACGTCCTCGAACGGCGGCCAGCCGTGGCCCGCGAGTCCGTGCTCGCCGAGCAGCTCGCCATGGTCGGCGGTCACGACGACGAGCGCGCCCGCGTAGCGACCCGCCGACTGCAGCAGCGCCGTCACGTCGCCGATGGCGCGGTCGACTCCGGCGAGCCCGGCATCGTACTCCGCCGCGAGCCGGGTCCGGTCCTCCCACGAGAGCTCGCCGGCACGCGCGATCACCGTGGTGATCTCCGAGCGCGGGCGCTGCCGCAGGCCGCCGTCCGGCTCCGGAGCGCCGACCTGACGCAGCGGATCGAGCACGACCATCAGGAAGAGCGGGCCGCTCCGTCGCTCGAGCCAGTGTCCGATCGCGTCGTCGAGCGCCGGCGGCTCTGCGAGCGCCGGGGCGTCGACAAAGTCGGTGAAGCCGCGCGCGATGCCGAGCGTCGGGGGGAGGTCCTCCCTGCCCGGCAGGAACGCCGCGGTGTGAAAGCCGCGCTGGCGCAGGATCTCGGCCAGCGTCGTTGCCTCGGCGGCGATCGGCTGCACCACCAGCTCGCCACGCACGCTGCGACGCTCGGCCCCGTGGAAGGACGGCCAGCGGCCGGTCAGCAGCGACGCGAACGCCGGGGCGCACCACGTGCCGGGGCTCGCCGCGCGCTCGTACAGCACACCGTCGCGTGCGAGCCGGGCGAGATTCGGCAGGGCGTCGCCGCCCTCGTCGAGCGCCTTCCGTACACGATCGGCGCGCAGCGCGTCCGCGACCACCAGAACGACGTCCGGTACCGTTCGCTCGCGCCCAGCCCGCTCACAGCCGGCGAGCGAGCCGAGCGCCAGGAGCAGCGACGCCAGCGACAGGGCCGCGCGGCGCGCCCTGCTGCCGAGCACGGCCTGCGAGCCCTGCGGCGTGGGCGCGTCCGCCTGGTCCGCGCTCCGCGTGAGGGCGTTCGCCTGTTCCACACTCCGCGTGAGAGCGTTCGCCTGTTCCACACTCCGCACAGACGACCTCTACGGCGCGGCCTTTCGGGTCTCAAGCCCTTTCCTCACCCGGCGCGGGCGTCTAGGCAGGATCGGTGAGCGACGAGCGCTTCGACAACCCGCCCGACCACGTGATCCGCGACATCCTCGCGGTGCCGAAGACCATCGCCGTCGTCGGCTGCTCGGCGAACCCCGCTCGGGACAGCAACGAGATCGCACGCCTGCTGCAGCGTCGCGGACACCGCGTGATCCCGGTGAACCCCGCCGAGACGACCATCCTCGGCGAGCGCTGCTGGCCGAGCCTGCGCGACGTCCCGGAGCCGGTCGACGTGGTGGACGTGTTCCGGCGGCCGGAGTTCGTCGCCGAGGTCGCGCGCGACGCGATCGCCATCGGCGCGCGCGTTCTCTGGCTGCAGCTCGACGTGATCGACGAGCAGGCCGCCCGCGACGCGCAGCGCGCGGGGATCGTCGTCGTCATGGACCGCTGCCCGAAGATCGAGTACGCACGACTCTTCCGCTGAACCCGCATGCCCCCGCGACCCGTCAAGATCAAGCCGTGGCAGCGGCTCGACACCGAGATGGTCTACACGTGCCGCGTCTTCTCGCTGCGGCGCGACCGGAGCCTCTCACCGCGCACCGGCTCCGAGCACGACTTCTTCGTCCTGGAAGCGTGCGACTGGGTGAACATCCTGCCGCTGACGCGAGACGACCGCGTCGTGATGGTGCGCCAGTACCGGCACGGCGTCGGGGACTTCACGCTCGAGATCCCGGGGGGTATGGTCGACGCCGAGGACCCATCGCCGCTCGTCGCGGCGCGACGCGAGATGGTCGAGGAAACCGGCTGGGACTCGGAGTGCGTCGTGGATCTGGGCGCAGTCCACCCGAACCCGGCGATCCAGGGCAACGTGCTGCACACCTTCGCCGCGCTCGACGTCGAGGACGTGCACGAGACGCACTTCGACACGACCGAGGAGACCGAGGTCGAGCTGGTGCCGCTGGCGGACGTGCCCGGCCTGATCGCGAGCGGCGTGATCTCGCACGCGCTCGTGGTCTCGGCGTTCTACCTCTTCGACCTCTGGCGCGCGCGCACCGGTCGCTGAGCCGCGGGCGTCGCGGCCGCCCGCTACGCAGGCGCGGCTGGCGGCGGAGCGCCGGGCGGCGTGAAGCGCGCCGCGTCCACGATCGACCACAGGTGGACGATCCACCCGAGAAACACCAGCCACAGCACGCTCGCCAGACCGAACATCACCAGCGCGATCAGCACGCGGCCCTGCAGCAGCTGTCCCAGCCCCGGGATGAAGAAGCTGCACAGCGCCGCCAGCACGTTGCCGCCCGAACCTTGCCCCGCCATGCGCTCAGTCTGCCACACCCCGGCCACACGGATCGAGTGGGCGGCCCCCCTCGCCGAAGCGAAACACGGGCAGCCAAGGAACCCGCGCGCTCCGCGCGCGGCCGACCGAAGGGAGCGCGGGGAGTGAGGCTCCGCGCGGCTTCGCCGCGTGGAGCGAGGGGGCGCGTGCCCCCTCGTTGCGATCC
>Ga0172363_10001865_pt1 | contig 16946 bp, 18 predicted proteins | sample LakKivs2_kivu2a2_FD_114541 | JGI IMG/M metagenome (GOLD analysis project Ga0172363, IMG submission 114541) | Sediment microbial communities from Lake Kivu, Rwanda - Sediment s2_kivu2a2 | ecosystem: Environmental > Aquatic > Freshwater > Lake > Sediment | place: Rwanda: Western Province, Lake... | reverse complement strand
TTGAAAAGCGGGTTGAGGTTGAATTGGCAAATCGAGACGAAATACCAGCGTATTGGGGCTACGCGGTTAGTGTGGAAAGGCATTCTCTTGGATGGCTTATGAAAAGTGGAGGCTTTGACTTGACTGTTGCCACTTCTAGATGTGGTGTTTCATTTACCGACGTTGCAGAGGAAATAGCTGAAGAATGGACAAAAGCGAAGACTATCCTCATAACTTTTGGCGCACCAGCGCAAGGACTGTATGAGATAATCAAAAATGAAGGACTCAACTTGGACGAAGTTGCGGATTTTGTTGTCAATACTATACCAAAGCAGGGAACAGAAACTGTCCGAACAGAAGAGGCACTTATTGCTTCATTGGCAATATTAAATAGTCGATTTAATCTATGTACTTGAAAATTTCTTTGAGATTTGTGATAGCCCGCAAGCCTGAAGTCTCAGGCGTGTCACTTTCTGTTCTTCGGATTAATATAGCCTTTATACTTACTTCTTCTGCTCCTTTATAGTCAGCTTCTATGGAATCTCCAATGAACAGTGCCTCGTCTGGCTTAACTTTCAGTTTTTCAAGGGCATACCTGAAAACATCTGGATGAGGCTTCGTCTTTTTTACAGTGTTTGCTCCAACGATAACATCAAACAACTCCTTTCGAAGAGAAACCTTTTCCAGAATTTTATACACATCTTCTTCATACGCGTCGGAAACAAGTCCAACCTTTAAACCCATTTTCTTTAGTTTATGCAGCATTTCATTAACTTCAGAATAACTCTCGCATTCTGTATAATCAAACCATCTTGTTGCAATATAGTTGATTAGCTTCTTATCTTGGGAAATCCCTAAGAATTTTAAAGCAAGGGCATCCCATTTGTTCCAGAATTTTTTGTAGGGAACTTTGCCGCACAAAGAATTGTAGTTAAGAGCAAACTCTTCATATGTTTTCGCAAGTGCTTTCTCTACTTCATCCACAGTTTTGTTGATTCCTTGAGAACACAAGACTTTATTAAATGTCACTTCAGGCTTGAAGGATTTAACTAAGGTATTTCCTAAGTCAAACAATATTGCTTTGACTTTCAAAGCGAACACATCCTAATTATTGCTATTCACAATGACCCTGAGTGCTTTCGCTTTCAATGTAAAGGATAAAGAGATAAATGTTTGTTTTGTTTAGGTGTGGGTATGTATTTCGATGTTGCCATGCCCTTGACGCTTTTCTTGGTTACATTGGTAGCCATGTTTTTGGACGAAAAAGTTGAAGGCAAGTTGAAAGGCGTTTTTGAGGAGAGAGAGTTCAAAGTTCGTGACGCCCTCTTGCTTATCGCAGCGTTAAGCGCAACCGTGTTGCTTATGGTTTTTATTCCGCAAATGGCAATCATGATAATGTTCCTCTTCTCCTATTCCTTACTACTCTTCATATTTACGTATCTTTTCTCAGATTTCGGAAAAGCTGAAGCCAAACTTTTTTACATAGCGTTCCTATTAGTTAGTTTTTTGGCAGCCACAATCAGTTTGTTCAATTTTGGCGCAAACATTATGGTTGCTTATGGAGCATTAGCACTTTTTGGCTTGTGTGGTTTCACTTTTATCGCATTATTGTATGAAAGAAGCAGAACGAAAAAAGAAGAGCGATGGTATTTAGCAGCGTTACCGCCAGCACTTTTCATATGCTTATACCTATTCTTCAACAGAACACGCATTTGGTTTCCCTATCTGTTAGATTTATACGGAATAGTTTTTGCAATTCTAATAATTCTTTATCTTGGAAGCTTATTCTCATAGAAAACGACGCTCATCTTCGCTGGACTTCTCACTGTTATGGATGTAATCTTGGTTTTGTTTACTGGCACAATGGTTTCTGCAGTAAGCCACATTGAAGACTTAAGGCTCCCAGTGCTAGTCTATTTGCCCGCAGTTCCGGGAGATGTGACTGAAATAGGAAGGCTATATATGGGTCTTGGTTTAGGCGACTTTTTCTTTGCAGGATTAATTGGCGTACAAACTATGAAAAAATTCGGTAAGAGTTTTGCAGCTTCATCCGCTATCGCAATGTCTGCGTCGTTTTTCATCTTTCAAGCAGTGATGCTTAGTTGGGGATTAATTGCGTTTCCAGGCACTTTGATGATTATCTGCGGATGGCTACCGCTAGTAATCTGGAAAAAAATACACAATTAAAAATTCTGCAGAGATAAACCCTAAAGAAAAAATGGCGTTTTCTTTAGCCAAATAAGGCGCCTAAGCCTTCAAGCGCCGCTTCTTCTTTGGCTTTTTCTTCTTCTTCCTTCTTTTTCTTCTCTTCTTTCGGTTTAGCTTCTGCCGCAGGAGCAGCTGTCGCTGGTGCTGTTGCTGGAGCAGCCATCATTGTTGGAGCAGATTTAATTGCTTCTTCAATGTTGACCTCGGCTAAGGAAGCCACTAACGCTTTTATCCTTGTCGTGTCAGCGTTTATGCCTGCCGCTTTCAGAACTTGCGTTAGGTTTTCTTCGTTTATCTCTTTTCCAGCCTTGTGAAGTAGCATAGCGGCGTAAACGTATTCCATACCCTTTCACCTCTCCACTCGACTATTTTAACCTTTTTCAGAACCTTCTATGGGTGCAGCCTTTTCGTCTAAGGTAGGCAATCTAGTACTTAAACTTAACATTTCCATATGTGCTTTTCTAATCAAATCCACCATTGTTTCCTTCGTAGGCACGGAAGCGCTTAGCGAAAGCAAACGTGCCTCTCGATGGGCAACCTGCAAAAGCACCACAGTGTTTTCCGAGGTTGGATAAGCTATTTCTAGCGATAGAGCGAAAGCGTTTGAATGAGCTTCTTCAATGTTTCGCTTAGTTTTGCTTGTGTCTATCTGCATTTGTTCCTGAGTTATTATCAAGCCGTCGTCAAAAGCGACTTTCATGAGAAGCCCAGCTTCAACAGGTTTTATTCCAAGCTTTGACAATACACTTGCAAGCCTTTCCGGGATCGTTTCGCCCTTTCTAACGACCAACGTGTCTTTATTTATCCAAACGCTCCCAGACTCAATTCTCGTAGGCAGACCAACAGCATTTAACTGACTGATTATCGGCCCAGGTGGCTGTCCAGTGTTTCCCGCTGGAACTATGACGTCAAAAGCTGCTATGTCACCAGATTTAGCCGTTGTTTTCACTTTTCCCCTTTCTAGAAGTAACGCCAATCTAAACGGGTTTAAATCTGTGAACAGATAAACGTTTGACCCTGTTAAGTATTCCTCAAGCTTTTTCAGTTCTGTCTTTTCTTTGCAGTTTTCAATCGATATTTTCATAAGAGTGTTTTTTATTACCCGCATGTACACCTTGTCTGCTAAGTTTTTCTTGAGCTCTTGAAGCTGAGTTGATCTAACTTTCTGAAGGTTAGCAATTCCGACGACTTTATGCTGTGTTATCAGCTGTTTTATCTCTTCAACTTCACCGATTTTTTGTTGTAAAATTTGTTGGGATGGCATTGTTTTTCCTCGCCTATGGTCTGATGCTTACTGGTTTACCCATAGATGTTTTTATATAGGCTCGCTTGACGTTCTTCTCTCCTCTCTTAAGTTTTCCCTCAATGACCCTTAAAACCGCTTGAACGTTCTCGGATATTTCCTCTTCTTTCATGTTTTCTGATCCTACGCGACACTGCAAGATTGGTTGATTGCGCATTCTTACAACGACTGTTTTACGGTGCTTCTCTATCAAAGTTGCTATGTCTGCTGTCGGCGGAACTGGCAAAGGCATTTTACCCCTAGGTCCTAAAACGGGACCCAAAATTTTGCCAACTAAGGGCATCAAGGGAGCCTCAGCAATAAAGAAATCGTAGCTATTAGCAATTTTCCGTAATTCCCGCTTTTTACCAGCAAATCCCTCAAGCTCAGCCCTTTCAACGACAAGGTCCGCATTTGCCCTTCTTGCCTTTAGAGCCAACTCTCCAGAAGCGATAACGCATATTTTGTTTTGTTTTGCTGGTGAATATGGCAACTCTATGATTTCTTGAAGCTTGCCTTCGGAAGATTTCATGTCTATGTCTTTCAGGTTTAGAATAAGCTCTATTGACTGATTGAATTTTCTTTTTTCAGATTTTTCCTTTACCTCTTTAACAGCATCTAGGATTGTCTTCTGGTCTAAGGGCATTTTAGAGACCTCGTGCCAATGAGGGAATGGAACGCGGTTATAAAAATATTCTTATGCTTCACTCTTACTAAATATTTCGTCGTACTTGCCTTCGTCAATTTCCTTCTGAACTTCTCGGGGGTCTTTTCCATCAACGGTGACTCCCATACTAACGCAGCTTCCCAAGATTTCCTTCGCTGCTACTTTCAGATTTTTTGCCAGAAGCTCATGGCGTTTAATCTTTGTAATGCGCAAGACTTGTTCCATGTTGAGGTCCCCAACTTTCGCCGTGTTTGGTGTCCCAGAGCCTTTCTCTATTTTTAATTCGCTGACAATTAAAGCAGATGCTGTGGGTGTTCCAACGCTAACTTCGAACCCTTTGGTTTCAGGATCAACAGCGACCTTCACTGGAACCTTCATTCCAGCATAATCCTTTGTAAGCTCGTTTATTTTGTTCACAATCATCATGACATTAACGCCTAATGGACCTAAAGCTGGACCCAATGGTGGCCCAGCTGTTGCTTGCCCACCGCTTACAAGTAATTCCACAATTTTTTTATCAGCCATTTACGTTTCCCCGCCTCCTGCTTTTGCTTTCTCCACCAGCTTTACGTAATCAGAATGGACAGTTATTGGCAAAGTGAAAGATGCCTCTAACAACTCTAGTGTGACTTCTCCTTTGGATTTGTCAATGCGAGTTATTTTTGCGCGCATGCCCTTAAATGGTCCACCTGTAACTTCCACTATGTCGTTTTCAGTTAACTCTTCAATTACTGGTTTCTTGACAATATATCTTTCAATTTCAGAAAAACTTACGACGCCAGAAATTCGGGATCGTACATGTCTTATGCCTGCTATGGCTTCTTCAACAAAATGTGGTCCTTCGGCTTCTACGAAGACATAGCCTCTTAGGGCTTCAGGCACAAGTATAGCTTTTATGGGTATTTTATTTGTTTCAATTCTTGCTGCGACGAGTTTGGCTACGTTTTTCTCTTGTCCTGTTGTTGTTTTTATAGCAAAGATTTTTGTGGGGTATTCTTCGCTTTTTTCCATGAAGTGTCATCCTTCTAAGATGAAGAAGCTGCTTGTGGTTGCAGAACAGAAGACACTAGTTTAATGACGAATCCGATTAAACCGACTGCACCTATGCCTAGGAAGCATATTTTTATTGATAGCCAAAGCTCACTTGTTCCTGGTTTTATTGCAAGTTTCAATGTTCTTGCGCTTTGAGATAGGAACGATCTTAAGCCCATGGTTCATCGCACACTCAACATTTCAATACGATATAAACGTTGCTCTAGCAGTAGGGTTTAGATAAACTTGAACGTTGCTATTAGCCTTTCTGTGTTTAAGACATAAATCACAGCATCACAAACCAATAGAAGATTTTTCCGCAAAATTTAAGCAAGGCTCCGTGTATAAGTTAACTCGGCTTTGTAATGGTGAGGGGAATGAAGAGGATAGTTTTTGGGGTAATGTTGGTGTTGTTGTTGGTTGGAATGTTGGCATTGACGTTGAGTGAGGTGTCAGCTCCTCTTCCGGCGAGTCCGCCTACAGACTGGCCATCAGTCTTCTTCTGCAGCGAAACTGTATCTTTTTGTAGTGAAGATAACCCGATAGTGGCAGATGTTGGAGACGTAGTTAGCATTGCTTTGGTGGGTTTCAACTTCACCGATAATACTGTCGTAGATCCTGATAATCCACTAGTTACGCATCCTCTGGGCAACCTCAATGGCTTTGACGTTCAAATGCTTTGGGACCCCACGGTTTTGAAGCTAGTCAATTACACTGTGACTGTGCCTGTGGAGGATTATCCAAATCCAATCTCGCCTAGCCCCTACGCGGGCATACTACACGAAGACGCATTTGAATGGAGAAACATAGTGAACGAGACTGACTCGATCCCAGATTCTGAGCCTGGAACAATGGCTTGGTTCGCCTACTCTATACTGCCTAGTACAGAGGTCTTCAACGGAAATGGCACCTTCTTCAAAATGACCTTCAATGTGACGAAAAAAGGCTCTTCAGTCTTGAAATTGACGAACGTTGATCTGTCAGGAGAAGGTGGAGACCTGCCCCAAGTGGAGTCCCACACGTTTGATGGTCTCTTTAACACGCCTAACGCTCCTACAGCTGACTTCACTTTTTGGCCTGATGTGGGAGTGATTAACAAGCCTGTTGTTTTCAACGCTTCAGCCAGCTACAGTCCATTAGGCGCAATTGCTAACTATACTTGGAATTTCGACGATGAAAACGTTACTACTGTAAGCGACCCTGTAATTAGCCACTCTTACGATGCTACCGCAGCATACACGGTTTCGTTGATAGTAGAGGATTCAGATGGAGTGTGCAGCAGTCCAAAAACAGAGCAGGTGACTGTTGTCAACAAGAGGAATGTGATGATTGCTGATGTTTCGCCCTCTGCCGAATATATTCTTGCAGGCAGAGAGGTTGATATTGCAGTCAGGGTTGAGAATGATGGGGATGCTGACGAAAATTTCACGTTAGCAGCGTACTACAACGCAACTTCTGTTAACTGGACTGACATTTCAACCACTAACTGGATAAAAATTAGCGAAACTAATGTTTTCCTCTCAAAATACAGTTTTTCAATTAAACCTTTTACTTGGAACACGACAGGTGTGCCACGGGTTAATGCACGCTACTACATCCTTGCAAACGTTACCCAAGTTCCTTACGAAGATGTTAGTGATAACAATATGATCAGTGATCCAGTCTTTATCGTATCATCACGATGGCATGATATTGTCATTGAAAAACTTGAGGTTGGATGGGGTGAAGACTTTCAATATCCAGTGCTTGACGGTGAAGACGTGACATTTCAAATAATCGTTCTAAATAACGGATCAGTGGATGAAACGGCTGTCAACGTGACGCTTTACTGCAATGATTCTGTGTTGGAAAGTTGGAATGAATCGTTGCAGAACGGAGAAACTGTTCAGCTAACGTTTGAAGAACAGCTCGCTTCTGGCAATTATAACATAACTGTTCGAGCAACTATAGAGAATGATACATATTTAGATAACAACTTCATGGAGAAGACGCTACAAGTCATTAAAGCGCCCAAACTTAATATCACCTACACTCCTGATTGGCCTCTTGCAAACTACACGATTTCCTTCAACGCCTCAGCAAGTTTTCACCAAGAACCTGGAGCATCAATAACGGAGTATACGTGGCAAATATATAATCCAGAAGGAATGCTAGTGAATATTACGTACGGTGCCGACTTGGTCAGCATAACTTACAAGTTCAATGAAGATGGGGAGTGGCAAGTGATTCTTTCTGTCACGGACAGTTACAACATTACATATAACATGCAAAGACCCGCAACCTCAGCGTATAGAATACAAGCAATAATCAATGTTGAGGAGAGTTTAACATACTCTTTTGAAGCCTACACATGGAATAGCATAACCTACTACGTTAACATAACCAGCAACTCAACAGTAACAGAATTTAACTTCAACCACAACGTAGGCCCCTCCATCGAATTCAATGTGGCTGGCACAATGGGAACAGGAAGTTGTCAAGTCGCTATTCCTCAATCGCTCTTGTGGGTTGATGATGGAGAATGGGAAGTTTTGGTTGGCGGCGAGCCCGTAGACTACACTATAATTCAAGATGGAAACACAACATATCTCTGCTTCGTCTATGGCCACAGTACAAAAACCGTGCAAATAATGGGAACACATGCCATCCCAGAATTTCCTTCAGCTACAACTCTGCTACTGTTTATGGCTTCAATGATGCTGGTGCTTATCCTAATAAAGAAATCGCCAAAAACTAGGCAAAGTCATCGATAGAACACCATTTCATATAAGCAGTGCAATCAAGATAATACGTCTAGTAAAAAGAGAGAAGGAATATGAATTTAAAATGTCTTTCTTTTTTCCTATTCAAACCAGCATTCGCAGATAAGAAAGTCTTGATAATAGAAGATTCTTCGATAAAATTTTAAACTGACCGCACGATTATTTAGTATATAATAGAAGAGGAGAAAATGAAGAGACTACTTACTGAAATAATGCTTATACTGCTTCTAATTGTCACGTTAGCGTTAGCCTTTAACGTTCAGCCAGTTAAGGCAAGTGGAACCATTTATATTAGAGCTGACGGAAGCGTTGTAGGTACGGACAAGATTTCTAATGTAAACAATGTAACCTACACCTTCACAGATAACATTAATGATTCAATTGTTGTTGAGAGGAACAACATAATAATCGACGGTGCAGGCTTCACCGTGGATGGTCAAGGGGGCGGATACGGAATAGACTTGAGTAATAGAAGCTACGTGACTGTCAAAAACGTTAGAATAACAGATTTCAGTACAGGAGCCCATCTCGCCTTCTCAAACAACAACAACATCACAAACAATGACCTCCTTAACAACATTGGAGGAATCTTTGCTTATTCCTCCAACAACAACGTTATTACCAATAACAGAGTTTTTACAAACACGAACAATGGAATCAGCCTCAACCGGTCCAACAATAACACTATTGCACAAAACTACCTCTCAAGAGATAATATTTACGGAATTACTTTGGCCTATTCATGTAACAACACTCTCACACATAACAACATCACAAACAACGATTACGGAATCCATATCCACTCCACTAGTGAAAACAATCTCGTAGTTGGTAACAACGCATCAAACTATTTTTATGGAATTTACCTCAACGCTGTGATTAAAAACACACTTGTTGCTAACAACCTTTACAACAACGACTGTGGAATCTGCTTGTGGAACTCACACAACAACATTTGCGCCAATAACAACGTTTTAAACAACAGTCAAGGAATAGATCTCGGAAACTCCCGCAACAACCTCATTTTTCATAACAACTTCGTTAATAACGATGCTCAAGCAAGTGTCACGCTTGGATATGCAAACGTTTGGGATGATGGCTATCCTTCTGGCGGAAACTATTGGAGCAACTACATGGGCGTTGATTTCAAAAGTGGAATCTCCCAAAATAGCACAGGAAGTGACGGAATAGGCGATGCAAAATACGTCATTAATCAGAATAACACGGATGGCTTTCCCCTCATGGCGCTACTATACACATTTGACGCTGGAATTTGGGATGAAACAAACCGTTGTGTTGAAGTAATTAGCAACTCTACAATTTCAAACTTTAGAATAAACATGACAGAGAAGACAATAAGATTCAATGCTGCAGGAGAAACAGGCATGGGCTTCTGCAGAATCATAATACCAAACGCTATCATCCAAACACTGTGGCTGAACAACTACGCGGTATTAGTTAATGGATTACCTGTAGAATTTAGAAACTGGACAGACACAGAAAACACATACATATACGTCAACTACACTCACTCAGAACATGAAATAATAATAGTACCAGAATTTCCATCAGCCATAATTCTAACACTATTCATGGTCTTAACAATGCTTGTTGCTGCCTTCGCAGAGAAAAGAGTGCCCAGAGGCTCTAGACCTAAGTCTAGCAACGTCGTTGAATGTTAAATTTTTTGGATGGGAAGACCAGTTTCTTTGAGCATTTCAACAAGTTTTGATTTGTGCTCGCCTTTTATTCCCTTCCAATCTAAAACAGCGTAATCAACTTTTTCTAACGTCTTCTTTACGCATTGTTTAAGAATTTCCACATCTATGTAGGAAAGAGCATATTTAGGGATCATGTGACCGAAAGCCATTTCACTTTCCAAAGCAACACGAGTGAATTTTGCGTTATAGTGAAGCCCACCTATGCCAACAACAGCAGCAGCCTTAGATTCACCGAAGTTTGAAATAGCTTCCATTGCTGCACGGGCAACAGCCTCAGCAGCTTTCATATCATTCCATTGCTTAAGCGAGCTTCCTAATTCAGCGAACATTGTAGGCACATTTAGAGATGGACCATGATGGGTGCATTCATAAGAAACTTCGTAGCTAAGCTGCATTTCTTCTTTAAGTTGCATCATAGCCTTTAACGTGTCTCTCATTGCATTTGCTGGCGAAACAGAAACCCTTCTTGATAACCCACCAAGTTCTGCTTCGCCCAGATTGCCTGGAGTGTGAACAGACAACGTCGGCGTACCGCTTACACTGCTGTGCCTCGAGATGAAAACTACAAGTTCCAAATTGGCAAAAAAATCAGGCAGATTTTGAGCATAAACAGATTCTTCATTCAAAGTTACAAGCTTAGCTTTTCTGCTTCCGATATTTGCCTCGTAAACCTGGTTTTCTTGAAAATTTTCGGCAGTTTTTTTGAAAGGGTAATGGCTTAAGATTTGCCTAGCAATGTTTAAGCTTGCAACATCCTTGTTTGAGGCAACAAGTAAAATTATTGTTTACGCCCTCCCTTTTGATGATTTTTGTAGTAACTAATAAATAGTCATGGCAGTAATGAAGTTGCCGTTAATTCTAGAGTAAGCCAACCATGCGCCATTTGAGGAACGTGAAAATGAAAGATGAATTTAGCCTAGAAGCGAGATTCTATGATAAGATTTGGGGAAGACACGATTATGATGCTGACGTAAAGTTTGTGACTGATCTTTTTCGAAGGTATCATTGCAGAAGTGTGATTGACATTGGATGTGGAACAGGAAACCATGCCTTAAGATTGAGCAAAATGGGCTATCAAGTTACAGGAGTTGATGTGAGCCCAACTATGCTGAAAATTGCCAAAACAAAGGATAAGGAAGCGAAAATCCGATTTATACAGGGAGATATGAAGAAACTGGAAAAGGTTGTTCTGAAAAATCAAAGATTTGATGTAGCTATTTGTTTAGGGCAGGTTTTTTCTCATTTAATGACAGACAAAAATGTGCGAGCGTTTTTTAGTAGGTTGCATAAGATTTTGAAACAGAATGGTCTTTTCGTGTTTAGTGCTAGAAATGCAAAGAAGATTAATGCAGAATATTTGAATAAGCTTCGCTTAGATCATATGGTAAACGAAGAAAAACTGCAACTTGTAATATTAGCCCATAACATACGAGATTCGCAAAACCCAAACATCATAGTGTGGAATCCTATCTACCTCGTGAAAGAAAACAGTAAAGTTGACTTGCAAATTAGAGAACATAAGCTCAGATGGTTCAAGTTTTCAAAGCTTAAAAGAATAGTAACGGAAAACGGTTTCAAAATAGTGGCGATTTACTCTGGACCTTTGAAAGAAAGATTCAAGGAAGATGAGCATACTGACATGTTGTTTGTAACAACCGTCAAGTGAAAGGCTGTGACAAAATCTATCGTGGAATGTCATCTTATCTCGGAGAAGTTTTATAACAAAGATCTAACGGTTTTGTCTGGGAAAGGGTGAAGACATGCATTTAATTAACTTTAAAGAATTGTCTAGTCAGCAGCTTACGGATATGATTGACAAGGCTATAGAGGTTAAGCGTAACCCCGAAAAGTATCGCACTGCTTTAGACGGCAAGTCGTTGGCTATGATTTTCCAGAAAACTTCCACGAGGACCAGAGTTTCCTTTGAGGTTGCTATGACCCAGATGGACGGTCACGGTTTATACATAGACTGGAGGACGACAAATTTTGCTTTGGCGGATGTGTCTGATGAAACTAGATATTTGTCGCGAAATGTTGATTGTATAATGGCGAGGTTGCTGAGAAATGCTGATTTGCAGGCTATGGCTGAAGCTTCGCGTGTTCCTGTGATCAATGGATGTGATGAAAAATATCATCCAAGCCAAGCAGTAGCAGACTTGATGACCATAAAAGAGAAAAAAGGCACGCTAAACGGTGTTAAGCTGGTTTACATAGGTGCTCACAATAACGTTTGCAATTCGCTTATCGAAGGATGCTCAAAAACAGGTGTCAAAATAACTGCAGCGACACCCATATTCAACGAACCATCAAGAGACGCTGAATTGTTGGAAAATGCTAGAAAAACGGGTTTGTATGAAACTACGCTTGACGTTAAAGAAGCAGTTAAACATGCAGATTTCGTTTATACGGACACGTGGGTAGACATGGAATTCTTCCAAGACCCAAAATTTGCCGCTGAGAGGGAGAAGCGGGTCAAACTTATGATGCCATACCAAGTAAACAAGGAGCTAATGAAAGAAAGTGCCGCTTACATTATGCATGACATGCCGATTCATCGAGGGTATGAAATAAGCTCAGATGTTGTTGAAAGCCCAAAATCAATAATCTATGAACAGAGTGAAAATAGACTTTACTCAGCAAAGGCAATACTGCTGAAACTACTAGAGAAATGCTAAAGCCTTATTCTGCTGGTTTCAGACGCTTTCCTCTTGCTCTCTGTGGAGACTAGACCCCCCTTATATATAGGTTCAACTTTTGGGACTATTGTAGCGAGTAGCTAAAGTAGACGAATACTTTCGCAGTAGAGCAAGTTGAAATCTTGGCATGTTTAAAATGTGGCTTAATGATGGAAACATGTTCGTATGGCTCTTTGTTATTTCATTATCATTTGCACGAATTTTTCTGGGTTAAATTCCTCTAAATCCTCATATGCCTGTCCAGTTCCAATAAACAAAATGGGTTTTTGTGTAACATACGTCACGCTTAGAGCTGAACCACCTTTTACGTCTGCGTCCACCTTGGTTAATATTGTTGCATCAACGCCGACGCTTTTGTGGAACTCTTCTGCTTGCATAACGGCATCATTTCCAGTGAGCGAATCCACAGTTAAAATAGTCAAGTCTGGATTTACGATGCGCTTAATTTTTTCCAGCTCATTCATCAAGTTTCTGTTTGTCTGCATTCTCCCAGCAGTGTCAATCAAAGCAACGTCTATTCCATGGGCTTTTGCATGGCTTATTGTGTCGTAGGCTACAGCCGCTGGGTCTGCGCCGTACTTGTGCTTGATCATGCGGACTCCTAAACGTTTTGCATGCTCCTCCAACTGCTCTATAGAGCCCGCTCGGTAAGTGTCGCTGCAAGCAAGAACAACGGAATAGCCTTTCTTGTTTAAGAAGCGGGCAACTTTGGCTATGGTTGTGGTTTTTCCAGTACCATTTATCCCAACAAAAACTATTGTGAATGGCTCGTTCTTTTTGCGTTTCTCTTCAATAGCCCTTAACAAATCGGTTTTGTTGTTTGTGAGCATGGTTTCTAAGAGCACTTCTCGAAGGTTTTTCTCTACAATCTTCTTGCGGTCTTCGAGTCGCTTAACCTGAACTCCGTCTAAACGTTTTTCCATCTTATCGCATATTTGCTCCGCGACAGGAAAGGCAACATCGTTTTCCGCTAGACTCAATTTGAATTCGGCAAGTACAGAATGTAGGTTTTCAGCCTTGAGTTCTGTTGTTGTAACCTTGTTTACAAGCCCTTTAAGTCCAGATTTAAGCTTCTCAAACATTTTATGGAGTTTTCTCCTCTCTCAACTCAGCCATCAAATGCTCAAATGTTTCTCTGTCTTCGCTGATTTTTTCTGCAACTTGGGCTAGCTGCTGCTGAAGTGACAGTCTGGTTTTCTCCAAGTTTTCTTGACGGTTTTTCACGATTTCTTTTGCTTCCTGCAATGTTTTTTCAACAGAAACTCCTGCGCCCACTCCAACGATTACTTTGTCTGGATTTTCAAGTTTGGCTTTGATGTAGGAGTTGCTGCCTACTGGAACGAGAAGCTCCGAGTTTTCCTTTTCTTTTTCTAAGCCTTCCAATGCCATGTTCGCATATGTTAGGTCTGTTATGACAGCGTTCACCATGTTAATTCTGGATTGTATTGTCTCTGCAGTTTGTTCAAAATATCGCATTTCAACGCTTAGTCTGCGGAGGTCTTCTTCACTGTTATTTTTCAACTTTTTCTTCTCCAACAATTAGTTTTTTAAGTAGTGGATTTTCGATTTCTTCGGATGGAACCTCTTCAACACTAACTATTTTTATGTGAACACGTTTTACACGATGTTTGCTTCCTAACTCGGCGTAAACTTTTTCAACCGCATGCTCAGATTTGAGGGCGATTACCTCTTTTTTGAAAGAGGTTTTCAAATTTGGCTTTCGAATTTCACCGGACACTCTGAAAACTTTCATTTGTTTTCTCTTCCTTTACAACATCCAAGGCGTTCCCAATTATAAATATCTCGGGTCCAGTAGTTAAAGAACCTGCAACAGCTGCGTGGCGATTGCCAATCAAACCAGTGCCAACATAGGGTATGCCACAGTTAACAGTGGTCACATCAAGCGGCACCTTTAACGTGTCTTCCAAAAGCTTTCGCTCCGAATCTTTCAACAGGGGATGAGCCAAAACTCCTTTGTTTGTGGCAACAGCTAGCGACCCAACGTAGGGCAAGCCCGCAATTTCGCCTGATACAGCTTCAACGCCTAAAGTTTCAGAGATTTCCCTGATTTCAGACTCCTTTAAACGAGGGTCGACAATTGCGCCGTAATCGTTTGCTAAAACTATGTTTCCATATGCGGTTTTCTTTCTCTCCATTATTGTTATGTTTCCTTCGAAACAGGATTTTATGGTTTCAACCTCTTCTTCCCTGACAAAATGGGGAAGCAAAATTCCATTCGAGTTTGCACATGCAAGCGCGCCCGCGAGGACTGAACCACCAACTGATGTGTGTATTAACTTAACTTTGAGCCATTCGCTTAGTCTTTCAGCTTTTTTAAGCGGAACCAGTTTTGGAACTATCACTATTTTGTCTGTTGCAAGGGAATACACGCCTATGCTTGCACTTCCAACAAGATCGTACAGATAAATTGCCAAAGATTATGCTCCTTCTAAGAGGTTGCCTCTAGAGTTTTTGCTTCTATGCAATGGTACCAGTCAAGTTTATAGTTTTTGCTTGTCCATCTAAAGACTATCATAAACAACCTGAAGATTAGCGCTTTGATTCAAAATAGGAGCATAGGTTGTAAGCTTTGCAGATTCTTAACGAAAGATCATGATTAGTCATACTTTAGTTAAAGATGTGATGATGAAAACTGGAGCCAAAACAAAAGATTTTATTATGAAATGGACGATTCTGAACCTTTGCATATCAGGCTTGGAAAGGGATACACAACGTATAGATTTTTAGTGGGTTCAAATTCGAGCCATGCGTCCTTACGTTACTCTGGCCATGCAAAGCCTTCTTTTGTCCATAGAACGTATATTACCATTAGATAAGGCGATGACATCGTTGTTTGGCTTCTTCCTCGAAAACATTCTTATGGCCCTAGTAATGATGGTTTTTCAGATGCTGCTGAACTGAGTTCACCAAAAACCACAAGACTTACGGCAATTGCCTTCTGCATAGATAACCATGCAGAACAGTGATCAGTTATCCTAGCAGAAAAAAGAGGAAGTTTAGAGGTCATTTCGGGTACCATCCGTCTTTCGGGTTGTATCCGTTTATTTCAAATATAAAGTATGCTGTTTTACCATAAGGTATTGACAGCAAAAATCTTAGGCTTATTATTTCTGTAGGCTTTAAATCTACTCGGCTGTCATCATCAAACCAGAGAGTATGCTTCACCTCGCCAAGTTCATTGTGATAGGCGCACGATAGCGGGCATAAATGCCATTCTCCTTTGTAATCAACAGCATAAAGCTTCACTTGGTCTATGTAGCTTGTATGATTGTCTAACTCGCGGAGCTGAAGTTTGTAAACGCCATTTTTTAAGGCTAGAGTGTTCTCTATGCAATGCTGAACCGTTACATCAGATTCCGCATGAATATCCAATGCGCCCTCTTCAACATAAGCCGTACCGTTCCAAACAAACAAGGTTGGGCAGCCACCAACGCCGGTGGTAGATTTGAAGTGTGCTTCTAAAGTGTAAGGTTCAATCATCATGATATTTATCGGATTTTGCACGTACATTCCTCCATCGAGATCCCAATAGTCAAAACCGTAGCCATAATCTTCTTCAGCCTCAACAGTCGCAACCTCGCCATAATAATAAGTGTGGTATCCCGGATCAGGGATAGTGGTACCATGCCCATAAGAAGAGACAGAAATCTCCAGACTTTTTGGTCCAACTGAACCTGAAGCGAAGAAGTGATAATAGTGAGTTTTCATCTTCACGAAGTAAGGGTCATATTCTATAACTGTGCATGGGAGCCCTGTATTTCCATCCCAATAACCCTCACCGTCAAGGAAACATTTCCATTTCAGCTCTGAAAACTCGGCTTCTAAACCATTAGAATCAGATGTAGATTCTGCCATTGCGTTGCACTGATAGGTGAGGGAGTATCTGAGGAAAACATTTTCCATCTTCAACATTATGTTGCCGTCGACATTGTAAATGAATGCGCTCCAGAGTATCACTCCACTGACTATGTGCATCTGAATGTGAATAAGGTATTTTTCAAAGAAAGAAACCCCCGTGGTCGTAGTAAAGTTCCAAACGTCTTCAACGTACGATTCAACGTAAAAGACTGTTCCCGACTCAGTATCAGTGGTGTAGCCTGCCTGTATCCAGTCATACCAAGAGCCAGCGGTATACGAAACAACTTCTATATATCCACCAACAAAACCTTCTGAAACATCATCTGGTCTCGGAGTTATGCAACCTGTGACGCTTTTTAAATAGCTGTCTTGTGGAATTGTCAACTTGACCCCAGCATAGCCACGCCAGTAACCGGCCTGAGATGTGCGCGCGTGAACAGTTGGTGTCTGGAAAAATGTGACTAGTAACAAAATTAGAGCAGTGGCAACATACTTTTCTTTGAAGAGTTTACGTTTATTCAACACTATGAGAGTCACTGCGGTTGCAGCAACAACTAGAACCACAGCCGTTTTTCTGAGGTTTATCATATTTTGGATTTCTTCAAGCTTTTCCCTAATCATACGGTACTGTTCTTCGGACATATGAACATACTCTAGGGGTGCGCTAATTGTTTCATACTCTTTCTGAAGTCTGTAGATGTCTTGAACTAGAAAATACAC
>Ga0172363_10001863_pt1 | contig 16964 bp, 17 predicted proteins | sample LakKivs2_kivu2a2_FD_114541 | JGI IMG/M metagenome (GOLD analysis project Ga0172363, IMG submission 114541) | Sediment microbial communities from Lake Kivu, Rwanda - Sediment s2_kivu2a2 | ecosystem: Environmental > Aquatic > Freshwater > Lake > Sediment | place: Rwanda: Western Province, Lake... | reverse complement strand
AGTCAGAAGGAATAAGACTGTCGCGGAGACAGTTATTACCTCAATATCTCGCATGTTTCCTGTTGTCGGTGTCGCCTTGCTGGCCACGATAGCTGGTTTCATCACGCTGTACATATCCGAAGTACCTATGATACGTGACTTCGGCATGGTTCTGGCTATCGGTATGGTTATAAGCTACATTGTTGCCCTGTTCCTGTTGCACAGTATCATCTACCTAGTTGACCGGAGAATGCCGATAAAAAAGTTAAAAGAGACAGCGTCAGAGGCAAGCGGTCGCATCGAACGTATTTTATTGCGTCTTGGCAAACTGGCGATTAATCATACCCTGTGGATTTTCATTGTGTCTGTGGTTTTTGCTATCGGCGGCGGAATCGCGGATCACTGGCTGCCAACGAATACAGACTACGAAGAGCTTATGCCTCAGGACACACCGGCACTGATGGAGCTGAGGGAATTGCGTGAGATTGTCGGTAGCGGGGGTACAATTCGTTTCATGGTAGAAGCGGATGATGTCACCAGCCTGGAGGTACTTGGCTGGATGAAAGAATATCAGGATGAAGCACTGTTATCATACCCTGAGCTTATTTCGACAAATAGTCCAGCAACACTTATCAGTACAGCCGCCGGAGGAGTAATCCCTGCCCAGCAGCAAATCGCTGCGATACTAGCTAACACTCCAGCTAATTATTTGGAACAAGTTCTCTCCAGTGATCACAGCATGGCAAGCATCTCGTTCGACATTAAGTATATTTCCCTAGAGGAAATACATAGCTTGCTCCAGCAAATGCAAGGGGAGATAATACCACCAGCAGGGGTGCGGGTTTCTCCGGTTGGTAGCCTTGTCCTGGGGTCAAGCACAATAGATGCCGTGATTGGCTCAAGATTGACCATGAATTTAATTTGCCTCGGTGCCGTCTTAATCATCCTTCTGCTTGTTTACCGTCGCATAGATAACCCCATATTTGCCATTATCCCGGTTGGTGCGGTCATCGCCTGGTCTTCACTAGACATGTATCTAATCGGCATTCCGCTCAACCCTCTTACCGCTATTCTAGGAGTTCTCGTCATCGGTAATTGCACCGAGTATATGGTAGTGCTCCTGGGGCGGTATGACGAAGAAAAAAGGCTGGGGTTACCGCCTCAAGATGCCATGGTAACAGCCATATCGAAGATAGGACGGGCTATCGTGACCAGTGCCCTAACCACTCTGGGAGGCTTTAGTGTCCTCATAGCGTCCAACTTCGTCATGATTCGTGACTTCGGTATTGCCACTCTGCTTAGTGTATTCCTATGCCTGGTAATAACGATTGCGGTGATGCCGGGGCTTATTGTATGGTACGACAACTGGAGAACGAGGTGGTCATCCAGATAGTTGAGGGAAACAATCATCAAGCAATCATTTAGAGATTATTTATTCTTTGAAAGGGAAGCATGAATGCTTCCCTTTCAAGTCTTTCGTTTATAGTAGCCATTACTAAGCAGAGTAACCTTTGGTTACTTAACAATCTGAGTATTTGTGCAACGGTTCGAGTAGTGTAATGCCCACCATAGGTAATATTATTACCATTAATTATTTGCATGTTTTTGAGCCTCTGGAGTTGTCAGCTGATTTCTCTTCACGAAGCAGGGTAATAATACTACCTTAATGCTGATGCTACGACCAAAGGGGACTATCTAATCCATTCAATAGTTTGTTTTATGCCAGATGAGGATGTTAAACGGGAAATAATGTTCAATCTATTCTTGATATCTGGTGTATCGCCTGCTCGTAACACCTAGCAAGATGGCTCCCAAGGTGCACAATGTTGCACCATATCCAAAACCAGCCAAAGGCGAAATAGCAGTCCACAGTAAACCTACTGCGGAGCTTGAGGCAAAATCCCCAATCCCGTTGACAGCAGCTAATGTACCATATCCGGTCCCTCGCAAATTCTCCGGCAGCAAGTCAGCAGCCACCGTCCGTTCCATAGCATCCGTGATGGCAATAGCTATGCCCGCCACTGCGAAAAGCAGACCGAGGTAGAAGAGGTTGCTGAGGCCAAAAATAAAGCCAATTGAACTCAACCCGGTAAGAAAGTACCCGAAGACGAGTATCTTCCTCCTTCCAAACTTATCAGCTAGAACACCTATCGGGAAGGAAAGAGCGGCATAAAAGACATTATGAATTGTGTAGAGAAGAATAGCCAGGCTGCCTGCCACGAGAGCGCCATTGATGGGGGATAGAATCTCAGTTGCTCTAAGTATAAGCATAGAGTCAGCGAAGTTGCCCAGGCCAAACACTCCAACTGCTATCAAGAAAAGCCAAAAATTTCTAGGGAGACCCTTCATACTAACAAGAAAATGGGTACGCCTCTCGTGGTTACTTTTTCGCTTTTCTCGGACAAGAAGAGCAATAGTCAGAAAAGCCAGCGCGCTTGGTACTAAAGCTACGAGGAAGATAGAGCGGAGTGCCATGCCTTTAACCAAGACAAGTGCTATGGCTGGGCCAGCTATAGCACCTAGAGTATCCATTCCCCTGTGAAACCCGAAAACCCTGCCGTGAAACTCCGGTCTTGTCGAGTCAACCAGCAGCGCATCTCTGGGAGGCTCCCTGGTGCCTCTTCCCAGCCAGGCAACAACTCGGCTTAAAAGCACATGAGGCCATGAAAATGCTAGGGAAAATTAGCCGACCCCGATAGCGGTTAATAGATAGCCAATGACAGCGAACGGTTTTCTCCTCCCAACGTAATCGCTGTACCAGCCAGACAAGAGCTTCATGCCACTGATGGAGGCATCAGCTATGCCTTCAATTACGCCCAGCAGTGCGGCTGACCCTCCCACCGACACTAGGAAAGAGGGCAGAATAGCCGTTGCCATTTCGTGACCAAAGTCAGAAAAGAAGCTGGTTAAGCCCATGGCGAAGATGTTTCTGTTAAGCCATTTATTCCTACTAACTTCGTCCACTCTATTCATTTGTTTTATCACTAACAATCTCCCTCATTTGCTCTGGAGGGAATGCCAATCATACCCAATAAAGGTGTCAACCCTTCATCCATATGAACTACCTTAGAGCAAGCGAGAGTTCGCAACAATCCTATATTGTCCATTCGCGACTTTCAAACAAAGAAAAACCCCTACTACCTTGCTTAATAATAGAGGCTATCAGTTCCACTAAGGGAGCGGTTCAGCTAGGTTTATTCTAGCTAAGCGAGCTTCATCGCTCTATTCGTGAATAATATACCTAATTAAAGCGTCTGGTGTCAATTGAGTGTACTCGTTCATATGATTAGTGACACCTGCCTTCTTTCTTTTTGCTGTAAAAATTTGAGGGGAGTCAGGTATCCCAATGCCTGATGAGGGCGAAAGGTGTTATATATTGTCTCCCATTCTAGTAGTTCCTGGCGTAAGGGAGCAAGTTCGAAAGAGCTATCGGTCACCTCATAGAATTCCTCAGTATGAGTGCGGTGGGCTCGTTCAACGCCACCGTTTAGCTTTGGTGAGCGTGGTGGCAGAACGAACAGTTGGATTCCCTGCCGCTGGCACACCTCTTCAAAGACTGCCTCAAATTCACCGCCACCGTCTACCTGTATTGCTTTAATCGGGAAAGGCATCCTCCGCTCAAGTATTTCAAGAAAATGGCTGGCCGTAGTGGCGGTAGCCTGTCTATATACGCCCATCACGTCCCACTTGGAGACGACATCATGGGCGGTGAAGTGCTTAAAGACGACTCCAGGTAAAGGTCTCAGGTCCAGGGTATCTAGCTGGACGATGTCTCCGGCTTCCTTTGCCTGATAGCCCTTGGGCTTCCTGATGGCGTAGGGCCGATTTCTAGACCGCTTGCCGGCTGAAACATAGTTGGAGATAGGCTGTTTCAAAATCCCTCTCTGCCTAGCGTAATGTAATATTCGGCCCACAGTAGATGCCGAGACGCGATAGCCTTCCGCCTCTAGCAGAATCACCAGCTTGTCTTTTCCCCAGCGAGGGTACTCTTCCCTTAGCCTGACCACTGCCTGCACTAGTTCTACCGAATAGGTTGGCTGTCTTACCCGTCTGGGCCGGTGCGAACGATCCTCCAGGGTCTCCAGACGCTCGGGATTGTACCGGCGTCTCCAACGATAGAAGGTCTGCGGACCGATATCGAAGTGCCGGCAGGTGAGACGAGCATTATGCCCACACCTCCCATAATAGTCAAACCACTTGAGCCTCTGGTTAGCCTCACGGCTTAACCCTTTTATACGCCTCAGCCGGGAAGTACCTCTGAGCAAGGGTGTTATTATCTTCATAAGACACTATTATAGTGTCACTAATCTATCTGAACTAGCTCATTGAGAGCTAAGATTGTCGTAATGGCTCATCTTAATGCTAGTCAGCTGAGGAAACTTTACAGCACTACATTTTTTTGATATATTCAGTGTGGGTAAGGCGATGAAGCTCGCCCGGGGGAAACCCCAAAAAGCCCGTCTGTGAACGGGATGATAGCCTCTACTGGCATAGCTGGTAGAGGCTTTTTTAATACTTCGGTGTTGAGCTTATGAATAGTCCTATTTTAGGGGTAGATTTGCTAGATGAATCTGAAATCTCCTATAGACTAGGCCACTCTTTTCGCAGGAAAGTGGCTAAATATATAGAGAGGTGTCATCTTGAAGACGGCGGTTATTTCTTTGCCCGTGTTCTACCCTCAAATGGTCTTGATACATACTTCGCTGTCAAGAGCCTTTCTATTCTAGGTGTGGAGCTTGACCGCCCCGACGCTACAGCTAGCTTCTTTCTTAACGGTATGAAAGGGGACAAGCTTGGCGGTACAACTGGTATCTTCTTGACTATAGAGATCCTAAGTGAACTCGGTAGATTGACCGGTGACCTTAGAAGCTACGCTGGGCAACAGATAATGCTACGTCAGAACAAGGCAGGAGGTTTTGGCGCTTTGGAAGACATCTACATAGAAGTGTCCTCGGAACTGGAGGAGACCTATCGCGCTGTCAAAGTCCTAAGAACCGTAGGGGCTAACTTCAATGAGCACAGAATTGCTGATTTTGTTTTCAGCAAGCTGAACCCTGACGGTGGGTATGGTATAGAAGGACGGTCAACGCTAGCTTCGACTTTCTACGCGACGGCAATCCATAAGCTACTGGGGACTAATGCTAAAAAGTTCATCAACACCACGGATTACCTCAGGGAAAGGGAAGAGAACTGGCAGGTGCAGTTCATTGAAGACCTGTACTGGCTGGTTGAGGGTCTGGACAATCTGGGTGAGAAATCAAAATTCCCAGATAAAACTCTTAGATTTGTTATGGAATGCCAGAGAATAAATGGTGGTTTCTCCCGGGCTACAATTATGGGCATTCCCACACTTGAGTACACCTTCTATGCACTTTCAATCCTGAAGGAAGTAGGAGCATTATAGGTGGGTAAAATGTCTCGGTTCTTCAATAGAAAGAAAAATAATACCTCTATACCAACGGTTGACCTAATTATAGATGCCGCGGTTTGTGAGCAACTAAAAAAGCGTGCTCACACGGAGGGCATATCAGAAAACGAGGAACTGCTGCGTGCGTTAAGGCGAGGTATGACTGACTACCAGCTTCATGTAGCGAAGTATGAGAGAGAACGGTACCAACTGGTTGAGAAGTTGTTCGAGCAGGCTAAACGGGACAGCGAGTTACTTGAGGCGTTAATGAATCAGAATATACAGTTTCGCGAAATCTTAGAAAATAGAAAAAAGCAAGGAGAAACTATATAGGAAACAATGAAAATCCAAAAGCCGGGAATTTCAAATAAGAGTAAGACGGCACAATCTCAGAAAGAACAGCCCATGGAGCCTGTAAAAATTCTGGAAGTAACGGAGAGTCAGGGTAATGTTTGTCTGCGAGTAGTAATGTCCTTTGAATTTTACAACGAAGTGTATGAGTTTCTGAAGCAAACGGGACTAACATGCTGGGGGAACGATAAAAAGGCGATACCCTTATTCCTTCAATTTGGTCTCTCTGAAGATACCCGTGAAGAACTGGAAAGAAACAAGGAAGAGTTATTGAAAGTGGGTTCGCGCTATGCCGCTCTGAATTTTCGGACTGCAGAATATTACGCAACGAATAACGATATTGCGGTGGGGCTGCGCCTTCACCTGCAGGAGAACAAATCACTGAAGCGAGAATTGAAAGAGAATGGCATGGAAGAGTACGTGTCCGAAGATGAATGGGATAAGTGGGATGAGAACTTCATAAACGAGTTATACCGGAGATACGTTTTTTGCAAATAGATGAAAGGGGAAAGCTTTAGGGATTTGAGTAAAGAAATCATAAAAAGACCTCTGGAGCGAGATAACAGTACGGCCTCAGCATGCTTGGGTTTTCTACCACTCTGTTGGGGAAGCAAGATATCAAATAAGGAAGAGGGTTAAATGTTAAATATAATCTAATTTGAGTAGCAGGGCCTGAAAACACCCGAAAAAGCGGTAAAGCAGGATTGATTATCATGAGAAAAAGGAGGGACAAATGAGTACTATTCTAGCTCCACTGGCTTGCGGTATTTTCGCGCTAGCTGTTGCTGGTTTCTTTTCCTTTTATGTGCTGCGGCAGGAACCGGGTACAGCCAAAATGATTGAAATAGCTAACGCGATTAAAGAGGGTGCGACTGCATTCATGAAGCGTGAATACACTGTTATATCAGTATTCGTACTAGTCATTTCTGTTATTTTAGCATTTCTTCCTAATCTCGGATGGCAAGCATCTTTAGCCTTTGTTTTTGGGGCCATTTCTTCAGCTGTGGCCGGCTATATCGGGATGAGCATAGCCGTGAGGTCTAATAACCGAACTGGAACTGCAGTGCAAAAAAGTATCAATAAGGGTCTAAAGATTGCATTCCGTGGTGGCGCGGTGATGGGGTTGAGTGTTGTCGGAATAGGAATTCTTGGTGTCAGCATCCTTTACCTGGTATTCAATGGTCATGTTAATTTCCTCAGTATTATCCCGGCCTATGGTATGGGAGCGTCTAGCGTCGCTCTCTTTGCCAGAGTTGGAGGTGGAATTTATACCAAGTCTGCTGATATTGGCTCCGACTTGGTAGGTAAGGTAGAGGCCGGAATTCCAGAGGATGACCCACGGAATGCTGGCGTTATTGCCGACCTAGTTGGTGACAATGTTGGCGATTGTGCTGGCGCTGGTGCTGACCTGTTTGAATCATATGTGAGTTCAATTATTGCGACCATGACTCTGTCACTTGTCGCTGCTACTACAATAGCAATAAGTGGCAATGCCCTCCTGCCGAACCAGCAGGTTGCGTGGTATCTTCCTTTGTTGGTTGCGGCTGGTGGTATCGTAGCCTCAATAATTGGTATATTTATGGTGCGTGTCGGAGATAAAGCAGAGATGGGAGCTTTGCTCAATGCCCTACGGCGGGGCACGTTCTCATCTTCTATTCTTACGGCTATCTTTTCCTTCCTGGCAGTCTACTTCCTCAAAGTTGACCTTGGTGTATTCTGGGCAGTTCTCGCTGGCATAATTACCGGCGTTGTTGTTGGGGAAGCAACTAACTACTTCACTGCTTATTCCTATAGACCAACCTTTAAGGTGGCTGAGGCAACGCAAACAGGTCCGGTGAATACCCTGGTGAGGGGGTTTGCTAACGGCTTAATGAGCACTCTCCCTTCAGTTATTCTGGTAGCTATCGCAGTTACCATCGCTAATCACTTCGCCGGTATGTACGGAGTTGCGATTGCTGCGGTGGGAATGCTATCAACATTGGGCATCACTGACGCAACAGAGGCTTATGGACCGGTTGCTGATAACGCCGGTGGTATTGCTGAGATGTCTGGATTACCACATGAGGTGAGAGAAAAAACTGATATACTTGACTCGCTTGGAAATACGACTAAAGCAACCGGCAAGGGGTTCGCTGTCGGGTCGGCTGCACTGACTGCATTGGCTCTGATATTGGCCTATACCACTGCCGCCCAGATTAATTTTACTGACATAAGCCTACTAAACGCCAAGGTAATCTCTGGCCTGTTTATCGGCGCAATGCTCCCACTAATTTTCGTCGCCCTGACACTCAATGCAGTAAGTGATACTGCCTTTTCGATAGTAAACGAAGTCCGGCGCCAGTTTAAGGAAATTAAAGGGCTAATGGAAGGCACGGCTCGCCCCGAGTATGGCCGGTGTGTAGATATATGCACAAAGGCTTCTATTAAAGCGCTGCTTTTACCAGGGGTCATATCAATTCTGACTCCCGTAATTGTTGGTATGTTGCTAGGACCTGTTGCTTTAGGTGGTTTTCTAGCTGGGGCTACTATTACTGGTTTCACTATGGGGATTACTTTAGCGAATGCTGGTGGTTCATGGGATAACGCTAAGAAATACGTCGAAGCTGGCAATTTTGGTGGTAAGGGTTCGGATGCTCATAAGGCTGGGGTAATTGGGGATGGGCTGGGTGACCCTTTCAAAGATACATCAGGTCCCTCTCTAAATATTATGATAAAGTTAATGTCAATAGTTTCTCTTGTGTTAGCCCCAATATTATCAAATTTCAAGGGAATATTCTAAAATCTTATTTGGTTTATTAATAGATTGTAAAAGGTGCCTCGCCTTTCCGGCCGAGGCACATACATCTGCATAAATGACTTAGATTTTTATTATAACGTGGCAGGTGGGGATGAGGTGCAAGGTAGTGCTGCGTACGAGGTTGAACCAAGTGAATATGATTATGCTGATAAGGCATGGTGATACTGATTGGAATGTGGAGGAGATTTTCCGAGGGCGCGCGGATATCGAGCTAAATGAAACCGGAGTAAAACAGGCGGAGCTGTTAGCCAAACACCTCACTAATGAAAGAATAGCTGCCATTTACTCAAGCCCGCTAAAGCGAGCCTTAGAGACTGCAGAGGTAATCGCCGTCCCCCACAATATTGATGTAACAACCTCCGAGGAATTGATAGACTTCGACTATGGGGAATGGCAGGGACTATCTCACGACACGGTTAAGCGAAAATACAAGGTTCTGTACAATGAGTGGTTAAATAATCCCCACTTGGTTAAGGTACCAAATGGTGAAAGTCTGGATGATGTCAGGGGAAGAGCTGTCGGCCTGGTGAACCAGGTCGTAACTAAACATGATGGCATCGTTGTCTTGGTCTCCCACCGGGTAGTTGGTAAGGTTCTCATCTGTGCTCTTTTAGGATTAGATAACTCTCACTTCTGGAACATAAGGCTGGACACCTGCGGAATTACAACCTTTGCCTACGAAAAGGGCAGATTTGTACTTGCCAGCCACAACGACACATCTTTCTTAAAGCTTCTCGGAAAAACTCAACTAAGTGATTTCTAACCCCTTCTAATGAAAGATTAAGGTGAACAATATGGACGCGAAGAATAGGGAATATTGTCCCTTCTGTAAAATGGCTAGGCATGAACTACCCGTAGTGGTAATTCAGGAAAACAAAGATTTGCTCGCTATTATGGACTTATATCCTGCTACACATGGACATGTCTTAGTGCTACCGAAGAAGCATATTGAGAACATCTACAATATGCCATCGGATTTGGGAGCTCATCTTATGGTGATGGCTATCTCTATAGCTAACGCTATCAAGCAGAAGCTGTCTCCAGATGGTATGAATCTAATTCAATCCAATGAGCTAGCGGCAAGGCAGACAGTTCTTCACTTCCATCTCCACATAGTCCCCCGGTACCGAGGGGACCAGGTGAATCTCAAATTTGGTCACGGTGGTGTACCAGCCAATATCGAAGGGTTGGAACATACAGCATTTCTAATTCGTTCAGGATTAATTTAGTAAAATTATCATGGGAGTGGGCTATCTGGCTACTTATCATATATCATTTGACGGACGCTGCATATCGGTGTACAGTTATTAAGATGGTCTTTGCGAGATAAGTAACTGTTGCAAAGCCGGAATTAATTGTTTCTTCTCAAATAAAAGTTCGGGAACTGTCCGCCAAGGCCCACCATAGGTAATATTATTACCATTAACTAGCCTCAAATCTGAGAGCCTCTTTAGTTATCGGTTGATTTTCCTTCCCATCAAACGGTAGTTATATTACCTACAAGACTAGTGCCTTGACCATACACTACTATCCAAATTATTCAGATACGTAGCTTCGCCCTGGGAGTTCACCCCATGATTAACTTATAAATGACTCCCAGAGCTCCTCCTCCCAGTATGAGCCAGACTGAATTAACCTTGAAGCGGAAAACCAACACTAAAGACACTAACGCCAGAACGATGGTGAAAATGTCGACCACCCCACTGCGGGCAAGTTCCCAAGTGACTCCGGCCATTAAGCCTAATGAGGCAACATTTACCCCATCTAGGAAAGCCCTCGCCCACGGTGACTTTCGAGCCCATGGCATGAAGCGGCTAAGTAGCGCTACCAATACAAATGAGGGCAGGAATATCCCTGCGGTCGCCAACAAAGCGCCGGGCCAACTGCCAACTAAATATCCAGCAAACGCGGCACTACTGAAGACAGGGCCGGGTGTTGCCTGACCCACAGCGATGGCATCCAGAATTTGTTGATTAGTAAGCCAGCCGAGTCGGGTAACAAATTCTGACCTGAGAAACGCCAGCAGGACATAACCACTGCCATAAAGAACTGAACCAATCTTAAGGAATGACAGGAAAAGAGTAAGCTGACTAAAGCTCACAATATTTACGGTGGCTGCTAGCGGTACTTTCAGTAGAGGCAGTGCAATAACAGCAGTAGTTCCCTTCCATCGGGCGTGTCTGGCAGCATAGAATATCAAAGTGACTGCGGCTCCAACAAAAAGTAGCAACAGCTCATTCAATCCAAATAGGTATAGAACCAAGATAGCTATTCCAACCAGCGCTGTAAGCACACTCTTAACCGCTGTTTTCCCGAGGGACCAAAGCGCCTGGATTACGATGGCGATAACCACAGGCTTGACGCCGTAGAGGACCCATTGGGCTTGAGACAGAGTCCCGTATCGCACATATGCCCAAGCCAAGACCATGGTTGCTAGTACGCCAGGCAGGATAAAAAGTATGCCAGCGCTACCGAACCCGCGCCATCCTGCCCTCCGCAATCCCAAGTGAATCGCCATTTCAGTGGCATTCGGTCCGGGAATTAGATTTGTTGCACCGACAAGGTCAAGGAACGCCTGGTCATCCAGCCAATGTCGTTTGTGCACCGTTTCACGATGCATTATGGCGATATAGACTGCCGGGCCACCGAACGATAATGCACCGATTTTGAGAAAGAGCAGGGCGACCTCTTTCAGGCGTTGTAGGGGCGTTTCACTTTTCATACTCGTAGTGGCAGTGTCCTGTTATGGAGCTTCACGGCGACAACCCAGGACACCACAGTAAAGCCGATAATAGCCAACAGGTCTACGGTAATTGAGAAGTAGTTCTCGCCGCCGGTAGCATACCTGGTCAGGTCAGTGAAATACGTAAGCGGTGAAATAAAGGCAATGCTCCTCGCAAATGCGGGTAACTCGCCCACAGGTACAAAGATGCCGCTAATGAAGATGAGTGGGAATTTGATGAAGGAGCTTATCATCTGGGAGTACTGTGGGGCGCTTGTGGGGGGTGAGGAAATAAGAAGCGAAGCCGTAGCGAAGCAGATTGAACCCAGAATTATAGCAACTATGAGTATTAATGGATTCACAATGGCAGTCCCGATAGCTAAGGCAATGATAATAGGCACAATGGATATGATAATACCGGTCAACATAGATGCCAGCATATCCCCGAGAAGTATTGTCCAGGTAGCCACTGGTGCCGAGACTAGTCTTTCCAGTGTTCTTGCTTGAGTTTCCCAAGGAAAGGTAATCGGGGCAATGGCAGAGCAGGTAAAGAAGACGGACATTGCTATAAGACCTGGCATAAGTGACACCGCTGCCATATCGCGCCCGAAAGCAAAGGAAATGAACATAAAGGCCGGGTACATTACGCCCATGAGCACCACCGGGCCTTTCGAATAGTAAATCCTCATGTCCTTTTTTACAATAGCCCAAGAACGGATTATCTGGTCAATAGTTCCAAAGTCAGTTTTCACGGCTTTTCTCCTCAGTCAATCTAACAAATGCGTCCTCCAGTGAAGGTGGACGGATGTTTAGAATATTCATGGTGAGCGAATTGTCACGGCTGAAGTCAACAAGCGTGTTGACGAGAAGGGTAGTATTCTCAGTGTAGAGCCTGAAGCGGTTATCAGGCTTTTTCTCATCGGGGGCGACCTTGGCCTCGGCTATTTTGACCACACCCCTTTCTGGTTGCGCCATGCTGGTTGAGGCTCCGCCAGCCATTTGTGTTTGTATTCTACCCTGCCCACCAACCATGCCTCCGGGTCTACCAGCTCCTATCATGGCCTGTTGAACTCGCAGCCTGTCAGCCACTTCTATTGCCTGCGCTGTCTCCAGGCGGCTTACTCCCGGTAGCTTAGCCAGTACTTCAGAACGCACTGGTTTATCAAAGCTCACGTCTATCAAGTAGACCCGGCCGCCGGTGATGCTCAGGTTGTCTGGAGTGTCCACTGCCACAAGCCTGCCGTGATTTATGATGGCGACCCGGTCACACATCTCGGCAGCCTCATTCATATTATGTGTGGTCAAGAAAAGGGTTTTACCCTCCTTTTTGAGATTCTGGAGGAGCGCCCGAATAAAACGGACGCTCTGGACATCAAGACCGCTTGTCGGCTCATCAAGGAAGAGAATCTGAGGGTCGGGAAGAAGTGCCATACATAGAACAAGGCGGTTCCTCATACCCATAGAGTAGGTTGATGTCTTGCTGTTTTTCCTTTCATAAAGTCCCACTTGAGTGAGAAGAGAGCTTGCTCTTTCTTTCGCCTTAGCCTGCGGTAAGCGGTATAACTCCGCCATAAGAATGAGGTTGCCCCAAGCGGTAAGGTCCAGGTAAGCATTGGAAAGCTCTGGCATAACCCCAGACAATTGTTTGACACGGATACTTCCAGCTGGATAGCCCATTACTCGGGCTTCCCCGTCGCTCTTCTTGATGACGCCAGTGAGCATGCGGACAGTGGTGGTTTTACCGGCCCCGTTAGGACCCAGGAAGCCGAAAAACTCACCTCTATTGATACTAAAGCTAATATGGTCGACGGCAAGAAGCTGACCGTAAAACTTGGTCAGGTTAGTCACCTCAATGGCAAGGCCGTTGTTACTGCTCATAGATTTCCCTCTTCTTTACCGAGGTCATTCCACGCAGTTGCTCTACAGCATACTGACATGCCTCAAAGGCTTCTTTACGGTGAGGTGCCGAAACTGCGGCTACGAGGATAATTTCTCCTAGGATAAGCTTGCCCGCTCTCCGGCATAGTGAAATGTCCTGAACCTCCCACTTTACCCTAATTGCGCCCTCTATTTGCGAAAGTTCCTTCTCTGCGGTAGCTTTATCCATGTCATATTCAATGGAGACTAGCTTTTGACCTTCTAATGAAGGACGAAGGATTGCTAGATGCATAACTACCGAGCCTGAGACGTCTGTCTTCAAACTGTCAACCACTTTCTGTGGTAAGATGGCTTGTTTAGTGACTTGAATCATGCTTCACCTCTTTTACTTCTTTAGCTCTGCAAGGTGTTCCTCTACACCTTTAATTTCGGCTTGGAGTTGCTTGAGGTACTCTTCCATCTCGGCAACTATCTCTTCTCTCGTAGGGAATCGTCGCATTCCATAGCCGGGGTGGCAACAATAACCTTGCTCTTGGTGCCAGTGCTCCCTAATGCCATGGTGGCTGGGATGTCCACAACCACAATCCTCGTGATGGCCACCAAACTTGTAAGTATTCTCATGACACATTTTGCTTCCTCCCTTCATTACAGTTTTTACACGCATTTTGTTCGGTTGGCTCCCTTATACTTAGCACGGCCGACATCATGTCTTGACAGCGTTTAATAGCCTCCGGATTGATGGAGTAGTGAATATGGTAGCCACGCCTTTCACCCTTGACCAGACCAATAACCTTTAACACCCGGAGGTGCTGTGACACGGCGGACTGCGTCACTCCTAGTAGGGCGGCAAGAGCATTAACACACAGGGCATCAGGGTCTCGCTGCTGACAAAGCAACCTCACCAGTTTGAGGCGGGTGGAGTCAGCTAAGGCACTGAAAAGTGCCACTTGCTCTTCGGTCTTTTGTTGAACCATCACCTTCCCTAGATATTTTAGTCTCTGCTAATATACTTATATTATCTTCTGGAAGCGCAGATGTCAAGCCAAAATTTCAGCTACGTATTGGGAACTTTGAGCAATCCATCGAGAATGGCTTACCATGTAGTAATGAGGTCACAAATGTCAGTCTTGTGTTCAACGATAACCGAGCTTATCACTTAGAGTGCTGGCTTATTGAGGAAACAGCAAATGTCAAGCACTCATTTGGCTGTCAACCTAATTGTCTTATGACACCAATTGTATTTGGCAGACACTCTTCCCATTCATGAATAAACTCATATTGCTGGGCTAGACCTATGGCTTTGGGGAACTTCTTTAGAACGACTGCATAAACGATATCGAACACCTTGTCAGTCGCTTCTAACAGTACCTTCGCTAAATTCTCGTTGAACGAGTCCGTCACTAGAGCCGAGAAGTCTTCCTTGGCAACTAAGTCCATTTGTATTGCGGACGGGTGAGCGTATTTGTTCAGGTTATTCCACAGTGGTCTAAAGCTGGCCAGAATTTCCTCCTCCGTCTTCTTCAAAACTTTGCATAGTGCACTGTTGACAATGTTCCAACCAAAAACAGATTCTTCTATTTCTCTCGTTTTCTCTATTTGTTCATCAAGGGTCAAGGCAGGATACTTTCTCTCTATGTAAGAAGCCTGGCAAATCATCTCCAGAATATAGCGCAGATTTCTGTAAGCGGTGGAGTAATTTCCGGTGTGAAAAAGAAACTGCAGCCAATAAATCTCCTTAAATAGTCGAGAAAACTGAAAAATGACAATATTCATTTGTTTCTCTCGTTTGTACTCAGAAGAAACCCACCTCACAACGTCTATCCAGTTATTCGCATGAAAATCTATAATCTTGAGGGCTTCCCTTTCCCCTAGTTGCCGCACAGTCTCTCTTCTTATTTGTTTCCAGTGCTCATAAAGACCATCTAGGATATTCTCGACATCGCTCGCCCTTTGAGCGTTCATCTCTACGCACCTCTCATAATTCCATTCAGACCGGGCTACTAAACAAGGATGTCCTTCACCAGCTTATCAATCCCAGCAAGTTCATTGACGAGCGCTTTTCTAACCTTACCTCGCAAGTTGCCAATGTTTTTACCCTCTAGTCTTAGTTCCTTAACCTTCTGATGGCATTCTCTAGATAGTTCTGCCAATTTCCAGTGTCTTTCATCCTGAGGGTTAAACTTGGGGATGGGAACATATTCAAAGGGACGGCGGTGTATATGCCTTGCGCCCCACTGCCCTCGAGTCTGGTAAGGCTTAATTGTCTCATCTACATAAGGAGCGTTAAGGAAAGCACATAAATAGTGGGCTTCTATGTCATCTTTGGTCCGGTAATAGTATGTGTCTGCATCGGTGGTAAAACCGTGAACCGGCAACCCTGTTTTTGAGAGTGGCGCTGATATGACGCACGATGCGAGGTTAGTGCCCGCTGTATTATACACGACTGTGTGGTAGCCAGTAGGATGCTGAGAAGTGAGCAACCGGTGGTAATCTAGCCTTGAATAGGCATCTTCAGGACTACGCTCTTTTCGCCCCTCAGTCCACAGTTTATCAACCTTGTTCAGCCATTCATAAAGACCAGAGTGCCCTTTCCCCAGTGCCGTCTCTTTGTTTACCATACTGAGTCCGGTTGCTTTATCTTCCATTGGCAGTACCACCAAGCTCAACTCGGCATAGCCAAAAGGCAATAGTTGCCTTCCCAGTATGGTGGCATAAAGGTATTGAGCCTCAACCTCGCCTTTAAGATGGATATTCTGCCAAGGTTTCTTGGCAGTTCTTTGCGCTTCGGGATGGGTTTCAATGGCAGGTTTAGCCTGATTGACGCCAAAGGCGCTGGCAACGGGTTGGACAAACCACAGACTGCGCGGCACAATGGTGGCGCCCTCTTTTATTTGTTTAAGGTATATGCTGGGCTCAAGTGCAGGTGGGAATATTTTATCAGTCGGCTTCTGCGTTGTAGCAGCCTTGAGTTTAGCTTTGGCTGTTGACCACCCAACATTCTTGCTAGTTAGTTCACCTTTTAGTATCTTTACCGCTACCTTTTCTACTTGTCCATGTTTCTGGGCAATCAAGATACATGCAGGGACATTAAAGAGCGGTGATACCTTTTCAACGTCCAGCAGTTTTTCTAATTGTGCAGGCGGAAGCTGATAACCCTGAAGGAATTCCTGAAAGCGTTTGTGCTGCTTGGCACCGGTAAGTACACTGCGAGGCATGTCAAAAGCGATAACACCATCCTTTTTCAAGTAGGCATCGGTGGATAGCACGAAGAAAAGTGTTGCTAGCTCCATATGCGTATAGAGCTTGACCTCTTTTTTGCTAAGCAGACCGTAAGAAAAAGTTAGCCTTTTGACCTGGGCCTGATACTCTGGTTCTGTGATGTAACGGTACGAAAGCCATGGTGGATTGCCGGCGATGATATCAAAGGGGTATCGGCGCAGGTAGGCAGGACGGTAGTAGTTCTTCAAAATAAATGTCCAGATGGTATCCCGCTTCTGCTTTACCAGCTTTCTCATCAGTTTTAGATTGCCACGCCAGAGGTATACCCAGTCCTTATAACCCTGGCCTTCTAATTGGGATGAAAAGCCATCTAAAGCCACATCAGCATCTCCGCCTGTATACTTGCCTAACTCGTCAATCACTCTATCCAGAGAGGCAGGATGCTCAGCCATACTGGTGGGGATATGGAAATAATCCTTACCACCTGTAGAAATATCAACCATTTGACCCCCGGCTGGGCTGATGCCTTCAAGAGAGTTAGCCATATATACCGGTATGACTACAGCTTTTGTGTAGACGGCTAAGTCAGGAATGAGAGCCAGAACATAGTT
>Ga0172363_10001861_pt1 | contig 16969 bp, 21 predicted proteins | sample LakKivs2_kivu2a2_FD_114541 | JGI IMG/M metagenome (GOLD analysis project Ga0172363, IMG submission 114541) | Sediment microbial communities from Lake Kivu, Rwanda - Sediment s2_kivu2a2 | ecosystem: Environmental > Aquatic > Freshwater > Lake > Sediment | place: Rwanda: Western Province, Lake... | reverse complement strand
CCTTTCGGTGTCGCAGGAGCTAAGAATTCGTTACCAATTGATATATTGCCGATAGTTATTGGGTTCAAGCCATCAACATCTTTCATTGGTGAGATTGCTCTTAAAATTAATTTCTCATTCAAATTTTTTGGTAATGGCATTTCAACGATAATACCATGAACTGAATCATCGTCGTTTAGATCTTCTATAGCATTGATTAATTTTTCTTGTTTAATATCTTCAGGAAAAGTGTGTAAATTCGATTTAATTCCTATTTCTTCGCAAGCTTTTTGTTTACTTTTAGCATAAATCTTGCAGTCAGGTCTATCTCCGACCAAAACTATAGCTAATGTTGATTCGATTCCTCGTTTCTTTAATTTCTCAACTCGTTTTTTCAAATCTTCTCTTATTCCTTCGGCAATCTTGTTACCGTCGATTATCTTACTCATTTACTCACTCCAAAGTAGATTTGAATTTTTTTATTATAATAAAATCTTTATTTTCAATTAAAGGATCAAATTGATCTATTGCCTTGGATATTTCTATAAGATTCTTAATCGTATTTTCTGTAAAGCAATTCTCTATCTTATTAATAAATTTGTTCAGTTTTTTCCAAAACATTTTATTTTTTCCATATTTTTTGAAATAAGGACATGAAATATCAATAATCCAAGATAATTTACCATTTTTATAATAAAGGGATAATGGACTTAATTTACATTCAAGTGGTCTATTTTCATAAATATCGCAATTGGTGTTTTTTAGCAAAGGGCATTTCCCACCTTCAAAGAAAAAAGATCCAAATTTATTTTCTATCCACATCTTATTTTTTAATCTTTCTACTTCATTTGGTAAAAGCCAGTGCCATTTTTGTTCTCTTGAGCAAATAATAGGACAATTTTCACAAATTTCTTTTTCATTGAAAATTGTATTTTTTTGTATAACATCGTATAATTTCTTTAAGTCTTCACTCATTTTTTCTCTCTCCAAATATAGCAGTTCCAATCCTTACCATAGTTGCTCCTTCTTCTATCGCTACCTCAAAATCGTTACTCATTCCCATAGATAATTCTTTTAAATTACATTTTAAAGATAATTCTCTCAACTTTTTAAAGTAAGGTCTAGTCTCTTCAGGTTCAACAAAAGGAGCTATGGTCATTAATCCTTCAACTTTAATCCCATCCAGTTTTTTAATTTTGTTCACGAATTCAACTATCTCTTCTGGTTTAATCCCAAACTTATCTTCGGTCAGGTTTACTTGGACTAAAACTGGCATGTTTTTGTTTAATTCAAGGCATTTATCGCTGACTTTTTTTGCTATTTTCATCCTATCGATCGAGTGAATTATATCGAAGATTTTAACTGCATCTTTTGCTTTGTTACTTTGTAAATGACCGATCATATGCCATTCGACTTTATTGCCTATTTCTTCGAACTTTTTCTTGGCTTCTTGAACTTTTGTTTCTCCTATGGATTTAATATTCAAGTCAATTGCTTTATTGATAACATCAACAGGAAAAGTCTTAGTTACAGCGATTAATTTTATATCTTCAGGGTGTCTGTACACTTTTAATGCTGATTTTGTAATTCTTTCTTTTACTTCTTTTAAATTTTTTTCAATTGTCACAATTCATATAATGTTTTGTTTTTTATTTATACAATCAATAAATAGTGATATTTATGTCAAAAGAAAGATTCAAACTAATACCAACTTCTCATTTAATTTTGATAAAAGATAATAAAATCTTACTTCTTAGACGTTTTAACACAGGATATGAAGATGGGAATTACAGTGTTGTTGCTGGTCATCTAGATGGAAATGAAACATTTATTCAAGCTATGGTCAGAGAAGCGAGAGAAGAGGCAGGTGTTGATATAAAACCAGAAGACTTGAAAGTTGTTCATGTAATGCATAGAAAAGTACCAAATGAAGAAAGAATTGATTTTTTTATAATGGCAAAAAAGTGGAAAGGTGAACCTAAAATTATGGAATCTCATAAATGTGATGATTTGAGTTGGTTCGAACTTGATAATCTTCCAAAAAATATAATACCATATGTAAAACAAGCGATTGAAAATATCAGAAATAAAATATTTTACAGCGAATATGGGTGGTAAATTTCTCAGAATGATAATCTACTTAATTTTCTTAAATAATTCATCGCTTGGGTTGATATTGCTTTCTCCAATAAAAACTGCAGCTGCTATGACAGTTGTCCATAAACCATTTTTATGACCACGTGCAGATTGAGTTATGTTTTTAGTTTTGATTATCAAACCAGAAGTTTCGTATAATTGTTTTCTCTCATTCCATGCCATATCTGGGTTGAATTTTATTCCCATTGTGGTGGCAAGCATAGTAGCTGCCAAATCTTCAGCGTAATCACCGGCCTTTTCATCAGTTTCACCAAATGAATGATGCTCCGATAGATAACCGTAACTTTCTCTGTTGGCTGGTAGTGCCATGCCTATAGAAGCTGCAATCATTCTGTTGGGTTCGTTAGTCGAATTTTTTGATAGGACACAGAAAGTGACTTCACCAGGGCTCAATAATTGTAGACCTTTTTCTTTAGGAATTATCTTACAGCCGGGTGGAACTATACTCGATACAGTCACAATATTACATTTTTGTATTCCAGCATCCCTTAAGGCTAATTCGAATGATTCTAAGTATTCCTTATGAATTCCGGCTCCCTTAGTAAAGAACATCATTTTAGGAATCATAGGTATCAATTTTGTTTTACTACTTTATCAATTTTATCTAAAAATTGTGAAACAAATGCCTTAGATGCAATAAATTTTCTTCGGGTTCTCGCGCCCGTTTGTTATTATAAGATATTTAAGTTTAACATTTTAGTAAAATTATTATGTCTGAAGCAATCACACATTACAAAGGTCTAACTGACTTTAATAGAGAGTCTGGAGTACATATCTTAGATATAACTGACTCTACCGTTTTGGATTTCTATCTGAAAAATCCAATGAAATTTGATAGTGAAGAAAAATATAAATCATTCATAGATCAAATTGCAACTGGTCTTGGTTTGACAGTTGAAGAAGATAAAAAAAGTATTCGGATGCCTCATACACTTGTGTCAAACGGAGAAAAAGTTGTATATTTTTCTATTGATAGAGTTAGGAATAAGATTGAGTTGGAGAGTTTTGGAATTAATAGAAATTCAAAAAAAGCAAAAGAAGCAGCAGATTACTTAGTAAAACTTTTTAGTTCCTAAAATTCATATCCGTTGGTACTCAAACCCTCCAAAAATTTACTCTTCATTTCATAATTCTGGATATATTGGGAATTTTTTACAGAGTTCTATTACATCATTCTTAATTTTCTTTATTTTCTTGTTTTCTAATATCTCTTTTCTGAATTTTTCTACAGCTTTCTTTCTCGCATCGTTTTCATCCGGTATGTCATAATCTTTGACTTCATATATCACATCAGCAATCCAATCAGCAATTAATTCCATTTCCCTTTCTTTCATCCTTCTCGTAGTTAAAGCAGGGGTTCCCAGACGAATACCACTAGGATAGAATGGGGAAGAAGGATCAGAAGGAATAGTATTTTTATTAACAGTAATTCCGGCCAAATCTAGAGCCTCTTGAACATACAATCCCTTTCCTTTTCCGAATGAAGTCAAATCTATCAACAACAAATGATTGTCAGTTCCATTAGAAACTAATTTTATTTCCCTATCCATTAGTTTTTTAGCTAAAGCTTTCGCATTCTTAACTATCTGTTTTCCATATTCTTTGAACTCTGGCTTCATTGCTTCTCCCAAAGCAACGGCTATTGCTGCTGTTTGATGATCATGTGGACCCCCTTGCAAACCAGGAAAAACAGTCTTATCAATTTTATTAGCAAGTTCAGGATCTTTTTCCAAGCCTTTCTGAGTGACCATTATTATTGCTCCCCTTGGTCCACGTAAAGTCTTATGAGTAGTAGTCGTGACAATATGCGCATATGGAACAGGACTTTTATGGACACCTGCTAACACTAATCCAGCTATATGAGCGATATCAGCAGCAAAATAAGCATTAACCTCATCAGCGATCTCAGCAAACTCTTCGAACGGAAATTCTCTTGGATATGCAGTAGCACCACACCATATCAGTCTTGGTTTATGTTCTTTAGCCAATCTTCTAACTTCGTCAAAATCTATGTAGCCATCAGGTTTAACATGATATTGAACGCTGTTGAAAAACATCCCAGAAAAATTAACTTTCCATCCATGTGTTAAATGTCCACCGTCAGGAAGGCTTTGTCCCATTATTGTGTCTCCAGGTTTACATATGGCAAGATAAACGGCTTGATTTGCAGGACTTCCAGAATAAGGTTGAACATTGGCATGCGGCACTCCAAACAGTTTCTTAGCACGTTCTATTGCAATATCTTCAGCTTTGTCTATAAACTCGTTACCACCATAGTATCTTTTGTGTGGATAACCTTCAGAATACTTATCAGTCATTATACTCCCTAATGCCTGGAGTACAGCCATACTTGTGAAATTCTCAGAAGGAATCATTTCCAACCCGAATCTTTTTCTGTTCAATTCGCTTTTTATCGCATCAGCGATAGCAGGATCTTGTTTTTCTATGAATTTAATCCACCAATCAGTCATATCTCTCAAACCATAAGAAATTGTTATTCTTAGAATTTATCTTTTTAGTAAACCTCTTAAATGTTAAATTCGATTGATTTAGCATGAAAAAAGGAAGAAAAAAGGAAAATTTGACAAACAATATTTTTCAAAAATATTAAACAAAAAGGACAGATGTCACTATATTGCAGATGAGCTAACATTAATTCTATTGGAGGAATCCTTACATGAGAAGTATCTTAATTATAACGGGGACTTCATAAGATCCGTCACATTACATGAGTTAGAAAGTAGACTAGAAAAACGTGGAATAAAAATATCATCACACTTAGAAATAAGTAGAACAGTCCAAAGTTTTTTGCATATACATAAAATACCTTATGAGCCTCGAAAAAGAGGTCCTAATGGTGCAGCTTATAGTCAAATAACTTATTCTCGTGAAAAACTTAATGAGTTGATAGACTGTATGATAGGGATTATGAAAGAATATTCTATGTTGTATTCACATCCATATGTAAGAGGCTTAAATCTATATCTAAGTTCTTAATTTTTTAACGTGTTCAATACTCTTCTTGATATGCTCTTCTGATGCTATATCAGTCCTATACCAAAGATTTCCTCCCTTTATTGCGTTAATGCCTTCTAGTGATATTTTTCTAGCTTCAGGTATATCATCCCCAATTCCAACGACACAAACAGTCCTAGATTTTAAAGCAAAAGTATCTCCATTCCTCAACTCCATAGAGCAAGGATAAACTCTCATTCTTGTTTCATGTTTCTCAGTCATTTTTTCTGCAGCACTTAAATCAATCTTAGTATCGCCAGTATATTCTTTCATCTTTCCTCCATAAGTCGGTGGTACTTTATAAGTTACGACTGTTGCTTGATCTTCAAAGTTTAAGTCAGTTAAATTACCATGTATAATATTAAAACAAACATCGACAAAATCATCTTCCATTATCGGCATTAAATTTTGTATCTCGGGCATCCCAGGTCTGCTGTTGATCTCAAAAATCTTTAAACCGTCTTTAGCGATAGTGTAAGCCATGTACATTGGCACGCCACGTAAGCCAGAATTACTTCTTTCCCCCTTCAATTTTCTGAATATTTTGTTACCGATATTAATAGCTTCCTCCCAATCTTTTTGGTGCATAAATGGTAATATTTCATTAACATCTTTGTAAGAACCCATACCACCTGTGTTTGGACCTTTATCACTATCAAAAGCTCTCTTATAATCTCTTACCACAGGTGTGGGAATTAAATGCTCTCCATCAGAAAAGAATTGTAAGCTGAACTCTTCACCTTCTATCTTCTCTTCAACTATCACATGATCTTTCTCAAATATAGTCAAAAAATGGTTGAACAATTCTTCTCTAGTGTTGAAATGATCTCCCCAGACTCCAACTCCTTTGCCAACAGCGGGTTTGTCTGGTTTTACAGCGACTTGATTGTTCATTTCATCTAACCAAGCCCATAAATCTTTTTTTACTTCAGCATTACTCGAATAGTTCTTTGGGTCGAATATTTTGAACCTCGGGTTAGCCTCAGGACAACAACTCTCTATTAGTTTTCTTTGTGCTACTTTACTTCCTTCAAGTGTAAATTTCTTCGTTGGGCATAGTATGGGAACTCCAGTTTCTTTCTCGATTAAGTCTCTGATGCCATCAACAACCGGCCCTTCTGGTCCAACGATTCCAAAATCTAAATCATCTTTATGCATTCTAGCAAAATCGCATATCGCTTTGATATTCAAGTCAGGAATTACAACATGCTCTTTTGCGTTTGCAAAATTAAAAGGATTCTTCTGTTTATCAGCTACGTATATCTGAGTATCATACTTTGTGCTTCTCTTGAAAGCATCTATCATCGAGGCTGCCCTTGCTCCATAACTCACGACCAGTATATCGACTTTTTCCATGAGTCTCACTTATAATTCTCTTTCCCAATACCTTATTCTTTTAAACGATGTTTGATTCTTCATCTTGTCAGCAATTTTCTGGGCCACAATCGTGGGATATTGACCAGTTAAGCAAGCCATACAGAGTTTGCATCTATCAAAACCAATAGAATCAACGAGACCGTCTATAGTTTGATAACATAGGTTATCCGCTTCGATTATCTTTTCTATCTCTGGAATTTTGTTGTTAGCCGCTATTAATTCCCCGTGCGTAGCAATGTCGATACCATAAAAACATGGCGATATGATGGGAGGACAAGTAATCCAAACATCTATTTTCTTCGGTCCAGCACTTCTTACTAATTTCACGATTTTTTTTGATGTAGTTCCTCGAACGATGCTGTCATCGACTAAAATAATTTTCTTGTCTTTAAGAACTGACCTAATAGGATTAAGCTTAACGTTTATAGCATTATCTCTCATAGTTTGAGTTGGCATTATGAAAGTCCTGCCGATGTAACGGTTTTTTATCAACCCTTCAGCAACTGGTATTCCTGTTTCTCGAGAGATACCTTCAGCTGCTGGTCTAGAAGTATCAGGTACAGGAATTATTACATCGGCATCTGCAGCATAAGTTTTCGCTAAATTTCTACCTAATTTGACCCTCACATCGTAAACACTTTTTCCATCAAGAATACTATCAGGTCGACTAAAATAAACATACTCGAACATACAATGTGAAACGTTTTTACATGAGAAAATCTGTTTTTTCTCAAGAGTTCCATCAGAATCAGTAATTATCATTTGTCCAGGTTTAACGTCTGACGCTAATTCAATTTTATTAGTTTCTAGAGCAACGCTTTCAGAGGCAAAACATCTTATTCCATCATTTTTTCCATAGCATAACGGTCTAAAGCCGATGGGATCTCGAAAAGATACTAAATCTCCATCGCCAGTAAACAAACTTGTACAATATGAGCCTTCAACTCTTTCCATCAAGCCTAATACCGCATCTTCAAAATCTTTTGATTTTATAAGTTCTTCAGCTAAGATATTGACGAGTATTTCAGCATCACAATTCGAAGTTAGAAGCCTACCATTCTGAGTGATTTCTTTTTTTAAATTCATGTAGTTAACGATGTTGCCGTTATGAGAAAGGACTAAGCCATGTTTGGGGTAATTAAGTTTGAATGGTTGGGCATCATTCAATGTCGAACGCCCGACAGTTGTATAGCGAACATGCCCAATACCAACATTACCTTTCATCTTCGCCAATAGACTTTTAGGCATGTTATCTACGACCAACCCCATGAATTTTTTAAGTTTTATATTGGAATCACTCAATACAGAAATACCACCAGATTCTTGTCCTCTATGCTGTAACGATACTAGTCCGTTGTAGATTATGTCAGGAGTTAGGTTCTCGTCTTGACAAACTATTCCAAACACACCACAAGATTCTTTTTTCATTTAAACACTTGAATGAAGTATGATAATTAAATCGTTGAGAAAATATATCTTTTTATATCAAGAATATACATTTTCAATCGTCAGAACAAAAATCTTTATAATTCTTGAATGATGGGAATTTATATAGCAACCGTCAAAAAATAATTATGGAAAACATCATTTTTCTAAAAGACATTCTTGAAATTTTAGCATATATTTCATTTATTTTTGCTATTCCTTGGGCTTTGATTGAATTTTTTCGAACGAAGAGAAAAGAACAGTTAGATAGAGAATATGGAACATATGATGCACTAGATCAGAAGTATCTTGAATTTCAGAGACTTTGCCTTGAATATCCCTATCTTGATGTTTTCGATATTCCTGATGCCAAACCAGTAAAATTAAACAAACAACAAAAAAAGGAAGAATTGATCGCATTTACTATGCTTTTTTCTATTTTTGAAAGGGCATATCTCATGTATTATGATCAGTCTACTGAAATTAAAAAGAAGCAATGGTCAGGATGGAAAGAATATATAATCAAATATTGTAATCGTGAGAATTTTAGACGTGCATGGAAAATATCTGGAAATACATTTGATGCTGACTTTCAGATGTTCATGCAAGAATTGATAGATGGAATAGAAGGAAAATCCTATCATGTTTCAAACTGAACATAAACGGCGTATCAATGGATATATCAAAGTGAAGATAAAGAGATTAAAAGATTTAAACCCTATCGCAAGCATTTCACTTAATTTAATTCTTAATTCTTGTGTAAGTGTGAACAAACCTCTGAATAACTGTTATGACACTCAATGCAAGGATTATAATGAGGCCATAATACAATGAGTTGGGGCAGAAAGGTGTGAATAGAACTGATAACATGATTATTAACATTCTAATATCTCTCGAACCAACCCCGATATCACATTCAATTCCTATTAATTCTGCTTTACTGCGTACGTAGCTGACTAACAAAGACGAGACTAAAGCTAAAGTACCTACTAACATGAGTTGAGAGGGATTAGTTAGGATTATACCATAAAATACAAAAACTTCTACTATCTTGTCCAGAAAAGAATCAAGGAATTCACCTTTTTTGCTGACTTTTTTCTTTAACCTTGCCAAATCTCCGTCTGCACAATCTAAAATTTCTGAGATAAAAAGCACTACTAAACCAAATAAAAACATTCTATAATAGAAGATAATCCCAGATAAGATACCCAGGATAAAAGATATGAAAGTTACTTGATTCGGTTCAAAGTTTAGTTTATACAGAATACGTGCTGTTGGTCTAGAAAACTTTCTGTAAAAATACTTTGTTACTGGATATCTGAAATTCATGGTATCTTAACATAATTTTTGATTTTTTATAAATAAGTTTGTGTTCCTCCAGTAACCTATGATTTTTTTAAATTTTAATTACGATATTTCAAAATGAGCGAATTGGATAGTAAACCATATTTGCAAGATTTCGAAGATACTTTTCAAGAGATGGGAAAAGAAAATGAAAACATAAAAGCGATTGGTATCTTGTTAGAGACAATTCCTGTCATGGAACTAGAAGAGGATTATACACGCAATTATTATGAGAAAGAATGTATTAGAATTCATGTGTTGACAGAGCGTGTTCCTTACAAATGTTGGGATTGGCCTCTAGGGAAAAAAATTAGAAGAGATCCTCGCGTTCATAGATTGCAAAATCAATACAAAATACCAGTAATAATAGATATCGTTTCAGGTACAGAAGCTGTACCTAGAGTTGGAGATGAAATGACTAAAGGAGATATTGAGAATTATTTGTATGGGGAACATCCCTTGAATCCCAATTTTAAAATTCTATATCCACTAGAAACTTCTCTACCTTCAAATCAGGATTCTTAACAATTTCTTCATGACCTGGATAAAGGAATTTGACATTCAATTTACATATTTTCTTTATAGATTCAGTCAACTGTTCAGAACTACCACCAGTCAAATCTGTCCTTCCAACGCCGCCATAAGAAAAAATAGTATCACCAGAAAATAGAATCTTACCTTTCGATTCATATAAACAAATGCTTCCGGGCGTATGCCCAGGGGTATGTATTACTTTCAAAGAAAAATCGCCAAGATCTATCACATCATTATCTTTCAAGAGTTTATCAGGCTTAAAACTGAGAAACTTTGCGTCCAATTCATGAATCATTATTTTGGCATTCGTCTCTTCTTTTAATTTCGGAGCTCCAAAAACATGATCAAAATGATAATGAGTTAGTATTATGTACTCTAAATCTTCAAGTTTTATGTATTCTTTCAAATGATTTAAAATCACATCAACATTCTCAGAAGGATCTATGATTGCTGGCTTCTTAGTCAATAAAATATAAGAGTTGTTTCCTATGCTCGATGCTATTACACGTATTATTTCCATACTATCATTATACGATATATTACAGAAAAACTTTTTATTGCCCTAAAACATAAAATAACATACTAAAAAGAGGTGAGTTTTTTGGCTGAAAGAGCTTCTAGAGTAATAGTTAGGAGTGCTGTTAGAGATCTAGTAAAAGGAAAGTTCAATGTCAGTGACGAATTCTTAAAGAGACTTGATGCTGATGTAGCCGCTATGGTTAGGAGAGCAGCTGACAGAGCAAGAGAAAATAAGAGAAAGACATTAAAAGCAAGGGATGCTTAATTGCGCTCCTCTTTTTTTCTTTATTTTTTATCTGATTCTGGGTCGATTATTAAGGATTTTAACGTTTCCAGTATCTCTTTTGGAAGTTTCTCCAAGTCTTCTTGTAATTAATCCAAACTTTCTTTAAACGCATGATATATTATTAGGATTCTGATAATAAGGTTTTTAAGTATCAACTACTATAGTTCATGTGTGATTTAGGTGAAAGGTGTCAACCGGATCTCATCCTATACTTTTACTTAGCTTTATTTCTAAAAATTACAAAATTAAAATATCGAAGTGTTGATAATGGCGATACTAGAAGAACAAAAAAAGTCTGAAGAACAAATTTTAACGTTCTGGAACCAAAAGAAAATCCCTGAAAAAGTTAGGAGATTGAAGAAAAAGAAGATTTTCTTCTTTTTAGACGGACCGCCATATGCCACAGGTTCTATTCATATGGGAACTGCTTTAAACAAGATTCTAAAAGACACTTACATTCGATTCTGGAGAATGTTTGGCTACAAAGTTTGGGATCAACCTGGTTATGACACTCATGGTCTACCAATCGAGAACAAAGTTGAGGTTTTACTAGGCTTTAAGTCAAAATCTGACATCGAAAAGTTTGGTATAGAAAAATTCATTAACGAATGCAGAAAGTTCTCGACTGAGTTCATCGGAGTGATGAGCGATCAATTCAACAATCTAGGAGTATGGATGGATTGGAATAATCCCTATTTGACTTTAACGAATGATTACATAGAGGGAGCATGGTTCACATTCAAGAAAGCATTTGAAAAGGGCTTACTCTACAAAGGATTATATCCTGTCCATGTTTGTCCAAGATGTGAGACTGCTGTTGCTTATAATGAGATAATCTACGAAACTGTTAGCGATCCATCGATATACGTTAAGTTCAAACTGAAATACAGAAAAGATGAGTATTTGGTGATATGGACGACTACGCCCTGGACCCTGCCAGCAAACGCAGGAGTTATGGTCAAGCCAGATGCAGAATATGTCAAAGTAAAAGTTAATGGAGAAATTTGGATAATAGCTAAAGATCTAGTAGAAAAAATTATGAATAAAGTAGGCATTGAAAATTACAACATAATCGAGACTGTTAGAGGACGGGATTTGAATGGATATGAATACTTGCATCCTCTCGCAGATTTATTCCCATTTCAACAGGGATTAAAAAATGCACACAGAGTTGTTTTATCTGATCAATTCGTCACTCTCGAAGACGGAACTGGATTGGTTCATAGTGCTCCAGGACATGGACAAGAAGACTATAAAGTTGGATTGGAAACTGGATTACCAGCTTTATCGCCAGTAAAAATAAATGGAACTTTTGATGATACTTGTGGAAAATACTCTGGAGTTTATGTCAAAGATGCTGATAGTCAGATAATACGAGAATTAGAAAATAGAGGTTTGCTCATCCATCAAGAAAAAATAAGTCATGAGTATCCTCATTGTTGGCGCTGTGAATCGCCTCTTTTATTGATATCATTGCCTCAATGGTTCTTCAAAGTCACGAGCATAAGGGATAAGCTCATGGAAGAGAACATGAAAGTTGACTGGCAACCAAACTGGGCTAAGCAGAGATTCCATAATTGGCTCGAGAGTTTGGGTGATTGGCCTATTTCTAGACAAAGATACTGGGGCATTCCATTACCGATATGGGTTTGTGAGAAATGTAATGAAATAAAAGTCATAGGGTCGAGAAAAGAATTAGTAAAAGTTCCTAAAGACTTTCATAGGCCTTATATAGATAAGATTGCTCTGAAATGTTCTAAATGCAAAAGTACTATGAGAAGAGTGTCAGATATCTTAGATGTTTGGTTCGATTCTGGAGTTTGTTCATGGGCAAGTTTAGGATACCCACAAAACAAAAAATTGTGGAGAAAAATGTGGCCTGCTGATTTGAACTTAGAAGGACCAGATCAAATAAGAGGTTGGTGGAATTCTGAGTTAATCACGAGTGTTATTACTTTTGATAGAGCTCCATTCAAAAGAATTCTGTTCCATGGCTTTGTTCTGGACGCACATGGAATAAAGATGTCAAAATCGAAAGGCAACATCACGACGCCACAAGAGGTTATAGATGCTTACGGTAGAGACGTTCTCAGATACTATCTTTTGTCGAGCACACCTTGGGATGATTTTTACTTCAACATGGATGACGTCAAAGACTTGGCTAAACAATTTAACATCCTGAGAAACACTTTCAACTTTGTCAGTACTTATGTAACTAAACTTGCTAGACCTAAGATGCTAAAGATTGAAGACAAATGGATTTTGTCAAAGATGAACAGTTTGATAAAGGATTATTTAGAATATTTCAAGAATTATAATGGGCATAAAGCAGTTCAAGAAACGATGAATTTTATTCTTAACGATTTTTCCAGATGGTATATTAAAGTAATAAGGGATAGAGTTTGGCCTCTTTATGAGGGAAAAGACAAGGACGCTGCTTTCTATACATTAGTTAACGTGACAGAAAACTTGGGTAAATTGCTCGCACCTATCTGTCCGTTCGTTGCTGAGGATGTTTATCAGAATGTTTTGAAGAAGTTTGAGAAAGGCTTAGAATCTGTTCACATGTGTGAATTTCCTAAACCAAACAAGAAATTAATTAACAAGAAACTCGAAGAAGAGATGGAAGTTGTTAAACAGATTTTTGAAGTATCTAATTTTACAAGACAGAAAGTAAACTTGAAATTACGTTGGCCCGTGAAACAGATGTTAGTAGTTACTCAAGATAAAAAAATAAAATCTACAGTACAAGATTTGAAAACTGTTTTAATGAACATGTGCAATGTAAAGTCAGTTAAAGTTGTTACTAAAGAGCCAAGAGGCAATTTCACTGAATCAGAATTTGAGAAGAATAAAATTTTGTTGGACTTGTCAGAGGATGAAGAGATATTTGAAGATAGGTTATACAGAGAATTGACAAGAAAGATTCAAGAGATGAGAAAGAATTGTAAGTTCGTTGTCGAAAATAGGATTAAATTGACGTTGAAATCTGATACAGAAACTGAAAAAAGTTTAAAGAAATTTACTGAATCTTTGAAGAAAGATGTTGGAGCTAAATCAGTTGAAATAAGTAAATTAGAAGGAAAATATTCTGATGAATTAAAGTTCAACGATAAAAAAATTGAGATTAAGTTTGATAAATTTTAAGCATGCTCTCTTTCATAAGACGAAATAATTTCAGGTAAAAATGGAATCTCAATGTGAGAGTATTTGACTTTGTCATGCGGTTTTTGCCCGTTAAATGGTATAACATATATATTTTCTTCATCAATACTTATGCAAAAAGAGTTATCGCCCTTTGATATCCAAATCGGAAAATTAGGTCGATAAGAAACCCACGACTTCAAATCTTCTAAACTTCCTGATGGTGTATAGCCAAGTTTTTTTACTTCATTCAATACTTTTTCAAGCGCCGATAAACGCATGGGTACTTCTAACGAATGTATGTGTTGTTCCAGCCTTTCTGCTATATGTCCAAAAGGTTTGTGAGCTACACAGAGAGGATGTACAACAGTTTCATTCATAATTTGTCTATAAAGATATTTTAATTGAAGAAAAACATCCGGTGATACTTCTTTTAATTGAATCACTTCATCTACAATTTTATTTAGTTTTTCCTCTCTTTTTGCTACTTTTTCTTTATGTTCTTCTAGTTTACTCACAGGAATTGAAATTACAGCTTGACCATTCATAATTTTCTAAAAAAAGAAGGAAAAATAAACATTTAAGCTTGACTATGGTTTGATTTAACTCGATTATTTCTTAATCCTAGGATCAACCCAACCCTCTTCATGACAAACATATTCATCACTCTTGTGCAAACTAGTCTCTCTACCACCAAAGACTAAGAAAACTTCATCATGACATTTATAATAGCAATCAGGTTCTTTCAATTCCTCACAGACAGCTTTTGTCTCGATAGAAATATCAGTAATACCAGCTCTTTCTGTTCTATTTCTTGTTAATTGAGATAGCACATAGCCCAGCGATAATGAAAGAATTATAATTAAAACGATGATTATTATCAATTTTCTCATGATTTAAAAGTTGCTTTGGTAGGCTTAAATATCTACTTCTAAATATTCTCTGTTCAGTTATCAAGTCAGACTGAATATCAGCATATTGTATATGGTCTTCGTGCTGTTAAAGCTTTGGCTGTTCGTGGTATAGGACCGAAGACTGCAGCAAGAATTTTAAGAGGGATGTATAACACAGGGAAAGATTTTGTCAAGGCTTTACTAGATGCTGGGAGATAATTCATAAAGGCTAAAAGATTCTGAGAATAATTTTATTTTTTAAGGTATTTTAATATCACGCCAATGAATTCTTTTATATCCTTAACATCATCTTTCATTATCTTGAAAAGTTTTTTAGTCTCGACTTCAGCATACCTATAAACGAGTAGATTTCTGAATTTTGCCATTTCTTGTAATTTGAAAGAAAGATTTTTCATGGTTATCTTTTATCTTTTTTACTAACTCTTCTGGTCTGAGATGATGTTAACAATACGATTTTGAAAACATTTAATAAGAAAAAAACAAATACAATATTTATGCAAGTCAAACAAGCCATGACAAGAAACGTACTCGTTACTAGTCCTGATTTTAGTGTTAGGAGTGCTGCAAAAGTAATGGCCGAGCAAAGGGTTGGTTCTCTCGTCGTTCAACAAGATAATAAAATAGTTGGAATAATAACTGAATTGGATATAATTTGGAAAGTGGTCGCAAACGATAAAGACCCGAACATTACAACCGTCGGAGAAGTTATGTCGAAAAAAGTCATTACTATCCGGGCAGATCAAACTCTAGAAGAGGCATCGGCTTTAATGGTTGAACACAAAATAAAGAAACTTCCTGTCCTAGAAAAGGATAAACTAGTCGGCATAATAACTGCTACTGATCTAATATCTGTCCAACCGAAGATGATAGAAATCCTGGCTAATTTGTTGTTGTTCGAGGAGAAAAAGTCTGTTGCAGGTTAATATGGTTGTCATAAATTCTATTAAATTTGGCTCTATAACGATTGACGGAAAGATTTATAATGAAGAAGATAATTACATCGTTTCTTGGGACGGTAAAATAATAGGACTGCATACTGCTGAGAGACACGTCTTTGGTAGATCAGAACTGGAGATGATACTGAAAAAGAATCCTGAAATGGTTATCGTTGGGATTGGTGACTCCGGTTTGTTAAGAGTTTCTGAAGAAGTGAGAAGTTTATGTAGACGGGAAGGGATTGAACTCGTAGAAATGATATCGAGAAAAGCTATAGTCAAATTCAACGAGAATTTAGATAAAAGGGTTGTCGCGTTCATTCACGTTACTTGTTAATTTCTTTCTTAATAACGCCGGGACAGGGATTTGAACCCTGAAGGGCTTCCTCCTAAAAAGTCAAAGGCCCACTAGATTTCCTTCGGTTCACCTCCTTGTCCATCATAAAATCAGGGTCAAGCCATCTTCCACATCGGAACCGTTTGACTCAAGTTTCGCCTTGTTCTGACAATCTAGCGCATTAGCCTGATTCTGCCATCCCGGCACTAAATATTCTAATACGTTTATGATTCTTTAAAGGAAAATAAGTTTGTAAAACATTAAAAAGCTTTTGCTTGTGTCTTTTTGGGATCATAACTTGATAGGATGTATATTTATTTTTCTGTTTAAACTTCCTAACATTTAATTTTATTTTGGTTAGTTCTTCGAGGGTATTTTTTGTATCCTCTAATAATAGTTTACTTGCACAATGCACTCCAAACCTATCACCGCCTAATATCCCCCAATCAGTATCCATTACTCCAGCAATGAATGGTATTCTTTCATGCGGTTTCAAGTTTCTTATAATTGAAGGCATACGAATCTTATAGCATTTCTTCCCTTCAGGTAACTCAAAAATTTGAGTAAGATATCTATAGAGCGGTTTTGAATACAAGTATAAAATCCAAGTTTTTTTCTTTTTCTCCACTTTCCTTGTTATTAGTGACCAATTAATATCAAATATCTCTTTGACTAATGGTTGAAGAATTGAGGCAATAAATTCTCTGTTTGCTTTTTCAATGGAAACTACATAATTTCTTTGTTTTTGACCATTATGTTTAATAGGCAGGCTACCATCGCCAGCTATGACACCGACAAAATATAATAAATCCTTACTCAATTCATTGGGCAACTTTATTTCTTTCCCATTGAAAGTTTTGAAATAATTAATAACAGATAGAATTTGTACTATTTTTTCTTGTAATTGTTCTTTTGTTTTGTCTCTTGACCATTTTTTCACAAAATTATAAATTACATCTAAAGTCAGATATTGTCCATTGGTTTTGCGTGAAAGAATGTTTTT
>Ga0172363_10001859_pt1 | contig 16979 bp, 25 predicted proteins | sample LakKivs2_kivu2a2_FD_114541 | JGI IMG/M metagenome (GOLD analysis project Ga0172363, IMG submission 114541) | Sediment microbial communities from Lake Kivu, Rwanda - Sediment s2_kivu2a2 | ecosystem: Environmental > Aquatic > Freshwater > Lake > Sediment | place: Rwanda: Western Province, Lake... | reverse complement strand
CGTGGACATCGAGGCGATCGGTTTCGACGCTCCAGCTCTTGCGGAGATCGGGATAGATGTCGGAGGATCATCGCGAGCGGAGGTGGTCGAGGGCGAGACCCCTGAGCCGCCCGCCGACCCGATTACCAAGCCCGGCGACCTGTGGCTGCTCGGCGACCACCGGCTTCTGTGCGGCGACTCGACGAAGGCCGAGGACGTGGAGCGGCTGATGGCGGGGGAGAAGGCTGACATGGTGTTTACTGATCCGCCATATGGCGTAAACATTCAAGGCAGCAAAAACGGAAGAGCTACTTTGATCGCCGGCGACTTGACGCAGACAGCGATTCCGTTTTCGTTTGATCTTGCGGTGACGCTGGCAACCGCAAGCGATGCCAGGCTTTACTTTTGCGGCGGCGAAGGGAATCTATATCTCTACCAGAAATTGTTTGAGAAACACTGCCGGCAGCTTCCGCGCCACCTAATCTGGATTAAGAACGGCTTCACAATGAAGCCCAACGGATACCACAACCAGTACGAGATTATTTTTCACGGATACAAACCTGGAGGCGGTTCGCTGGAGAAATGGTTCGGCGAACGAACAGAAGACGCTGCGTCAGACTGCTGGAAGATTTCTCGTGATGCGTCTTCGTTATACGAACACCCAACACAAAAGCCGGTCGCGCTCCCCACGCGGGCAATCGCAAACTCAAGCCCGAAAGGCGGGCTTGTCTATGAACCGTTCGGCGGTTCTGGTTCTACGTTCCTTGCCGCCGAGCAACTGGGTCGCAAGTGCTACGGCATGGAGATAAGCCCCGCGTACTGCGATGTCATCGTGCAGCGGTGGGAGACGCTCACCGGCAAGACCGCGGTGCGGGAGTAGGAGTACCCTCGGACCGTGCCCTACCTCTACGCCGACCTCCCGCCGCTGTACGCGCACGTCCGGCGGGAGTTCCTGTTCGACCTCCAGGCGCACCACGGGGAGCACGAGCGGTGCTACGTGGTGGGGCTGACGTCGATCCGGGCGCGGGCGATCGGGCTTCACATCGTGACCGAGCGAGGGGCGATGTTCGGGGGGCTGCCGCTCCACGCAATCGCGCTCCGCCCGGACGCGGAGCGGCTCCCGCTGCCGGCGCTGGAGCTGTGGGATTGCTTCTCCTACTACCCGGCGGTGGCGCAGATCGCCTTCCTCCGCGGGTGCCGCGCGAGCGCCCGCTGCGGGGATGGGGTGTGGCGCCGCGGGACGTACTTCGCGACGATCGACTGGAGCGGAGGGGACGCCCCGATCGACATCTCGCTCGCGGAGCTGCCGCACGAGCGCAAGTCCGCGCACCTCCTCACGCTCGACTGCGGCGCCCTCGCCGCACTCCCGAACAACCGCATCGAGTGGATCGAGGGGTCGTTCGTGACCTGCCCGCTCGACCTGGAGCACGCCGGGCACCCTGGCTACCGCGTATCGACGCAGACGTGGAGCGTCGAGGGCGACTGGAGGTCCGAGCACTCGGACGCCTACTACTACGCGACCACGGCGGACGTGGGCGCTCTGGACACTGACGACGCATGACCCGCACGAGCGACCACCGGATGACTCCTCGCCCGCTCGTGGAGGTGGCGAGCTCCTACCTCGGGGGCATCGATACTGACCCGTGCTGGCACCCTGGGAGCTACGTGGAGGCGACGACGCGGTACGACGGCTCCTGCGCCGCGCAGGACGGACTCGCGCAGCCGTGGAGGGGCGCGGTCTACCTGAACCCTCCCTACTCCGACCCGATGCCGTGGTCGGCGCGCGCGAGCGCGTACGAGGGCGGCCCGTGGGCGATGCTGATCAAACACGACCACACGACGGCGTGGTGGAGGGTCGCGACGAGGGGGGCGTCGCACCTCGTCTTGCTCTCGCGGAGGGTGCGCTTCCCGCTGCCGAGCGGGGAGGAGGACGGCTCGGCGAACTTCCCCGCGTCGGTGATCCTGCGGCCGGGTGCGTACGTCGATCGGGTCTGCCTCGATGCCTGGCGACCGTGGGGGCGGGTGCTCGCGCTGGAGTAGGGCTTGTGTCGCGATCGCGCGTCATGTACACCCGTCGCGTGTCCATTGAAGAAATGGGGCCGCCCCCTCGCAGTCGCGCTCGTCACATGCTGGCGGGCGCGCGTGGGGTGCTCCCTGACGGACGGGGCTCCGACTGTGCGGTGTGCGGGCGCTCGCCCTACGCGCACGGTCGGGCCTCGTCCGTGATGTTCGGGGACAACTTTTCCGACTTCGAGGCTTTGGAGCTGCCGGGGGAGGCGATGGTGTGCGAGGGGTGCGTGTCGATCTTGTGCGGCAGACCTGGCGACGACCCGCCTCCGCTGCGGATGCAGCACGTACTCGCGGTGGAGGGGGAGATAGCGGTGTACCCGCCGATCGCGGAGCTAGAGGCGATCTTGGTCGATCCGCCCGATCGGCCGTTCGTGATGACGTGGAGCGCGAGCCGCAAGAAGCACGCCGCGCTGCGCGCGGAGGTGTCGGTGGCGGGTCGGATCGTCGTGGGTACGGATGACGGACCGGTGGTCTACGAGCGCGCTCGCCACCTGGACATGCACGACGCGGTGCGGGAGCTGCGGGTGGGGTTCTCGGTGGACGAGATCGTGTCGGGCAAGTACGGATCTGCCAAGGTCGCCAAGTATGGGGCTGCTCGGTGGTCGGCCCTGGAGCAGCGCGTGAGTGCGTACCGACCTTCGGCGGTGCTGGCGATGGTCGCCGCGCTCGTGCGAAAGCCGGAGGCTGTGAGTGCGAGCGAGGAGTTACCCGTGATCGACCCCCATGACATGCAAGCTGCGAATATCCTGGCGAGCCTGAGCGCCGGGTCGAAGGTGCGGCAGGCGGACGCCCTGCGCTATTGGTCTGGCTTCCTGGCGCACCGTGTGGAGCGGAGGAAGTACCTCGCGCTGCCGCAGTTCGTGTCGCGGATGATGACGGATCTCCAGGTTTCCGCGTCGCTGCCCTCGACGGGGCGCGTGCTGGAGGAGCTGCGAGCGATGTCCGAGGACACGCAGCGGCAGATCGAGACTTCTCTGCGGGAGCGGGCGGCGCTGATTACGGCGCTGGCCTTCACCGCGCACAAGGCGATGAGCAAGAAGGGGACCGACGAATGAGCACCACGATCACGATCCACGTTACGGCGCTGGCCCCTATCGCTCACGGGAGCATGGACGGGGGCGACATCGGGAACGCGGTAGCGGTTCGTCGTCTCGCGGTGGTGGGGCTGCCGGGCATGCCTCGGGTGCCGGTGATCTCGGGCAACTCGGTGCGGGGCCAGCTCCGGCGGATCCTCATGCGCGACCTGCTCGACCTGTGCGGGCTCTCGCGGGAGACGGTGGCGCCTCGGGCGTGGGATCGGATCTACGCTTCCCTGGTGAACGGTGGGCATCTGTCGGGCAAGGGTGACACGCGCGTCGATCCGCAGGCGATTCGCGAGCTGCGCGAGGCTCTCCCGGCGCTCTCGCTGCTCGGGTGCGCGATGTACTCGCACATGATCGAGGGTCGGATGTACTCGGGGTGGCTGTGGCCGGTGTGCTCGGAGACGCTCGCGGCCGGGCTCGTCTCGCCGCGGGAGGGGGTGCCGGTCGTGGCGGCGGAAGATCTTGTGATCGAGACCTCCCTCGTGCGGCACATCGAGCGGGAGCAGCACGACCCGGCGGTGTCGGAGGTGACACCGATGCCGGTCACGATGGAGGCGATCGGTCCGGGTGCGGTGCTCCAGGCGAAGCTCGACTGCCGCGGCACGCCGCTCGAAGCCTCGTGCCTCGCGTGGGGGCTGTCGAGGATCTCGGTGCTCGGCGGCAAGTCGGGCGCGGGCATGGGTACGGTCCGGGTCGAGCACGACGGCGACCCGGCCGCGTACGACGCCTGGAGGGCGGGCGACCTCACGGCTGCCAAGGCGGCGCTGGCGGGCCTCGTGGAGAAGCTGGGGAAGGCGGCCAAGTGATGCAGATGCTGCGGGTCGTCGCGACGATGGCGGCCCCGGTGGTCGCGGCGCATGACGTGCACCTTGACGGGATCTTGGAGCAGGCGCTCTACCGTCGGATGGCGCGCATGCAGGGGTGGCCCGAGGTGACTCGGGAGACGGACGTAGCGTCGCTGCCGCGTCTCCCGCTGCCGGTCGCGTCGGTGAAGGCGCTCGGGCTCGCGGTACGACTCGCGAGCGCGTGGGACTTGCCTGCGGAGGCTCGGGTGGCGCAGCACCACAAGGCGAAGCGGCGGGACACGGAGGACACGCACCGGATCGCTCGCGCCTTCACGCCTGGCGCCGGCCCCGATCGGAACCTGCTCTTTCGGGTGCAGGCGGTCGAGACGCCCACGATCGCGTGGAGGTGCTTCGGCGACCGGCGCGAGGTGAGGAAGCTGCTCGACCTGATCCCGTCCGTCGGGTCGCACCGGCGCGACGGATCGGGGCAGGTGCAGTCGTGGGCGGTGGAGCCCTCCGACGAGCCGCTCTCGCGCTGCCTGGTCCGCGAGGACGGCGCGGCGGCGCGGCACATCCCCGCGGCGTGGTCGGAGGAGCTACCGCGGGCGTGGGGGGCGTGGTGCGGGCCGTACTGGCACCCGTCGCGGCAGTGCCCGGTGATCGGGGTAGGCGATCGGCTCGTGCTGCGAAAGCCGGTCGAGGAGTCGCTCCGTGGCGTCGCTCCGTGACCTGCGCCACGATCCGCAGCGGGCACTGCGCCCGATCGCGGCGTGGACGCGGACCGCGGAGTACCAGCGCAAGCTCGCGGCGAGCCTCCGCCGCATCGAGGCGTGGCGGGCTCGGTGCGAGCGCCCCTACGTGAGCGTCTCGGGCGGCAAGGACAGCACGGTGATGCTCGACCTCGTGCGGCGGGTGGACCCGACCGTGCCGGCGATCATGGCGTGGGCACCGAACCTGCTACCGGGGCAGGCGGCACACCGGGAGCGGCTCGTGGTGGCGGCTGGGGGCCAATGGGCTCACGTCGATTACCCCTGGCCATTCGAGGCGGTGCTGGCCGGGGATGTGACGCTTCGTTCCGTGCACCCCGAGTACCCGCTCCCGCTCAAGGTAAGCACGATCCGGGGGCTCGCGCGCTCGCGCGGGCACGACGGGGTGGCCCTCGGGTCCAGGGCTGCGGAGTCTCGCTCGCGGAGGCGGATGCTCACGGTAAAGGGGCACACCTACCGGGACGGCGACGGAGTGCTGCGGTGCTACCCGCTGAGCGACTGGAGTGCGGAGGAGGTGATCGGGCACATGGTCGCGGAGGACGTGCTGCCGATGAACCCCGTCTATCTCCAGTGGGATTCGATGCCGCGAGGATCGCTGGAGAAGCTACGCGACGGAACGTGGTGGCCGCACGGGGAGCCGAACGACCAGCGCCCGTGGCTCGCGCGCCATTACCCCGAGGTTTTGCCGCTGTACGACGCGGCGCTATCGAGGTGCGGGTGGGTAGCGATGTAGGATCGCCCCATGCCCGAAACGACTCCAGGACGCCGAAAGTACGTCTCCGGCCTCGCCGACTCTACCGCGCGAAAGCGTCTCGCGGCACTCAAGCGCACCGCGGCCCTCCCCGACGACGACCCGAAGCGGTACGCCCCCGCTCCGGGGGATAAGCGCCCTCCCGCCTCGCGGACCTCCTCGCACGTCGCGAAGGCGGGGCGCTCGGGGCTCCGCGAGCGGATCTTGGAGCGTGCCCGGCGCTCCTCGAAGTCGGGGAGTGAGGCGTTCGTCGAGGCGGTCGCGGCGGAGACGGACTTCACCCCGAGCGAGGTGAGAGACTCCTACAAGCGGGGACAGGCGGCGTTCGGGAGTGGGCGGCGGCCGGGGATGTCGCAGGACCAGTGGGCGCGGGCGCGGGTCTACTCGATGATCACCGGGGGCAAGGCGGACGCCGACCTCCAGGCGGCGATGCGGGAGCGAGCGCGCGCCCGAAAGGGGTAGGCTCTCCCTCGTGGCCGACTCCTCCGAGCTACGCGACCGGATCGCGAGCCTCCTCGCCCGCGCGGGCGTCGAGCGCGTGAACGCCCCGAAGATGACCCCCTCGCACCCGACGGCGAAGGCGGTGGTCGTGGCGCGGGACGGCGACGAGGTGGCGCTGATCCGGTTCGGCGCGAAGGGGTACCCGCACAACTACTCCGCGAGCGCCCGCGCGGCCTTCAAGGCGAGGCACGCCGCGAACATCGCGCGGGGAAAGCTTTCCGCGGCGTATTGGGCCGATCGGTTCTTGTGGGCCGGGCCGGAGGGCTCGAAGCTCTCCCCGGCGGCGGCGAAGCGGAAGGGGCGGCGCGACGACTGACGCGCGTGCGGCGCGGCGCGTGGTGTAGAGTCGCGGCGCATGGCAGGCGTCGCCCTCTCCCTCTCCGGCTCCCTCACGCTCACGCGACCGTACGACTGCCCTCCGGGGACGACGGATCCGGGGCAGGCGTTCCTCCTCGGGCTCTCCGACTACTCGCGGTCGTTCGCGGGCGGGAGCGAGGTATCGCAGCGGTCGATGTCGGTGGACTCTCCGAGCGCGTTCGTGGCGCTGGCCTTCCCGGCGACGCTCCGCGGGCGGGTGGTGTACCTCCGGGTACGCACCGGGCGGCTCTCGCTCCGGCTCACGCACGCGGGGGCGGGGGTGGTGACGTACCCGACGATCTCGGGGACGTTCCTGGCGGAGTTCCCCGACACCGAGCAGGTGAGCGCGATCGAGGTGCAGGGGCAGTCGTCGGATTTCGAGTGGCTCGTCGCGGGGGTGCTCGCGTGAGGACGCTCGTGGCTCTCCCCGAGGGGACGATCGCGACGGTGGGGCGCTACCTCTCGCGGGCGCTGTACACCGCGGAGGACGTCGTACATCAGGCGAAGACCGCGGCGGCGAACGCCCGCGGGATCCCCGACGAGGGTGCGGTCGGTGCGATGGCGGCCTCGGTCCGCTCGTGCGCGGAGGCCGTATCGACCCGGATCGCGGGGCGGATGCGGGTGCTCGGGCTGGAGGTGGACTGGACGATCGACGCGATCTCGCGCGGGTCGAGCCTCCAGCCGTTCCCGCGCGACCTCCGCGACGGAGCGAAGGCGATTGCGCTTCTCGCGGAGAACGTGCTCTCGCTCGACCTTGTGCTTCGCGAGGTGCTCGGGCAGGTCGCGCAGGTGGACCCCGTGAGCGCGTACCTGCTCACGAACGCGCTCCTCGCGTACGAGGAGCAGCTCGACGCGGCGGGGCTCCTCGCCCTCGTCGCCTCGCGCGACCCCGAGGAGGCGGTACTCGCGGTCGGTACCGAGGCGCTGGAGGTGCTGGAGGTGCAGGGTGGCTGATAACTTCGACGAGTGGGTATGGGCGAGCACGACCGTTCGGCGCACGATCTCTCCCATGTGGGAGTCGTGGCCGCATGTCGCGCGCGCGGAGGTGGACAAGGTGATCGAGATGCACCGCGCGGGGACGGCGCGGATCTCACTCGCCACCATGGCCCGCCGCCTCCGCGAGTGCCACCAAGTCCGGGCGAGCGAGACGACCCTCCGGCGCTACGCTGAGACGATCCACAAAGTGCGATGGCACGGGGAGGCGATTGAGTGAGCGACGAGGGGGAGGTCGAGGGGTTCGACGCATGGGCGCTCCGTGTCGCCTCGCAGCGTCGCCCCTCCGACGGGCCGGGGCTCGCCGAGGCGGCTCGGGCGGACCTCCCCTACGCGACCCCCCCGCAGCGTGCGGCGATCGATGCGCTCCTGGCGGCCGGGTCGGTCGCAGGCGCCGCAGCGTCGCTTGGGATGCACCCTGAGCGGCTACGGGGGCTGCTCTCCGAGGCGCAGCGCAGGGCGGCCCGTAGCGGCTCCTCGCGCGAGCACGACCACATCCGAGACGTACCCCCGGGGTACCACCTCCGGGGCACCTCGACGCTCTACGGGGCGGACGGGACGCCGAAGCTCCAGTGGGTCAAGACCGCACGGGATCAGGAGGAGCAGATCGCGGCCCTCCTCGACGCGATCGAGGGCGCGGTCGAGCTCTACCGTGGGGCGATCGACCCCGCGCCCCCGTCGCTCGCGTCTCACCGCGACGATCTCCTTGTGGTCTACCCGATGGGCGACCCCCACATCGGGATGTACGCCTGGCACGAGGAGGCGGGCGAGGACTTCGACCTCGACATCGCCTCGCGCAACCTCGCGACGGCGACACGCCTCCTCGTGGACGCCGCGCCCCCCGCCCGCGTAGGTCACATCTTGAACCTCGGCGACTTCTTCCACGCGGACAACGCGCAGAACCGCACCGCGCGGAGCGGGCACGCGCTGGACGTGGACGGGCGGTTCGCGAAGGTGCAGCGGGTAGGGATGGCGACGATGCGGGCGTGCATCGACTCGGCGCTGCGGCGGCACGAGTTGGTACGGGTGACGAACGTGATCGGGAACCACGACGATCACACGGCGATCCTGCTCTCGCACTGCCTCGCGGCGCTGTACGAGCGCGAGCCGCGGGTGACGATCGAGCAGGCGCCAGCGAAGTTTCACTACTACCGGCACGGGCGCGTGCTCTACGGGGTGACGCACGGCGACACTTGCAAGGTGCGCGACCTGGAGTCGGTCATGTCGGCTGATCGGCCTGCCGATTGGGGCGAGACGCGGTACCGGCACTGGTACACCGGGCACGTCCACCACGACTCTGCGCGGGAGTTCCGCGGCGTGACCGTCGAGACGTTCCGCACCCTCGCCGCGCGGGATGCGTGGCACACCGCCTCGGGGTACCGCTCCGATCGGGACATGAAGGCGGACGTCTGGCACTCCACGTACGGCCGCGTCGGGCGGCACATCGTCGGGATCGAGCAGGTGATCGCATGCGCCTCGTAGTCGTCGAGTCTCCCTTCGCCCCCTCCCTTACGGCCAACGAGGAGGAGCACGTCGCCTACGCGCGCTCGTGCCTCGCGGACTGCCTCCTCCGCGGGGAGGCTCCCTACGCCTCGCACCTCCTCTACACGCAGGAGGGCGTGCTCGACGACACCGACCCCGACGAGCGGGCGCTCGGGATCGAGGCGGGGATCGCGTGGGGCGATCGCGCCGATGCGGTCGTGGTCTACACCGACTACGGGATCTCGCGCGGGATGCAGTACGGGATCGAGCGCGCCACCAAGCGCGGGACGCCGATCGAGTACCGATCGCTCTGCGAGGTCGGGGCGTGATCCGCATCGTCCCCGTCCCCGGCGAGGGCTCGCGGCAGCGCGAGATCCTGCTCGCCGAGATCGGGCACCTCCACGAGCAGACGTTCCCCGGCCTCTCCCTCCCCGACCTCCGCGACCCGACGGCGTGGTGGTGGCTCGCGATGGACGGACTCGCGCCTGTAGGGTTCGCGGGGGTGGTGGATTGGATCGGCCCCGGAGAGGAGCGTGCGGCGTACCTTCATCGCGCGGCGGTGCTGCCCTCGCACCGCGGGCAGGGGATACAGCGGCGGATGATCCGCACGCGCCTCTCATGGGCGAGGCGGGCGGGGATCGAGGAGGCGTGGACCTACACGAGCCACGTCAACGTCGCCTCCGCGAACAACCTGATCCGCGAGGGGTTCACGCTGTGGCTCCCCGTGTCGTGGGGCGGCTCTACGCGCCACCTCCTCCCGAGTGATGGGGTAGCCTGGCTCTACTGGCGACGGACCGTTTAGGTACGTATGGATCACAAGCTCGCTCGACCTCCGAAGGCGCCGCTCCACCTCCTCCCCGCTGCGGCCCTCGAAGCGGCCGCGTCGGCCTTCTTTGACGGCGCGTGCAAGTACGAGCCGTGGAATTGGGGACCGTCGCACGGGACGCGCGAGGAGATCGAGACGTACGCGGCCTCCGCGATGCGCCACCTCCTCGCCTTCACGGACCCGACGCGAGCGGACTACGATGCCGAGTCGGGGCTCCACCACGTCGCGCACGCGATCGCGGCGACGATGATCGTCGCGGCCAAGCTCGGGCTGGAGTACCAGACTCCTCGCTCCTACCCTGGCGGGGATGGTGCGCCCTCGGGTACTCTGCCGACGTGGCACGACTCCGAGACGAATACCCCGCAGCTACCCCGCCGGTGATCACCCCCGAGGCGCCCCCCGCCTCCGCCGAGACGGCGAAGGCCCCCGAGGCTCCCACCGAGCCCTCTACCGCGGCCCCGGCGGCCCCCGACGCGGACACGCTGACGTTCGACGACGTGCTCTCGGACGCCGCCTTCGCGCGCGAATTCAAGGCTCGGGTCGCCCGCGAGCTGGAGGCGGAGAAAGCGAAGTGGAAGGCGGACGCGGAGGAGCAGGCTCGCCGCGCCCGCATGGAGGAGGTCGAGCGGCTCAAGCTGGAGCGCGACGAGGCGGCGGCGAAGATCGCGGAGATCGAGGCGCGCGCCCGCGAGGTCGAGACGGATCGCGACATCGCGACCTCCCTCGTCTCCGCGGGAGTGGTGCTCCGCGACGCCGAGGCGCGGGAGTTCCTCGCGTACCAGGTCCGGCGGATGCTCGCGGACCAGTCCGCAGGAGATGCGATCGAGGCGACGCGCGCAGTTCTCGCGAAGCACGACTACCTCGCGCGTCCGGCCGCTGGAGAGGCTCCGCGACCGCCTGCTACGACGATCCCCGCATCGGCGAAGGCGACCGAGGCTCCCGCGGTGCCCTCTCCGGCCCCTGCGGTTGACACGATGAAGATGACCCCCCAGGAGTACAAGCGGTACCGGCGCGAGACGCACGGAATCCACTGAGCGACCCCCGCCCCCCTCGACCGGAGACTGACCCACCATGGCCGCGACCCTCGGCAGCATCCTCCCCTCCCTCGGATTCCTCGACGCGATCGTCCAGGACAACACCCTGGCGCGCGAGTACCACGACGCCCTTTTCCCCGAGCTGCTCTTTCGCGCCGACGCGGTGCCTGAGCGGTGGGAGGCGAACCTCGGCGAGCGGCAGATCTACACCCGCTCCTCGCTCCTCGCGGTGGACCCCACCCCGCTGACCCCCGGCGCTGACCCGCTCCCCGAGCAGGTGTCCTATGAGCAGTGGGAGGTCAACGCGGCGCAGTACAGCAAGACCCTGGACACCTCGATGCCCGCGAGCCGCACCGCGCTCGCGAGCCTGTTCCTGCGCAACGCAAAGACCCTCGGTCTGAACGCCGGGCAGACCCTGAACCGGCTCGCGCGCAACAAGCTCTACTGCTCCTACCTCGGCGGCGACACCGTGACGACCGCCCTCGGGGCGGCCACCACGACCGTCTCCGTCGCCTCGATCAACGGGTTCACGACCGTCGTGGTGAACGGGCAGGCGGTCCCGGTGAGCCCCACCAACCCGAAGATCGCGACGATCTCGGGCGTGGCCGGCACCGTGAACGTCGTGGGCGCGGCTGCGGCTGACCCGCTCGTCCCGTTCGGCCCCGGTACCCTGACCCTCTCGGTGGCGCAGACCTTCGCCGCGAACGCCCGCGTGCTCGCGGCGGACGCCCCGACGATCGTGCGCGCTGGCGGTGCGGCGACCGTGGACGGGCTGACGTCGCTCTCGACGCTGACCCTTCGCGACGTTCGCAACGCGGTCGCGCTCATGCAGCGCAACCGGGTGCCGACTCACGAGGACGGGTACTACCACGTCCACCTCGACCCCCTCGCGGTGTCGCAGCTGTTCTCGGACAACGAGTTCCAGCGGCTGAACCAGTCGCTGCCGGACGGGATCCGGTACGAGCGGTTCGCGGTGGGGATGATGCTCGGGTGCATCTTCTTCACCAACTCGGAGAGCCCGAGCTTCGAGAACACCGGCACGCAGATCACCACTCGTGGTGCTGCTCGCCTCGGCCGCGAGATCTACGCCGAGACGCGCAACCTCTCGGGCGTGCCCGTGCTCCGCACCATCGTCACCGGCGGCGGCTCGATGATGGAGAAGTGGATCGACGAGAACGCCGAGTACATGAGCGAGGCGGGCGCGACCGGCCGGATCGGCGCCTTCCGCGTCGTCAACAACGGGATCGAGGTTCCGATCGAGCGGACCCGGTACATCATCCGCTCGCCGCTCGACCGGCTCCAGCAGGTCGTTTCGCAGTCGTGGTCGGCCTCGCTCGACTTCGGTATCCCGACCGACCTGCTCTCGGGCCTCACGGGTGCGCGCTTCAAGCGTGCGGTCGTGATCGAGTCGGGTGCCAACTTCTGATCCCCCTGAGCACCTCGGAGACACGACCATGGCGAACCTCACCAACCAAGACGCGATCAACCTCGCGAACCCGAACAGCATCGCGGACCTGCTCCGGCAGATCCCCGCGGGCGACCTGATCGCGGGGATGATCCCGCGGGTGATCTCGCGGACCGTCGCCTCTAACACCGTGCAGGTCGAGCCCGAGGCGGGCGCGATCCTCTCGGTGGCGGACGCGGCGGGCACCTCCGCTCTCGCGATCGTGACCGGAACCCCTGGCGCGGGCGAGGTGTCGATCGCCTACTCGTCGAACGGGGTCGCGACCCTGACCTTCGCCTCCGCCGTCACCGGGTACCAGGTCGTGAAGACCGTGCTCCCGGCCGGCCTGGCGACCTACCTGGCGGCCGACACCGGCGCGTTCTGATCTTCCTCGCGAGCTGACCATGCCCATCGCGTACAACCCCCGGACCGGCCGACTCGCGCAGCCTAAGGACGGTCCGGGGCGCGGCGGGTTCGACCGGACCCCTTCGACCTCTACCGCGGAGACGACCCCCATGCAGAAGCCCCCGTTCCCCACCGAGAGCAAGATGACCGTCAAGAGCGGCGGCAACATGGTCGGAGACAACCCCGCGGGTGCTCGCGGCGGGTCTGCCGACACGAGCGAGAAGGCGACCGGCAGCGGTACGACCCTGACCAACCTCCCCGGACGCCTCGCGGCACCGACGGGGGATCAGGGCGTCTCGATGATCCCGAGCACGATGAACGACTCGGGCAAGGAGCGCCTCACCGCCGCGATGAAGCGGTACGGGGCGCCCGACACCGGAAAGGCGTGATCCTCCCCTTCCCTAGCCTCACGGCGCCCCCGGTCGTCTGGTACGGTCGGGGGCGCTCGTGTATCGTGAGGTCGATGTCGCAGAACGAATCCTCCAACCTCGCGAAGCTCCGCGAGGAGGTGCGCGCGCTCCAGGCGCGTTTCGAGCAGGTCGAGAAGTCGGTGGGCGAGCTGCGGTTCGCGCTGCCTCCGAGCTACCGGGCGATCCCGGCGGAGACGCTGGAGGAGGTGAACGCGGCGAACCCTTACGTGGAGCTGACGGTGCTCGCGGACTGGCGGCACCCGGATGGGTCGGTGCTCCCCGCGGGCCGGACGGTGCGGGCGGACATGTACCGCGACCTCGCGACCTACGTGCGGTACGGGCTGCTCCTCGGGGCGCCCGAGCCGCGGCGGGACGACGCCGCGATCCTCGCCCAACAGCGGGAGGTGCGGGCGGTGGAGGAGCGGCTCGCCCGCCTCCGGGCGGCGGAGTCGGCGATGTCGCAGGCGGCGAGCCTGCTCGACGACTGAGGGTACCTCGGTGGCGTGGTAGGGTGCTCCCGTGGCCCTCTCTCTCCAGGAGCGCGAGCGTATCCGGTACCACCTCGGGTACCTGAACACGGCGCCGGGGCGGTCGATCTTCCTCGGCCTGCCGGCGGCCTCGCAGCCGCTGTTCATTCTGGAGTCGGCGATGAACTCGATCCTGCCTGAAGCGGAGGACACGGCGCGGCGGGCGGTGCGAGAGCTGGACTGCATCGAGGACCAGCTCTCGCAACAGCGGGGGCGGCTCGGGATCGTGACCGCCGAGACGGGGATCCGCTTCGACATCGCGGGCGCGCTTCATGAGCTGGAGGACCAGTACCAACTATGGGCGCGGACGCTTGCGGACGTGTTCGGCGTGCCGATCAACCCCTTCTCGCTCCGTCACCAACGCATGACGCGGGGCGTGTTCGTCTCGGAGCCCCTATGAGCGTCCCCGTCTACTCCCTGATCCGCACCCTCGCCGCTCCCCTCGCTGACGACGCGAGCCCGTACACCGGGCAACTCGCGGCCCTCCCGGCGCTCGTGGTCGATGCGACGCCGCCCGGCGCAAACTCCGACGCGGCGGGGCACGTGATCGTGGCGATCGCGCGCAACTCCGCGGGCGCGGTGATCACGACGACCGGCTCCGTGAACGTCGATTACTTCGAGCTGGCGGCTCTGGGTAAAGAGCGCCGCGTGCTCGCCTCTGCGCTCTCGTCCGCTCTCGCACTCACGCTCGGAGAGCCGCTGTTCGTCCCTCTCGCCACGGTGCCGCCTGGCACCTACATCCTCGCCTTCGACACATGGTCGGCCCCTGTGGGGACGGCGACGGTCGAGGTGTACGTCAAGACGGTATGAGCGGGTGCGGCTGCGCTTACCCGACGACGCTCGCGCTCGGTCCTAGCGGGACGGGGTGCGACGGGCCGGGCGTGCGCACGCCGAACCCGATCGGGCCGGACGCGGCGCTCGACTGCCGCGTGGACGTAGCGCAGATCGATCGGGTCTGTCGCGGCGTGTACCAAGCGGGCGCGGCGTGCGAGGCGCTCGCGGAGTTCCTGGCGCGGCGGTACGGGCCGGTGCGGACGATTACCCGCGAGGAGCGACCGGATCAGTTCGGACCATGCGGGCCGATCGGGCCGGGCAATCAACCGATCTACGACTGCGAGTACCAAGCCTCCCCCGGCGCGACGCTCCAGGGGCTGATCGACATCGGGCGCCGCGTCGCGCACGAGGTCGGGTTCCGGTCGTACCGGGTCTGGCTCGTATGGGTCGAGCGCGACGCGACGCAGCGGTACGTCGAGCGCAAGCGGATCGAGCTGATGCCGGTCAAGGTGTCGTCCCTCGCCTCCGTGGACGTGGTGCTCGACCCGACCGGCCTACGCCCCGACGGGCAGGTGACGCTGACGAACATCTCCCCGGTGCAGGTAGACGAGGGCGACCTCCGCGGGTACCTCGACGGCGCGCCGCTCCCCTCGGGGTGGGATTTCTTCTATGAGGTGCGGCGGTACCCGCGGTGCGCGGGCGAGCAGCCGCTCCCGCGGAGGTTCACGATCGCGAGCCTCCCTCATTGGGATGCTCCGGGGTTTCAGTACGTGGTGCGGATCGTGGACCAGGAGGTGCCCCGCTCGGTGAGCGGGGCAGACCAGACCTTCCGGCCGCTCACCGGCCCGGTGTCCAAAACGGAGGTACTGCGGCGATGAGGGTCGGGCGCACGCGCGACGCTCGAGCTCTCCGGCGGGCTCTAGGGCCTGGCGGGCTGGGGGGTGCGATCCTGCGGGCGATCGTCCAGGCGGGGCACCGCGCAGCGTCGCAGGCTCCCGAGGTTGCGCGCTCCGAGGTTCACCGGACGGTCCCGAAGCCGATCGCGACGGGCGACTACCGGCGCTCGTGGTCGTGGATCAAGCTCGCGGGCATCGCAAAGGGGAGGAAACCCACACCGATCGCGGCGGTCGGGTCGCGCGTGAAGCACTCGATCTTCGTCGAGGCGGGGCGCCGCGCGGGTGCTCGACCTCCACCGGTGTACGCGATCGAGCGATGGATGGAGGTCAAGGGGATCTCCGGCGGCAGGTCGCGGGCGTTCGCGATCGCGCGATCGATCGCTTGACGCGGGATCCGCCCGAAGCCCATCATGGGTACGACCGCGCGCCGCACCCGTGACAACTGGCGGCGCCACACCTACGGCGAGCTATCCCGCCTCGCCGCTCGCCTCGGGAGGGTCTAGTGCCCGTCTACTACCCCCGCACCATCGCGAACCCCGACGACACGCGCGTCCCTGCTCCCGCGGACGCGCGCAAGGACTCGGTGCTCGTGTTCACGCCTCCGACGTGGCCGACGGTGGGGGGGCTCGCGTCGCTCGACGCGCTTACGGCGGTGCAGATCGGGATGTGGCAGATCTTGGCTTCTCTCCGCCCGGTGTCGCTCGATACCGAGGAGTACCTCCGATCGGGGCGCGTCGAGGCGCGGGAGATGGCGGTGTCGCGGGTCATGCTCGACTGGCCGGACATGAGCGAGGATCAAGTACCGATCCCGTCGTTCACCATCGCGCAGGCTGCGCCCGCGACGTACGACGCTGAGGATCTCGTCTCCTACCTCGACGACACCGAGGACGCCGCGGCGTACACGTCCCGCGGGTACGTGCTCCGCAAGCTCGCGCACATGCAGGCTTCGCTCCGGGTGATCTGCCGCCTCGGGACCAAGGACGACCGGGCGGGGGTGCGGCGCGCGCTGGAGGAGGCGCTTCTCGCCGAGCCCCTCTCGGAGCGTCGCGGGCGGAGGGTGCAGATCACCCCCTACTACGACCGCGTGGCGCGCTACATGCTCACCTCGATCGCCTACCCAGACGACGCCGACGAGGCGAGATCGAATCACTGGGATCTGGAGGCGATCATCGCCGCAGACATACCGGTCGTTTCCGCGACCTCCCTCCCCGCGGAGTACCGCGGCCCCCTCCCGGCCCTGGAGGTCGGCGAGGATGTCACCCCGGACCCGTGATAGGGTCGCACCTAGCCCTCTCCCGCTCGACCCCCGAGGACCGCACCCATGGCAGGATTCCGTCGCGTATTCAACTCGTTCCCCGGTTTCAACGTGCTGGGGAACATCGAGTCGATCAACGTCATCGACATTCCTCCGCCTGCGATCCCGCTCGGCGCGGGCACGATCGTCTGCGCGTGCATCGGCGAGTTCGAGGACGGCCCGGTCAACACCCCGATCCAGGTGTTCGGCGGCTCGGACCTCTCGGACACCTTCGGCGGTTTGGGGTTCACCAAGGGGGGTGCCCCGAGCCTCTACCCGGTCGCGCAGCGGAGCGCGGGCGCCTCGACGCCGTGGGAGGGTAACGGGTTCATCGCGCTCCGAAACAAGCGGTTCGCGGGGCTGATCATCGTCCGGGTGGACTCCTCGGCGGGCGAGGTGACGTTCACCAAGAACGCCTCGCTCACTGGCGCTGTCGGCCCGTACTCCATGACGACCGGCGACACGGTGGACGTGGAGATCAACGGTGGCGCGGCCGTCACGGCGACTTTCACCGCGGCGCGCGCGGTCAAGGCGGGCGCGTCGGGTACCTTCCCGACGGGCTTCCTCGGCGGGGAGACGCTGGAGATCAAGGTCGATGGTGG
>Ga0172363_10001857_pt1 | contig 16981 bp, 19 predicted proteins | sample LakKivs2_kivu2a2_FD_114541 | JGI IMG/M metagenome (GOLD analysis project Ga0172363, IMG submission 114541) | Sediment microbial communities from Lake Kivu, Rwanda - Sediment s2_kivu2a2 | ecosystem: Environmental > Aquatic > Freshwater > Lake > Sediment | place: Rwanda: Western Province, Lake... | reverse complement strand
TTTTATCCAGTTATTGCGAAACACTAATTTCAGCTTCTTTCCCAGAGGCATGGGTACTGACATATTTGTGAAGAAGTCTTTGGCATTCGGCATATTTACACCTCCCAAAGATATTTTTCTAATATCTCACTTTTTCTTGGCAAGAACGAATCATAGACACCATCATGAGCACTACAATCAGCAATAAACCTCTTTCACAAATAAACTCAATATCTTATATCCTACCTCTTGCATATGGAGGCCAGAAATTAATCGGATTCGCTGGTCTCCGTGTCCTCAAGTGATTCTCACTATTTATACTTACATAAAGCCTGTGTCTATGGCAAATAGAAACCATTCTTCCTATTACTCTATAACGACACTCCACTCTCCTCGGTATATTCCAATTATTCTGCCTCATAAGCTTTATCAACTCACCTTGTTTCTCATACTTTGACCCTCTCAGCCATTCAGCACAGTTTACATCATATTCTTTTGAATCGTGTGAGAACTTAGCCATTCCAGCGAACAAATCTGCAAGCTGAACCAACGGCTCTTCTACCGAATCTACCTGCTTAACTTCAAAAAATTCAAACTCTGGGTTTTCATCTAACATAAGCTTTATCAACAAAGGCTTTTCAATCCTTTTCCGCAACCTAGTCCTATTCAAATACGATACGATTTCGCTCCAATCAACCTTTGAGTTCATATCTGGGTAAAAACCCCATTTTGTATGTCCCCATCTTCTAACTATATCTGCTAGCACAACGTAGTACATTCTCTCTAAATCTGGCTTATTATCAAAATCATAATTATCTCTTTCTAATGACTTATTATACGTAGTTATAGTATCAACTCTTACCCTACCATAAACAGCAAAACCATTCACTGTACATTCAATAAATCTAATTGCAGCCTGCGTAATCGGACTTCTATACCCCTTTATATCAAAGAATTTTACTTCCTTCACCTTCTTATCTTCCAGCGTTTCACCTAGTCTATCTCTTAGGCAAGATAACATATCCGCTTCTCCCGAAACCACAGAAACAGACGTATATCTATCACCAACGTTTATACCAGATTCATCACTATAAGCTTGAAATACCTTATCTTCTTCCATACCATCAAATATTCTATCACATGCTATATTATCTCTATATTCCATACTACCCTTTTAAATCAACAAATAAATCATTATGAACCTTCCATCTTCATCAGCTCCGGAAGAATAATCTCATCACGCTCCCTCTTAGATATACCTGCTAACTTTGCCAATATACCTGGATACATATGGGCAGGATAAACGCCACAATGTTTTTTAAACCACTTTGACCAAGCTATCCATCCCTTGAACACCCAACCAGCACTCATAATATACTTGCGCACACGACACGACTGCGTATAGAGATACTTGCCAATGTATCCAGCAGCATCACCAAGATCATCAACTTCAGCTAAGCTCAACATTTTCTAGACCTCCTGCTTGACTTTCTCCCATGCAATCCTTTAAAATCTGTCCGCTAATCTGCCAATCGAACATATAGGTCACGTTCCAAAGCAGAACATGCATAGTTAGTTGACTCTTTACCCATATTGACTTACAATATGATTTCAGGCATACTAGCCCACATAGCTCAGTAGGTAGAGCACGTTCTTGGTAAGAACGGGGTCACCAGTTCGAATCTGGTTGTGGGCTTTAAGATAAAAGGAGGTTAAAATGGCTAAGAAACTTTATGAGCGTGTTAAACCACATGTCAATGTGGGCACTATAGGGCATGTTGACCATGGAAAAACCACATTGACTGCAGCTATAACCCAGGTATTATCTAAAGCGAGTCTTACGGAATTCCGTCCCTTTGATTCCATAGATAATGCTCCTGAAGAAAAAGCTCGTGGGCTAACGATAGCTATTTCTCATATCGAGTATGAGACTCAGAAGCGTCATTATTGTCACGTTGACTGTCCTGGACATGCTGACTACATCAAGAACATGATAACAGGAGCTGCTCAGATGGATGGAGCTATTTTAGTGGTCGCTGCCGACGACGGTCCTATGCCCCAAACCAGAGAACATATCCTTCTGGCTCGGCAAGTGGAAGTTCCCCGCATAATGGTGGCTCTCAATAAAGTAGACCTGGTAGATGACCCAGAGTTATTAGACTTGGTGGAGATGGAGGTTAGAGACTTATTGAAAAGATATGAGTTTCCCGGTGATGAAATACCTGTTGTGAGAGTAAGTGCTCTTAAATCTCTGGAATGTGGTTGTGGCAAAAGAGATTGCTCCTGGTGTGGCACTATATGGAAATTGTTGGATGCCGTAGACGAGTACATTCCCCTACCGCAGAGAGAGCGTGATAAACCCTTCCTGATGCCTATAGAAGATGTGTTCAGTATAAAAGGGCGAGGCACTGTACCTACAGGCCGAGTAGAACGAGGGGTAATAAAAGCCGGCGATGAAGTGGAGATAATAGGATTAAAGGAAACAAAGAAGACTGTAGCAGTTAGCTTGGAGATGTTTCACAAAACCATGCAGGAAGCAGAGGCCGGCGATGCCGTTGGAGTGCTATTGCGGGGCCTTGATCGAGATGAAATAGAGCGAGGACAAATACTGGCGAAACCTGGCACGGTTAAACCTCATACCGAAGCCGAGGCGGAAGTTTATATTTTGACTAAGGAAGAGGGTGGCAGACACACACCTTTCTTTAACGGATATAAGCCCCAGTTCTATATCAGAACTCTGGATGTTACGGGCGAAATAATTCTTCCTGAGGGCGTGGAGATGGCTATGCCTGGTGACAGCCTGACTCACATGAAAATTAAAACCATCGCACCTGTAGCTATGGAGGAGGGATTGCGCTTTGCCATCAGGGAGGGTGGCAAGACAGTCGGTGCTGGTGTCATTAGCAAAATTATATCGTAAACATGGTTTGCTAAAAATTTGTGCACATATAGATAGAGGTGGCTAAGAAAAAGAGCGATCTACGCGTAATTATTCATCTAGCTTGTAATCAATGTCTGCGGAGGACATATACTACGGCGAAGAACAAGAAGAACGATCCGCAGCGACTAGAGTTGAATAAATATTGTCCTCATTGTCGTAGCTATACTCTTCATCGAGAAACAAAGTAACTTATGACAAGTCGTACTAAGAAAGCTACAGGTACTAAGTCTGCCCCAGCCAAAAAGTCGAGATTCAGTTTCTTTCCCGAAGTAATGGCTGAACTGCGGAAAGCGCACTGGCCAACAAGACAGGAAGCTTTGAGATTGAGTCTTTTAGTTCTCATTGTCTGTGCTATTGTGGGAGCTATTTTAGGTGCTTTGGATTATAGTTTTTACAGATTGTTTGCTGATTTGATTCTAGGTGGTTAGTAGTCAATGGTTAATGGAGAATGGTATTTATTGTACGTCTCTTCAGGCCATGAGGAGCAGGCCAAGAGGAATTTGGAACAACGTATCAAATATATGGATGTGGGTGATAAGATATTTGATGTGGTGATACCCACAGCAAAAGAGATTGAAATCAAAGCTGGAAAGCGGCATACGATGACCAAGAAAGCCTTCCCAGGCTATATTATGGTGAATATGAAATTAGACGAACAAAGCTGGGATATAGTACGTAACACCCCTGGTGTCGCAGGCTTTGTGAGCGCTGGTATCAAACCTGTTCCTCTACCTGAACAAGAGGCGAGTGCCATCTTGCAACGCATAGAAGAAGCTCCTACCGAGGTTAAAATGAATTTCAAAGAAGGAGATAGTATACGTGTAACAAGTGGACCTTTTATTGACTTTATCGGCAAAGTGGAGCAAGTTAACCTGAACAAAGGTAAGGCGATAATTTTACTATCGCTCTTCGGCCGGGAAACGCCCGTGGAATTGGACCTCTTGGGGGTAGAAAAAATATGACGTGCCCTGATTAGGTGTCCAGAACGCAATGAAAGAGAGATTCAGCAATGGCGAAAAAAGTTAAAGCGGTCATTAAGTTACAGATACCTGCGGGTCAGGCTACTCCAGCACCACCTGTCGGGCCTGCTTTGGGACAGCATGGGATTAATATTATGGCTTTTTGTAAGGAATACAATGAGCGAACTTCCTCTCAAGAAGGTTTCATCATTCCTGCTGAGATAACTGTATATGTGGATCGATCTTTTAGCTTTGTGACCAAGATGCCACCTGTTTCTGATCTGTTACGACGCGCTTTGGGAGTGGAAAAGGGTAGTGGAAATCCTGCGAGCGAGAAAATAGGGAAGATAAGCAAAGATAAAGTTTATGAGATCGCGCGAAATAAAATGAAGGACCTCAATACGACTGATATTGATAAGGCAGTAAGCATTGTTATGGGCACGGCTCGGAGCATGGGAGTTGAGGTAGAATAATTTCGGGTTCTCAAAAATTGTAGGATTTTGAGGGTATAAGTAAGTGACAAAACATGGTAAGAAATACCAGGAAGCTAGTAAGCTTCTAGATAAATCGAAGACTTATTCTCCTGAAGAAGCAATCGAGTTAGCTAAGAAGGCTTCCTACGCTAAATTTGATGAGACAGTTGAACTCCATTTGAAGATGGGAGTCAATCCACGTAGTGCTGATCAGCAGGTGCGTGGTGTAGTTTTACTGCCTAATGGGCTAGGGAAAAAGACACGGGTGCTTGTCTTTACTCAAGGTGAAGGGATAAAGTTGGCAAAGGAAACAGGCGCTGATTATGCCGGAGCGGATGAGCTTATTAAGCAGATAGAAGGTGGCTGGCTTGAATTTGATGTGTCCATTGCCACTCCTGATATGATGCCCAAAGTAGCCAAGCTCGGTCGTATTTTGGGGCGGCGAGGTTTGATGCCTAATCCCAAGGCCGGCACTGTAGTCCCACCTCAGGACTTGCCTCGAGTTGTAAATGAAACTCGTAAAGGTAGAACTGAATTTCGGTTGGATAGAACAGCCATCATCCATTTGCCTATCGGCAAAATCAGTTTTGATAAAGACAAACTCATGGAGAACCTGGCAGCAGTAGTGGAAGCTATTGTTAAAGCTAAGCCCAGTGGAGCTAAAGGGCAATATATCAGAAGTGCGTCCCTATCCACCAGCATGGGGCCGGGATTCAACCTGGATATTACATCTATATTGGCTTTATCAAGTCTTTTAAGCAGGTAATTCAGTCTAGGCTGCAATGCAATCCCGCCATACTTGACAAACCTGTTGAGTAGTGCAGCTATTTGGTACGCAGAAAAATACCATTGGCGTCTGTCTGTACTAGTTAGTTGGTTCCTTGTCCATGAGAGCTTTTTCTGTCAAACTTAAACTTGAGACATGCAAGACAATAGGCGATGAAAGCTCTAGTAATCTATATCTCCGTACATCACGGCAATACTGAAAAGATTGCTAAGGTAATGGCGAATGCTCTTGATGCCGACTTATTACAGGTGAAGCAAATGGATGCAAGTATGCTTGAGCAATATGATTTCATCGGTTTTGGCTCAGGGATTTATTTTGGCAAACATCATAAAAGCTTATTGGATTTTGCCGATACACTGCCCATGCTAAGAAACAAAAAGGCGTTCATTTTTTCGACAAGCGGACTAAGAAAAATACGCTTTATCCACGATTTCAGTAAACCACTAAAAGAAAAGCTGCAGCGGAAAGGCTTCGATGTTATCGGGGAATTCTCCTGCAGAGGATTTGATATATCTTGGGCAGCCATGATTGTTGGTGGAATAAACAAGGGGAGACCCAATGCAAGAGACTTAAAGCAAGCAGAAGATTTTGCCAGAGCTTTGAGAGATAGCAGGCCCTCCGGCTGAAATGTGACGAGTTATAAGACCTTCCGACCCACAGGGATTATATACAAGGGTTGCTCATCCCCGGGCAGATCGAGGAGTTTGGCTACCTCCTCGTCATAAAAGGCACCCACGACAACTGCCCTCAGGTTCATTGTTGTTGCCTAAAGATAAAGATTTTGGGCGGCATACCCTACTGCCATGTGGACATATCGTATGTCCCTATCGCCATATCTAGCGGTCGTCTTCTCTTAACCAGCCACCACATACAGCTTGAGTGGGTAAGTGGCTCCTGCCGATGAAGCAGCCCTAAAACCCTGGGGCTCGGTAACTCCTCTCCAATTGCAAACTCAGTATTAGTCCCACCACTTTTTAGCAATAGGCATGGCGATTATTTCTTTTATCTCCAGTCTTTTTGCCGGGTCTTTGTCAAATAGAGACGCAGGATAAGTAGCTCGAAGTATAATGGCTGTGTCTGCTCCCTTTCCCGGTCCACCAACACCTATGACATCTTGGTAAGGAGCCACATAACCACAAGAAACCGCGGTCAAGGCGATTTCCACAGCTACCTTCATTCCCTGACCAAAGCTGTACAGTGTTTCCTTCACCAGTCGCTCGGGAGAGGTGTTAGGCCACCTGGCTGCTTCCACTACCGAGTTATGGAAAACGTAAGGCGCATTATCCATGATATTGACTCCGAGGCTCTCTAACTCTTGCCTGAATTCCTGCTTGAGACAAGGCCATTCCTCGCCCCATTCCCGTCGGTATGGCGCTTCCGAGACACAAATCAATTCGGCTTTGTCTTTGAGTCTGCGGGCAAACGCAACAGCAGTTTCACCGGAGGTGCTGGCGATGATGACTTGCCTGATTCCGCCAACTTCTAGTCGCTGTGAAACAGCTTCGATTACCCACTGCGTGTTTTCTTCTCCCGATTCGTCGAAGTAATAGACTTGCCTTTTGACCATTTTACTCATTGTTCTCCCTCCTGATGGTTATTTTCATTCCAGCGACCACTTTCTTGAATACAGTAGCGTCGCCGTGAATCTTACCGAATACAGTGACCGGACTTGCCGGTCGAATTTCATCTCCCTGACTTACAGGAGTGGGTCCGAAGAAGATGCAGAAGGCATTACCTTGAGGCCAATAGCCCAGCTCGCCAATGTTTACCAGCTCTTGCCCAGTCTCTAACTCAAGGCTAAGAGGAATCGAGAAATATATTTCGTCTCCCCAAAGATTGGCGCGACCTTCAATCGGCAGTATTTCCCAGATTGCCTGAGCCGTCCTGGTATCATTTAGCTCCGCCTCTGCTTCAATCGCTCCTGCTCTTATATGAATTTTCTTTCCCATCGTTTTTGTCCTCCTCTTCAGTAAGGTGAGGCGCCGGTTAAGACCGGTTTATAGAAGCTCATCCTCGGAAATAAGCTTAATCCCGTTTCTTTGCAGTAGTGCTGCCGTAACGCCGTTACCTGAGGTCGGCTTTTCTGAGAACGAGCCATCGTATATTCTGACACAGCCACAAGAAGGACTTCCCGTTTTATCGATGAATTCTGTTATACCAAATAACCTGGCTATTTTCAATGTTTCCTCAGCTCCATGGACAAACTGTGCTGTTACGTCCTTGCCCTCGCTGTCGACGACGCGGCTTTTGCTGTTGAGAACACTCTCCCTATTGCCATCCTGGATTTCCTTCCCACCTGCATCTTATCACCAGCAAGCAGGCGCTTACCAGTTTCATGAAGCACCTCGCTTAATTTTCAAATTTTATACCCCTGCTTTGTTCGTTTTCCAGCGTATCGCACCAGCTCCAAGCGAGGTAAAACTTGTTTGAGCAAGATTCAAGGGGGCAACCGGTTGCTTTCCTCAAGAAAACCATTATAATGCTAATCCACAAATATGCCCAGCAATATCAAAGCTATCGGACTACTCTCGGGTGGACTTAACTCTGTACTGGCTTTAAAACTGGGTAAAGACCAGAATGTGGAGGTGATAGAGGTACATCTCTTATTGCCTTTTGCTGATGACAAGCGAGACTATGCTACACATCTAGCCAGTCAACTGAGTATTCCTCATGTCAGGTGGAGGCTGTCTCTTAACCAACAAAGAAATTTCCTTCTGACTCCGAGAAATTTTCCGCCGGCAACAGGTAGTCACGAAAAAGGACATCACGCTGCTCAAAAAAGGCAGACATTTCTTTCTCCCGGAAGCTCATATTATTGTGGGGTGGGATAAGAGTGAGAACCATCAGCTTCTGGAGCTGAAGCAGCCAGACGACCGGGTCTTTGAAGTTGTTGGCTATCCTGGTCCGACGACTATCCTTCGTGGCGCCAAAACAAAGAAAGCTGTGGAATTCGCTACTCAGCTCACAGCACGCTATTATAAACAAGATTTATCTATGCAGCCCGTAGAGAATTCAGTTATAAGCTCACAGTTCAATTTGTCTCCTTAAAACCAGTAAAGTAAGTGAGTTGCGTAATGTTCTTGTGTTCCGTGACAAGGTAGAGTACCATTTCTATTTGAATGTGCTGTACTCTAAATACAAAGCGAAATCGAGTTTCGATTGGGAGGGAAAGAATGAAAATAGCTAAAGTGAGCGAAATGCAAGACCTGGACAGGCATGCCACAGAGGAATTCGGCATCTCAGAAGACCTCCTGATGGAGAATGCCGGACAGGCAGTATATTTTGTTATATTGCAAGAATTCGGGATAAGAGATAACAAATTCGTTATCCTGTGCGGTGGTGGTAACAACGGTGGGGACGGGTTGGTTGTTGCCAGGAAGATTCACTCTAATGGTGGGGAAGCAAAGGTCTTGCTTTTGGACGATGAAACTAAATTTAGAGGTGCGGCAAAAAAGAACTTTGAAATAGTATCGAAGATGCCAATAGAAATCTCCAGGGTTGATTCAATTGACTCCATAATATTCGAAGTTCTTGATGCCGATGCCATCGTGGACGCTATATTTGGTACAGGCCTTGTCCGGGAAGTCAGCGGGCTATACAAAGATGCCATTCAACTGATAAACGAGAGCCAAATGGCAGTGTTTAGCGTTGATATTCCTTCAGGCATAAATGGCGATACCGGGGAGGTGATGGGTGCGGCAGTAAAGGCAGATTACACTGTGACATTCGGACTTCCCAAGCTGGGGAATATGCTTTATCCAGGGTATGAACACTGCGGAAAGTTGTATGTTTCGCATATATCTTTCCCACCTGCCCTCTATACTTCCCATGCCATAAAGGCGGCGGTCAATAATCCGGTAGAGCTTCCCGAAAGAGCCAGAGATACCCATAAGGGTACCTACGGGAAGACATTTTTCATCGCCGGTTCTTCAGGTTACTTTGGTGCGCCATATTTCTCAGCACTATCTTTCCTCAAAGCCGGAGGCGGGCTTTCCTACCTGGCAACACCCGAATCTATCTCACCATTCCTGGCAAGCAAGGGAAGCGAGGTTGTTTTTCTTCCTCAAAAGGAGACATCTTCAGGAAGTATAGCACTGGAAAATAGGGATGAGCTTCTGGAGTTTTCCCAAACAGTGGACATGGTGGTTCTGGGTCCCGGTCTTTCTTTAGCCAGGGAGACACAAGAGCTGGTGCGGGAGTTAACCCCCAAAATCGTCAAGCCTCTGCTCATAGATGGCGATGGAATTACTGCCATCGCTGGAGACTTAGGAAAAATAAAAAACAGGGAAGCGGCAACGATACTTACACCTCATTTGGGTGAAATGTCTAGAATTACCAAAATAGAGATAAGCGAGATAAATAAGAACAAGATAGACGTTTTGCAATGCACAGCAAGGGAACTAAATGCCATAATTATTTTAAAGGGAGCCCATTCCCTCGTAGGCTATCCCGATGGAACTATTTTCATCAACGTAAGCGGCAACTCGGGTATGGCCACGGCTGGGAGCGGCGACGTCCTGGCGGGAACTATCGCAGCCATGTATGGTCTGGGCTTAGCTCTTGAGGACGCAGTGAGAATGGGTGTATTTATCCACGGATTTTCCGGCGATGTTGCTGCTGTAGATAAAGGTGAGGACGGGATAACGGCGCAGGATATACTGGATTCTCTCCCCGAAACGATTAAGCTGTACAGGGAAAATTTTGCCGAAATCTCAGAAAATCTTTATGAAAGCATCTTCGTGGTGTGAACCCGTTGAAAAACTGTAGTTGCCCAATTCATTGGGCGATTATGTCTGATAAATCAGGCACCTCAAGGGATAGGGAGATGAAAAAATGAAGGCGATGATGCTTGAGAAAGTCTCCCCAGTCGAAGAAAAAACTCTGAGGCTGGTGGATTTGCCTGAACCTGCTCCCGGGCAAGGTCAAATTCTGGTCAGAGTCACTGCCTGCGGAGTCTGTCACACTGAGCTTGACGAAATTGAAGGCCGGGTTGCCCCTTCCAAATTTCCCATGATTCTGGGACATGAAATCGTTGGCAGGGTAGAGGGCCTGGGGCCAAGAGCAAGCAAATTTAAAAAGGGCGATAGAGTGGGAATCGCCTGGATTAACTGGGCTTGTGGCCGCTGTTCCTTTTGTCTCAAAGGCGAAGAAAATCTCTGTGAGGAGGCAAAATGGACAGGTAAGGATGCCCACGGAGGCTATGCCCAATATACCGTGGTATCAGAGGACTTTGCCTATCCAATTCCCGAAAGATTTACCGATATAAAGGCTGCTCCGCTTCTATGTGCCGGGGTAATTGGCTACCGCGCCTTAAGGCTCTCAGGGATGGAAGCTGGTGGAGTACTTGGACTTTATGGTTTTGGAGCCTCCGCTCACATTGTCATCCAGGTGGTCAAATATAAATATCGCAATAGTAAGGTTTTCGTCTTTAGTCGCCCCCACCAGGAAGAGCACCAGGATCTAGCCAGGAAATTGGGGGCGGACTGGATTGGAGCCACGGCCGATACTCCCCCGGAAAAGCTCGATTGCGCCATTGATTTTACTCCTGTGGGAGTACCGGTGCGCGAAGCTTTAAGAAATTTGCAGAAGGGAGGAAGTGTGGTCATAAATGCCATCCGTAAGACAACGCCTATTCCGGAATTAGACTACGCCGAGCACCTCTGGTATGAGAAAGAAGTGAAAAGTGTGGCTAATGTGACCAGAAGGGATGCTCAAGAATTCCTGCCCTTAGCTGCCGAAATTCCCATTGTCCCTGAAACCCAGGAATTTAAATTGGAAGAAGCCAACGAAGCCTTAATTCTGCTCAAGGAGGGGAAAATGCGTGGGGCAGGAGTCCTTAAAATGGCCGAATAAAAGAAGCTAATATAGTCACCAGCAGTGCTGGATATGGTGAACTCATACTATGATGCTGTCTCGATCAGATTCCATTTGGCGAGCTCGACGTCGGGGCTTACAGCGATCTAGGCGATGTTCGTCCAGCCGCCGACATCGCACTGCCCATAGTAGTTGTCTCCCACGGCGACCACGGTGCCGTCGGACTTAACCCCCACTGTGTGATCGCCGTCTGCGGCGACCTGGACGATGTCCGTCCAGTTGCCGACATTGCACTGTCCGAAGCCGTTGTATCCCACGGCGACCACGGTGTGGTCCTTCTTAAGCCCCACCGTGTGACTGCTGCCTGCGGCGACCTGGGCGATGTCCGTCCAGCCGCCGACTTCGCATTGCCCGTAGTAGTTGTATCCCACGGTGACCACAGTGCCGCCGGATTCAAGCCCTACCGTGTGAAAATCGCCTGCGGCGACCTGGACGATGTCCGTCCAGCCGTCGACATTGCACTGCCCGGAGTAGTCGTATCCCACGGCGACCAAGGTGCGGTTGGTCTTAAGTCCCACCGTGTGCAAGTAACCTGCGACAACCTTGGTGATGTCTGTCCAGCCGCCGACATCGCACTGCCCCCAGTCGTTAGCTCCCGTAGCGATCACAGTGCCGCCGGATTTAAGCCCCAGGGTGTGAGCGTAGCCTGCGGCGACATAGACGATGCTTGTCCAGCCGGCGACTTTACACTGCCCCTCGCTGATGGATCCCTTGGCGACCACGGTGCCGTCGGACTTAAGTCCCACCGTGTGAATGCCGCCTGCGTCTAAATAGAGGATGTCTTTCCAGTTACCGACATCGCACTGCCAGTGGGAGTTATCTCCCACGGCGACCACAGTGCCGTCGGACATACGCCCCACTGTGTGGTCGCTGCCTGCAGCGACCTGGGTAATGTATAGAGGTTCAACCGGAGGAGTAGTCGAACCACAACCTACCATCCCGGCAATTAAGGCTACTGTAAGTAAAAAGATGCTAACTCTTGCCACGTAATAGTGTCTCCTCGAACTAAGTATTATCTTCATACTTGACCTCCCTCGCAACAGTTTAGTTCTTCCAAAATCTCTGGCTTACAATATTACTATATCACCTCTTACGCTATCAAGGGGTTTTTCGAAATTGTTCAGAATTTCATAGGCATTCTGTAAAAAGTCCGTAAATTGAGTGATAGAAGATTAGCCCGCAAAATCTGGAAGTGTTATCATTAGATTCTGCAATGAGATTGCCGTGCTTCGCTCGCAATGACAAGAAGGAGGGCTCAAGATGATACGAGATTTAATATTGAAGAACAGAAGCTACCGGCGATTTCATCAGGAAGTTGACATAAAACTCGTAACATTGAGGGAACTTGTTGACCTTGCCAGACTGTCAGCATCGGCGAGAAATGCGCAACCGCTTAAATATATTCTTTCCTGCCAGCCCCAGAAGAATTCGCTGATATTCTCACATCTGGCCTGGGCTGGGTATCTCACCGACTGGCCCGGCCCCTGCGAAGGGGAAAGACCATCAGCATACATTATTATTCTGGGGGACACAGAGATAAGCCGGTTTGTCGATTACGATGCCGGGATAGCGGCACAAAGTATCATGCTGGGGGCGATGGAGAAAGGTTTGGGTGGTTGCATGATTGCTTCAATAGAGAGGCAAGGGCTGCGAAAAGCTTTAGAGATACCGCCGCGATATGAGATATTGCTTGTCCTGGCTCTGGGCAAACCTAAAGAAACAGTAGTGATAGAAACGGTTGGAACCGGTGGGGATACCAAATACTGGCGGGATAGTAAAGGGGTACATCATGTGCCAAAGCGCGCTCTGGATGATATAATCATAGGCTAGGTATCCTGAAGTTGTCAAATTCTGCGAGGTGAACTTCAAAGGTTTGACGGTGTAATTGTATAGTTAATGAGGAAGGCAATAGCATTATGATGCGCTATTTTGTGTGGACCATCGGCTGCCAGATGAATAAGGCGGAATCCCAGCGAATAGCTGGCTACTTAGATTCTTCTGGCTACCAGGCTGCGAATTCTTTTTCCGATGCCGATTTGGTAGTTCTCAATACCTGCGTGGTAAGACAAAGCGCTGAGAACAAGGTTTTAGGCACCCTGGGTTTATTGAAAGGCTTAAAAAATGAACATCCTAATCTCCGGATACTTGTTACCGGATGTTTGGTCAATTCCAATACCCAAGAATTGAAGAGACGATTTCCTCACGTTGATTTACTATTTAGGCCCGGTGATTATCCTGAGCTAATTGCTTGGGGGCAAAAACAAGGCATGCCTATTGAGCAGAGATTGCTTCGCTATCCCTTCGCTGCACTTAGGGCTTCGACACCTTGCAATGACGCTCAAATGCCTTCTCCGCTATGCGCCCTTATCCCCGTCATCCAGGGCTGTGATAATTTTTGCTCATATTGCATCGTCCCTTACAGGAGGGGAAGGGAGGTGAGTCGCCCTTTAGAAGAAATAGTCTGTGAAGTGGCGGAGCTGGCGAGACAAGGCATAAAAGAGGTAACTTTGCTGGGGCAGAATGTTGATTCTTACGGACACGATTTGCCCGGGCATCCCGACCTCGCTGACTTGCTGAACGAATTGAATAGCATAGATGACCTTGTCAGGATTCGCTTTCTGACCAATCATCCCAAGGACGTAAGCCTGAAGCTAATTGACGCTGTAGCTTCTCTAAACAAGGTTTGTGAGCATCTGGAGCTGCCTGTTCAAGCCGGCGATGATGATATATTGAAAGCTATGAGGCGAGGGTACACCGTGGAACGATATAGAGAGCTTGTCCACACCATGCGCCATAAGGTCCAGAAAATATCTCTGAGCACAGATATAATCGTCGGTTTTCCTGGCGAAACAGAGGAGCAATTTGAGCGTAGTCTATCTTTGGTCAAGGATATGAAGTTTGATGTTGTTCATGTGGCAGCTTATTCTCCTCGTCCTGGCACCGTTGCCTGGCGGGAATATCAAGATGACGTTCCTGTCGAAGTTAAGAAGGAAAGGCTCAATATAATTGAAGAGTTTCAAGCGGCCGTAGCTAGCGAGATTAATTTGCAGCTCCAAGGCAAAGAGGTAGAGGTGCTGGTAGAAGGCAGGAAGAAGGAGAAATGGTTTGGGCGCACCCGGAGCAATAAGCTGGTATTCTTTAAAGATGCTGGCGACTGGCTAGGACAGTTAGCGAGAGTCTGGATTAAGAAAACAAGCCCCTGGTCGTTGAGAGGCGAAGTTAAAGAAATAATTAATTAAAGGAGGGTACATGGAAGACGGTCTAGGAATATGGCCAATGGTCATCTTTTTGGTAGCAATTTTTGCCATTATGTATTTCTTGATGATCAGGCCGAGGCAAAAGCAACAAAAAGAACGCGAAGAAATGACGAAGGAACTGAAAGTGGGAGACAAGGTGATTATAGCCGGCGGGATTTACGGAACAATCGAAAGTCTTGGTGAAGATACTTTGATTCTGAAGATAGAGTCAGGAGCAACAATGAAGGTTGCCCGAGGCAGTATACTTGCCAAACAAGATATTGGGGAAAGCGACAGGGGAATATTCTGACATTAGGAACTTGAGGCGTCAGTTAATTACCATCAGATAAGTGGTGAGCGTGATGCGCTTCTGAAGCCTCTTCAGTCTTTGTGGGACTCTGCACTTGTGTTTACCTCTTGACGGAGGAAAGTAGCGTAAATGAAGTACTACGACTATATCATAGTTGGCAGTGGCATTGCTGGACTTTATATTGCCTTGCTTGCTATAGAACGGGGCAGCACCCTTATCCTGACTAAGGGAAGTATAGACGACTGCAACACCAAATATGCTCAAGGTGGCATCGCTGTTGCCATGGGCAAGGATGATTCCTCTGAGCTACACTTCAAGGATACTGTGGCTGCTGGAGACGGCTTATGTGACGCCGAGGCAGTGCGTATTTTAACCGATGAGGCTGCTGATTGTATTGCTGACTTAATCAAGTTTGGAGTGCCTTTTGACACTTTAGACGGTGAAATTACCTTGACCAGAGAGGCAGCTCACAGTGTGCCGAGGGTTATGCATGCTGGTGGGGACGCCACAGGAGAGCATATCGAGGTTACCTTAAGCCGCCAGGTGCGCTCCGCTCCCATCAATGTCCTGGAAAATTGCCTTGCTGGAGAAATTTTGGCTCAGAATGGCAAGGTGCTTGGTGTGAGGGCTCTCGATTGCCGCACCGGCTCTGTGGAAGAGTATCACTGCCAATTCCTCATTTTAGCTACTGGTGGGGTTGGGAAGTTGTTTAAATATACCACTAACTCAGATGTAGTCACTGGGGATGGGATAGCTCTGGCTTTTCAAGCTGGCGCCGAAATAAGCGATATGGAATTTTTCCAGTTTCATCCCACTGTTCTCCGATTGCCCGGAGTAGCTCCTTTTCTCATCTCCGAAGCAGTCAGGGGAGAGGGTGGCATACTTAGAAATGTGGAAGGTCATCGCTTCATGCCAGACTATATTGCTGAGGCTGAACTGGCGCCGAGGGATATCGTAGCTCGCAGCATCGTCCGTGAGATGAGGAAAACCCACAGCGATAGAGTCTTTCTGGACGTTACACATTTGTCCCCTCGGCTGATTACCACTCGCTTTCCTCACATATATCGTTTCTGTCGGGAGCATGGCTTGGATATCACCAAGGGACTTATCCCCGTCGCCCCGGCTGCTCACTACCTTATGGGAGGGGTGAAGGTCAATAGTTGGGGGGAAACAAATATCTCAGGGCTATTTGCTGCTGGCGAGACCGCCTGCACTGGAGTACATGGTGCTAACAGGCTGGCATCAAATTCCTTGCTTGAGTCAATTGTTTTCGGCAAGAGGGTGGTGCGAAGAACTGAGATGGCTGCCTCTTCTTGGAGCGGTCAGCCAACGGCTGCCAGTTGCCTGTATTCCCTCCCCAAACGCGAGCAATCCCGACTTGTCGGGACTGCCTCACCGCTTAATCTGCCCAACCTGCAGTCCCTCATGTGGGATAAAGTAGGAATCATCCGTTCTGGCGAAGGCCTTGAAGAGGCAACAGGCATCCTAGCTGCCTGGCAAAGCCTCCTGCCTCAACCCAGTGACCGTCTCTGTTATGAACTGAATAACCTGGTATTATGTGCTAGGCTTACAACTGAGGCCGCTTTACTCCGCAAAGAAAGTCGCGGCGCTCACTTTCGCACAGATTTTCCCAAGGCTTCGCCAGAATGGCAGCGGCATATCGTTTTCAGGAAAAATGATATCAAGTGAAGCTCCAGATTGAAGAAATTATCGACCGTGCCTTAGCTGAAGACCTTGGCAGGGGTGATGTTACTACTGAGGCCTTGATACCCAGTGGCCAACAAGGGAGTGGCTTTGCTGTGGCTAACAGGGAAGGCATCCTGGCTGGTATAAATGTAGCTAAACAGGTTTTCCATCGGGTTGCCCCAGAATTAAAGGTGGAAATTCTTCTAGAAGATGGGGCTAGAGTCGAGCCAGGTAGCAAAATAGCCGAAGTATCAGGCAGCATCGCCAGCATTCTTAAAGCCGAGAGAGTAGCACTCAATTTTCTTCAGCGCTTGAGCGGCATTGCCTCGGAGACCAATCGTTACGTGGCAAGAGTAGAAGGTCTGCCGGTGCGTATTATGGACACCAGAAAAACCACCCCGGGCTTGAGGTCGTTGGAAAAGTATGCCGTCAAGGTGGGCGGTGGGGAAAATCACCGTATGAATTTGAACGATGGCATACTTATTAAGGATAATCATCTGGTGGCGCTCCGCAGCCAGGGATTAAACATCAGGGAGATTGTAGCCAAAGCAAGACACAATGCCCCCTCGTCATTGCGAGGAGCTCCGATAAAATCGGAGCGACCAAGCTACCTCCAGGCAAGGCAACCTCAAGTCGAGGTGGAGGTTAAAACCGTGTCGGAAGCTTTAGAAGCCGTTGAAGCCGGGGCAGATATCGTCATGCTTGACAATATGAATCTCGAGGATATGCGTAAGGC
>Ga0172363_10001856_pt1 | contig 16981 bp, 19 predicted proteins | sample LakKivs2_kivu2a2_FD_114541 | JGI IMG/M metagenome (GOLD analysis project Ga0172363, IMG submission 114541) | Sediment microbial communities from Lake Kivu, Rwanda - Sediment s2_kivu2a2 | ecosystem: Environmental > Aquatic > Freshwater > Lake > Sediment | place: Rwanda: Western Province, Lake... | reverse complement strand
TCGTAGCAGGCACGAAGAGCATCGGTGCTGCCTGCCAACGGTTGAAACGATGGGTGTTTGAACGGTTAAAAGGGAAGATATATCCTATTTACCTTCCAACCTAAATGTGCAAAAGTTCTATAACAAATTAAATCATAGATTAAATCAAATATTTTGGCAAATAATGGTTTATTATGCTCAGTTGCCCAATCATATAAAGTAACTGCAAGAAATGATAAAATATTGTTGAATGCTAAAGCGGTATTGTTTAAAATATTACAAATAATTGGGAAATTCCTTTCAGTGATATTCTCGTTTTCACAATCACACTCAGAGTCCTTTAACTGAGTGATTTCTCTCTCGAGTGTTGCATCCTTTTCAATGACCGTAGATATTTCCTGTTGAATCTCTGGATTAATTAGCCTATTCTGTTGAACCATCGATTGCATCCTTGATTTACTGATGAACTTTGAGAGTATAATACCAATCAGAAACATCTGTTTAAGCTGATTCTTTGTTAGAACAGGAATATCTGATGATGGGAATATCCCTCTACTCATCTGGATTTTTAGGATGATACGCTGTATCTCCTTGTTATTGGCAATATCAACGATGGTCTGGAATAACAACTCCCTCTGATTGATTCTTTCTTTGATGAGGTTCTGTTGTGAGGTCTGGACTGATTGATATCCCACCACATTACTCAACGAACCCAGCACAAGAAGAACCACAGCACAGATACTAATTGCTATCAATGGTTTCTTATCCATTACTTTCCTGCCCCCTATAGAAAAGAACAATCCTTGCTTATTTAAATCTTCGTAAGAAGGTAAAATGATGCAGGGGAAGGGATTTGAACGCCTGGAGGAATGTTCATAAGAACTATGCTGATTATTCAAAGGGCTTGTAAATGAGGCGTGCAACGTATAAAGACCAGCCTGATACAGACGGAAGGTCTACCAGGATTTTCCCTCTGGTTCCTCCGCTCATTCTTTTTTTATGTTTGTAGCTCTTTGAAGGTCAGGTATATGCTTATAAGGATACAAATATTTCAATAGTACTCCGATATGGTGAAACAGCAATGAAGAAAATTGGGTATCCGACGCTAGACGATGTCCTTGATGACATCCTGAGAAATGTGACAGAGGATTTCAAGGAAAAAGTAAAAACGATGACGCCCGATGAATTCATCGTAAAACAGCATTTCAATTTGGGGATGACCATCAAAGAAAAATATTTTTATCGGAATAGGGCGCAAGAGCATCTGATCAAAAGCTTAGGTCTGGGTGATAAGAAAGAGTACAGGTTTTTTGATGGAGATGTGTTCTCACAGCTCATTTTGGAGGCGCTTTGGAAAAAGATCATGACGGAGCGTCCAAAGCAGTCGTGAGAAAAAAGGGACGTCCCGTCCGGGGGGAAGCGAACAACTTTTAAAACCAGGGGGAAACGGGGAAGAATTGGTCTTAAAAACAGGACAGGATCTACGGCTTCATGATGTTTTTATTTTTTTATTTCAGGCACTCAGTGCTGATGTTTTGTACAACATTTTCATCACAACATCTAATAACTCGCTATTGATTTTCTCATCGAGAAGTATGGTAGAACGAGACTGGAGAACACTGGATGCTGCAGCAAAAAACGTCTGGCGAGTGAAAGGAATCATTCTTTTTGGTTTGATATGGACGGTCCTCTCATGTGCGACTCTGTTAGGATGGTATTATACACCATCATCCAATCCTGAGAAAGACATCCCCTTATGGATATTCTTTATTGGGAGCGTCGTTCTCCTGTCGGTCTTTCTCGTGTATAATATCTGGATTTTCATGTATTTCTCCCGGTACCGGTATGCTCTTGGGACTGAGGGGATCCTCATTCAGCGGGGGGTCTGGTGGAAATACAAACGGACGATCCCGTACGCACGGATTCAACATATCAGTGTCGATCAAGGTCCTATTGAGCAGTTGTTTCATTTGTATCGAGTCAATTCGTATACCGCGGGGACCGGTTCGATGGGTGGAGCAAGCGCGGGCAGTGCCATTACTGGGCCGGAGGGACAGATCCTTGGGGTGCGCGACCCGGAGCCGTTGAAAGAGGAGATCCTGGGACGGGTGATGCAGTCTCGCCTGGGAGATGGCGTGAACGATATCAGCACTGGCGGAGCAGCTCAGGAGATCTTAGAGGAGTTACGAGCGATACGAAAGAACCTTGAAAAGAAGTGATGACCGGATTCGATGCGCTTTTTTTATAAAAAGCAATATGAGAGAGGGTGTGTACTGGGTGATGATCCTTGTGATGAACGTGGTGGTTTGTGGTGGAAGCGTATGGGATATTATTGCAATGACTGTAAAAAGACTCTGACAGCGGAAGAGTTCTTCTATTCGATGAACAAATATCACAAGGCGCTGTGTGCTGAGCATCAGCGTAGCGTGAGCATCCGTGGGACGACTCAGGGCTTACAGGACCTGGTGCGAGAGAGACATAAGGATGAGTTGATACAGGATGTTCCAGTGTTGAGGACGGTGAAGGATTGGATTGCGGCTGATTTTGAGACCTGGGATAAAGTCCTGAAACAGAAGGAGGAGGGGAGTTATCGTATTACCGTTTCAGGGGTAGAAGGGAAGACTCGCTCAAAACCAGGCAAGAAATAAAGAAGGGAAATCGGAAATCAGAAAGGAGGTTTTTTTCACACATCGGGAGGGATGTATCGCCGGTGATATGATACTTACTGTTCGATGCTCTTGTACAGGGTACAGAGCTGGTGATGGGATGGTCTTCACATGCGCTCCCCGTGACTGTTGCGTTTGGATGGCTTTGTGATCTCACATGAAAACACGAGAGAGTTGGCTAATAAGAAAGCAAGAGTGGATATTGTTATAGTTTTGCTTAATTTTCCAAGAAGAGGTAATTAATACGCGATCCTGCCTTTTGTGTTCTAACGCTATATAGGGGAACTTGACTATGAAGAAACTCGTTTCAATACTGTTGGTTGGAATCCTTTTTTTAAGTGGAATAGGTGCGACCGCTTCACCGACGGCTCATGAAAATGAAAGACATCTGATGCTGATGCCCTCTGGGTATGACCTGGTGATCATCGCACCAGAGCGGTTCTCAGAGGCTTTTGCAGGCTTGGTTGGGCATAAGAACAGCCATGGTGTCCTATCTTTTGTACAGACGGTTGAAGAGATCTATGGGATGTATCCTGGTGTTGATGAGGCGGAGCAGATCAAGTATTTCATCAAAGACGCGTATGATACCTTGCAGGTGCGGTATGTGCTTCTTGTTGGTGATATCGATCTTGTGCCTATCAGGAGGACCGCGTTGTCCTGGGTATATTTCGGGGATCTTGTTGTTCCCGATGTGCTTACAGATTTGTATTATGCGGATCTGTATGATGCGAACGGATCGTTTGCCTCCTGGGATACCAATCAGGATGGGCTCTTTAGTGAGATCCGTATGGTCATGGATGAGAGACCGTATACTGAGACTCTGGAGGTCATCGATTCTGTGGAGATGATTCCTGAGGTGATGGTCGGACGGTTGCCCTGCTCATCGGTCCGTGAGGTCAACACGGTTGTACAGAAGATTATGACGTATGAGAATACGACGTCGGGGTCTGAGTGGTTCCATCGGTTGATCCTCATGGGCGGGGATACGTTCCCCTCGGTGGGAGGCATCAGTGAAGGGGAGGTCGTCACCGAGCATATCGCATCGCTACTGCTCGGGTTCACTGCGGTGAGGCTCTGGACGTCGACGCAGGGCTTCCGACCAGGGAAGATAAACAGGGAAATCTCCAAAGGAGCAGGGTTTGTGAGCTATTCAGGACATGGGTTCGCCTATGGAATCGCAACCTCTGAGTACGACAACCCGGTACGAAGGTACTATCTCTTACCGTATATCCTTGGGATCCGGAACAAGCAGAGATACCCGGTGATGTATTTTGATGCCTGTCTGACCGGTGCGTTTGATTACCAGGTATTTGGGATTGATGTGCCGTGTTTCGCCTGGGCGTTGGTCAAGAAACAGAACAGCGGGGCGATAGCTACTGTCGCAGCCACACGGGTCGGGTTCGGCGGGTTTGCTGGGGACCCGCTCATCGCTGGGGCAAGTTGTCTGCATTCTTCTTTCTTTGAGGCGTATTCACCTGGGGTGAGCCTGGGGGAGATGTTCCTGCAGGCGCAACAAGCATACATCGAGGATGTTTGGGAGAGCATCATCTACGATCCGCTCACGGTACAGGAGTTCTGTTTGATAGGGGATCCGAGCTTGAGGGTTGGAGGATACCCGTAATCATTCATGAATAATTGTTAGGAAGATTTTCATATCAAGGTACTCTACTCTAACGAAAAAATAAAGGAAAAAAGGTAAAGAAGAGTGGAAATGAGGAATTTAAACCAAATTATTTTTTTCTGAATAAAGTAAAGAATCAATCATACTTGTTTCTTCGTCCGGTTAAAATTCTTTTAAGAAGAGGATTGGGATGCTGATTCATATGTTGGTCATGGCTTAATACGATAAGATTATCTGAACGATTATCCAACTTATTCCCATTTTTATGATGGACTTCTTCATTTGGTAAAAGTTTTCGGCCAACTATGTATTTCGCTGCGACATATCGATGAACTAACTCATCAGAGTCTGAGTACCTCGCATAGCCTCTATCATCAATAAATTGACCTCTTTTTTCAAATTTTCGTACAGTTCTTCTTTTGTATTTTGGTCCTCTATGAAACAACGACATTTTACATTCTTCCTTCTATTTTAAGATATATTAATCAAAACTAAATGTTGGCGGTAAGAATGGCCGTAATTTTACTGGCAGCGTATCATCCAAATTTTCGATATCCTTGTCGCTTAATTCTATTAGATTTTTCTTATGCATTTTGTAGAATTTCTGTTTCATCTCTTTTCGTTTGATATATTTTTCTTCATCCAGACCCCAAAATTCAATCCATACTTTTTGACCAATAGGTATGAAGAAATCACAATATACTTCTTCTTCTATTGGTACTCTTCGTTCATAGGCATGGACAATCCCTTTATGATAGAGCCAATTGTCAATGATTTGTTCTGCTTTTGATCTGACGAAATGTCCATCTTCCGCTCGAAACGTTGCCTTGTATTTTAATCGAAAATTTTCTTCTTCTGCCTCAATTTCTGAAGATTTATAGGTGTTTGATTTTTTTTCAGAAGTTTTTTTATTCTTTAACCAACACTCGTAACATAATGGTTTAGTGTCCTTTTTCCAGATCCCGCATTCTTCGCATTTGGTGACTTTACCCTGATCTCTTAATCGAAAACAAGCATCACAGAGTGGATAAAAACCTGATTTTGCACCACAGATTTGACAGACCATCAAATGTAAGAAACGTAAGTGGCGTTTTAATTTTTGTGTTTGTTCTAAAATGATTTGTAACATGAATGATTCGAATTTAAAGAATAATTGATTTTAAAATACTTATAATTAATTTCTAAATAATACTATAGAAAAATTTCTTCATTTTTGGATCGTATTCTTTTTTAATCAATGAAGCTTCAACCATTTTTTCTATTGCTTTGTATGTTGATTCTCTATGTAGATATGTACGTTTTTTCTTTATTCTTTCGTGGATTTCATCTAGTGTTTGAGATTTATTTTCTATAATAAGGAGTATCTGAAGATGTTTAGGATTTCCTAGTAATTTGGATTTTTTTGCTACCTCTTTTAATGAATCTTCGGTCAGATCTTGCTTTAGTTGCATTCTAATAAATCATCAAATTGCCAAAAATAACATTTTGGATCCAACAATGGCAACAAATTATCGTAGATGGCTACAGAAGATCATACCTGAGAACATGATTTCTACTAGAAAATAAGCGATAAATATGAAATTTAAAACATATTCATATAGGTTTGGTGAACAGGTACTAAACAGTAAACTTTCCCTCAAACATGAAATTGAAGATACTCTCCGAAATCTCCTACCAAAACCAGAAGAATTATCAAGACCAAGATTTAATGAATTACTCGAAAACGAATTCGTTCAATTAGGATGGAAACCACAACCATCGGTATTCAGTAGCGAAGATGATGCATACGCAAAAATGGATTTTTTAAAAGAAAGAATAGGTATTGAAGTAGAATTTGGTCATTCTTCATTCATCGGAATCGATCTATTAAAATTTCAAGTAAGCTCGTACTCAGCATTAGATAAAATCGATGTTGGAGTCTACATGACGACTACAAAAGATTTTCAAAAAAAGATGAAAAATGAATTCAACCAAAACTGGGAAGGGAGTTTAACATTTGAAAAAGTTTTACGATATTTACCACATTTCAAAAGTGCAATTCAAGTTCCAGTTTATGTTATTGGAATCGATGATATATAATAGAATTTAAATTGATTTTTTTTTAAAATTTAATTACTTCTTGTTTCTTCAGTTCAAAAAAACATTTCGCACAAGCTTTCACATCAGCCAAAGCATTATGCATTTCTTCAAAATCTCGATCAAATAAAGTATAATGCAATTCTTGCAAATTCGGCCATTTATACTTTCCATAATATCCAGGAATTTCACAAAACTCTGTCGATGAACGCATTGTACATATCTTTGGTTTTTTAGATAATTTATGCTTAATTTTTTTTCGTAAGAATTCAGCAGCAACGATCTTCTCATCAAAATCAATATTATGAGCAACGACGAGATTTGCTTTATTTACATCCCTAGCAAATTGAGTAAGAACGTTATTTAGATCATATCCTTCCGCAAGCGCTTGCTTCGTTGTGATACCATGGATCTTTGTCGCTTCCTTAGGAATTATAAAGCCTTCTGGTTTAATTATATAATTATTTTCAGAAAGCAATCTCCCAGAAATACTATAGGTCAACCAAGCAATTTGAACAACCCTTGGCCAATTCTCCAAATTCCTCACAGAAACATGATGCGAACGTGGTAAACCAGTTGTCTCGGTATCAAAAAAGAGATACACGTTCAAACCATCCTTGATCTAAAGAATTGTTCAGTTCCCTTGTCAACAAAATATACATAACAACCTTTTAATCCACGTGACATTAACACTCGATAAATATTTTTTACATATTCATCGAATCGCTCCGTACCTCTCTTAAGAACAGGATCTCTCGTAGCACGAGGATCACCAACCAAACAATCATGTTCCGCGTCATATTTCAAATCAGGACCAACAATCACTCCGATATAATCAAACTCAAATCCCTGCGCAGTATAGATACATCCTATCTGCTTAATTCCCTCTGTTTTATACGCCCACTCATACCACCTTACAAAACCAACTGGTGGTTTTACGTTATCATGAGTCTCCCAGGGCATCGCAAAATCACCAATACGAACGTCTTTTACTAACTCCCCATTCTCATCTAATTGCTTGGACCATTCCCAGCAAAAACCAGCGGTTAATCGAGCAGATTTTCCAACTTCACTATTTCTTTGTTTAATCTTTTCATAAAGTTCTTGCGGAGATTCGACAATCTGGAAATCAAAATTTTCTTTATTCGAATCATACAGTATTTTCTTATTCGAATGCCCTAACACTGATTCCAACCAGTCAAGATAATTCTCCGATCCACCACATCGAAACTGAGAAACCAATTCAACCTCTTTCACAACACAATCATATTTTCTTGCAGCTTCCTTAATCAATTCAGTATTCCCAACCTCCAAAAACCGGATCACTTGTTTATCATCGATAAAAAATATAGATGTTTTCGCACATCGAACCAATTGCTCCACCTGAGGCATATCGGTTCTGTCCGATGGTCTCGTATACTGATTATTAGACGTCTTACCTATCCTATGCGCCTCATCGACAATCAAAATATCGATTTCATTTTCTTTGGTTCTCGCTGGAATAAAAGGAGTAAGAGATGTAAAAAGTAGTTTCGCATTATTTCTATCAACCTTGTGTCTGATTGCTTCAATCAACGGTTTGGATTTAGACGAAAAAAAGACGGATTTGTTCCTCGCAGCCATCTCCGCTAAAATATTCAGAGCAATCACAGTCTTGCCTGTACCAGGACCACCCTTTACAATGACAACATTTTTTTCATTGTTCTTTTCCGCTTTTCGTATCTTATCAAGAATAGCGTTTTTTGCAAAAATCTGATCATTTAACAAAGAAAAATCAGAGGTATTTGACACAATCTTTGATGCACTTTCCAATAGTTTCTTTGATGGTTTCACTGGTGACTGCATGAATTTATTGAAAATCTCAAAACCATCTCCCTTAGCTAACAATTCACGTAATCGACGAGATAATAGTTCAACATCTTCATGCGTATACAAAGGATATTTTTCTAAAATTTTCGTATAAACTGGATTAAACAATCCTTCACCGATATTTTTGCGATAATTAGGACAATAGGAACAACCAACAAGATCCAACGTATTTTCTTCAAAAACTTCGATAAATCCATACATATAATCGTGATACCCTTCAACCTGTTGAGAGGGGTGAGGAACTGTTTTTGTGCTACCGCCGACATATGTTTCAACAAAATTTCCCTCGATATCTAACGCTTCTACTTTATCCCATTGTTTCATCTCTATGTGAACAACGATCCCCTTATCATCTGCATTCTTACCGAACAGCAAACAATCGATTCTCTTCGATGTATAGGGAACCTGATATTCGAATGAAACATACACATTAGATAAATTCGAAGATTCTATTAAATTTTTAATTTTATCCCCGGTAATTCCCCACGAATGATATTCTGATTCGCCGATATGCATTCCAGATGTTTCCTTGAAATTTGTTTTCATAATGTCTACTAATTTGTTTGATCGAACGTCTGTGAAAAATTTTTCTTGTGAAGCATCATAGATGATTTGACGAATGATCATTTCATATACTCCGTGTATTTCTTATTTGATCCTTTTGCTTTTTCAATAGGATATTTTACTATGTTTTTTTCTAACTTTTTTTGAAGTTCATCGCTAAGATCGATATGATATTTCTCAGCAAGTCGCAACACAAAGAAAAAGACATCTGCAAGTTCTTCAGAGATTCCTTCTTTCTTTATTTTTTCCTTGAAAAGATCACTGACTTCCGCTTCGGATTTAAAACGAAAATGTTCAAGCAATTCTGATGCTTCTGTGATAATCCCGATAGCGAGGTCTTTTGCGTTATGATATTGATCCCAATCCCGTTCTTCACAAAATATCTTAACCATTTCCTTTAATTGTTTAACATCTGTTTCGTCATTCATACGGAAATCATTGATATCGAAAATCAAATATTCGTATAAAATTCTATTGTAAAAAGAATAATTGGAAATCGCATGCTTTATTCGTTAAAAAAATTCTTGTGAATTTTTTTCCCGTTATTATTCCGTTTTCTATCATTGATGTATAATTGTTTTTTCTAAAGTAATGTGATCTAAAACATTCATCCCAATGATATTACATGGGCGACAGCAAGTTGGTCATCGCAACATCCGCACTATTTAATTCTTTTAATAGATAATCGCATTTTTTTATTTAATTCAAGGAGGATTCCAGTAAAATATTTTCTCTCATTATTTATTTGAAAACCTTTTTTTTAATAAGAAGAGTTTTTATGTAAAATCAATGATTCAATAATTATGGTTGAAAAAATTGTTAATCACCCTTTTGATGAATTACCAGAAGCACTTATTGAAGAAATGCTTAATCAATGTGATTGTCTTGGTACCAATTTATCTAAATCATTTCAACAATTATATGAAAAGAAAAATAGTATCAGACAAAAATTGAAAGAAAATAATATCCTAAAAAGAGATACCGACATCTCTGTCGCTCCTTCACATCCTACATCCTGTGGAGTTGATGGTTCTTATGCAATTGAAAAATTATTATCCACAGATATGGTCGCTTTTGCAGGTGTTGCTGTTGAGGGATTAACTCCTCCGACTGAAAAAAGATATTGGCCTAAACCGCATCATTTTTCTAATGTTCTTACAATTCCTCATAGCGATTCAACGACAGTAGTAGCAAGATCAATAATGATGTGTATGGAATTAGAATTGGCTGCAAAAGCTCCACATGATGTTGTTTTTATAGATGGTTCAATAACAACACCATTCATTTATTTGAATCAAGCATTAAATAAAATAAATGAAGTGTCAGAGAACCTATCTGTTTTGTTGCTTAATCGATTAAAAGTCGCATTTGATTCTTACAAAGAAATTTTACTATCTATACGAACAGACAAACTATTTGCTGGATTACCCAAGTACACAACAAGAAAAGAAATAACTCAAGATGTTTTACAGCTTGAAGAATATGAAGATCGTGGAGTCTTATCATTCATCTTAGATTCTGGAGAATTTGTTGGACCTATTGCTCTACAAAAACCACAACAACCTTGGCATATTGATAAAAAACCAAACGAATTACTAACAATAATTGAAGAAGTAATAGACGCATTAAATAACTTATGGGTTATCTATTACAGACCGTATGATCATTTTCCTGCCTTGAGAATTGAATTATCTAGATCTGTTGCTACTAATCAACAAAGATTAGCAATATTATTTGAATCACTAAAATTACAATGCGGGGCACCTGGAATTATTGAACCATACCCATTATATTTAGCGGATAGGATGGTTAAACATCTAGGAACTGCATTACCCGCAATTAGAAAAACTACAACTCAAGAAATGTCACTAAAATGGGAAGAAAATTTGGGAAATATGTATTTGGCTATGCATGGATATAGAACTGAATGGGGAAAATAGGAGTGTGGAAAATATTAGTGAAGATATTAAGAAATCATTTGATAATGCAGAGAAAATTGGAGTAATAGGTTCTCCATCCTCAACAGGAGAATTAACAATAGATATCCTAGGAACAGCAGTAAACAAGAGACTTGTTGGAAATTTAAGCATATTTAATTATATACAAGAAGGACAAGATCATTACGCACTAGGACAAATTACAGAAATTACTATGAAAAATGTTTGGACTGAAGATCCAACCATGCGAGGTTTAATACGACAAAAAGGACGGGTTGATCCAATAACAGAAAGGCAAGATACACACACTGCTAACATGATTATTAGTTCTGTTTTTGGGAAAAAAAAAACACAACATTTGAACAAAGTATCTTAGGAACAATACCTTCAACAGGTACGATCATCAGATTACTAAATGAAGATATCATGAAAGCATTGTTAGAACCATATCAAACTGAGTTATTTTATCTAGGAAAAGCATATGGAACGAATATAAAAATGCCAATGTGGTTTAAGCATTTTGATACCGGAGAACTAGGTGCGGGAGAAGCGTATCATATTGGAGTTTTTGGGAAAACAGGTTCAGGGAAATCATTTCTTTCGATAATGATGATGTTGGCCTATGCAAAACATAAAAATATGTCAATTTTTGTTTTAGATCCACAAGGTCAGTTTTCAAAAGAATTTAAAAAACCAGAAATCTGCGAACTTTTTAAAAAAGAGCTTAATAGAAATGTAGAAGTAATTAGTCTACACAATATGGTTCTAAGTAGATATGATCTTTTTAAAAAAATACTTATCACATCAAATTTTTTAAGAAGAAGATGCCAAATTATTTCATTAGACAATCAAATGCGAGCTGCTGATAAAATTGTATCTATTTTAGAAGGAAAACGCTCAGGACAGGTGAGAATAGACCAAACAAACACTCCAATAGAACCGTGGAAAGCATATTTGCGTGAATCATTTGATCGATTTTGGACCATTATTCAAACAGACGAACAAATACAAAGAAGTATTTATACCTCAGATGGACCACGCCAAACTATGGTTTCAACAATGGAAAGCGCAAACTCCGATTATGTTTACGATGAATGGAAAAAAATAGCGAATCTTTTTAGTTATGATGGGAAAACCAATGCAAAAAAAATCAATGAATTAGTAGAGCAAATAACACTAAGTCAAAAAGAAGGAAAAATTTTAATTATCGATTTATCGGAAATTAATATTCCAGAAAATATCTTCTGGAACGAAGAAATGAAACATATTGTAATTGCAGAATTTCTATCACAGCTAACAAAACAAGCAGAAAAAGTGTATAAAACGAATGAACGATTACTTAATACATTAGTAATTTTAGATGAAGCACATCGTTTAGCTCCGCGAGACAGTATCGAAAATGAAACCTTGGCACAAGTGAAAATGATTTTAATTGATGCTATTCGTACAACAAGAAAATATGGTCTTGGATGGATGTTCATAAGTCAAACACTATCAAGTTTAGACCGAGAAATCATCAACCAAATCAGAATATTTATATTCGGATTTGGTCTAGCATGGGGAATAGAACGACAAGCGTTACGAGATCTCATAGGAGGCGCTGAGGAATCGATCAGATTATATCAATTATTTCGAGATCCTCAAAGTAGTTTAGGTGAACGAGAATATCCTTTCATGACAATTGGCCCAATTTCACCATTATCCTTCTCAGGAACACCATTATTTTTTACAGCATTAAAATATCCAACAGATTTTTTAAGTATTAATTTTGGTGCTAAAAAATGAGAGTTAACGAAAATGAACTCAGAAATAATATCATTAAATCCCTCAAGTCACAAGGATTTAATGTTAATCCACATCTTAAACCGAAAAGAAATGAAAAGGATATTTTAAGAAAAATACATAAACAAAAAAGATTGGAGCAAATTAAATTTCATAAAACCTTTTTATTAAAAAATTTTAAAGAAATAAAAAAATTCTCTATTGATGGTAAAGATCTAAATCCTTCAAAAATTGACTTAAAATTAATTGAGGTGGTGCCAGAATCGTTTGAATCAAAGCTATTCTTCTGGTGGAATTTAATATGGTGGAGTATACCTTTTGATAAGCCTATTGGAAGGCAAATGAAATTTATTTTATGGGATAGATATCATAACGCTCCCTTCGGGCTAATTGGATTACAAAGTCCACCATTAAGATCTTTAGTAAGAGACTCTTTTCTTGGTTTAAATAATGTAGATAATGATTATTGGATTAATCAATCAATGTACGGTCAAAGAATCGGTGCATTACCACCATATAATGAATTATTAGGCGGAAAAATGGTGACGTTATCATTAACGTCAAATGAATTAAGAAAGGCTTATTCAAAAAAATATGAAAATAAAAAAAGTATAATAAAAAAAAGGAAAATTCCAGGTAGACTGTTATTTATTACAACAACAAGTGCTTTTGGTAAAAGTAGCATGTATGAAAGAATAAAATATCACTCTGAACCTGTAAGTCATTTTATAGGTTATACATCAGGTTATGGTACTTTTCATTTACCAGAATCATTATATGAAGAGGTCCTTCTATTTCTAGAACAAAAAGGCATAGATACAAAAAGAGGATATGGAACTGGTCCTTCGAGAAAATTTAAACTAATTAGTAATGCCTGCAGACAATTAAAATTACCATTATTTACATTTCATAATATAAGAAGAGGGTGCTATTTTTTTGCTCAGGCAAAAAATTTTCAGAATGTAATCCATGATAAAAAGAAACCCATCTGGTATAATCGACCATTTGAAGATCTGACGTATTACTGGTTAGAACGATGGGGTATCCCACGAAGCAATAGAACAGAGGAATGGAAAAATTTTGATAAAGAAAAATATTTAAAAAAAACCGAACTGCAAATTAAAAGATTATAGATTCTTAATATCTACACACTTCTTTCCAATTTGCAATTCACACTTACAAATCCCACCTTCCCAATAACAATATGATCTACTACCTCAATCCCCAGCACACTTCCTGCTTCTTTTAGTAACTTCGTCACCTCCACATCCGCACTACTTGGTTCTGGTTCCCCGCTGGGATGGTTATGCACCAGGATCACAGAATGAGCGGCAGCCTGGATCGCTGGTCGGAACACCTCCCGGGGATGGATGAGGCTGGCATCCAGGATCCCGACGGACACACAGGTCTCCGACAGCACCCGATGCTTCGTATCAAGGGCAAGGACGTAGAAGCACTCCTGCTTCTTCTCCGCAAGCCTCTCCGCAAACAGGTGGTACACATCCTCTGCACAGGATATCTTCGTAGAAAACCCAGCAGCTCGCAGCCTGTTCGTACGCCGGAACAGCTCAAAGAGCGCAGAAACCTTCAGTGCCTTGACTTCGTCATCCCCGAACAACCGCGCCAGCTGCGGTACCGGCAGCTCCGCTAGCACGTTCAAATTGGCCTCTCGCAGCACCCGCCGGGAACAATCAATCACATTCTCTTCCTTACTGCCGCGCCCAAGCACGATCGCAAGCAGTTCCGCATCAGAGAGCACCTCAGGACCACCGCGTTTCAGACGCGCCCCCGGCCTCTCAAACCATGGCATCTCACGAATATTCATAGTGTTCTTTCTCCCAGACTTTCCTAATAGACCTAAGAAAATGAATTATTTATTGCTTCTTATATTTTTTGTTTTATAAAGAAACAGAACATATTTATATGATTTTAACCATAAGGAATCTAGGTCTGGAAGGAATATCTTGAGAAGTACCAAGGGAATGAATCCGAGAGAATCTCTTTGCAGAATTCAACAAATTATAAATATGAGTTCATATCATATAGTTATTAACTAATAACAATTGGTGATAACTATGTCAAAAACTATTCAAGGATATCGACTCGACCATTCCCCTACCCTCAACACCGTCCTGATGGTAGAACACACCCTCAAAACCATGAACGAAAGCATCATCACCATCGCACGACTCAAGAAAATCCTTCCAAAACAAATCAACCACACCACCCTCATAACTATCCTAGCGTACCTTGAGGAAAGTAACAAAATCGCAGTCAGCCTCAAAGGAATCACCTGGATACACAACACAAATCCACGTCTCAGGAAAGCAATCTCCAGTGGACTCGAACTATGAAAAAAGTACGTGTCATCCTCTCACCAGAAGCAGAAGAAGTCTACAAACATCTTACCAAAGAAGCAACACAATCGAAAACAGATCGTATGATTCTAAACGCAATCAATAAAAAAGTAGAACTAATCAAATCGAACTGTCATTATGGAGACCCGATAGCCAAAAATCTCATCCCTAAAGAATATGTGGAACACTATGGCATTACCAATCTTTTTCGCGTGGAACTCCCAAACTACTGGAGAATGCTTTATACCTTAACCGATAATGAGACAAAGATCGAAATCATCGCATTCGTCCTTGATATACTTGATCATCCAACATACAATGAGACGTTCGGATATCGAAAAAAATGATCGCTCTCTTTATTTTCTCTTTTTTATATCATTTTTTAACTGTTTCAATGTCGTATATTTCGAAAATTTCCCTTTGGATTCTATGTTTCGTATCTTTTCGACATACGTTGGTTTTAACTCTGGTTCCAATAGGTTCTCCTCGTATTCTTCTGCCATACGTTCGATCGCCTGGCTTTTGTCCTTCAATCCATATTTTGCCTTGAGGATGTTTAAGATCCGGTTGGTCCGTTCATTGATATCGATGATCGCCTGAACCATTCATTTCACCTTAATATCATATTAATATGGAATTAATATTTATACTTTTCTTCACCCTTCATGAAAATCGTATTAATCAGTATCGAATGAGAGATCTCTCAAACCATGGCATCTCAAGGATATTCATACTCTCTCACTCCTCCTTCATTTTTGTTCCTGCATCCATTCCAACAACTTCTGTCGTAATGTCTCCTTCGACGGCACATACAACTGATATCGCGCAGGGTATACCCTCGTATCCTTCGGTAACGTCAACCTCACCAACGCATCGTTCTTCATCGAACACAGGATAATCCCAATCGTCGGGTTCTCATCAGCCGACCGGACAAACCGATTAAAATAATTCACATACATCTGCATCTGACCGAGATCCTGATGAGTCAACCGCCCAATCTTCAGATCAATGACCACATAACAACGAAGAATACGATTATAAAAGACAAGATCGACAAAAAAATGATCGGCATCACAACTCAACCGCTTCTGCCGTGCCTCAAAGAGAAACCCTTTCCCAAGCTCTAGAAGGAAATGCTCTATTTTATCAATAATAGCGGATTCTAGATCATATTCCGAATAAGCTGCTTTCTCATCTAGTCCTAAAAATTCAAGCACATATGGTTCTTTAAGGATATCTTCTGGTTTATCTACCAATTGACCTTTAACAGAGAGTTCCTTTATTTTTTTCTTATCCCGACTTAATGCTAATCGTTCATACAATCCTGAATCATATTGACGTTTTAGTTCACGCAGCGACCAATTATTCTTAGCTGCTTCAATTTCATAGAACTGACGCTCCTTTCCATTGGTAATCTCTAATAGAAAAACATATTGAGACCAACTCAAACGAAAATGTGTTTTCGAATCGGATGATTCTATCTGCCAAGATGACAGTTCCTTTGGCACCATTTGATTTTTCTGTATATATTCGGGTAATTTCCCAGACACTGTCTGGGAAATCTTTGGAACCCGCCACCTATACTCGAGAAAAAAACGCCTCATATATTCAAGATTACTTCTAGAAAATCCTCTCCCAAATTCTGAGGAAAGCTCCCTTGACAGTTCCTGAAGTATTTGTTTACCATATTCAGCACGTTTCTTGCCTTTCTGTTCATGCTCAACGATAAGACCGCCAATCTCAAAATTGGTCATAACCTGAAGTGTATTAACGCCTCGAGCTGCTATATGACGAGCTGAACGAATCAACGATTGGATCTTCATTAAAAGCTGTTTACTTTCTGTATTCATGCCAGGTCTCCTCCAGATCAATCATCATTCTCCCATCTGATGTCGAGACTTGGTGAATTTAATTAGAACCGCCTCAGGGCCCAACATGGTGAATCAAGCCCCAAGTCTCTCAAACCATGGCATCTCACGAATATTCATAGATTTCTTTCTCCCAGACTTTATTACTAGACCTAAGAAAACGAATTATTTATTGCTTCTTATATTTTGTGATTTTTTCAGGGGAAATCCTGAGAAGGTATCCACGGTTTTTTTTAATCTATAAAATACAGAGGATAATAGT